>VOFI01004292.1_pt1 | contig 121878 bp, 143 predicted proteins | sample 5384131 | NCBI WGS metagenome assembly VOFI01 (sample SAMN12384728, study PRJNA508395) | human gut metagenome | isolation source: healthy gut H | host: Homo sapiens | reverse complement strand
ATCTTGAGTTCATTTTCTATTCGTTCCATTTCCTGGCGAGAACCACCAATCTTCTCATTCAACTCTTCACGAGAAATCAAATCATCCGTATACATATCCATATATTTTTGTCTGGTCTTTTGCAATTTAGCAAGTTCTGCATTCAATTCTTTTTCGTACTCTACATTTTCATCTTTAGCTTTATATACACGCTGAAACTCATTTACCACATGAGCAATCACTTTTTTCTTTTGTTTCAATACATTTGTAAAATATTCCTGCAGAACTTCAATGAGTTCTTCCTCGTCCACAACCGTTTTATTTGGGCAGCTATCTACGCCCCGGCCATTTCGCCCCGAGCATACCCAGCGTACATACGTGTTCTTATAAGTACGAACCGTTCTCCGGAAGGACCAGCCACATTCTTTGCATTTAATCAGTGTAGAAAACAGATATTTATTACTCTGCCGTTCGTGACTAAGATTAAATGCATCATGTCTGCCTCTTAAAATCTCCTGTGCTTTTTCAAATGTCTCATCTTCTATGATTCGAAGTTCCGGCCGCTCCACAACCATCCATTCTGTCTCGTCCTTGTCTCTTCTCTGACCTGTCAAGAAATCACTGACTTCTTGCTTGCCATTAATAATTTTTCCAGTATATATTTCATTTGTTAAAATACGGCACGTTGCATTCTGACTCCATTTGCAATTTCGTTTTGTCTTATATCCTTTTTCATTTAACATATTTGCAATCTTGGCAGCACCGTAGCCTTCTTCTGTGTACCACTTGTAAATCTGCTGTACAACTTTAGATTCTTCTTTATTAATTGCAAGATTAAAATAATCTCCGATTGTTTTGTCATATCCATATACAATATTCGGAACTCGTCCTTTTTCTGCATTCATCTTCTTACCAAACTTTACACGTTTGGAAGTATTCGCGCTTTCTTCCTGTGCCAGAGCCCCAAAGATGGTAAGAACAAACTCGCTATTTCCCATGCTAGTCATATTGGCTGTTAAGAACTGTGTTTCAATTCCCAATGATTTCAGCTTACGGACATTCTGTAAAAGATCTACAGTATTTCTTGCAAAACGAGAGATGTCTTTTACAACAACCATATCAAATAATCCATGCTCTGCATCAGACATCATACGAAGAAATTCTTTACGATTTTTAATTTTAGTTCCGGAAATGCCTTCATCTGCATATAATCTTACTAAAGTGTCCCCTGTGCGTTTTGTGTATTCTGAGAAGAATTCCTTTTGGGCTTTCAGACTGTTGAGCTGATCGGCTTTGTCGGTGGAGATTCGGCAATAGGCTGCTATGTTCATAATGCTACCTCTCTGTTATAGTTGTATCATTCTGTTACATCTTTTATTATACCGTAATCTATAAAATAGTAAATAAAAAAAATCGAGAACTCTGTATCTTTCTCTATCCTCAATACAAGTTCTCGATTCTTTTTTTATAATACATCTATTTTTTCATTAATCTCAATCAATTGAGCTACTTCATCCAATTCAATAAATGTTACCTTTTTCCCTGATAACTTTGCCAAATGTCTTAAGGTCCCTTTTAATGATGCATCAATATATTGAGGAACAACAATAGCTATTATTTGACAGCGTGCGTCTATCCCTTGTTCAACAAACTGACGAATTATTTCCTGCCCTTCTGTCGATGTAGATAGCAACGGTTTTTTAATTTTTTCATCATCTTCAATAACTTTTCTAGAGCGATTTTCACTGTTCTTTTTAATAATTCCTTTTAATTCATATGACCTTTTACCAATTTTCACTTCTCCGGAAACATCTCCATATTCCATCCCTTTATGTGGTTGCGGTCGATATCCAGGTAAAATCGTATAGAAAATCTTTGGTAAGCACACCATGTTATTATTATTTATGCATTTTTGAACTTTATCATGTGAACAAGTTCCCTCACATTTTTCATTCATATTTACTGCATAAGCTTTTAGCCTTTTTGTAAGCGCTATTGGATCATGCTTAAAACATTCAATAGTCCCAAACGGAATATCAATTTCCTCTTGCATATCTGCAATATTATTGACTATATATCCTCTATCTCCCACAATACAAATATTATAATCTAAAGAATCATCCTTAAAAACTTTTTGAATATTTTTATTAATCATCCTAACCAATGAGACTTTAGGGATATACCAATTTTCAATTTCACATGTATTATGCCCTTCTGCACACTTTATTTTCAAGGGTGCTCCACATTTACATTCTTTAAAATGTCCCTTACTTATTCTCAATTCATTTCCACACTCTGAACAATACGGAATCTCATATGAATCACACATATTGCAATATATTCTAGAAAACTTAACAAACCATTTTTCCTCATTCAATACCGCTATTTTATCTTCGGGAATTTGAAATTCATATTCTTCTTTATCTAATGCTTTGCTATAACCTGAGTTAAATACCAATTTAATTGTGATTTTTCAATTTCACTTGCACCAAGCCACTTAATTTCCTGACCAACTTCTTTAAAAATTTTTTCTGCCGGTTCTCCCTTTAAATTTTCGATTTCCTCTAAAATAATTTTAATAGCATTTTCAGACCAACTAAACAAAACCGACGCCGGTAAGTGTTTATAAATTCCAATACTTCCATTTCTAACATTATACTTAATGGTTGCATCTATGTCTTCTGTAATTGCCGAAATAAAACTTCCTGATGTATCAATTCTATCTGCTCGAATCCTATCAATTTCTTCCTCCTGCTCAAAGGTAATCCCACCAGCTCTTGATACAACTGTTTTTTCCTTCTTTTTGCCTTGCAATACAATTCTACTTATCGCTTTAAAATTTGTACACTTATCTATTGCCGATTTCGGCGGTTTTATTTAAGTATTGAATTTCCCAATATTTCAGCAATATATTTTGTAATGAATGTAGTCATTTTTTCATGCTTACTAATACACGCAAGATATGTTGATGTTTTTCCAATCCATAAACATCCTCTATGCTGTTCCCATACATTTGCATTTTGACCATTTTCATCAATATATACATACTCTTTGCTATAAACATATAAAACTTCCGTACGATCATCATATTCTTTAACAGACAATATTTTTAATTTTCTATAACCAGAAATATTCAAACAATTTTCTTCTGCATTTTCCAATTCACCTATAGCAGTATAATCTGAATCTTTTAATGAATTTTGAAAAGTCCACAATGTAAATGTAACGCGATCACCATAAATATAATCATTCACATAACCTTCAATTTCTTCATCAGTTAAATCCCCATACGACAGTATTTTATCTATCACCGTATTCTTTTCTTTTCCATTTATTTCCTTTTCATCGATTTTTTTCTGTAATGCAATATCATGCAAGGCATACCATGGCAATGTCTGCAATTTTTGTTTTCTCTCTACAGTATTCAATCCTGTCCCTCCAAATTTAACCTAAAAATTCTACTCGTACTTCCTCCGGCAAATACTTCGCCAGTTCCTCCACCAACTCATACACCTTCGTTCCTGGTGCAATCTCCGCCGGTGTCTTTCCTTTTCCATTGTTAATAATCCGTTTCGCATATCGAATTGCCAGCTTCGGGCTTCCACCATTCATCAATATTTCAAATATGTTATCCATATTTTTCTCATACTTCCCAATCCCCAGTTCCTGAAATTTCTCATTCAAAAATTTCTTATACTCGGACCTGTGATTATTTGCCGTGTAATATGCAAAATGCAACATAAACCAGAATTCGATACACTCATTACTCCACGCCGCATGATACTGAATATCCGGATTCTTTTGATTTAATACTTCTGCCCGCAGGACTACTCCATTGACATCACTGGATGGAAAGCTGTCTTTATCATAGACGCACCATATCTGTCCTTTTTGTAATCTTATTCACACGTACATACTCTTCGGCCTTTCCGATTACCCGCATCGTCTCAGCCTGACAGCCTTCAATTTCAATCAAAACCATATCTCGATAAATGGGATTATCTTCAATGTACCGTTTGAATCCTTGAAAATATTTAGGTTCCGTTGCTTGTCCCTCGCAGAAAATATAGTAGCGGAATTCTTTCTTTTCCAGATATTCCTGCCGACGTTTCTTCTTCCAGTTGTCTTTCCCTTTTCTGCCTCTTTTTAGTCATTCACCGTCCCCCAATCTATAATCTTTCTTAGGTACGGATCTGCACCGTATTTTCCTTCCAGATACTGTTTATCGAACTTGGCATCCTTGCGTACAGATTCACCTTTCTTATTTTTAAATTCTACAAGAGAATATAATTTTGAATTCTGACGGTTTCCTTTAGCTACAAACCAGATTTCATCTCTTCTGAATACTTCACTGTTCATAGTGGACAGATCATGTGATGTAAAAATCAACTGAGCACCCTTTTTTTCTTTTTTCCATATTGCTAAACGTCATAATAAGATATTTAAGCAATATCGGATGAATCTTTGCATCCAGTTCATCAATCACAAGTGTCGTTCCTCTCAATAAACTTTTTGCAATAAATGGAAGTAATCCGAATAATTTCTTTGTTCCACTGGATTCATCAAATAAATTCAATTCTGCTTCATATTCATCTACTACGTGTTTTGTAAACACTTCAATCCGGTCATTCTCTTTTCTTCTACACGGAAATCTACAATATCCAAATCCATTTCCTGAATCATCTGAAGCATCAGTCTTTTTTTACGTCCTCTGACTTTGATATAGCCATTCGTAATTCCTGCATAGGATTTCCATAATTCAGGAAATCAATCTCTTCATCAAACCAGTCAAGCACATCCTGTACCACTTCGTTTTTGCTGTAAGTAATTCCAAGATATGATAACAGTGGCAATGTATCGGATAATTCATCACTGGTTTTCAATCTTGCAAATGCACCTTTCAAAGTAATTTCGTCTTCATCTCGTTCAAAAAGTGCTGATTTCCGCCCTGTTTCTAATTTTATACGATCCAACCTTTCGTATTCGATTACTTCTTTTTTTACGGTTAATTCATAGCGATACTCTGCCATTGCCGTTCTAAAAAAACAGTTCAAATTCTGTTGACTCATTTCTTGTTTCTTCATCAAAAGCAAACGGCTCTATCACAAGCTTTTTCATTTTTATTGCAATCACACCTTCGTAACCAGACTGTGTAACGCTTCAAGAACATTAGATTTGCCTCCACCATTTGGTCCGTATACAGCAGATACCGGTAAATATAATTCCTCATCTTTATCTTTTATAATTCTGTCTTCATGCTCAGAAATGGCGGCAGCCTGCATGTCAAATGTTACCTCATCCCGTATACTCTTAAAATTTTTCACTGTAAATTGGCATAACATCTTATTTACCTCCATTAGTCCAAACTTCTTGCCTATATCCTTATTATATTCCGTTTTTTTATTTTAGCAATAGTTTTATGAGACAAAATCTCATATTTTATATTATAATTTACATTTCGGCAATTTTCGACAAAATTATACACCTTAGACTTCATGTTAATGACTTTCAATCCATTCCTCATCTATCCGCTTTATTCCAGTTCACATTCATTTGCTTCCATCTGCACCATATTCTCCCGCAATATCTTCTCCACCTTCTCAGTATTCGCTTCTATCATCACTTTCAATATGTAATCGGCGGTTACTTCCACCGGATTTGGATTATGAAATCGATAGTTCAGTTTTCTTTTCGCCACGGTGAAGTTTCCACCTCCTCCCTGCTCACTCTTTGTCCATTACTATGAAAATTCCTCCTGAAATAGTCCTAGATTTTCAGAATGTTTTTCATAGTCTGCATATTGTCATTTACCATGGTTTCTCGTCTGCTGACTCCATCAATTTTTACCGGAATACATCTTTCCAGAATTCTGTCATAAATTCTTTTCTTCTCAATTTTTATCTCTTGTTTTAATTGTGCTAAAGGAAGATTTGTTGTAATAATCAAAGGTTTCCCCGATCGATATCTCCAATCAATTACGCTGAAAATATTTTCTAATGCATACTCACTGTTCCGCTCTACGCCAAGATCATCAATGATTAAAAGCTCATATACATTCAGTAATCTGACGTATTCTGTCTTATCTTCAGCTGCGAACAGATCATTTAATATAGTGTTGAAATTTGTCATTTTCACAGTAACTTCTTGTTCCAGTAATGCATTTGCAATACAGGCAGCCAAATAACTTTTTCCTGTTCCAACTGGTCCCCAGAATAAATATCCCATATGGTTTTTCTTCATTTTCTGCCAGTTTGCTACATATTCTTTCGCAATTCTTATTGCTCCACTATCCCTGTCTACATTTTGAAATATAAAATCTTCCATTTCTTTTTCTTCAAAGCAAATTTTCTTATTTCTTACAACCCGTTCCTGGTGTTCTTTTTCTTTATAATATTTCACTTCTTCTGCGTATGCCTGCCTTTCACACGCACACTGCCTGTGATGCTTTCTCATTTCAAGGAATGACCCTTTTGGATAAAATGCTTCCACAGGTTCCTTACAAACAGCGCAATGCAGTAGTCCATCTTCTTCCAAATATGTTTGTATCTCATTCATCACAGGCTTTCTCCCTCCCCACACTCATAATTCATCTTTTGATTCTTTATACTGTAACTTCTTGCTCCATACTTATTACTTGTGTTATTTTTCTCTATTACTTTATTAGATGCCATATTTATATCCTTCGTAGAGTTATCATTCCGACCATATGAAGGCTCATTTTTCAACTCACTATTGGCTTTCTTTACATCTGTTTGTAATTGTGTCTTTTCTGAAATTTCTCCTTTGTTTGGTATCATTACATACATATGTCTTGGTTTTGAAAATCCACCAAATTTCCGAATTAGCAGTCCTGCATCATCTAATTCTTTCAAAGCTTTTTTAACAGAAGATTTACACTTCCCGGTTTTCTGTGATAGTTCATCAATTGGAAATACTGCATATACTCTTCCGTCCTCATCTGCCCAATTATTTTTTCGTGATATCCTAGCCCGGTCATACAACAGCATATAGATAATTCTTGCATTCTGACTTAGCGGTAATTCCAGCAAGAATTTTGGAAACTGATAATACTGTATCTGCCGCTCCTGCTCATCCATGTATAAATATTTCATTTGTTTCTTCCTCACCTTCTCAATATTTGAGGAAATATATTTTTGAATTTTATATCCACAAAAATTTATCCCTCTATATATACAAAGGGAGAGGGCATAAAATACAGCCCCCTCATCAGAATTTTTTTTTTTTTCATAATTTCATTACTGAGCATCCCAAAACTCCACATAATCTTAAAGATAAGTAGAGAACCAATTAAGGTACTATAATCCCTAGTGAATCTCGCTCTTTGCTATTTCTTTCTTCTTTTTAATCTGAATTTTTATACGAGAGCAAGATCCACCTGTGTTTAACAAATTTATTCTTGATGAATATTCTATTTTCATCCTCTTGATTCAATTTTATCTTCATCTAATTAGCTTCCATCAAAGATTTCCGCACCATTTACATAATATTTTCTTTCAAAATTTTCAAAACAAGCCCCCGGCTTCTGCCAGATGCTCTGTAAAAAATATTCAATTTTTACCCGCTTACATTTTCAATGCAGCCAATATAATATTCTTAATTTTCGAATATTATCTACGATTATTACGATACGGTATTACCCGGGTGGATCTTGCTCTTCTCTTTTAATATCAATATAATTCTATTTTTCGATAATCTATGACAGTGCTACAGTTAAATGATATACTAATCCTAGTTTATAAATTCGAGGTATATTATGTCGAATATTCAGATAACAGAAAATGAATCAGGAAAATATTCTCCTGACTGGTTTTATAATGAAGCTCAAATACCAGAATGTATTTCTCTTGCTCATAAAGCTGATGAATTACGAGAAAATTTTATAAATCTTTTTGGGGTAGCGAAACTGAAATCTCTTTCAGGAAGAGAACTATTAACTTCTTTATTCTATAACGATGAAGGAAATAAAACTAATCTCTGCTATATGCTGGAAATGGATAAAAGTCTCCACTTGTTTGGAGGTATTTCAGGTGGATCTGCCTATAAGTTTGGGTTATTTTATCATAAAAAAACTCAAAACTGGACCTCTGGTTCTCCATTAAAACCGATTTTACTTACCGAAGATGAAGCAGTACATAAAGCTGAAGAAATACGTAATGATCTGGTAGAAGGTGCCGAAATAATATCTTCCTTTGGTTCTTTAGAATCGTTGTCAGATTATGAACGCCTTTATAAACAACTAGAACATATTTCTGGAATTAATACTGTATGGAGAATGAAATATTATCACCTGTTGTTTCCTACCTTACTTGCCCCTTTTTACGGTCAAGATATACAACTGAAAGTATTACATTTTCTAAATCAAAAACCTAGTGATATTCCTTTTATTCGCATGGGACAAATTGCTCTATTTATCCAAAAATGTAACATCCCAGGCATAGTGTTCGGACATATTTACGGAAAGAATGTAGCAGACTTGAAGGATTCTGACCACTCTAATACTAATGTTCTTTCTGACGAAAAACATAAAAAGCACTACTGGATGTATACTGTCTTCGATGATAACAGTTGGAATGAATGTTACCAAAAAGGATTTATGGTTTTGGGCATGGATGACATCGGTGATTATTCTCAATATCCTTCTAAGGAAGCACTTCGTCAAGAACTGATAACTGTATATGACAACAGTACATCCCGCAAAAATCAGGCTTTAATGGCATGGAATTTTGCAAATACAGTAGCCGTTAATGATGTGATTTTTGCAAAACGCAGTAATACACTTGTTGGTAAGGGTATTGTTACAGGCGGTTATGTTTTTGATGCTCTTCGTCAGGAATACAAAAATGTCCGCGCTGTAAAGTGGCTTCAAGTTGGTGAATGGGAACATCCTGGTAATGCAGTAGCAAAACGCTTAACTGATATCACTCCATACACTGATTATATTGAAAAGCTTACTTCCATCTTTGCTCCAGATGAATTAGATGATGTAGATACACAACCAGAAATAGACTATCCAGCTTATTCTTCTGCAGATTTTCTCTCAGATGTGTATATGAATGGACAAGATTACGAAACACTGTAAATATCTTAAAAATGAAGAAAAACATTATTTTGCAGGGTGCACCTGGAGTTGGGAAAACATATACTGCCAAGAGACTTGCTTATTCCATTATCGGTGCAAAAAATCCTGATCGTGTTCAAATGATTCAATTCCACCAGAGTTACTCCTACGAGGATTTTATTGAAGGATACCGACCAACTGAAAATGGGTTCACAATTAAAAAGGGCTCTTTTTACAAATTTTGCAAACTGGCTGAAGATGATGATGAAAATGATTATTTCTTTATCATTGATGAAATCAATCGAGGGAATTTAAGTAAAATATTCGGTGAATTATTTATGCTGATTGAAAAAGATAAGCGGGGGATTGAACTACAATTGTTATATTCTGATGAGAATTTCTCTGTACCTGCAAATGTATATATTATTGGTATGATGAATACTGCTGATCGCAGTCTTGCTATGTTAGATTATGCTTTAAGACGACGTTTTTCATTTTTTACTATGAAACCGGGATTTAATACGCCTGGTTTTCAAGCTTACCAAGACTCTCTAAAAAGTGATGCCTTTAACAAATTAATTGCTTGTGTGAAACAACTCAATTCCCAGATAGTAGAAGATATATCACTAGGTGAAGGATTCTGTATTGGTCACAGTTATTTTTGTGGTTTAACACCAGAGACAGCCAACACACAAACTTTGTCATCCATTGTAGAATATGAATTAATTCCACTTCTAAAAGAATATTGGTTTGATGAGCCCGCAAAAAAATCGTAGATTGGTCTGATCGACTAAGGAGTGCTGTTAAATGATTCCTGTACAAAATATTTATTATATGCTGTCCTACGCTTTTCAAGCATTACAAGCACAAAATTACAAAGATCTGGCTACAGAAAAAATTTCATAATACCGCTGAATTATGTGCAGCCATTCTTGATAAGGTCATTAGCGTACAGCTAAAACGAGGCTTAGGAAGAGATTATCTGCCAAAATCAGAATCTCTTTCTACGCTACAGGGAAAGCTTAATATTTCTGAATCCATTAAAACTCAGACTCTGCTGAAGAAGCAAATGATTTGTACATACGATGAATTTTCAACTAATACACAATTTAACCAAATTATTAAATCTACAATGTTATTGCTTCTTAAAGCCAATATCACAAATACGCGAAAAAAGAGTCTACGAAATCTGTTATTGTTTTTTTCTGATGTTAATGAAATTGATTTACGTTTTGTAAATTGGAACCAACATTATAATCGTTCCAATCAAAGTTATCAAATGTTAATTGGAATCTGTTATCTGATTTATAACGGACTTCTACAGACACAGAACGATGGTACCACAAAAATAATGGATTTTTTGACGAACAACGTATGTGCCGTTTATATGAAAAATTTTTGCTTGAATACTATCGTAAAGAACATCCAGAACTATCTGCCAATGCATCACAGATCGCATGGCAACTTGATGATTCTGAGAACCAATTGCTTCCTAAAATGCAAACCGATATTATGTTATCTCAAGGAAACAATATACTTATTATCGATGCAAAATATTATTCACATATGACTCAGCAGCAATATGGAACAAACACTTTGCATTCCAATAACCTCTATCAGATTTTTACATATGTGAAAAATAAAACATTTGAATTAAAAAGACTGTGAACATACTGTCTCTGGAATGCTTCTTTATGCACAGACCGATGAAAATGTTATTACCAATAATACATACCAGATGAGCGGAAATCAGATTTCTGTGCGTGCATTGAATTTAAATCAGGATTTTTCCGGAATTGATCACACATTAGATGATATTATCCAAAATTCTTTCAACAACTAAAAATGGGCTGTTGCAAAATCATTGATGTCTATTTTGCAACAGCCTCTTTTTCAAAAAAATACACACTTGCTATGACTACTATTCCCCCGAATTTTTAATAAAATATCTTCTCTGTTTTTGTCCAAACAATATTTCACAAATTTTTTATAATACTTTGAATTTGGTACTATTATTTCACATTGTGAATACTCAAAGCAAAGTTCTCCCGGAACTCTCCATTCTCGCTCATGTGTCCAATCTATAATATGCTCTTTATTCGACAAATCCAATTTTACAATTCGCCACCATTCATTCTCGGGCAAATACTCTTTTCGCCCGATTTGTTTCGTCATATATAACTGGTCTTCCATTTTTCTTGTAAATAAAGTTTTTTGGAATCTTATTCCAAATCCTAAATACCTTACCTTATGATTTTCTTCTTTTCTTAATTTTTCTTCATATTGCAAGTTTTCAGCAATGGCTGTTAACGGAGCCTCTTGCAAACAAACTGCTGGAGTTTTTCCGCAAATAAAACCACTACTTGTTTTACTTCCTCTAATTCGCCTTTCTTCAAGAATATTTATCAAATTACGAAATGCTTCTTCAGCAGTCTCTCCCTTTGTTAAATGAGTGACTCTCGATGATAAATCAACACGATATTTGAATCGCATTCTCCAATTCTTCTCATCCATGTTTTTCATACCCTCTCTAAAATATCGTTTCTTCAATCTGACTTTTTAAATCCACCAAATATTTATATAATAAATTTTTGCAAGAAAAATAATCCATATTAAACGCTTTTTCTGTTAATCCTTTTAAAACGTCTTTCTCATTAATTACTATTTCTTCCAAAATTGTCCTAACCCATAATGCGCAAAGCAATTACGTAATGACCTATTTTTCAATGTTTTATCTATATAATAATTTGTTTTATTTGCACTATTCAATTCTTCTATAAAATCACATATGTAATAATATTGTGAATATGCATATTTAAATTTTTGAGGTATTTCTTCAACAAAATATTTATCAAGGAACTCTATTATATAATTGATGTTACACAAAATACAAAAAAAGAACAAATCCTAAATTATTTTTCAACTTGATTGGACTATTTCTAAAAAATGATAATCTCGATATTTGACAATATTATTTCTGTCATCATAACTAAATGGCTCTAAATTTGTATCCAAGAAATAGGCCGCAAGCTTCCCAGTAACAATGCTCAAATCTCTGATCTTAGGACCTATTTTTTCATCTTCTAAAGTATTAAACGGCATATACATTGCACCTAAAATAGTATTGCCACAAACTGCTCCATTACAATAATCCGTTCCCACATTATAATAACCAATTATTTTTTCAAGTAAGCTTCGAATATTGTAAAAATACTCATCACTTTCATGAAATTTATCCAATAGTAATGTTTCATATTCTTCATATGACATTTCAAACAATTTGTGAGCTTGTCTTAATTTTACATAGTATTCTTTTTCTTCATCATTAAATCTCGGTGCATTTAGTCCAATTTTTTTGCACCATTGTTCCGCACCATCCGCAAAAATTCCTATATACGGTATGCTCATCATTACATAATTACTATTAATATTTTTAGCGTTATTTTGCATATCAACTAACGTATATATAAATCGTGCATCTGATTGAATCAAATCAAATGCCGCTTTTTTGTACTTTATTTAGCATATCCCGCACCTTCTTACTTACCTTTTATTAAATAAACATAGCATTTTGAATATTTACAATCAATATTTTTCTAAAGAAAAAGAACGAATACACATCTAAATTGATGGTTCGTTCTCTTTTATCATTTAACCATATATATAATATTTCTATACAGTTCTTTTTTGTTACTACCATATGTATCGTACTCTTACTAACCCCAAATTCCTTCGCGGTCTGACGCACAGTGGCTTTATGTTCGATGATATAATATGCGATTTCTACTGCCCTCTCCTCAATGTAATCTTTCATAAAAATAACCCCTGCATAAATTGTTTTTTACAATCTATGCAAGGGCATTTTGATGTATGTCTGCATTTTCCTTTTGTACTTTCGGAGTTTCCCTTATATAAGCCTTATAAACCAACTCTTCCCAGACACAACAGCAATCCAATCGCTCCGACAGCCACAAACACTAACCCGATACCGGCTGCCTTTTTCCTTTTCTCCATAACCACTAACTGTCTGTTGTCTATGGAATTCAACGGATAGTTCCTTCGACCTATTAGATATAGTAACAACCCACTCGAATTATTCCCGTTCGCAGCAAGCAGTCCCCATAATTTTGGATGTTTTAATCCACGGGCGGCTGCATCCATCACCGTTAACCGATAGATCTGATATACCGTTTCCATAGCTCCGACAACTGCGGCCGCACCAAATATCACAGCCAATACAATATTTTTGTCCATCATATTTCTCCCTTAAATACGTCTGATAATCTGATAAAGCAATACTGCTGAGCTCACAATAGCCAGACAAAATACCATAATCAGATAATATATCTTATCCGGCAGGAACATACTTAAGGTAATCAATAGAATAACCGTGATAATATTAAGTATGATCGCTCCTATCAATTTTTGATTGCTTTTGACTACATTTGTGCTTTCTTCCAGATGTTCCATCATTCTTTCGTCCCCTTTCAATAAATCATCAAGACTTATGGAATAAAGGCTGCTCAACTCAATGACGCTTATAATATCCGGATAGGATTTTTCATTTTCCCAGTTTGAAATGGTCTGTCTGGACACATTGATCCTTTCTGCAACTGTTTCCTGGGTAAATCCTGATTTCATACGAGCGTCTTTTAATTTTTTCCCAATTTCCATATCTGCGTTTCTCCTTTCGGGAACATCTTTCCACATTGCGTGTCCAATGTCTATCAAACTTCCTTTACATGACCGTTTTTCGCATCAATTTTCGTGTCAAAATTATTTTACACAGCGTATTTACGCAGCCTGCCACCGGAGACAGAAAAAAAGTCACATTCCCCGTCCCCATGACACAATTCCGATTCCTATCAAGATTACACCTCCCAGAACATCTGCCTTTCCTGACAGCTTTGTTCCCAGAGTCTTACCGAGGCACAACCCTGTCTCACATATCACAAACGTTACCACTGCCACGATCAGTGAACAGACTACAGCCATAACCAAATCATACCCGGCAGTGGTAAATCCTACCGACAACGCATCAATCGATGTTGCAATCCCCTGCATCATAAGCACGGCAAAACTTAATCTTTTCACTTCTTTCTTTTTCCTCTTCACTCTGCACAGATTCTTTGATCATGCTTCCTCCGATATACAAAAAAGCAAAATCAATGCGATCCACGGAATGAACTTCTGAAACTGTCCAAAGACCTGTACGATCGTATGCACACAGATCCATCCTATCATAGGCATCAGGAACTGAAAGAATGCATATACTCCCGCAATATAAGCCATTCTTGATTTCTTCATATTTTTTTCATTCATTCCATTTGCCAGCGAGACCGAAAATGCATCCATTGCCAGTCCCACTCCAAGTAAGACACTGTTCATAAAGAATAAAAAATTCCACTCCATTATCATTTCCTCCAAAATTAAGTTCAAACGCATGACAACATAAAAACCAGATACAGCAGCTGCCTGCCATACCTGGTCTATACTTTCTTTATAGGATAGAGAGAGTCCACGCATAGATATTACAGCTACACATGAGTCTCACAAATTAAAACAAGCCAGATCCATCGATCAGTATGTTGACTTGTTGCGTTATACGCCTGTTACTCCCCCATCGGTCATTTATCATCTAAAAGAAAATATCATAATTAATAAATTTTGTCAATAAGCAATCATTTATTCCTTTTTCTGTGGTATGCTTTACACAGAGATTTTCCCCGGAACAACTCTGAAAAGAACCAATAAAGGAGTCACAACTATGTCTCACTACTACATGTTTCACAAACCTTTCGGCTGTGTCACTGCCAGACGCGATGACCGTTATCCGACGGTTATGGACTATTTTAAGGAATTACATAATGACAGGCTTTCTCCGGTCGGACGCCTTGACCGTGAGACGACCGGACTTCTTCTGATCACAGATGACGGTATCTTCAACCAGAAGCTCACTCATCCTTCCTATCACAAAGAGAAAACTTATGAATTCACCCTTCTTGGTGATCTGACACCGGAACTGGTACATAAGCTGGAAACAGGTGTCATTCTGAAGGGCGCCGATACCCTGACTGCCCCGGCAAAAATTACCGTAACCGGACATGCAGTAATGTCCGATATTCTTTCCACACTGCCGGAAGAAATCCAGAAAGATATCCACAAAAACCGTCCGGATCACCCCATCACCTATGGGATAATTACCATTTCCGAAGGGAAGAAACGCCAGATTCGGCGCATGATGAAGTCTGTTCACTGCTGTGTGATCGAATTAAAACGTATTTCCATCGGAGACATTGTACTTGACAAAGCGCTTTGTCCCGGAGAGTGGAAAGAAATATTTCCTCACACCTAACAATACAGAGAACCTGCCACTTGCCAAACCATCCGTAAGGAACTGCCAGTGGCAATTCCTGTAGGTGGCAGCTTTTCTTGCATACTTTGGTATAAAAAATGCTCCGGGAATCTGTCACCTGACAAAATTCCCGGAGCATTCTTATTCTATTCTGTTTCTATCCACCTTAGTTACCTGAGCTTGATGAACTGCTTGAACTTGACGAACTGCTTGAGCTTGACGAACTGCTTGAGCTTGACTCAACGCACTGATTAGCCAGCCATTCTTTTACAAGATCATTCAGCGCAATCTCTTTCAGATCTGACTTTGATGCAGCTTTCTTTAAAAGCTTTTACACTGTCGTATCCATACTCTTTTGCAATCTTCTTAAGCTCTGTCTTATAAGTTGCATCATCTAACTTAATGTTCTCTTTATCTGCAATTGCCTTTGTTACCAATGTCTGCTTTACACTGGACTTTGCAGCTTTTGTTTACCTGTTTTTCGAACTTTTCAACAGTTGTTCCCATCTGCTGCTTGATCAGATCATCATATGACATGTTATAAGCTTTTGCAACAGACTTGTACTGAGAGATCAGAGAATCCTCAATCTTCTTTACATCTTTCTCCGGATATTTCTTAACTTTTGTATTATCAAGAACCTTCTGCCATGCTGCCTGCTGTAAAGAATCATTATATGTCTTCTCGTTATCCTCCTCGAGAGACTTCTTCACTTCTTCTTTGTACTCTTTTACTGTCTTTGATTTCTTAGATACTTTCTTTACCAGTTTGTCTGTAAGCTTTGGTGTGTTCTTTTTGTTTGAAATGGATTTTACAGTAATTGTAAATGTTACATCTTTGCCTGCAAGATCAGAACTTCCATAATTCTCCGGGAACTTTCCGTTCCAGTCAAATGTATCACCAATCTTGTGTCCGATAATACTGTCTTCAAATCCTTCGATGAAAGAATTAGAACCGATCTCCAGTGGATAATCTGTAGAAGATCCACCGTCAAATGCTTCGCCATTCATCTTTCCAACGAAATCAATCGTTGCTGTATCGCCTTTTTTTACTGCACGGTCTGTCACTTCTTTGTTGTTGCATTTTCATCCAGTACTGACTGAATCTGTGTATTCACATCATCATCCGTTACTTCGCTCGGTTTGTCAACTTTATCTACTTCAACACCTTTGTAGACTGAAATCTTAATGTTGTCATTTTCAAGGCCTTTCGTCGACTGACAACCAGTCATCAAAAGAGAGACTGCCATAACACCTGTTAATAACATTGCCACTTTCTTTTTCATATCGCACCTCATTTTATCATTCATTCTAAGGTGGGAACTTTATCCCATCTGCTTTCCGAAGTCTACGCTAACGCATACCACTCTGTTATATCACATTTTGAAAAACTTTCATAGCATTTTCACATATATTTCACTCTTTTTATCAAAATTTTTGTTTTGAAATCACCTACTTTTCCTGTATACTTCTTGCACTCCTACCGAAACAATGTTAGAATACTTGTTATGGAATATAGAATATAGGAGGTTCATTGTGAAGACATTTACAATTGTATTATTGGTAATCCTTGTGATTTTGATCGTTGCATGTGTTGCATTATATTTTGTTGGTAAAAAAGCAGAAAAGAAACAGGCAGATCAGCAGGCACAGCTTGATGCAGTTGCACAGACTGTTTCCATCCTGGTTATCGATAAAGGTCGTATGAAATTAAAAGATGCCGGCTTGCCGGATATCGTACTCGAGAATACACCAAAGTATCTTCGCCGTTCAAAAAGTACCGGTTGTAAAAGCCAAAGTCGGACCGAAGATCATGACACTTATGTGTGATGCGCAGGTTTATCCTTTGATTCCTGTTAAGAAGGAAGTCAAAGCTACGATCAGTGGTATTTACATCACAGCTGTTAAAGGTGTAAGAGGTCCTCTGGATGTACCGGAGAAGAAAAAGGGATTTTTCGCAAGATTAAGAAACAAATAAGAATAAAGAGTACTTAAAAACAGCATTGGAACTTATCGTTCCAGTGCTGTTATTTTTATGTCTATATTGCAATCGGCAACAGGATCTCCATTGATGTCCAGTGCATAATTCACATGCACCGTGATCTTTTTCATCCTGTTCTTCGAACTGGATATCCTTGGTAAAGACTCCAATCATCATCTCACCGTATGGTGTCTCATACTGTGTCATATTGATCTTATCTTTCTCGAATACCATATGGGTATTCGTAATTCCGCTCTTGATGATCTCGACCTTCTGGTCATCCAGGATCCTTACTTTATTCTTGATGGTTCCCGGGATTCCTTCCACCAGTTCATCATAGATCACATAGTGCTTTCCATTTTTCTCATAATAGCTCGCAGGTACGATTACCTCGATTGGTTCACTTCCCGGCTCATCGCCCTGTGCTTCAATCCCGGTCACATCCTGATGCAGACCGGATATATAATAATACGTCTTTTGTCATATATTCTCCTAATAATCTTCAATATCAATTGCCTGTGTCTTATCTACATCGTACGGCAGGATTGAATTGGCGAATTTCTTAAACTTCTCTGCCGCATCACTGACATAAAAATCATATGCTGCCGGTTCTCCCGATGTATTAGCAATTTTCTGCTCTTCCAGTATCTTCTTCAGATCCATCGCCGTCTCGTACGCCGGATTTACAATATGTACTTTTTCTCCAAAATATGCCATGATCCTTGATCTGAGAAGCGGATAGTGGGTACATCCCAGGATCAGTGTATCGATCTCTGACTTTCTCATATCTGACAGATAGATATCGATCACTTCTTCTGTGATTTTATGCTTTGCAAATCCCTCTTCTACCAACGGTACGAATAACGGACATGGCTTTCCGATGACTTCTGCCTCCGGCATAAGTTTCCGGATTTCTTTAGTATAGGTCTCGCTCTTGATCGTTGCTTCTGTACCAAGTACACCAATCTGACAATTCCTGGTCTCTCTTACGGCAGCTCTTGCTCCCGGTACGATCACTCCGATGATCGGAATGTCGAACTCTTGCTTTGCACTGTCTCAAGCGCCAGCGCACTGGCCGTATTACATGCGATCACGATCGCCTTTACATTCTTTGTCTTTAAAAAACGGATGATCTGTCTGGAAAAACGGATAATGTTATTCTTTGACTTACTTCCGTATGGAACTCTTGCTGTATCCCCAAAATATACTACATTTTCATTCGGCAGCTGACGCATAATCTCTCTTGTGACGGTTAAGCCGCCCACACCTGAATCAAACACACCTGTTCCTGTTTTTATTTTCCACGATATTAAATCTCCTTTTATGAATACTCCACCATATTTTACTATTGTACCGTCTTGGACGTGCATTTTCAAGAGATTTTATGTCGAAACCTCCCTTGTATACTTTGCTATAAAAAAGTTACCTGCCATAAAACAGATAACTTTTTATTCTTTATTCCGGTTTTAATTACAGAGCCAGCTCTTTTGCAATCTCATACTGGTAAGCAGGAATTCCTTTTGTCATTCCAAGTGCTTCATCAATATCGAAGTCTACATACTCACCATGTTTGTAACCTACAACACGGTTTTTCTTTCCTTCAAGCAGAAGATCTACGGCTTTTGCTCCCATGATAGAAGCGTATACTCTGTCTTTACATGTCGGGCTTCCACCACGCTGCATGTGTCCGAGAATCGTTGCTCTTGTCTCCATACCGGTTGCTTCTTCAATTCTCTTAGCCATGTTTATAGAATCTCCAACACCCTCTGCATTGATGATGATGTAGTTCTTCTTTCCACGTTTTCTTGATTCCTGAATATCAGCAATGATCTTATCTTCGTCATAATCATGCTCTTCAGGCATCAGGATCTTCTCAGCTCCGTTAGCAATACCGCACCACAGTGCAAGGTATCCTGCATCTCTACCCATAACCTCGATGATAGAGCATCTCTCATGAGAAGTAGATGTATCACGTACTTTGTCAATAGCCTGCATAGCTGTATTTACGGCTGTATCGAATCCGATTGTATATTCCGTACAGGCAATATCCAGATCGATCGTTCCCGGAAGTCCGATTGTATTGATTCCGAAGTTAGCAAGTTTCTGAGCTCCGGCAAATGATCCGTCACCACCGATGACTACCAGACCATCAATACCATATTTTTTGCAGATAGCTGCTGCTTTCTGCTGACCTTCCTCTGTACGCATCTCTGCACAACGGGCTGTCTGAAGAATTGTACCTCCGCGCTCAATTGTATCGGATACGTCTCTGGCTGACAGATCGATAATTTCCTCGTTTAAAAGTCCCTGATATCCTCTTCTGATGCCTCTTACCTTCAGTCCTTTACCAAGTGCTGTACGAACAACGGCACGGATTGCTGCGTTCATTCCAGGGGCATCTCCACCACTTGTCAATACACCTATTGTACGAATTACTTTTTTGTCTGCCATGATTCATTCCTCCATTGTATTAGTTTGTTCCAATTATCTTCTAACCATTATCATTTCTCTCCGATGATATTGTACATGAATTAGTGCACGCTTTCAATGGGTTTTTCTATAACTTTTACACAACTTTCACCCAGATAATTCGTCAATCTGCTCAACAATACCTCATCTGCGGTCACATTCCAGCCCTTTGCCAGGCGTTTTACCGCTTTTTCCTTCCTGCAATAGATGATAACTTCATCCATTCCTTCAGATACTTTCAGAATGTCCTGAAGCATTCCTTCCTGCTGAAGATAAGTCGCTTTATCCGGATATTGAAGCCATAGTTCCTTCTTCGTCTGTTCAAACGGGATCACCTGCTCACAGATCAGTTTACTTGGTGCATCATCTTCTTCGGATACCCTTCCCTTTATAAATACTTTGGCTTCTTCATTCAGATACATCTGATTTTTTTTTTCAAAATCTCTCGGAAAGATCACAACTTCGACTGATCCCACCAGATCTTCCAGTGTAATAAATGCCATAACTTTATTGGTCTTGGTATATTTGATCGTCTTATTGGTGATCATGCCGCCGACGATCTCTTTTGCACCGTCATGTACCTTTGTCCTTCCCGTCTCATCATCTATCTGGAAATCTAATGTCGTTCTGGAAATGTTCTTCTTCCATTTTTCCTCATAATCCTCCAGCGGATGACCGCTTAAGTACACACCAGCACTTCTTTTTCAAATGCAAGCTTTGTCTCTTTCTCGTACTCTCCTACATCCGGAAGTGGAATGTCGAATTCCGATTTCTGGTCATCACTTACGATGTCAAATAATGAAAGCTGTCCGGTCATGGAGTATTTCCGCTCCTGGTTCACCTGATCCAGGATCTGTACATAAACTACCATAAACTGCTTTCTTGTACCACCCAGACTGTCAAATGCTCCGGATTTGATAAAGCTTTCGATCGTACGCTTATTGACTTCTTTTCCCGACAGACGTTCGATAAAGTCTTTCAGGTTGCTGAATTCTCCTCCATTTTTCGTTCCTGGATAATCGACTCGATCACTGGCTTTCCGATACTCTTGATCGCCGCCAGACCATAACGGATATTGCCCGCCGTCAACGGAGAAGCTTCCTTCTCCTTTATTAATATCCGGTGGAAGGATCTTAATTCCCATCTGTCTGCAACTGTAAATGTACTCTGATACTTTTCCCGGATTGTCGATCACGGAAGTCATAAGTGCTGCCATGAATTCCACCGGATAGTAATATTTTAACCAGGCAGTCTGATATGATACCACCGCATAGGCTGCCGCATGTGATTTGTTAAATGCATATTTGGCAAAATCGATTATTTCATCATAAATCTTATTCGCCGTCTTCTCGTCGATTCCGTTGGCGATACAGCCCGGCACGCCTTCGTCCGGATTACCATATACGAAATTCTGGCGCTCTTTCTGCATGACATCGCCCTTTTTCTTCGACATCGCTCTTCGCAGAAGATCGCTTCGTCCAAGCGTATATCCAGCCAGATCACGCACGATCTGCATAACCTGTTCCTGATATACGATACAACCGTAAGTCGGTGACAGGATCGGCTCTAACTGCGGGCAGTCATAAGTGATGCTATCCGGATTGTTCTTTCCCTTGATGTACTGCGGGATGAAATCCATCGGTCCCGGACGGTATAAGGAGATACCGGCAATGATATCCTCCAGATTCTGCGGTTTCAGTTCCTTCATGAAGTTCTTCATTCCGGCACTTTCAAGCTGGAATACGCCATCGGTCTTTCCTGTTCCGATAGACGCCAGAACTGCTTTATCATCATAATCGATTTTATTAATGTCTATTGTCTTACCGCTGCTGATGCTTGCCAGACGCTCTGCATCCTGTATAACAGTCAGGGTACGCAGACCCAGGAAATCCATTTTCAGAAGCCCCAGTTCTTCCAGTGTTGTCATCGTAAACTGTGTTGTCACTGAGCCGTCCGATCCAAGAGACAATGGCACGAATTCTTCGATCGCACGCTGACCGATCACAACTCCCGCTGCATGCATGGATGTATGTCTCGGAAGACCTTCCAGTCTTCTCGACATATCGATCAGTTCCTTAACCTGTTCATCTTCCTGATACAGTTTCTTGAATTCCGGATTCATCTTCAGTGCCTTATCAAGCGTAATATTCAGCTCTGTCGGCACCATCTTTGCAATGCTGTCTACAAATGCATACGGAAGGTCCATGACACGTCCTACGTCACGGATGACTCCACGTGCTGCCATCGTACCGAAAGTTACGATCTGTACTACCCGGTCTGCGCCGTATTTTCTTCCTACATAATCAATGACTTCCTGGCGTCTCTCAAAGCAGAAGTCCACGTCGATATCGGGCATGGATACACGTTCCGGATTCAGGAAACGTTCGAACAGAAGCTGATATTTGATCGGGTCGATACTTGTAATTCCCAGACAGTACGATACGATACTTCCGGCCGCCGAACCTCGCCCCGGTCCGACCTTGATCCCCTGTGTTCTTGCATAATTAATGAAATCCCACACGATCAGGAAGTAATCCACATATCCCATGGATTTGATGACCGACAATTCGTATTCCAGACGTTCTTTCAACGAATCATCCCCGTCCGGATACCGTTCTTTCAATCCGTCAAAACAAAGTTTATTCAGATATTCCCAGGAAGTATATCCTTCCGGCACATCATATTTCGGCAGTTTGGTGACACCGAATTCAATCTCTACATTACAGCGGTCCGCAATCTTCTGCGTGTTCTCCAACGCCTGCAGTGCATATGGAAATAACTGCTTCATCTCTTCTTCGGACTTAATATAATACTGGCCGCCTTCGTAGCGCATACGATCTTCATCTGCCAGCTTTTTACCCGTCTGGATGCATAACAGAATGTCATGCGGTTTTACGTCTTCTGCGTAAGTATAATGCACGTCATTCGTCGCAACCAGTTCGATCCCTGTCTCCTGTGACATACGGAGCAGTGACTGGTTCACGATCTGCTGTTCCTGCATTCCGTGATCCTGTAATTCCAGGAAGAAATTTCCTTTTCCGAAAATGTCCTGATACCTTAGTGCTGCTTGCCTTTCCTTCTTCATACATGCCGCGCAGGATATTCTTCTGTACCTCACCGGCCAGACACGCACTGAGCGCAATGATTCCTTCATGGAATTCCTGCAAGCACTTCCAGGTCTACTCTTGGTTTATAATAATAGCCTTCCGTAAATCCTCTGGACACGATCTTCATCAGATTATGGTATCCCAGATCATTTTCCGCCAGAAGCACCAGATGATAATAACGGTCATCCCCGCTTCCTACAGCTTCTTTATCGAATCTCGATCCCGGTGCAACATAGACTTCGCATCCGAGGATCGGCTTAATCCCTGCTGCTCTTCTCTGGCCGCACGGTAAAAATCGATCACACCATACATGACACCATGATCCGTGATCGCCACGCTGTTCATCCCGAGTTCTTTTACCCTGGCTACACACTCTTTGATTTTATTTGAGCCATCCAACAGGCTGTACTCTGTATGGACGTGGAGATGTGCAAAGCTCATAGCTTTCTCCTTTCCTGATTCTATCCACAATGATAAAAAAAGGTGCCCCCTCAGGGAACACCCTTTCAAACATCACTGTTCGTCTTAATCTTCTTTTCCACTTCCAAGAAGCATGAATTTTACAAGTTTATCGATATCCTCTGGCTCATGAGCAACGATTTCCAGTTCCGGAATCTCTCCGTTAGAGAAAATGTTTGCCATAGATACATACTGAGATAATTTTGACTTTAAGTTCAGTCTGTCACCTTCGCCTGTTACAAGTTCAACTTTTCCTTCACAAGAATCAACTACTTTGAAAAATCCTTCGATATCTGTAATGTTCTGTACTTTCATTTCTCATTCTCCTTTTTAATCATCTTATTCTTATCACTTTTATTATACCTTATTTCTTTTTCATTTCAATATTCTTTTCAGAAATTTTTATATGTCCTTCTTTAAGAAGTCTTCCAACGGCACGTTTGAATGCATTTTTACTTAATCCGAATTCCTGTTTGATTACTTCCGGATCTGCTTTATCGTTAAATGGAAGCTTTCCACCGTATTCTTCCATACGTTTCATGATCATCGCCGCATCGGCATCCATCTGAAGAAATGCTTTCTCTCTGACACTTAAGTCAAGCTTTCCGTCTTCTCTTACTTTCAGGACTCTGGCGGATACACGGTCTCCGACTCTTAACCTGCCAAATGCTTCTCTCTTCGGGATCAGTGCACTGTAGCAGTCATCTACTGCCACGAACACTCCGAAGTTATCACTCGTCTCGTAAATGATTCCTTCTACATGATCATCCTTTTTATATGGAGAATCTGTACGAAGCTTTTCGTATACTTTCATTGTCGCACAAAGTCTTCCGGACTTGTCCACATACAGTGCGACAAGCACTTCATCACCTTTTTTTTTACTTTTGCAGTCTGTTCTTTGAACGGAAGCAGAAGGTCTTTTTCCAGTCCCCAGTCAAGGAACGCCCCGATTCTTCCGGTATCTGCAACTTTCAATACTGCCAGTTCATCTAACGTGATCTTTGGCTCCTGCGTTGTTGCGATCAGACGGTCAGACGAATCTTTATACAAAAATACTTCTACAGGATCTCCGACTTCTACATCTTTTGGTACCTGTTTTTTCGGAAGCAGGACTTTGTCATCTTTATTACCAAGATATACCCCCGAACTCTACTTCTTTAACGATCATCAATCTTCTTTTCTTTCCTAAATAATCTGTTAATCCCATATTTTTCCTCTCTGTTTCCTTTTCTCTTTTTCCAAAGTGTATATGTTTTCTTATTGTATCAGCATCCATATAAGAATGTCTATGCAAACTTAAATTCGATCACTGCATACGGTCTGGCCTTTTCATTGCAAAGCTCTATAACCGTTCTGTCCTCTTCTATGGCAATCCTTGGATAGATCACATCACCATATACCGCTGATTTCTTATATTCCACACGCATCTGGTGCACTTCTTTATCTTTTGGCAATGATTCCAGTGCCATCTGTACATATTGGCAGTTGTTGACATGCTCATTCGTATCAATATGATATCTGCGTACCGGAAAACTTTCCAGTTCTTTCGCCTCTTTCGGAAGTGCGATTTTTCTTGATTCATATTCCATCTCATACGGATCTCCTACCCCGTATGGTGCAATCTCCGATTCTTCCGGTCTTGACGGACGTCCCTTTTCCATGTCCATATATACCCACAGCGAATTTGCATATGCTACATCTTTTCCTTCACTGTCTGTCATACAGAAATTACGTTCTCCAAACAAACCGTTAAAGTCCGTCGCCCATGTACTTGTCTGTATCTTTTCACCGATCTTCGGATAACGTTCTACCACTACCTGCCAAGATGACAGAATCCATGCCCGCTTTTTTTCGCTGCAGTGTTCGATTCCAAGTCCCAGATCTTCTGACTGGAATGTACTGCAGTCCTGAAAATAATTTACGATTCCCGGCAGGGTAATTCTTCTGGTATGATCCACTTCACTGAATCGTATTCTTCCATCTATCGTATATTGATTGTCTCTCATTTTAGTCTGACTCCTTTGCATGATCTTTTCCGAAGAAAAACCACTTTATCTTAAATTCTGAAGTGGCCGTTACCATTTCATATTCTTCTGCACTTAATGCTTCTTTCAGTTCTTTCTTTCCACCTTCATCTACCACTGCACAGGTTGCATTAGTAAAACACAGATTTGGATAAAGTACACACCACCAGTTATGTCCATTCCCTTCCCAAGTACAATTCTCAGTGCTTCGTAATTTCCCTCGGGAAAAATGATATCTCCATACCGTTTGTCCGGAAAATAGCAGGTGGTCACCTCCGCTTTCGCCCGGTATGATACTTTCTCTTTTTCAATATTTTATCTGCTGTATCCGTCAGTTCTTTTTTGTGGGTTAGGGTCCATACTTTTGTCGCCTTTGCATCCCTTCTTTCAGCTCTGGTCATATGTGCTTTCATATACTTTAGAACCGCATCCCGCACTTTCAGTTTGATTCTCTGATCATTTGCACTGTCACTTTCTGCGATCACATGAAAACGGAAGACTTCTTTGGCCAGTGACTGCTGTGTATCGCTAAGTTCTGCATGTACAATTTCCATACGCCAGTTCATAATGCCCGCTGTCAGTATGAACGATATCAGACAGGCTATGATCAGGCAGATCGTTTCTCGTTTCATCTATGTATCTCCTTCCTGTATACTGCATTTTTCTGATACAGGAAGTCTTGACACAGCTTATCTTATCTATACACTTTTACAGTCTTTTAATTCTGTTTTGTGCGGATCACATCGATCACAGTGGTCACCTGGTTATCAATATGTTTACACATAATATCTGTTGCCGCCTTCTTCTCACCTTTACTGATGTATTCTATGATTGCGGCATGCTCTGCTATCAGCTGTGGATGTGCTTCTTCACGTTTCAGATATTCCACACGATAACGATACATCTGTTCTCTTAAATTATTCAGAAGCTGGATCAGTTTCTGATTGTCTGTTGCCATATAGATAATGTCATGGAAACGTACATCTGCTTCAGCGATCTCTGTAATATCTTTACTCTTTAAGATCTTCTTAAAATCTTCCGCAGCTTTCTTCATCTCTTCGATCTCTTCTTTCGTGATCTTATCACATGCAAGCTGCACAGCCAGTTCTTCCAGTGCTTTTCTTACTTCCAGAACGTCCCGCATATTTTTTTCTGTGATCTCTGCTACCTCAGCTCCTTTTCTTGGAATCATCAGTACCAGGCCTTCCAGTTCCAGTTTGCGGATTGCTTCACGGATCGGGGTACGGCTTACTCCGAGTTTATTTGCAAGCTGGATCTCCATCAGTCTTTCTCCCGGTTTTAACTCTCCTCGCAAGATCGCCTGTCTCAAAGTATTGAACACGACATCTCTAAGCGGCAGATATTCATTCATATTTACTTTAAAATTCGATTCCATGCTTATTTCCTCCTTGCATTATGTATGCCTGTCACATACACCTGCTTTGCCAATTGCTTTTCTCTTATCTTTGCTCTTTGCTTTTCTTGCTTTCTCTTTGCTGTCATAAATTCCAAAAACGGTCGGCCCACTGCCACTCATCATAGCATTCAGAGCTCCATGTTCTTTCATTACATTCTTGATCTGTTCAATAACCGGATATTCTTCGATCGTTACCTTTTCCAGTACATTTCCCATGCTCGAAGCAACTTTTTCGATATCATGAGCCTTCAGTCCGTCTATAATACCATCAATATCCGGATGATCCTCTATCTCATGCGAATCCAGTTTTTCATAGACCAGCTTCGTCGATACACTGATCGGCGGTTTTGCGATCAGCACATGACATTTCGGGCAGGCCGGAAGTGGTGTCAGTATCTCTCCGATTCCTTCCGCAAGAACAGTTCCCCGCATAACGCAGTACGGAACATCCGCTCCCAATGTCACTCCTCTTTCCATCAGTTCTTTCTGTGAAAGACCAAGTGAAAACATACGGTTAATCCCGAACAGAACTGCCGCTGCATTCGAGCTTCCTCCTGCCATTCCTTTGCTGCCACCGGTATGTGTTTATCAAGGGTGATCTTTACACCCTCTTTTTACGTCGAACTCTTTCATCAGAAGGTCTGCTGCCTGATATGCCAGGTTATTCTCATTCACCGGCAGATAAAAAAAGATTCGTCGACAACTCTATTCCCGGCTTTTTCGTCTTTTCTATCCGGATCTGGTCGTACAGGTACACTGTCTGCATCACCATACGTACATCGTGATATCCGTTCTCTCTCCGCCCCAGAACATCCAGACCCAGATTGATCTTTCCAAGTGCCTTCAATTCCATTTTATCCATTCTATTTATCTCCTTACATTTTGTATACAATGTGCTTATAGTATACTCAAATTTTGCTTAAAAATCAATATTTTATCGCCTTTATTTACATCTTCTTTTTCCATATGATTCACTTCTTTTATATTTTCCACAGTCGTATTATATTTTTTTCGCCAGATTCCACAATGTATCCCCGTTTTTCACAAAATATCCCACAATGCCGGGTCTGTTTTCCAGCTCCTCGGTACTCATCGGGGTGAACTTTGCGGATTCAATATTTTGCACCATAACAGGCTCTTTCTGGAAACAGTTGAATGCCAGCACAGCCTTTACTTCCACCTCTCCGTTTCCCATAAGTCCTACGGAAAGCTGCTCAACTGTCCAGTCCAGTTCTTCTGCTTCAGGTTCTCCGCCCCCATTCTCTAAAAGATATGTAAACGGCACCATTCCCTGCCATACACCAAACGGCATCTGATCATCTTCCCTGACATACAAAAACATCAGATGAAGAACACCTTCGATATGGATTCCATCTTCTTCTGCTTTCGTAGATTCCGGCTGTATCTTTCCTTTACAGTAACAGATCTGAAGAATATTGTCTTTTAGTTCCGAAGTGTCAGTTCTTCGGCGATCCTGCATTTTGAATGGTTCTGAAGCTTTAAGCGGAAGCACTTCTTTTCTTTTATATCCGGAACGCAGACATGATCCAGCATATACATATCTTCAAGAATCTGGATTTTTTCTTCTTCATATACAACAAGACGTACTTCCAGTGTCGCCTCTATACCAAGAATACGCATTTCCCCGTTTTCATCCATGCGGGCTTCAACATTCACATCTGTAAGATTCAGACTGGCCTGATGATACATTCCCGGCACAGTCCCCATACATTCTATCCTTCCCTCATATGGAACCGTCCTGTTTATCCAGTCTGTCTTTTTTCTTCCACACTTTCATAGAGGCAGAATATATTCAGTTCTCCTTGTATCAGGAGTTCATCCGTTCCAATCTGTGTATCTGCTTTTCCGCCTGTCACATCCGTCCAAAGAATCGTACCGATATTCTCTTTTGTCCCGCTAAGAGACACCTCTTCTTTAATCCGGTACGTATCCTTTCCTGTTGCAAATACCTTCAGAAGTTCTTCTTCTTTTGTCTTTTTAAATACAGGATTTTCTCCTTCTATATCTGTTGTGAGCTCTTCTCCCACACATTTTTCCATTCCGATCGTAATCTCTGCAAGTGTCTTGATATTCAGTTTTCTTGAATGGATTACCGTTACCGTAAGATCAACATCTGCTGTCTTTAGTACCAGATTTCCATCCGGCTCCTGCTCAAGATAGATCATTTCTTCAAATGGAATCCTTCCTTCCAGGCTTGCAGGCTCCGGTATCGTTTCATCTGCGGTATACAAAACTCTGAATTCCAGTTTGCCTGTCACTTTCAGATAATTTTCTACCTGTTTCATCTCTTCCACCTGTAATGTTCCGTCACTTATTATAATCCTGCCTACGTCCTTCTTTGCATCCGGAACATTATAATCATCATCAATATAGAACTGGTCATTTACCGTCTTTCCGTTCTGAAAAGTACGGATCTCCTTTTTTAAATACTCCATTGACACTTCCTGCCTCCTCTTATTCATATATGATCTGTTTATCCGTATATGGTATCTTTATGACAATATATGGATATGTCTTTTTCTTATGCGTCTTTTCTTTCTTCTGTGGCCCGAGAAGTGTTGTACGTACGACCACTGTATGTTCCGTCTCATAACACTCATTCACTTCGATGCTGTATCCTGTCGTTTCCTGCCGTCCGTATCCTCTTACTATATAAAGGTATCTGCCTTCATTCCCCGTATCTGCATAACTGATCCACATCTCCGACTTTTCGGCTTCTGCAATCTCTTCTTTTTAATTTTTCGGGGATTTCTTCTTTCTTTACGATCTCATATTCTATCTCTCCTGTTTTCTGTTCTTTTAACGTGCCAAAACTACAGCCGGTAAACAGCAACATCACTGCGACGGCTGCCGCGGTCCATCTCCTTTTTTTCATGCTGCCCTTCTTTCTGACACTTCTATTTTCTCTTTACTATCTTACACACTATGGGTGTAAAAAATGCCGGATTTATGCTATCATAGAAAATACACAGAGAACCTGGCAGCCATTACAGAATCTTTGACAACTGGCAGTTTCTCTTGCATACTTTGGTAGCAAAATGAAAATAAAGGAGATTAATTATGATAAGACTTATTTTTGTCGCCTTATTCGTAGTTCTATTCCTGATCATCGGTATTCCGGTTCTTGGAATTGAATGGCTGATCGGCAAAGTCAGCAAAAAAACTATGGATTATTCCAGTCTGCGGCTGGTTCAGTGGGCATTTAATATGATCATTAAGCTTGCCGGTATCGAACTTACCGTGATCGGAGAGGAGAATATATCGGAAGGACCGGTTCTTTATATCGGAAATCACAGAAGCTTCTTTGACATCGTTATCACTTACGCCAGATGTAAGAATCTGACCGGTTATATTGCCAAAAAGGAGATGCTTTCTATCCCGCTTCTTCGCACATGGATGAAACGCCTCTATTGCCTCTTCCTTGACAGGGAGAATCCAAAAGAAGGACTGAAGACCATCCTGCAGGCAATCGATTATGTAAAACACGGTATTTCCATCTGCATCTTCCCGGAAGGCACCCGGAATAAAGGAGAAGAATTATCCTTACTTCCGTTCCATAACGGTTCCTTTAAGATCGCAGAAAAGACCGGCTGTCCGATCATACCGATGAGTCTTAATAACACCTGTGATATTTTCGAAGGACATTTCCCGTTCATCAAAAAGACTCATGTCATCTTAGAATATGGCAAACCGATCTATCCGAAAGAACTGGATAAAGACGAGAAAAAGCGTATCGGAGAATATTGCAGTAATATCATCAGTGAAACCATTCATAAGAATCAGGCACTTGTATAGTGCCTGGTTTTTTTTTTTACATTTATTCCCTTAAGTGCTATAATAAAACGGTATAACTAAAAAAAAATGTACTGCAAACAGCAGAAAAAAGGAGTTTGAAAATGAGCAAACGAAATCTTACCTTGCTGACAGATCTGTACGAACTTACTATGATGCAAGGATATTATGAAAAAGGGCAGAACGAAAATGTCATCTTCGATGTATTTTTCCGCCAGAACCCTTGTAACAACGGATATTCTGTATGTGCAGGTCTTGATCAGGTAATCGATTATATAAAGAATTTGCATTTTACTTATGATGATGTAGACTATTTAAGAGGTCTTGGAATCTTCAAAGAAGATTTCCTTCATTATCTGAGCGGCTTCCACTTCAGCGGTGACATCTATGCCATCCCGGAGGGAACAGTCGTATTTCCGAAGGAACCTCTTCTGAAAGTGGTTGCTCCGATCATGGAAGCACAGCTTGTTGAGACGGCGATCCTGAATATCATCAATCATCAGTCTCTGATCGCAACCAAGACTTCCCGTATCGTATTCGCAGCCAATGGCGACGGTATCATGGAATTCGGCCTTCGCCGTGCCCAGGGACCGGATGCAGGATTATACGGTGCAAGAGCAGCGATGATCGGCGGATGTGTCGGTACTTCCAATGTACTTGCCGGACAGATGTTCGACGTTCCTGTTATGGGAACCCACGCGCACAGCTGGATCATGAGCTTCCCGGATGAGTACACCGCATTCAAAACTTATGCAGAGATGTATCCGGACAATTGTACACTCCTAGTTGACACTTACGATACTTTAAAATCCGGTGTTCCGAATGCCATCCGCGTATTCCAGGAATTTAAAGACGCCGGAAAACCTCTGATCAAATACGGAATCCGCCTGGACAGCGGTGACCTTGCATATTTATCAAAAGAAGCCAGAAAGATGTTAGACGAAGCCGGATTCCCGGAAGCTACCATCTGTGCTTCTAACGATCTGGACGAGTTCCTTCTCCACGATCTTAAGATGCAGGGGGCAGCCATTGATTCCTGGGGTGTCGGTACCAATCTGATCACTTCCAAGGACTGTCCTTCATTCGGAGGTGTGTACAAGCTTGCAGCCATCCAGAATGAAGAAGGCGAATTTGTTCCTAAGATAAAAATATCTGAAAATACTGAGAAGATCACCAACCCTGGCAATAAGACAATCTACCGTATCTACGAAAAAGCAAGCGGAAAGATCAAAGCTGATCTCATCTGCTTTGCCGATGAAGTCATTGATCCAAAACAGGATCTGCTTCTCTTCGATCCTATGGATACTTGGAAGAAGACTAAGCTTGCCGGTGGTACTTACACCGTACGTGAAATTCTCTTACCAATCTTCAAGAACGGCGAGTGCCTCTACAAATCTCCTACATTAAAGGAGATCGCAGCATACTGCCGTGAGGAGAAAGATACGTTATGGGACGAGACCAAGCGTCTCTTCTACCCGCACAGAGTTTACGTGGATCTTTCCCAGAAACTCTACGCTGTAAAACAATCATTACTTGATCAGATGACTATGACAGATTAAAGGAGGACTTATCAATCATGAAAATTATAGTATTAGCAGGCGGACTCAGTCCGGAAAGAGATGTATCCTTACTTTCAGGAGCCGGAATCTGTAAAACTCTCCGTGAAATGGGACATCAGGCATTCCTTCTGGATGTGTTCTTCGGCCTTCCATGCGATTCTGATAAATTAGAAGAAGTATTCGACCGCCCGGACGGCGGACTTGAGATTTCCAAAGGAATCTCTACTTCTGTACCGGATCTTGATGCACTGCGCAAGTCACGTCCGACCAGTCACCTTCCGAGATCGGACCAAATGTCATTGAACTCTGCCAGATGGCTGATATCACATTCATGGCACTTCACGGTTCCATCGGTGAAAACGGAAAACTCCAGGCAACATTCGACAACCTGGGAATCAAATATACAGGACCAAACTCTCTTGGATGTACACTGTCCATGAACAAACTGGTTACAAAACAGATCTTCAAGACCAGTGGTGTTCCGACTCCAAGAGGAACTTCCCTGACATCTAAGACTAAAGATACCCCTCTGGACGAGCTTGGTTACTATCTTCCACTGGTTGTAAAACCATGCTCTAACGGATCTAGTATCGGTGTATACATCTGCCACACAGAAGAAGAATATTACGATGCGATCCACAAATCCTTCGATGTTGACAACACAGACGAAGTTGTCATCGAACCATTTATCAAGGGCCGTGAATTCGCCTGCGGTATCCTTGCCGGAAAAGCTCTTCCGCTTGTTGAGATCGTTCCAAAGGACGGACTCTTCGTCTATGCGAACAAATATCAGGCAGGCGGCGCTTCCGAGATCTGTCCTCCTGTATCTCTCGATGAAGAGACGCAAGAATTGATCCAGCGTGCCGGAGAACGTGCATTTGAAGCACTTCGCATGGATGTATATTCCCGTGCCGACTTTATCGTATCCGATGCAGACGGTGAATTCTACTGTCTGGAAATGAACGCCCTTCCTGGAATGACAGCAAAGAAGCCTTCTTCCGAAAGCGCCAAGGCTGCCGGATATGAATACAGTGAACTTTGCGAGGCTATCATTCAGGAATCTATAAAAGCCCGCTATTAAGGAGGATGAAGATCCATGAAAAATCTTTCAATTGAAAATATAACCAAGGCCTGCAGAGGTACTTTCCATGGTGATAAAAGTATCCTCAGCCTGGAAGTATCCGGCGTTGTGATCGACAGCCGGAAGGTGCAGCCTGGTTACTTATTTGTTGCCATTGACGGAGAACGTGTCAATGCACACAAATTCATCCCGGATACTGTAAAAGCCGGTGCCATGTGTGTCGTATCACACGAAGATCTCGGTGAGACGGATTTCCCTTATATCCTGGTAGAATCCACAGGCCAGGCACTGCTCGACATTGCCAAGCTTTACCGTGATTCTTTCGACATGAAGGTTGTCGGAATTACCGGAAGTGTTGGAAAGACCAGCACCAAAGAGATGATCGCATCCGTTCTGGCTCAGAAATATCACGTACACAAAACACTTGGCAACTTCAATAACGAATGGGGACTTCCGATCACCATCTTCGATATGCCGGAGGACACAGAAGTTGCGGTCCTTGAGATGGGTGTCAATCATTTCGGTGAGATGCGCCGTCTCTCTTCTGTAGCCAGTCCTGACATCTGTGTGATCACCAATATCGGTATCGCACATCTGGAATTCTTCAAGACAAGAGAGGGAATCCTTCAGGAAAAATCGCAGATGATCCAGGATATGAAGAACGGTGGTTCCATTATCCTGAATGGTGACGATGACCTGCTGTCCAAAATGAGTCCTGTCAAAGGTGTGACTCCTGTCTTCTTCGGAATGGGAGACAACTGTGCATTTCGTGCTGACAATATCGAGCCACAGGGACTTCGCGGAACTTCCTGCACCATCACATTAAAAGATGGCTCTTCTTTCAACTGTCTGGTTCCTGTACCGGGTATCCACATGGTAAGCAATGCTGTTGCAGGTGCTGCTGTCGGATACACACTGGGACTGACTGCTGATGAGATCAAGGCCGGCATCGAATCCCTGCCTTCCATCCCTGGACGTAACCACATCATCGAGACCGATCATATGATCATCTTAGATGACTGTTACAATGCCAACCCAATCTCCATGAAGGCTTCCATTGATGTCCTTAACATGGCAATCGGACGTAAGGTTGCAGTTCTTGGTAATATGGGAGAACTCGGTGACACTGCAGAGGCACTTCATGCAGAAGTCGGTACATACGCAGCTGAACAGAATGTAGACCTTGTCTGTGGAATCGGTGATCTGACACGCTCTCTGGTAGAAGAAGCGTCCAAAGGTGCGAATACAGAGGCACTCTGGTTTGCAGATAATGAAAGCTTTATCCAGGCTATACCTGACATCATCAAAGATGGAGACAATGTTCTGGTAAAAGCTTCTCACGGAATGAATTTCCCACAGATTGTTCACGCTCTGGAAGAATTATAGATTTAAGGAGAACATATTTATGGATTATCAGATTCTCGTCCTTGATCTGGACGGAACTCTTACCAACTCCAAAAAAAAAGAAATTACACAGCCGACCCTGGAAGCTCTGATCGAGATCCAGGAGGCCGGAAAAAAGTTGTACTCGCCAGCGGCCGCCCGACACAGGGCGTTATGCCGCTGGCCGAACAGCTTCATCTGGAAGATTACGGAAGTTATATCCTTTCTTTTAACGGTGGCCGCATTACAGACTGCCGGACAAAGCAGGCAATCTACAACAAGATTCTTCCTGCTGATTGTATTCAGGGAATCTACGAAACGATCCGAAAATACGCCAGCCAGGGGATTGATGTCCTGACTTATACCCCGGAACATATCTTATCCGGTATTAAATCCAACCAATATACAGAACTCGAATCCCGCATCAATCAGATGCCTGTCATTGACGCAAGTGAGAACTTTCTGGACTGCGTTCCGGATGATCCGAATAAATTTCTTGTAACCGGAGATCCGGCTGTATTAGATCAGATACGTAAAGAACTAAGTAAACAGTTTCATTCTTATCTTTCGGTCTACTGTTCCGACCCTTTCTTCGTAGAAGTTATGCCAGCCGGAATCGACAAGGCGCATTCCCTGCTTAAGTTATTAACGAGTATCGGACTGACCACTGAACAGATGATCTGTTGCGGTGACGGATATAATGATCTGACGATGATCGAAACTGCCGGTCTTGGCGTGGCTATGGCAAATGCTCAGCCTGCGGTACGAGAGACGGCAGATTATATTACGAAATCGAATGATGAGGATGGGGTACTGCATGTGATTAATGAATTTATGCGGTAGATTGTGAGTTCATGCCTTAATGATGAAAGCACAGATCATGGAGTTTTGTGAAGGCGGAAGTTTATATTTTAGATTATTAGTTTATGGCCAGTGCACAGGTCCGGCATTATGCCAATCACGACATGAGAAGCCACGATAATAAATCCAATATCTATACCCCCTCACAATCAAATTCCGGGATGAAGCTTTCTTTTGCGGCTTCTCCTTCCTGAATGAAGCCGTCTTCCATTCCAAGTTCCAGTGCGTAATCTATAACTTTTTCGTATTCTCTTTTTGTAACTTTACGGCTGAGTAATGGATCTCCTGACACTTGCGGCATTGGGGTGTATTGATTCATGATGCTGATCAGGATCTGGTCTTGATAGGTTTCGAGCAGATATTTTATGACTGCTTTAGAGTTTTTCACATGTCCCGGAAGTACCAGATGTCTTACAATCACGCCTTTTTGTATCATACCGGTGTCTTTATCAATCTGAATGTTTCCCGTCTGATGCAGCATTTCTTTTAAAGGCTGCTTTCGCATATTTCGGATAATCGGGTGCCCCGGAATATGCTGCCGCAAGTTCTGATTCCATGTATTTAAAATCCGGAAGATAGACGTCTACGTATCCATCCAGCATCCGTATCGTCTCCGGCTTTTCATAGCCGCTCGTATTGTAGACAATAGGAAGAGACAGACCTTCTTTTCTTGCCAGATCTAACGCTTCTATGATCTGCAAAACATAATGCGTCGGCGTTACAAGATTGATATTGGCCGCCCCTTTTTTCCTGCAGTTCCAGGAATATTTCTGACAGTCTTTCTACCGTAATTGTCTTTCCTGCTTTTGCTTCGGCTATATTATGGTTCTGACAAAAAATGCAGCCCATCGAGCAGCCGGAAAAAAATACGGCTCCTGAGCCAGCATCTCCGGATATGCAAGGTTCTTCCCACATATGCAGCGCAGCCCTTGCCACAACGATTTCCGCGGTCTCATGACATCTTCCCCGCCGGCCGTTTATACGGTCTGCGTGACAATTTCTTGGGCACAGTACGCAATCTGTTAACATGCTTTTCCTTTTTTCTATTTCTATATGGTTATCTGTATCATTCTTTTTACTCATATGCTTTCCCTGTATCTTTTTTATTTTCCAGATATCCTATTACAGATATCTATTACTTCTTATACGCTTCTACTGTATTCTTTATGCAGTACTTCTAACGCATGAATATTGTACCACGAATTTCCGCAACAATTTCACCTTTTTCTCCTTCTTTCCCTTGTAAATATTGAATTTAATCTGAGAAAATGATACAATTTTTATCACTTGGAGTATAGATTAGTATTCCAGATATATTAAGGAAGGACTTGAACATTATGAGGGATTATATTATCAGCTGCTGTTCAACAGCAGATCTTACTGAAGAACATTTTAAAGCACGCGACATATCTTACATCTGTTTTCACTTTGAGCTGAATGGCAAAGAATACGCAGACGATCTTGGAAAATCTATCCCATTCGATCAATTCTATGCAGCTATGGCGGCCGGAGCCGATACGAAGACTTCACAGGTCAATGCCGAAGAATTTGAAGAATATTTCGAACCTTTCCTTAAAGCAGGAAAAGATATCCTGCATATCACACTTTCATCCGGAATTTCAGGAGTAATTAATTCTGCAATGATTGCAAAAGAGAATCTTGAAGAACGTTATCCTGACCGCAAGATCCTGATCGTAGATTCTCTCGGCGCATCTTCCGGATATGGACTTTTGATGGATAAACTTGCCGATCTTCGCGACGAGGGGAAATCTCTGGACGAGGTTTTCCGCTATGCTGAAAAGCACCGTCTCAACGTACATCACTGGTTCTTTTCTACCGATCTTACATTTTACGTAAAGGGCGGACGCATTTCCAAAACAGCAGGTGCTATCGGAGGTGTCTTAAATATCTGCCCTCTTCTTAACATGGATAATCAGGGCCGTCTGATTCCAAGATATAAGATTCGTACAAAGCGTAAAGTCATTCGCACTATTGTAGATAAGATGGCCGAATATGCCGATCACCAGACCGACTATAATGGGAAATGTTACATTTCTCACTCCGGATGCTACGAAGATGCCAGCGCAGTTGCCGATCTTGTTGAATCCCGCTTCCCATATCTGAATGGAAAAGTCGAGATTAATAACGTAGGTACGACTATTGGAAGTCATACAGGACCGGGCACAGTTGCTTTGTTCTTCTGGGGTGATACACGAACCGAATAATCATATTTAAATGAAGAATATTTATTCCATAACCGATAGATAGTAAAGAGTACAAAGGAGGTTTTCACATATGAAAACAGCTGTTATGACAGATACCAACAGCGGAATTATGAAAGCAGAAGCCGACTCCATGGGAATTTTCCTGATTTCTATGCCAGTCATTATCGATGATGAGACACATTATGAGGGAATTGATCTTACAGAAGATTCTTTCTACGGAAGCCTGACCGGCGGACAAAATGTATCTACATCCCAGCCATCTCCAGGCGATCTGATGGATCTCTGGGATGATATATTAGAACAGGGTTATGACGAGATCATTCATATCCCGATGTCCAGCGGACTGAGTGCTTCCTGTTCAACCGCTATCAGCCTTTCCGATGATTATGACGGCAAAGTACAGGTTGCAGACAACCACAGAATCTCCGTTACGCAGAGAGAATCTGTCATGCATGCCAAGAAGCTTGCAGAAGCCGGAAAATCAGCAAAAGAGATCAAAGAAGTATTAGAGGCCGAAGCCTATAACTTTCAAAAGATTTAAAAATATCTGCTATAAATGATTATCTTAACGGAGAAGGATCTCTTCAGGATATTTGCACAAAATACGGAATTCGTTCACACAAACAGCTTTCCGATTGGATTAAGGTGTATAATTCTGGTGGAATATTAAAAACATCCACTGGAGGTGCTTACATGAAAAAGGCAAAGAACACTACACTTGATGAGAGATTAAAAATAGTAACAGATTGTCTTGCAAATGATAAGAATATCCATCGGTTAGCCGAATATGAAGCCATCCAAAAACTATCGTCTACTAAGCATTATCCCATAGATAGACTTTGTAAATATCTTAATGTTACACGTTCTGCGTATTACCGCTGGGGAAAATATCCGAAAAGTAATAATGAACTTCGAAACGAAAGACTATCCACTGAAATCCAAAGGATTCATCACCAGCATCCAGATATGGGATACCGAAGGATTCGTGATGAATTAGATGGACATAAAGGAATTCATGTGAATGATAAACGAGTACTTCGTATTTGTAGGAAATACGATATAAAATCAAATATTAAATGGAAACCTAAGAGTTGTACCAGAGGAGACAGAAATCCTGATCACATAGCAAAAAACTATTTACACCGTGAATTTCACGCCGAAAAACCGAATGAAAAGTGGCTTACAGATGTTTCTGAATTTAAATACTACAACGGAATAGAAGTTCATAAAGTTTATCTGAGTGCTATTTTAGATTTATATGATAGAAGGATTGTTTCCTTTAAAATCAGCGATCATAATGATAATCCATTAGTTATGGACACGTTTGATGAGGCTGTTCGTCAGGAGCCAGATGCACACCCATTAGTTCATTCTGATCGAGGCTTTCAATATACAAGCGCACAGTTTTATACTAGATTAAAAAAACATCATATGAAGCAGAGTATGTCTAGAGTTGCCCACTGTATTGACAATGGACCAATGGAAGGGTTTTGGGGAATTCTAAAACGAGAAATGTATTATAAACAGCGTTTTAATGACAGAAGCTCTTTGATTACTGCGATAGCTAATTACATAGATTACTACAACAACCAACGACTTCAAAGGAAACTGCATGTAATGACACCAATGAAATATCATGAGCAATATACAAAAGCAGCATAAAATATCGCCAGCCATAGCATGGCTGACGATACAAAAATTTATTATTTTTTATTGTCCTCTTGACGGGACGATAACTGTATCAAGCCATACACCTGCTGCATTGGCCATACCCTGTTTTTACCGGATGGCTTGTCTCTCTGCTGCTTCACCCATACCAGATGCACTTGAGAATGTACCTCTCTTAACACCCTGCTGGATGATCACACCGATTGTTCCACCAAATACTGCATTCTTGGCAAATCAGCTGCTGTTACAACTGTTTTGATCAGTGCCGGTACTGTAATGTTCATAACAATAATTACAACTGCTGCGATCAGATATACCGTTACCATGAATGGTACGATCATAGATGCGATCGCACTGATACGTTTTACACCACCGATAACTACTACTGCAAGAATCAATGCAATGATCAATGCACTTACCCACATCGGAATCTTGATCGCATTATGGAATCCGTCACAGATTGTATATGTAGCTGCTGCCGGCATGAATACAGAAGTTCCGATCATAAGGATCAGGGCCATAAATGTACCATATTTCTTCCATCCAAGACCTCTCTCTGCACAATAAGCTCCACCACCACGATACTGGCCGTCAATACGTGTCTTATACAGAACTGCCAGTGTACACTCTGCGAAGCATACTGCTGAGTTCGTCATACCTGCAAGGATCATCCAGAACAATGCTCCCGGACCTCCCATGTAAATTGCTACCGCAACTCCGGCTACGTTACCTGTACCGACACGCATCGCCATCGTCGTACAGAACGAACCGAATGCCGAAATTCCCGAGTCAGAATCCTGTTTGTCAATAATTCTGCTCCACATATCCTTAAAATGTACAAACTGGAAACCATGCAGTCTGATTGTAAAATATAAACCGCTTCCTACAATCAGTACCAACATTCCTACACCCCAGATGTAACCATTCAGGAAGTTTACAATGTTGTTTAAACCGTTTAACATATTATACCCTCCGTATTCCTTTATTATTCGTTAATTTTATCACAATTATTTATGAAAATCAATAAATAGATGCAATTATAGACGAATGTTTTTGTTTTTCCTCCCAATTTTATACATTTTATTCTATTTTTATGCATTTATGCATCATTTATATTTGTTAATTAAAAGACAGTTTCTTTCATCATAGTACTGCGTTAAACAATCTTTCTCTTATTTCTTCTTTGGAAGTGACAATATGATCACACCGGCAATGATTCCGACAAATCCTGCCAGATCCATTCCGGAAAATGCCACATGCATAAAAATCACGGACATTGCTGTCGCTGTTAACGGCTCTACCGATGCGAGCAGACTTGCCTTGGAACCACCGATCAGCCGTACGCCTTCCATATAACAGCTAAAAGACATCACTGTACCGAAAATAATCACAACTACAATACAGCCAATACATTGCCAGTCCCAGGTAATATCTTCCACCAGCGTCCATGGCCGCACAAATGGTGTCAGACCGATTCCACTGATCAGCATACCCCAGCCAACCATCGGAAATGTTCCATAGATATCCATCAGATTCCCCGGAACCAGATTATAGAATATCGTTGCGACTGCCGATGAAAGACCGAATATCAATGTCGTTTTCGATACACTTAGCTGAGTCAGATTACCATGTGTTGCCAGCAATACCGTTCCGCCAAATGCAAGGATCAGGGCAAGGATTTCATTTTTCCCCGGAAGTTTCCAGTTCTTAAGTGCAAGAAGTACCATAATCATTACCGGCGCCGTATACTGCAGAACAGTTGCAATTCCCGCATTGGAATCTTCCACCGCCAGATAATACGTCATCTGACATCCAGCGATACCAATCACTCCATATACCAGCATCCTGAGCACATGCCGCTTATTTTTCCAGATACGGAATATTCCGTCCTTCTGCACCATATACGCTCTGGTCAATAATATGATCCCTGCAATGATCAGACGTACATTCACGATCCACGTTGCAGTCACTCCTTTGTATTCAAATGTGTATTTTCCGAATACTCCGGCAATCCCCCACAAGAACCCTCCTGTAATGGTAAGTGCAGTTCCCCTCACTGTCTCTTTTCGTTCCAACCGCTCTGTCAGATTCTCCTGTGCCGTATTGTTTTTTGTTGTCTGTGGTTTCCCCTTTGTCATTTTCCCCTGCATTCCTCTCTTTTGTCTGGTTTGTCTGTTCTATTGCATACTATGATATAAAAATCGTACGTCCCATCGAAGCAGTCATTCTGTGTGAAATAGATATCACCTTCCTGTCCTTCGAAATCGTGAACTTTCTCATTCCTTCTGCGCAGTCATCCACGTCCAGAATTGCCTTGGTCATGATATCCCCTTCGCCTTCTTCTCTGAGACTTGCACGACTCTTTAATACGAGACTTCTTTGATCTCCAATACAACGTGCTCAAAAAATAGTTGTACCATCAACTACTTGGATGTTAGTACAACTATTTTTTTTCTGTCAATATAGAATTTTATTATACACAAACCGAGAAGGGCAGGTCACCCTGCCCCTCAAAAGGATAGTATATCAATATTTAGTTAAGCGTCTCTGTTATTGATTTTCTAATCTGTATTCTATGCAGTTGCCGGAAGAATACGTGACAAGAAGGTCTGTGTTCTTCTCTCTTTCGGAGCTGTAAAGATGCGTTCTGGATTTCCTTCTTCTACTACATATCCATCAGCCATGAAGATAACTCTGTCTGCCACATCACGGGCAAATCCCATCTCATGTGTCACAACGATCATCGTCATTCCTTCTTTTGCCAGGGATTTCATAACATCCAATACATCACCTACCAGTTCCGGATCCAGTGCGGATGTCGGTTCATCAAAAAGAAGTGCTTTCGGTTCCATTGCAAGTGCTCTTGCTATGGCAACTCGCTGCTGCTGTCCTCCGGAAAGTGTACTTGGATAGACATCTGCTTTATCTTTTAATCCGACTTTATCCAAAAATTCCAGCGCTTTTTCATGCGCTTCTTCTTTGTTCATATGTTTGGTAAGAACCGGTGCCATCATAACATTCTCCGCAACCGTCTTTAATGGAAACAGATTGAATCTCTGAAATACCATACCAACCTCTTCACGGAATTTACGAATGTCACATTTCTTATCTAACAGGTTCTTTCCTTCGTATTCTACAATTCCTCCGGATGGACTCTCCAACTGGTTGATGCATCGAAGGAAGGTACTTTTTCCGGAACCGGATGGTCCGATGATACATACAACTTCTCCTTCCTCGATATCAAGGTTGATATCTTTTAATACTTCAGGTTTCCGAATTTCTTTGATAAATGGCTAATTTTAATCATATCAATCACCTCATTTTTCTTTCAATCTGTTTCTGAACAATTATCAATATAGAAAGTATTATCAAGTAGAACACTGCCAGTGCGGTATATGTAGGAATTGCTTTAAAGCTTAAAGCTGCATATGCCTGTGCCTGATGTGTGATCTCATTTACCGCAATGGCTGATAATAATGCCGTATCCTTTACGGATGTAATAAACTGGTTAAAGAGGGCCGGTAAGGCGGATTTGAATGCCGGAGGAATGATCAAGTGGAGCATCGTCTGTGAACTGGTAAGTCCAAGAGATGCTCCGGCTTCTTTCTGTCCCGGATCAATTCCCATCAGTGCTCCTTTGACGATCTCAGAAATAAATGCTCCGGAGTTCAATGCAATAACCCCAATTCCGACGATTGTACTGCTGATATCTACGCCGACCAATTTTGGAATTACGAAATATCCGTAAAGTGCCTGCACCATAAGTGGTGTTGCTCTGATAATCCAAATGTAAACCTCAGCGATTGCTTTTCCTACTTTATACTTAGACTGTAATAAATATCCACAGAGACTTCCGATCAGGAATCCGATACCGATACCTACTACAGCGATCAATACTGTTAGTTTTAATCCTTCAAACATCATCGGGAGTAAAACATCCAAAAATTTCATATCCATATACTATCTCTTCCTATCTGTTGTTTTTTTCGTTCATTTCAAATATGATCCATAAGATCTATTCGCACCATTTTGCATACAATTCATCTGTTGTACCATTTTTGATCAGTACTTTTACAGCCGCATTGATCTCATCGTAATATTTGCATTCTTTGGAAATTGCTACACAATATGGTGCCTGGCCCTGATTGAATTCATCTCCTACGACTTCAAGATTGCTGTCCGGTGTTGTCTTAATATAGAAGTTTGCTCCAGGTCCGTCCTGAATAACTGCATCTACTTTCTTCTGTTCCAGAGATTCGTATGCGGTTGTGATCGTATCATGTACTTCCAGATCTGCATCAGAAAGGTTCTTAGATGCATACGTATGAGAAGCTGTTCCTTTTTCTACGGCTACTTTCTTGCCTTTCAGGTCATCAACACTCTTGATTCCTTCGTCATTTGATTTATTTACCATAACAACCTGGCCGGAATCACAATAGATATCTGAGAACTTCATAACTTCTTTTCTTTCATCTGTTGCACAAAGTGCTGCAGCTCCCATATCCAGTTTGTTTTCTGCAAGTGAGGTTGTGAGAGCCGAATAATCCATTGCCTGAATACCCCCGTCAATCTCAAATCCTAACAGGTCCTGCAAATCATTTATCAGATCCAGATCATATCCTATCAATGTCTTTCCATCTTCATCATAATAAGAAAATGGTCCGAAAAGTCCGGTTGTTCCGACTTTCAGTTTTACACCTTTCATGCTGTCTTTGATATCATCTTCTGTCAGAGTTTTCTTGGTCTCGGATTTGGATGAAGAATCATCACTTGATTTACTTCCACATCCTACGCCAAGCATTGCCACCATTGCTTTGCACATATCATAACTGCTTGCTAATTTCTTTTTCATAATTGTGGTCCTCCTTACTGTTCCATCTTTGAAATCTGCTATAAGACAGTTTTCTTTGGATCCTCTAATAACTGAAAATGTAAGGGCACATTACAAATGATTTTTGTAATGCGCCCTTGCATTCCGTCCGACAGACCTTCTAACCTACCCGGGATGAATTAGAAAATAGTTTCTTATATTTCAGATAAATGAAATACAAAAAAGCTTTAGCATACGAAAAGGCGCCGCAGGTATGTGAACCGCGACGCCTTTGTCTGTCTTGTTCTTTATGAACTTGTGATTATTCTAACTGTTTTACTGATTTCCGTCAATCTGCAATTTTGCTTAAAATTGTCTGTTAATTTTGTTGATTTATCGTTTTTATCACGAATTAGTTTCTTCTTTTTTTTACACTATTTCTAAAATGTAATCTTTGTTTTAGTATTATTTTGTGTTATTTCACTATTAAAGTTTGTAATACTTCTTTTTTTTTATTACCATGATATACAGGTCAACCGATAAATATTCTTTTTATTTTATTCTTTTTCTTCTTTCCGGATATATTCTTCCAATGTCGGAAATGATATGGCTTCTCCGGTACACATGACCATAAGGTCATCCCTGAGTGCTCTTGCTTCTACTGTATCTACCTTTCCAAGCTCTTTCAGCAGACCAAGCGTCTTTTTTCTGAATTTCTTCTGATACATCTTCCCATTTTTCACGGAATCTGCGCTGTCTGTAGTACACTTCCTTCTCAGCCGTATACTTTTTTCATGATCTGCAACATATGCTCCGAACATCCCAGCTTCTGATAATAGTAAAATACCGAATTTTCATCTTCCAGTGCCTCTTTGGCATTGATCCTGATATAATTTGGATTCACGGTAAACCATGGTTCTCCTGTTGTGAATCCTCCGTTTTCCTCTCCGCTCCACTGCATTGGAGTGCGGGCATTATCACGGCTCCTTGCGTAAATAGAATGCATGATTTCTTCTGGCTGATATCCTTTTTCCAGACGCTCTTTGTACATATTCAATGTCTCAATATCTTCATAGTCCTCAATGCTGTCAAACTGCACATTCGTCATTCCCAGCTCTTCTCCCTGGTAAATGTAAGGAGTTCCCTGCATTCCATGAAGCATTGTCGCCAGCATTGTTGCCGACTCTTTTCTGTATTTTCCGTCATTTCCCCAGCGCGACACGATTCTAGGAAGATCATGGTTATTCATGAACAGACTGTTCCATCCTGTCTGATATAAAGTATTCTGCCACTTTGCAAGGCATTTTTTCAGCTTAACCAGATTCAATGGAATCGTATCCCATTTTTCCTTTCCTTCTTCCTGATCAAGCATAATGTGCTCAAACTGAAAAACCATAGAAAATTCACTGCCATCTGGATTACTATATTTCTTTGCAATTTCCGGTGTTGCTCCCCAGGCTTCTCCAACAGTGATCATATCCCCCTTCTGAAATGTTTCTCTACTTAGTTCACGCAGAAATTCATGCAGCTTTGGTCCATTATTTGTGATCTTAAGATCTGGCTCTTTTGCAATCTGATCGATTACATCCAGACGAAATCCGCCTGCACCTTTTTCCATCCACCAGAGAATCATATCATAGAGCTCTCTTCTCACTTTCGGATTCTCCCAGTTCAGATCTGGCTGTTTCACTGAAAACTGATGAAAATAATACTGCCCCAGTTCTGGAACCCACTCCCATGCCGGTCCTCCGAACGCAGAATTCATATCATTTGGGTAAATACCTTCTTCTCCGTCACGCCACACATAATAATCATGATACGGATTGTCTTTGCTTTTCTTTGCCTCCAAAAACCATCTGTGTTCATCTGAAGTATGATTCAGCACAAGATCCATCATAATTCGGATTCCGCGTTTCTTTGCCTCCGCAAATAACTGTTCCATATCTTCCATTGTTCCGAACATCGGCTCAATATCCTGATAATCTGAAATATCGTATCCATTGTCATCCTGTGGCGAACGATACACCGGTGAAAGCCAGATTGCATCTATTCCAAGTTTTTTCAAATAATCCAGTCTGCTGATAATTCCTGGAATATCACCGATTCCATCTCCATCCGAATCTTGAAAGCTTTTTGGATAAATCTGATATACAACTGCATTTTTCTCCACCATTTATTCTTATTTCCCATACTCATTCTCGATATCTCTCCGGCAGATTTTCTGATTCTACCGAGATATTCTCTCCTTTCTAACCATATACCTGGCTTATTTTTTTTTTCTATATTTTAACGGAGAAACTCCATATGTTTTTTGAAGCTTCTGATAAAATAGCTTACATTCTGATATCCACTCTGCATTGCAATCTCTGTAACAGGAGTATCCGTATCTTGTAACAGCTGTTTTGCATGCTCTAATCGTAAATGTGTTATATATTGCGAAAGTGTAATATGAAAATGTTCCTTAAAATATCGCGATATATATTTTTCCGAAAGATGAAACTGCTCACCAAATTCTTTTAATGATATCTTTTCCATAAAATTCTGCTGTATATATGAAATCATTTCTTTTTCTATCGTATTTCTCCCGCTTTTATCATTTTCGATTACAAAGCCCTTCTCCCACATTTCAAGAATAAATTGTAAAAGAATTATTTTTGTTTTTATCTGAGCAGTTATTTGGGACTCCGTTTTCTTGTTTTTTGCCACATATATTTCAACCAACTGCTCACACAGTTCTTTGGCTGTATCTTTTACTTTGGACTTATCATCAGATGACCATTTTTTAACGGCTCCAGTAATTTCTCGTCCAACATGTCATTTATGCAAAAAGATATATATTTTAACGGAAAAAGGAAAGTAAAATAATCCACTGTACCAGTCTGTGAACCCATGAAATGCAGATTGCCCGGCGACACTACAAAAGCATCCCCGGGGGTTCCAATATAATTTTCTCCTGATATACTTACAGTCAAAAACCCACTTTTTACATATATAATTTCCAGTTCATCATGCCAATGTACCGGTATCTGAAATGATCGTCCCTCATTTTTTATATGATATGTACTAAACGGATCATCCTTTGTACCATGCGGTTTATTTTCCTTTAATTCAAAGTACATAATCTCTCCTATACTTCTATAAGACCTTTTACTTTTCCATTTTCCACTCTTCCATCTAAGTACCATTCCCACTGCTCTCGCACATTCGTCACCTGCCATAGCAATATATGATCCTACAGCCAGAAGTCCCATGTGTATTCCGAGAAAATAGGTTCCGCCAACTGCAAACAAATACATAAATATCGCACCTAGTATAACCGGGAAAAGATGCGTCTCCACTCGTTTTTAATGCCTGTCCATATACAAGGTTTGTTACCCTTCCAAATTCAAGAAATATATCTACTATTAACAACTTTACCACAAGATTTATCATCTGTGTATCATCAGTAAATATATGCACTATAAAATGTCCGGCAAATGCAAAGGTCACGGAAAAGCATGTCGCTGTGATGATACCGTATATCGCAGCTTTTTCTCGTCCCCCTGTTACATTCCTCAAACTCTTTTTTGCTCCAATTCTCCAACCGGTCATAATTGCATTTGCCTGAGCAAGGGCAGCTCCCACACAATATGAGAAATTTGCAATCTGTACAGCATATGAGCGTGCTGTAACATTCATTCCATCCACATCCATCTGATTCATAAAACGCACAATAAAGGTCATTGCGATGTTGTAAAGTGCTGTTTCAAGCGCAGAAGGAAAACCAATCTTAACAATCTGCGCAAATATCTTTCTTGATGCAATTCGCTCAGGACTCTGTTTTGCTTTTATAAGCACAGCCCCCATACCTGCTACAATAATAAGATTTACAACTCTTGAAATAACCGTGGCAACAGCAACTCCCATTACACCCCAGTTGAATACAAATAAGAATACTGAATTAAGTATTATATTGAGAACATTTCCAACAACAGTTCCTATCAAAGAATGTTTTGTATATCCAAACACTCTCAAATAACTGGAGAAAATAGGAATCAGTGCATTTAAAAAACATGTGCCGCCAACAATTCTAAGATATATTTCAGCCGGCTCAAGCAAAGCTGGAGCAATACTTACGCTTCTAAGTATCCCACCAGAAAAAAAGTAGCAAGAACGACAGACATTACGATACCTATCAATGCGTTGAATATAAGTCCAAGTTGCCTTGCCTGATATGCTATCCCCGGTCTTCCAGCTCCGATATTTTGTGACATAACAGCTATCATACCCGATGATATTACTCCAAACATAATAATAAAAAACGCCTATATATGTATTTGCTGTTCCAACAGCTCCCACAGCCTGGTCACTTACAGATGATAACATAAGTGTATCAACCATACCTGAAAGCATATAAAATAAAGTTTCTAAACATATTGGCACAGATAGCTGTGTTAATGTTTTTCTTTCAGTTTCCATAGGTTTCTCCTCACATACAATTCAAGAACTATATCAATAATACGATATATTTGCATATATTTCTTGTATAATATCATGCAAAAATTGCACTATTTCTACTTTATCTTAAAGAGCACTGGGTGCGAGCTATATGGAATAAAAAGAAAAAGGCCACATTTTATATTCTGTTCAATCCATTTAGTCGGCGTCATAACAATTGATTACTCATGCTTACAAATTTGCAAATCAGGATATGTTAAATGCAACTCTTCTTCATTCAAATAAGCACAACCTGCAGCATAATCTACACGAAGTTTTCCGTTTACAAAAACAACCGCTTCGGCAGGGGATACTTTTTGCATCATCGATAACCTTCTTTGCGTGACTCGTAGTCTGGCAAGCAGTTCCTCAACAGAAAATGGCTTTGTTAAATAATCATCTGCGCCAGCATCCAACGCATCAATTTTATCGGTATCTTCACTGCGAGCACTGATTACGATGATTGGCATGTTTGACCAAGTACGGATTTTTTTAATAATCTCAACACCATCTATATCAGGAAGTCCTAAATCAAGTAAAACAATGTCAGGATTGTGTGAAGATGTTTCTAAAATTGCCGATTGACCATCGGGTGCCGTCAGATATCGGTATTCGTGTGCTTTTAAAGGTTGTTGTAATTAAATTTCTGACAGATGTGTCATCTTCTACAACTAATATTAGTGACTTATTCATATACTTTGACCTCCCCTGCCGGTAATGTAAATGTAAATACTGTTCCGTGCGGCAGATTATCTGAAACAGTAAGTTCTCCGCCGTGGGCGTTAATAATGGACTTGCACAAAGATAATCCGAGTCCTAAACTTCGGCGGCTGTCTGCAATTTGATTTGCACCGCTATAGAACATGTCGAATATCCGTGGCTTTATTTCGTCAGCAATTCCGTTTCCGTCATCCGATATAGATACGATTGCTTGTTTTCCCCGCTTTTCTGTCCGAATAACAATATGAGAGTTTTTAGGTGTATATTTGATAGCATTATCAACAATATTGATGATTACCTGAACAATAAGCTTTGCATCCATTTTTGCAAGAAGAAATTCTTCTTTTTGCTTTCAACGGAAATATGATGTTCTTCACTCTTTCGATTAATATGATGTAACGCTTCTGTGATCACGTCATCCATCAAATCTTCCGTTATACGGAGATTCAACCGTCCTTCTTCAATCCGGGTTACAGCCAGCAAGTTTTCTACAAGGTTAATCATCATGTGAAATAGCACGCAGCAGGTTCGCTCGCAACTGTTCATTTTTTTGCAAGAATGGCCGCCTCCTGCTTCTCACGGGCATTTTTCTCGTTTTCCAAGGCCAGGACACATTCTCCGAGAATGGATAGTAGAATACTGTTTTCAAATGGATCAAGAGGTATTTCCCCCATCACGATTCCAATAACTCCATATACCATACTGTTGCTGCGAACAGCAAGGTACAGGCATTTTGCATTGGAAAGCGTTCCTGTTGTAGCTCCGGCACGTTTATTGTTTTTCAATACCCAGCCGGCAACGGCCTTTTCATTTTCGGAAATACACGATTCCAAATTTTCTTCAGTTACAGAAAAAATATGCGGCGTATCCAACACTTCTCCATCAGCTAAATAAAAAACGATATCTTTTCCCAAGAGTTTAATGAGCTGATTTGAAGTTGCAGATACAATTTCATTTTTATCTTTTGCCTGTTGCAATAGCTGGTTTGTATCAAATAACACTTTGGTACGGTAAGCAGATTGTGCCGCCTGTTTTGCTTGGTTTTTAATCCGTATAGCAAGAGAACCGGTTAAAAATGCCGCCAAAAACATGATAATAAAGGTAACAGGATAACCCTGATCATACGCCTGCAAGGTAAATTGAGGTTCCGTAAACAGGAAATTAAAGACCAAAACACTTACAATCGAAAAAATTAGGCTGTATATCTGATGTTTCGTGATGACAGCGGTGACAAGAACACCTAAAACAAAAACAGTAATGATATTTGCTTCGTCAAATCCAAATTTCCGGAAAATCATTCCGACTAAACTGGATAAAATCAGAATCGCAGTAGATTTTAATGTATCAGTGACAGAGAAGACGATATGAGTCTTTTTTCCTGCCCCCTCTTAACTGATACACTGCCGCATTAGAAACCGTATCCGGAATAATATGCACATCCAGGTTAGGGGCATAATCAATCAATTTTTCTGTCAGGGTCGGTTTGCTGAGCAAATGCCGTTTTGTAGCAGAACTACGTCCGATCACAATCTTTGACACACCGGACAAACGAGTAAATTCCGCAATCTGAAACGGAACATCTTCTCCGTAAACTGTTTCTATTTTTGCCCCAAGCTGCTCAGCAAGACAAATATTTGAACGCAGGCGTTTTACATTTTCCTCGCTCATCACCGAAAAATCTGGGGTTTCTACAAATAGAGCCGTAAATTCCCCTTTAAAAGCAGAAGCCATTTTTGCGGCGGTACGGATAATTTTCGCATTGGATGGAGAAGAAGATAGACATACAAGAATATGTTCGCCTGTGTGATAATCTCCATGATTTTTTATGCGGGTATTTTCTGTGAGGATATTCACCCGGTCCGCACATCGCCGCAGTGAAATCTCCCGGAGAGCTGTCAGATTTTCTATTGTAAAAAAATTTTCTACTGCCTGTTTTTCCTGTGTCTGTCTGTATACATTTCCTGTGTTCAAACGGTTGATCAAATCCTGTGGTTCAATATCTATTAATTCAACCTGATCTGCATTATCAAAAATAGAATCCGGGATGCGTTCCTGCACAACAATCTCCGTAATGGATGAAACTGTATCACAAAGACTTTCAATATGCTGAACATTGACAGTCGTATAGACATCAATCCCTGCATTCAAAAGTTCCTTAATGTCCTGATACCGTTTTGCATGACGGCATCCTTCGGCATTCGTATGCGCAAGTTCATCTACAAGGATAAGCTGTGGTTTTCTTTTTCAGTGCCATGTCAATGTCGAATTCGTCCAGTATCATACCATTATAAAAAACTTCTCTTGTAGGAAGAACTTCTAAGCCATTCAAAAGAGCTGCTGTTTTTGGGACGTGCGTGGGTTTCTACATAACCGGCTACCACGTCAATTCCCTGCTGTTTTTCCATATGAGCTGCTTCTAACATGGCGTAGGTTTTACCCACACCAGCTGCATATCCGAAAAAAAGATTTTCAAATGTCCTTTATTACTGTTTTCTTCATCAGCTTGGATTTCCTTTAATAACTGATCCGGATTGTGTCTGCTTTCACTCATACGGTCATCTCCTTATACAAAAACATTATATAGAATAATACGTAAATTTCAGAAAAGCATTTTAGCACTGACATTAAAATCGTATAAAGATTATACCACCTTTTCTTCTTTTTTTCCATTCGGGCGTGTAGCCGAAAGCAGAAAACGCTCCGAAAAATCACGCAATTTTTCGACAAATAGACCCTTCATACAATTAATGTCATTTTGCCATATCACTCTCGCTGGTTTCTCAATCGTGTTGATGGGATGTACCGCAATGTCTATAGAGCCTGGAGTAATGACACTTTGCTTTATTTGAAGGGATAAGGAACAATACTCATCTTTCAAAATATCGTTAGAATTTTCTATGATAAAGCCAAAATCAAGTTTATTATTTCCCAGCCCATTTATTATTTCACTTACAGAACCGTAGAACAGGTCCAGCTCATAGTTTGGGTATTCGCTTGAAAATTGTTCTAATAGATCTGCAATAGAATCTATGATTGCAGGTGTTTCAAATCCAATCCTGAGCTTAGAATCTGAAATAAGTTTTTGGGATTGATTTTCCTTGAGAAATTTATCCAGCTTTTCCATAAGAAAATAACCATAAATAAATGCTGCCAATACCACTATAAGTAAAACAAAGTCTTTCATATCACCAACTTCTTTCAAAAATTAAATATGAAAACATTTTTGAATATGTTTCGTCTTCTGGATAAACAATTTCATCTGCGCCGTTTCGTAAAAGAAATTTTGCATGAACATCACGAGCGGCACGAGACACCACCATTCTTGCACCGAGTTCCTTCAAAAGGGACGTTACTTCCAATGAATTCTGAAAGTTATCTCCGATAGCCACAATACAAACATCAAAATTTCCAACACCAAGCGAACTTAAAAAATCCTCATTAGTCGCATCCCCAATCTGAGCGTTAGTTACAAAGGGAAGTACAGCATCAACTCGAGTATCTTCTTTATCTACCGCCATCACATGATGATGCAATTCATCTAATTTCATAGCAATATGCCGTCCGAATCTTCCCAGACCGATAAGTAATATTGATTTCATTTTTTTATTCTCCTTAACCTACTGTAATTTTTTCCTGAGGATATTTTGAACCGTTAGGCTTTTTTTCAGAAATGGTAGCAAAAATCAAGGTCAATCCTCCCACTCTTCCAAAAACATCAGGCAAATCAAGATTATATGGGAAACAAACCCCAGGTCAGGAGTTATTCCCAACGATAACCCTACCGTCCCGATTGCCGACGCCGTCTCAAACAAAGCGGTCATAAGTGGAATATCTTCTGTTCTGCTAATTACCATTCCTCCGACAAGGAATAAAACGATATACATCAAAAAAATTGTAGCTGCATTTCTGATAGTGTCATCCGGAATTTGTCTGCCGAAAAAATTGGTGTGTTCCTTTTTTCTAAATACAGATAATGCCGATGAAACGAGAACTGCAAGAGTTGTCGTTTTCATACCACCTGCAGTGGAACCAGGCGAGCCACCGATGAGCATCAGCATAATGATAAGCATTTGCCCAACTTCACTGAGTAAAGTCAAATCTGCCGTATTGAATCCTGCTGTTCTCGGCGTAACGGATTGAAACAAAGAAACCCATACTCTTTCTGTAAGAGGCACATTTGAAAACTCAAAATAAAAAAAAGTAAAGAGCCGGTAAGAATATCAATATTCCTGTTACCATAAAAATCACCTTGCTTTGCATCCGGTATTTTTTAAAATGCCATTTATGATTCTTTATATCTTCCCAGGTAAGGAATCCAATACCTCCTGCAATAATCAGCATCATAATTACAAGATTTACAATCGGCTGTACAGAATAAGAGGTCAACGAGGAAAAAGGGGTTCTTATACCGATTAGATCAAATCCTGCATTGCAAAAAGCAGAAATAGAATGGAACAGTGCATACCATATTCCTTTCCAAAACCCAAAGTCCCTGCAAAAAACAGGGGCTAAAAGAACCGCACCAATAATTTCGATAAGAATAGTAGTCCGAATAATAAATTGCGTTCTCCGCACAATACCACCCACCGTTGGAGCCGAAATTGCCTCTTGCATGGTACTTCGCTGCATCAACCCGATTTTGCGTCCGGAAACAACAGCAATCGCAATAGCAATCGTAATAATTCCCATACCTCCGATTTGAATCAGCAGTAAAATAACTCCTTGGCCAAATAAAGACCAGTAGGTTGCCGTATCATTAACAACCAGTCCCGTCACACAAACCGCAGAAGTTGCGGTAAACAAAGCATCCAAAAAGGAGGTACACTGACCGCTTTTTGTAGCAATCGGCAGCATCAAAAGCAGACTGCCTAAGAGAATCACGGATAAAAACCCTAAACTAATCACTTGAAATGATGTTATATGTCGATGTCTTGATCTGTTTGTCTGTTGCATAACTATATCCCCATAATCTTAATTTCATTTTTATATTTCCTTTATTCTATCTTTATTTGTATTAAATGGGCGTAAGTAAGTTTGTTTTGAAATTAAGATTGTATAAAGATGAGCAGAAGTCCCATCATGGTCTTCCAGGCAAACGCCGTGTTCATAATAATAAGGCGTGATTTCCACCACAAATTTCTTTCTTCCTTGCCATTTTTTATCTTCTCCTTTGCCTTGGGATAAAAAAGAAAAGGACACTCATCTTCCAGAAGTTCTGAAAACAAGCGTCCTTTTGGCTTTCTCTATGCTATTAAATAAAAAATGTTAATTCTGTCCGAATGTATTTCCTCATACCAGATGCAATACTACTGACACTTCGATTCCATTCATAATCTGCTTTTTCTTGCCCTGTTTGCCTGTTGGTGTGAAACTCATATGCCTCGCAAAGTGCCTGAAATTAAGGACTTCTACGAATTCACCCGATGTAAACAACACACGACTTCCACATGCACCGTATGCGGAAACTGATCCACAGGCGTCACATCCTTAAGCTCATACCCATTCGCTCTTAAGAACTTCACATCCCGCGCAAGTGTCGCACTGTCGCGCTTACATACACAACTTTCTCCGGCTGCATATCCACGATCGTCTGAAGCAGGGATTCCTCACAGCCTTTTCTCGGCGGATCGACCACGATCACATCTGCGTGTGCGGTCTCTCCGTTATGTGTCTTTTCATATTCTTTGTAATACTCCGGCAGGACTTCTTCTGCCTTACCTACATAGAATTCCGCATTCGTAATGTCATTGATCTTTGCATTATTCTTCGCATCGTCAATGGCCTGCGGTACGATCTCCACGCCATATACCTGCTTTGCTTTCTTTGCAAGGAACAGGGAAATCGTTCCGATTCCACAGTACAGGTCCCACACCGCCTCATTGCCGGTCAGGCCTGCATAGTCTAATGCCAGTCCGTATAATTTCTCTGTCTGGACCGGATTCACCTGGTAGAATGACAGCGGAGATATCTGGTACTTGATCTCACCGATATAGTCTGTGATGAACTCCTGTCCCCACAGAAGGCGGATCGTATCGCCCATGATCACATTCGTCTTCGCTGTGTTCGTACTGAGAGTGATGCTTGTCATACCCGGAATCTGACGTAGCCGTCCGACCAGATCATGACAGTGCGGAATCGTCTTTCCATTGATGACCAGACATACCATGATTTCATCTGTCTTGAATCCGTAACGGAGCAGTACATGGCGTACCAGCCCTTTATGCTTCACTTCATCGTATGCCGGAATTTTGAATTCTTCCATGAAGTCCAGAATACAGTTCAGGATCTCTTCGTTGACTTCCACACCAAGCGCGCAGTCTGTATTCTCGATAATGCTGTGTGTTCTTCCGGCATAGAACCCGGCGATCACTCTGCCGTCTTTATCTGTTCCGATCGGGAACTGCGCCTTATTCCGGTAGCGGAACGGCTGCATTCCTTCTCCGTCCATGCCGACAGCCGGATGCATGATCTGATCCAGAAGTTCACCCGGAACTTCTCCGATCCGCTCCAGATTGCCGCGTACCTTAGATTCTTTAAATGCAAGCTGTGCCGGATACTTCATCTCCTGAATCTGACAGCCGCCGCATTTTCTTGCCATCGGACAGACCGGCTCTTCCACACGGTCTTTTGATGGAGTCAGGACATTCATCAGGCGGGCATAGCCGTAATTCTTCTTTGCTTTCATTACTTTCGCCTCTACAACATCCCCGATGATGGCATCTTTGATAAACAACGTGTATCCATCCACCTTGCCGATGCCTTCTCCTCCGACTCCGATATCTTCTATTTTTACCTTTACTATTTCATTCTTCTGCATCATTAGATAACTGTCTTTCTGATATTTGATTCAAACAGGCGGTTATATCCCAGCCAGTCATTTCCTTTTTTATCTTTGAATAACTCTGTCAGTGTCTGCATCTTGGCATCTGCATTGTCTGCAAGATTCAGTGCCATCGCCTCGGCAAGTGCCGGTTTCTTCGGTGAACCGTATTCCAGTTCTCCGTGATGTGCAACGATACAGTGTTTTAATTCATTCGCAAGTTTCTCCGGGAAGTCCGGGATATTGCGGACTGCATCTCCGATCATCTCCACACCGATTACAATATGTCCCAGAAGCTGTCCTTCATCTGTGTAATCATTTTCCGGGAAGGAAGATAATTCCTTCGTCTTTCCGATATCGTGGCAGATCGCTGCTGTGAAAAGCAAGTCCTTATTCAGGATCGGATATGCTCCCACCATATAGTCACAGAACTTCACAACACTTAATGTATGTTCCAGAAGTCCTCCGGCGAATCCATGATGAACCGTCTTTGCAGCGGAATGTCCCTTGAAATTACGGATAAATGTCTCGTCTTTTACAAAATAATACTCCAGCACCTGTCTCAGATACTGGTTCTCTACTTTCTTAATATATCCAAGCAGTTCCTCATACATGCCATCTGTACTCTTCTCCGTTGTCGGCATATAATCGGCGGCGATATATTCACCCTCCTGTGCTTTACGGATCTGCTTAATGTTAAGCTGCAGATTGTTATTATAGCTGATGATTTCACCATATACTTCAATAAAATCCATCTCATCATAATCTGCGATTCCGCCGGAATTCGGATCCCATACTTTCCCGTCAAGTGTCCCGGTCTTATCCTGAAGGATCAGATTATCATATGGTCTTCCGTTTCTGGTCTCCGCAGAACGCTTTCCTTTGCACAAATATACATTTCTGATTGTTTCTCCTTCGTGAAGGGTGTTGATATATCTCATCTTATTTCCTCTTTCTATATTCTATATTAATATTATTCTATATTTTACAACGATCGAAACATCTCCCCGGAAGCATCCGGCAAGCCTACTCCTTGCTTCCGACTGTCACGTCAAATGAAATATCCACATAACCGCCGGATCCCTGTCTCTGTCCTTTGAGTCTTATCTTGCTGCCGCTTTTCTGGTCACGCATCACACTCTGATAGACCGCCAGCGACGATATCTTCTTGCCTGCAGCCTCTGTGATTATATCCCCGCTCTGGATTCCTGCTGCCATTGCCGGAGAATCCGGCTCTACTGTCTGGACGTATACTCCATTTGGAATTCCCTGAGCTTCGATCTCTGCCGTCACATCCAGTCCACGAATACCGACATACGGAACCGCCTGTCCGTTAGACAACAATTCAATCTCTGATTTTAAGCCCGAAATTCCATACCCGGTTACCAGCCTTTTACTGCTATTATCAGAAATACTCTGATCAATAATTCCGACTACTTCTCCTGACAAATTAACGATCACACCTGTTCCGTCTTCTGCCGCACCAATATCAGTGCAAAGGAGCTGATAACTTCCGTCATCTGCATCCAGTTCATTTCTGCTGTTCGCAATCGTTCCAAATCCGACCGCTCCTGCATAGCCAAATGGCTTTCCAAGCACTGCCACGGCGTCCCCTTTCTGTACAGAATTGGAACTGCCAAGTTTGGCGGTACTGATCTGCGTCCATGTTGACTGTTCAATGCTGCTTCCCGACACAGCATAGATCGCAAATCCGAGACTTTCATCTTTCTTCTTCACAGATGCCTGTTCTGTATTGCCATCCGAGAATCTAATATGGATCTCTTTTGCATCTTTTAATATAGAAGTCTTTCCGTATACCAGAAGCTCCTGCCCATTATCAGCGATGATCAGTCCGGACACACTGTTTTTATTATCGTAAGACTCGTCTGTCCAGTCCTGCTCTCCGGATACACCTATGATCTCTACCACGGATTTTCCGGCCTCTGTGGCTACGTCGTTCATTGCTTTCTGAAGTTCTCTGTAATTGTCAATATCCAGCGTCTGTTCCGTATTGTTACTGGTATCCGCTTTTTTTTCTTCTGTATTATCTTCTTCTTTCTCTTTCGGTATCACTACCTCTTGTGAATCTCCAGGAAACTTCTTATCAAGCCATGGTTTGAGCGCAGAAAAACTAATGCAGGCACACACACCGAATACCACTCCAAGCCCCGCCATGCGAAGCAGGTCTTTACGGCACTTTTTTCCACGGCTGTTCTCGTCTTTGATCGTCTCCTGCATAAATGAATATTCTGATTTTTCTATTTTTTTCCCAGGTTCTCCCTGCTTATTTTCCAGAGGTTTCTGCTCATCCATCAGCTTTTTCGTCTCCTTTGCAATCCTTTTTATAGTATACCGTATGGAATGGGAATGTTCAATATTTATCCTTTTCTTTATCGTCCAAATAAGGTAGAATAGGTACTGACTACAGCTACTGTATGAACAGTAACTAGAATAAGTTCAGGTGAGAAACATGAATAAAAAAACATTAACTAAATTAGAATATCATAAAATTATTGACATCTTAATAGAACAGGCAACTTCTTTTGGCGGCAAGGAACGCTGCAAGAGATTAAAACCGATGATATCCATCACGGATATCGAAGCCGCACAAGAACAGACTGCCGCCGCATTTACCCGTATCATTAAGAAGGGACGTCCTTCTTTCGGAAGCTGTAATCCGGTCGGGGAATCCTTAAAGCGTCTGGAAGTCGGTGCCGCGCTCGGAAGCGGAGAGCTTTTTGCGTATCTGTAAGCTTCTGGAAAATGCAGGGCAGATCAAAGCTTACGGCCGTCACGAGACTGTGGACGATGCAGAAGACTGTCTGGATGCTTTCTTCCAGCAGATCGAGCCACTGACACTGGTAAGCACTGAGATCCGCCGATGCATTATTGACGAAGATGAGATCAGTGATGATGCCAGCAGTACATTAAAGCAGATCCGCCGTTCCATGAACCAGATCAATGATAAAGTACATTCTACATTATCTTCTCTGGTCAACGGTTCGCTCCGTACCTATCTGCAGGATGCGATCATCACCATGCGCGGGGACCGCTACTGTATCCCGGTCAAAGCCGAATACAGAAGCCAGGTATCTGGTCTGATCCATGACCAGTCTGCCACAGGTTCTACCCTGTTCATCGAACCGATGTCTGTTGTAAAACTGAATAATGATTTAAAAAGAGCTTTACGGCAAAGAGCAGGAAGAGATCCAGGTGATCCTTGCACGCTTAAGCGCCGATGTTGCAGAATATATCGACTCCATCCGCACCGACTACAAAGTCATGACGGAGCTGGATTTCATATTTGCAAAAGGAAATCTCGCAATCAACATGAACGCAAGCAAGCCAATCTTCAATACAGAAGGCCGGATCCATATCCGTGAGGGCCGCCATCCGCTGTTAGATAAGAAGAAAGTCGTTCCGATCACCGTCACACTCGGTGATACCTTCGACCTTCTGATCGTAACCGGACCGAACACCGGCGGTAAGACCGTTTCGTTAAAGACGGTCGGATTATTTACCCTGATGGGTCAGGCAGGACTTCATATCCCTGCGCTGGACCGTTCGGAACTGGCAATTTTTGAAAATGTATATGCCGATATCGGAGATGAGCAGAGTATCGAGCAGAGCCTCAGTACCTTCTCTTCTCATATGACGAATATCGTTTCGTTCTTAAAGCATGTAGACGAACATTCTCTGGTACTGTTCGATGAGTTGAATGCAGGAACCGACCCTACCGAAGGTGCTGCTCTTGCGATCGCCATCTTAAGCTATCTGCACCAGAGAGGCATCCGTACCATGGCAACGACACACTACAGCGAACTGAAAGTCTTCGCACTTTCCACACCGGGCGTTGAAAATGCCTGTTGTGAATTCGATGTAGAGACGCTCAGTCCGACTTACCGCCTTCTGATCGGTATCCCGGGAAAGAGTAATGCATTTGCCATCGCAGGAAAACTCGGACTTCCGGATTATATCATCGAAGATGCCAAGACACATCTGACCGAACAGGATGAATCCTTCGAAGACCTGTTAACCGATTTGGAGACAAGTAAACGTACCATCCGGAAAGAGCAGGAAGAGATCGAACACTACAAACGTGAACTGGCACGTCTCGAAGAAGAGACCCGTCAGAAACGTGATAAATTAGAAGAACAGCGTGACCGTATCATCCGCGAGGCCAATGAAAAGGCTCATGAGATCCTGGCCGATGCCAAGGAAACAGCCGATGAGACCATGCGTAATTTCCACAAATTCGGCAAAGCCAATATCTCCGTTGCCGAGATGGAAAAGGAACGTGAGCGTCTCCGCAAGAAGATGAACGCGACACAGAATTCCATGAAGACAGATACCAAGAAACCAAAAAAGGCTTACAAACCAAGTGATTTCAAACTTGGAGAATCTGTCAAGGTACTGAGTATGAACCTGACCGGATCTGTCACTTCACTTCCGGATTCCAAGGGAAATGTCACCGTACAGATGGGAATCTTACGTTCCACAGTTAATATTTCCGATCTGGAGATCATCGATGAAGCGCCGGCATATTCATTTGCCAAAAGAACCCGTCAGACCGGTAAAGGCAAAGTCAAGATGGGCAAATCTCTTGCGATCAGTCCTGAGATCAACCTTCTTGGTAAAACAGTCGATGAAGCGATCGCCGAGCTGGATAAATATCTGGACGACGCCTCGCTTGCACACCTCAGTTCTGTAAGAATCGTTCACGGTAAAGGAACCGGAGCTTTAAGAGCCGGTATCCATAAATATCTGAAACGGCAGAAACATGTCAAATCATTCCGCCTTGGCGCATTTGGCGAAGGTGACGCCGGCGTAACGATCGCTGAGCTGAAATAAAAGTTAAAATAAGGGATAGTATAAGGGGAAACTTTAAAGTGAATCAGTATAGATAAATGCATCTATATACGAGGAGTATACATCTATGAACAAACAGAAAATACTGATCGTCGATGACGATGAAAATATCGCTGAACTGGTCTCATTATATCTGACAAAAGAATGCTTTGACACTATGATGGTCCACGATGGCGAACGGGCACTGGTTGCCTTTGACACTTACAAACCGAACCTGATTCTTTTAGATCTCATGCTGCCTGGTATCGACGGATATCAGGTCTGTCGCGAGATCCGTACGAGATCTAACACTCCGATCATCATGCTGTCCGCCAAGGGTGAAGTATTCGACAAGGTACTTGGCCTGGAGCTCGGTGCAGATGATTACATTATGAAACCATTTGATGCCAAAGAGCTGGTTGCACGTGTAAAAGCAGTCTTACGCCGCTATCAGGTCGGCTCCAAACCGGAGACTCCTCAGGCAGATAAGGGAAAATGTGTCGAATACCCGGGAATTGAGATCAACCTTACCAATTACTCCGTCATTGTTGACGGCCATACGGTCGAGATGCCGCCAAAGGAACTGGAACTTCTCTATTTCCTCGCATCCTCACCGAACCAGGTATTCACCAGAGAGCAGTTACTGGATCAGATCTGGGGCTATGAATATATCGGCGATACCCGTACCGTCGATGTGCACATCAAACGTCTCCGCGAGAAGATCAAGGATCACAATGGCTGGAGTCTCAGCACTGTATGGGGAATCGGTTATAAATTTGAAGTAAAATAACAGCAGGTTAATATCATGAAAAGTACATTATATTTAAAATTTATATTTATCTATATTGTGTTCGGATTCTTAAGCCTTTTTACAGCCGCAACACTGACAGAGAACTTGGTCAGTACGCCGATTTTTAACCGCGTAAGTAACAGTATGTACCGGGAAGCTACGATGGTTGCCAACGACTATCTTCCCGGTTATTTTTCCGGCGGATTAACAGAATCTGACGCACAGATGATCTTATCCGGAATAGAGACACAGCTTGACGCTGCAGTCTGGTTCGTTTCAAAGATGGAAAAGTAATCCTTTCTGCACAGTCCGGGAGCTACCCGTCCGCGCCTGATTCCATTAAAGATTTCGACCCGGTGGAATCCGGAAGCGATCGTTCACAGACTGGTGATTATCACGGATATTTTGACAATGATGTGATCACTGTCACTGTACCGGTAACTTACGGGTATTCTCCAAAAGGGTATCTGATGATCCACCAGTATACCTCTGTTGTGGATACCATGACAGACACACTGATGCGTGGTGTATATATTACATTCATCGTAATCTTCCTGCTTTCGTTCATTATCCTGCTGGCGTTCCATTTCCTTGTGTACCGTCCGCTTCATAAGATTACCGAAGCAGCAACCCAATATGCTTCCGGTAACCTGGAATATGAGATTCCTGTCACAACTGAAGATGAGATGGGTTATCTGTCCGCATCACTGAACTACATGTCCTCTCAGCTTAGGGATATGGAAGATTATCAGAAGAAATTTGTGGCAAATGTGTCTCATGATTTTCGTTCTCCACTTACCTCCATCAAAGGTTATGTGGAAGCCATGACAGACGGAACCATCCCACCAGAATTACATGAAAAATACCTGAAGATTATCTTATTCGAAACAGAACGCCTGACAGATCTGACACAGGATCTTCTGACGTTAAATGAATTTGACACCAATCACCTGCTTCTCAACCGGGAAGTATTCGATATTCACGAGATGATCAAGCATGTAGCGGCATCTTTCGAAGGTGTCTGCACACAGAAGAAGATTTCCATCGAATTGGTCTTCGCAACAAAACACCTGAACGTCAACGCTGACAAACGAAAAATCCAGCAAGTCTTATACAACCTGCTGGACAATGCGATTAAATTCAGTGATCCGGATTCCATCGTCACGATTGAGACGACAGACCGCGGAGAAAAAGTATATACCTCTGTAAAAGATAACGGTATGGGGATTCCAAGATCAGCGCTTGGGAAAATCTGGGAACGCTTTTACAAGAGTGACCTCTCCCGTGGAAAAGATAAGAAAGGTACCGGACTTGGACTTGCGATCGTGAAAGAAGCAATTCAGGCACATGGGGAGAATATTACCGTGGTGAGTACGGAAGGAGTCGGAACCGAATTCTCCTTTTTCACTTCCGAAGGTTGCTGGTTAATTTATCATTGTGACCTCTCAGTCCATGAGAAAGAGTTGGAACTTCTTAAGTAAAAAAAATCGGCCGTTAGCCGGTTAAAAAATCATTTGTCTGAGCGATCAGCGAGTTATGATTTTTGACCGGCTGCTTTTAGGCCGATTTTTTTTGCTTTAGATGTTCCCCATGATTGAATCCGCACAGCAATCCCTTCTATACTTTTATTCAGGACCGGGGTAAGCCGCCATGATACATTAAATTTTCCTACTTACTATACAGAATCTTCTGCACCTCATCCGTCTTCAGATTCTTTTTCGTCACCCATGTATATCCCGTATTAACCACAGCCTCATTTCCCATATTCAGAGAAGCCCTTGCTGCAGCCACAACGGTTGCATATCCCATGCCAAATGGGTTCTGTACGATCAGTCCGTTAACTTTACCGTCTTTCAGATCCTGAATCTCATCATCGTTGGCGTCGAAGCCGATGACTTTCACTTTTTTCTCCATTTTATTTCTTTCCAGACCATCGACTGCAAGTTTTACGGAATCCCCGTTTGCAGCAAAGCAGCCTGTAATATTTGGATGTTTTGCAAGGATATAATCAACTACCTGATCTTCAGTGATACTGTCTGCTGTTACAACATCTTCTCCTGTGAGCTGTCCCTCCGGAAGTTCACTGTCTTTTGGTCGGTAGGTTCCGGCATTGATCTCATCGGATACTGTCTTCTGCATATTGCTCAGTTCATCCATGTGGTATACATTGACCACTGAAATATTCGGATGATTTGCTTTCAATTCTTCTGTTACAGCTTTTTCTCTCTGAAGAGCTGCCTGTGATTTGGAATCCTGAATGAACAGCACCGCTTCTCCGCTGTCGCCCATCTCTTCCGCAAGTCTCTGTGCCGCTTCCTTTCCTGCAGCTACATTGTCTGTGGATACATCTGCAGCCACACCCTGATAATCTGATCCGGAATCAAAAGTTACAATCGGAATCTCACTGTCTGTTGCAAGATCGAATTGCACCTGGCATGCCTGCAGGTCTACGATCGAAATGCCCACTGCGACCGGATATCTGTCCAGTTCTTCATCCAGAAGATTTACCTGGTCATCGACATTATCTGCTGTATCCGGTGCATTAAATGCTACTTTCACCTTATCTTTTCCTGTATACCCAAGATTTGTATTAATATCTTCCGCAGCCTGCGCTACACCTTTTTTCACTTCATCCCAGTACTGTGCTCCGTTCGCTTTTCCGATAATGGAAATATAATCGCCTTTTTTCAGCTTTAATCCGTCCGTATTATTATATGCCGCCGGAGTGATCAGATCTAATTTCCCCTGATATGCGTTTTCTTCTGTCTTAGTTGTATTCTTTTCTGACTCAATCTTTTTCTCTTCATCGGTTGCTTTTGATGTCTGCTGACATCCACATACAAGCAGCGCTGTACCCAGCAAAGATGGCAATGATTCTGTTTTTCTTCATTTTCCTCTCTCCTATATCTGGTATCATTTCTACTTATACTTAATACTTCTAACTTTTGATTATATTTTTTTCTTATATTTTTTCAGCACCATATACTATACACCAAAACGGTGAAAAATTGTTGAAATTTTTCTTAATTTTCCTCTATGACTTTTATATTTCTGTAGAAATACTTTTTTTCCCCTTTATTGTGATAGCTTTTTTCTAACACAAGTTAGCTATGGCTAAACTTTTATGTATTTCTAAAAAAACATTCTATTCCCTTGTTTATTTTTATTTTTTGTATTATTATAGGAACAGAGACAACGAATTGGATTATGTCTAGAATATTTAATCTCAAAGGAGGGTACATACTATGGCACACGTAATTAGTGATGAATGTGTAAGCTGCGGATCTTGCGAAGCTGAATGTCCAGTAGGAGCTATCGCTCAGGGAGCAGATCATTATGAGATCGATGCTGACGCTTGTGTAGATTGTGGCGCTTGTGCTGCTCAGTGTCCAGTAGGAGCAATTTCTGAAGGTTAATAACGCAGAATAAGTAAGATAAGAATGCACGGTACATTTTGTATCGTGCATTTTTTTGTTTTGATATTTTGCATATTATTTCTTTTTTAATAAATTTATTTCTCTCGACGGATTCTGACGAATTCGGTGATCTTTCCTGTGCTATGATACATTTACCCATAAGGGACAAGTATTATAAGATAAGGGGGTATCTAACATGGGAAATCATATGAATACTTTAGAACAGATAAAACGTGAGACCAGAGATGATGCCAGACTGTATGCCTGTATCCGGGATCTTTATGATCAGGGAGTTTCTCTCTCTGATTTAAAAGCACTGATTCCCGATATCAGACGGACCAGAGAACAGTTACAGTTAAAACGCATGCTGCAGAATAACAACGAAGTTCTCATGGCAATGTTCAGTCAGGAGATGTCCTTTCTTCTGGATGCAAAAGAACGCCATGAAGAATTAGAATTCAAAAAACTGGATCAGTTGATCCGCCAGCAACAATCCTTCCGGAAAGCATCGGCCGAAACCGGTCCAGTTAAGAAATTAAAAAGAATCTTCCTGTCTGCTTAAGTTGGCAAACTTTGTATATTCGCCAAGCCAAGCCAGATTAACGGTCCCTACCGGGCCGTTTCTTTGTTTTGCGATAATTATTTCTGCCTGTTTTTTGAACTCTGAATCTTTATTGTAGTATTCGTCTCGGTAAATGAACATTACCACGTCCGCATCCTGCTCGATGGCTCCGGATTCACGAAGGTCCGAAAGCATCGGTCTTTTATCCGGACGGCTTTCTACCGCACGGCTTAACTGTGACAGGGATACTACCGGCACATTCAGCTCTCTGGCAAGTCCCTTTAACTGTCGGGAAATGTCTGAGACTTCCTGCTGTCTGGACTCCGAACTTCTTCCCACACTTCCGGTCATCAACTGCAGGTAGTCGATGATAATAATATCAAGTCCGTGTTCCAGTTTGTACTTTCTGCATTTCGAACTGAGTTCTGAGATAGAGATACCCGGAGTATCATCAATGATCAGCTTCGACTGACCGATAATCCCAGCTCCTTCTATCAGTTTCTCCCAGTCGGAATCTTTCATATTACCGGTTCTTAGGGACTGGGCATCTACCTGGGACTCCAGAGAAAACAGTCGGTTCACCAGCTGTTCTTTTGACATCTCCAGACTGAAGATTGCTACTGCTTTATTCTTCTTAAATGCCATATACTGCGCAATGTTTAATACAAACGCCGTTTTTCCCATAGATGGACGGGCTGCGATCAGAATAAAATCTGACGGCTGAAATCCGGAAAGTTTATAATCCAGATCAATGAATCCCGTCGGTATTCCCGTAACGGTTCCTTTACTCTTAGACGCCTTCTCAATCTTATCTAATGCATTTAAAACAACCTGTTTGATTGGTACGTAATCACCGGTCGTACGTCTCTGTAATAACTGAAACATGGATTTCTCTGTCTGTTCCATAATCGACTCTACCGGCTCTTTTCCCGCATAGCACATATTTTCAATTGATTCGTTCAGTTTAATCATCTTACGCATTAACGACTTATCTGCCACGATCTGTGCGTAATATTTCACGTTCGCAGAAGTCGGCACTGCTGTCACCAGGTCTCTGACAAATTCCAGACTGGCAATCTCCGCCGGTACGTCCTTTTCCTTCAGTCTTTCCTGCAAAGTGATCAGATCGACCGGTTTTCCTTCATTGAACAGTTCGATCATCGAATCAAAGATCACTCCGTATGACGCCTGATAAAAATCATCACCACTGATGATTTCTCCTGCAGTGGTGATGGCATCTTTATCCATAAGCATGGCGCCGACCACAGACTGTTCTGCTTCGATGCTGTGTGGCATGACTCGTTTGATGAGTGCTTCTTCCACGCCTGAATTCCTCCTATGCTTCTTCTTTTACAACAACTTTCAGCTCTGCTGTTACCTTTGGATGCAGCTTTAACCGGTACATTATGTGTTCCCAGTGTTCTGATTGCTTCTTTTAACTGTACTTTCTTCTTGTCGATCGTAAGATCCATCTGCTTTTTAACCTCTTCTGCGATCTCTTTTGAAGATACGGAACCGAATGCTTTGCCGCCTTCTCCCATCTTGATCGCAACTTCGATCTTACCTGCTTCAATCTTCTTGCCAAGTTCCTGCGCATCTTCATACTGCTGCTGTGCAATCTTATCGTCGTTGGCTTTCTTTAACTTCAGGTCATTTAAGTTCTTTCCGTTGGCTTCTACACCTTTATTTTTCTTTAAGATAAAGTTTCTTGCGTATCCGTCGCTGACGTTTACGATCTCTCCTTTTTTACCAAGTGACTTTACGTCTTCTGTCAAAATTACTTTCATTACAAGTCTCCTCCTTCTATCATCTCGTCAATCACCTGTTTTAAGCAAGCTACCGCTTCATCCATATCCGTATGGTTGAACTGCGCTCCCGAAGCGTTCATGTGACCGCCTCCGCCCAGACGTTCCATGATGATCTGTACATTGACCTCATCGATCGAACGTGCGCTGACGTATATTCTTCCATTATATTCGGTTAATACAAATGATGCCTTGATCTCACTGATATCCAGCAGTTCATTTGCTGCCTGTGCCCCGATGATCGTCGGGCTTTCGATGTGAAGATCCACACCTCTTGCGATGGCAAATTTATTATGATAAACCTCCGCGCTGCTGATGATCTCTGCTTTCGCTCTGTAAGATTCCATGTCATCACGGAATAATTTTCTTACCAATGTGATATCTGCACCGCATCTTCTTAAGAATGCCGCTGCTTCAAAAGTACGGACTCCGGTACTATTCACAAAGTTGTTGGTATCGATCATGATACCGGCATACAGGCTGCTCGCCTCAATCTTTGGAATCTTGATTCCGTCTACGATATACTGCAATACCTCTGATACCATCTCACATGCCGATGATGCATACGGTTCAATATAAGACAGCAGCGCATTGTCGATATTATCACTGCTCTGTCTATGATGATCCAGAACCACGATCGTCTTGGTCGTCTTCAGAAGTTCCTCACATTCTGTCATCATCGGACGGTTCGTATCTACCACTACAACCATCGAATTCTCATCCGCCATATTCATCGCCTGTGACGATGTCAGGAACAGATCATCCGGGTAATTCGAATCCTGTTCGAATAATTCATATAATGGTCTGAGCGATGCAGATACTTCATTAATTACAATATAAGCACGTTTTTCCAAAGCCAGTGCCGCACGGTAGATTCCCATTGCCGCACCGAACGCATCCACGTCTGTCAGCTTATGTCCCATAACAAAGATCTTATCTTTGACCGTGATAAATTCACGCAGTGCCTCCGCTTTTACACGCGCCTTTACACGGGTATTCTTTGCTGTCTGTTCACGTTTGCCACCATAATAAGTCACACCGTTACAGTCCTTGATAACTGCCTGATCGCCGCCTCTTGCAAGCGCAAGATCAATCGCAACACGTGCATAGTTGTAACTCTGCGCATAAGAATCAGAACTCAGTCCAAGTCCGATACTTAATGTCGCCGGGATTCCATTTCCGATATTTACGGATTTTACATCGTCCAGCAGGGAGAACTTATCTTCTTCCAGCTGTTTGAAGTAAGATTTCCGGATGATGATAAAATATTTATCATTCTCCAGTTTCTTAACGATTCCGTCAACCTTCGCAATATACTGGTTGATCTTACGGTCTACCAGTGCCATCAGAAGTGACTGTCTGACTTCTTCCACACTGTCGATCACTTCATCATAGTTATCAATGTAAACCAGCCCGGCAACCATCCTCTGCTCTTCGTTCTCTCGGATAATACGGTTAAATTCCGTAACATCCTGAAGATATACAGCTATAAAATATTCTTTTTCCTTTGGCAGCTCCATAAGCTGTTCTGTATCACTAAATCCTTCTACTGATACTCTCCGGATCTCTGCCTGATACTCTTTGTCATCATAATACACTTCCATTGTGACCGTCCGTTGGTCCTCTTTTTTGGAAATATACTCCGGTTCAATTCAGGAATGTATTTGCTGATATAAGCTTCTCCCTTGGGTTTACCTCCCAGGATTGCTTCAAATTCATCGTTCATCCAGATCGCTTTTCCATCATCCAACAGGATCGCATAAGGAATCGACAGTTCTCTCAGCAATGTATTCTGAACAATGCCATACTGTGCAGCAAACTCTACCAGGTCTTTCATAATGATGTTCTTACTGTAAAAATACAGTCCACCCACCATAATGATATATACGACTACAAATACGGCCATCAGGATTCCCGCTCTGTGATCCAGCTTATAAACCCACAAATCCATTGCTATGAGAAGCAGGGACATAATAGCCGGCCACTGGATGTAAAGTTTGAGTTGTCCTTTGAGCTGCACTTTTCCTTTTTCATTCTTCTTTTCCATGATTCTCGCCTCTGTGTGTGAGTATTTCTCACTCCTTTTGCAGTGCCTGTCAGTGATCTGATCATCCACTGCTCTTTACATACGTGGATATTATACCATTTATCCCCTGAAAAAGAAAGACGGGAAATCCTTAACGTTCTGTTAAGTATTTCCCATCATCCGGTGTTCATTTTTATGATTTATGATTCATATCCGTTTGGATTCTGTGACTGCCATCTCCATGTATCGGCACACATCTCATCCAGCCCTTTTTCAGCCTTCCAACCAAGCACTCTTGCTGCCTTGGCAGGATCTGCATAACACATCGCGATATCTCCGGCTCTTCTTGGTTTGATCTCATATGGAATCTCTTTTCCACATGCTTTGCCGAATGCTTTTACCATATCAAGCACGGAATATCCAACACCCGTTCCAAGATTGATCACATCAAGTCCCGGATTGCTGAAGATATAGTTAATTGCTTTTACGTGTCCTTTTGCAAGATCTGCTACATGAATGTAGTCACGGACTCCGGTTCCGTCCGGTGTGTCATAATCATCTCCGAATACGCCGAGTTTTTCAAGCTTTCCTACTGCCACCTGTGAAATATATGGCATAAGGTTGTTCGGGATTCCCTTCGGATTCTCTCCGATACGTCCACTTTCATGTGCTCCTACCGGGTTGAAATAGCGAAGAAGAATAACATTCATATCTGGATTGGCCTTCTGTACATCCGTCATGATCTGTTCCATCATGGATTTTGTCCATCCGTAAGGATTCGTGCACTGTCCCTTCGGGCACTCCTCCGTGATCGGCATCTCCTCCGGACTTCCGTATACAGTTGCAGATGAGCTGAATACGATATTCTTAACCCCTGTCTGTTTCATAACATCCATAAGTGTCAGGGTTCCTGTTATATTATTACGGTAATACTCTAATGGCTTCTGTACAGATTCTCCGACTGCCTTCAATGCTTTGCACAGTGAATCACCGCATCTACACCCTCTTTTTCCATCATTGCCTTCAATGCAGTTTCATCCATTACATCTCCTTCATAAAATGTAATGTGCTTTCCAGAAAGCTCTTCTACTCTCTTTAAAGATTCTTTTGATGAATTGCACAGATTGTCATATACAACAACTTCATATCCTTCATTCAAAAGTTCCAGTGCTGTGTGACTTCCGATATAACCGGCTCCTCCGGTAATTAATATTTTTCTTGGCCATAATAGTACCTCCTAGTTGTTACTATACTTTTTCACAATTTCGTTCATAGTATACCACTTTTGTTCCATATCTTCAACAAGCTTGAACTGGGTACGGCATCTGTCAAGATTATGACCTTCTCTGTGTATCCTGAAATATTTATCTCCCTGCAGATAATCCGTAAGGAAACGCATACCACATTCAAATGTCATCGTCTTTGCGCCCATCGGCATCAGCTCGATCTCCTTAGATGTCAGCTTTCCGGCACATCCTTTTAAAAATCCTTTCGTATACAATTCAAATAATTCCATACTGCAGGATACTTTCGTAAGGTCTGTCTCATCCTCCAGTGCCGTACTTGCACCGAAACGGATGGAATCCCCGAAATCATTCATCGCAAGCCCCGGCATAACTGTGTCCAGATCGATCACACAGATTCCTTTCCCGGTCTTATCGTCCAGCATAACATTATTCAATTTTGTATCATTGTGTGTAACACGAAGTGGAAGCTCATGCCTGTCCAGCATTTCTGCAAAACAATTAGCAATCTCTTCTCTTTCGAGAACGAACCGGATCTCTTTCTCTACAGAAGCTGCTCTTCCCATAACATCTTCTTCCACTGCTTTCTTAAACAGCGCAAACCGGTTTCTCGTATCATGGAACTTTTCTATCGTCTCATGCAGTGTCTCCGCCGGATAGTCAGACAGCAGACTCTGGAAATTCCCGAATGCCACCGCACTTTCATAAAACTGCTCCGGCTTCTCTACCAGATCATAGGTACTTGCATCGGTAATAAATTTATAAGATCTCCAGTAATCTCCCGTAGAATCTATGTAATATGGTTTCCCATCAACCGCCGGGATCAAATTCAATGTCTCACGTTCCGGATCTCCGCCATTTTCTATAATCTTCTTTTTCAGAAATGACGTTACTCCTGTGATATTCTCCATGACTTCTACCGGTTTTGGAAATGCCGTAGAATTCATTCTCTGAAGAATGACTTTGATTCTTCCCATCTCGGCAATCTCGAATATCAGAAGAAATGTATCATTGATGTGTCCGCTTCCGTATGGACAGTCCTTTACTAATGTTCCTTCATATTTAAAATGTGCAATCACTTCATCTCTTTGTTCCCGTGTTACAGGATTCATTTATTTTCCCTCCCAAAGATGCTGCGGGTACAGTCCTTCGTCTTTCATTCTCTGAATGGCTGCAACCACAACCGGTTTATCTTCTTTATAAGTTACTCCATACCATTTATCTGCGGATTTCAGTACCGATACTGTTGCTTTGTCTTCTGCGAGAAGATTACTTACTACAGTTGGCAGGAAATACTCGCATTTCATAGGATTCTCCTGCAGTCCTTTGTCAAGAAATGCCGGGAATCCAGCTTTGATCTCTTCTAAGATGCTCTTTGTAAATCCCCACATATTCATAGATACCGTTGTATCATCCGGTACCTGTACCCATGTGTTGCCGTCGTCTTCTGTATATGCAACGCCGCCGTTGTACTTTTCGATTCTGGTACGTTCTGTTACAGATATCAATTCTCCATTCTCATTCGTCTCACATACACCTCTAGATACATATCCGTTGTCCGTTACCGTATTGGCAAGATGATATCCGACCATTGTATATCTGTACTTATCATCATCTGCATGTGTAGACAGATAATCATAGATGAGCTTGAATGCTTCTACTCCATAATAGTCATCTGCATTGATCACTGCGAACGGTCCGTCAATCTCATCCATACAGCTATATACAGCATGTGCTGTCCCCCAAGGTTTTACACGTCCTTCCGGTACTTCATAGCCTTCCGGAATGTTGTCGATATTCTGATAAGCATATGCTACGTCCATGTATTTTTCCATACGTTTTCCCACATGCTCTTTGAACTCTTCTTCGATCTCGTGTTTGATTATGAATACGACCTTCTCAAAGCCGGCTCTCTTTGCATCATACATGGAAAAATCCATGATAATATGTCCGTCATTGTCTACAGGATCTAACTGCTTCAGACCTCCGTATCTGCTTCCCATTCCTCTGCCCATGATCACTAATACTGGTTTATTCATTATAATTACCTCCATGTCTTTAGGATCTTTCGTTTCTAGATTCATTGTAGTATAACTATTTCCAGAAATCTTTATCCTATTATTTTCTTAATTTGCATTATTTATGTGGTTTAATTGTTCCAGATAGCTGATGAATTTTTCTGCCATTTTCTGATTCTGTGCATTCACCATAATAGCCGCATGGCATCATCATAAGAAATAATCTTCTTCTTTTTAAGCATATTATCTTCCGGAAAATCAATGGTTTCTTGAAAACCATCCTGTTTTTGTACTCTTGATATACATCTTCTCTACAGATCAGTACATCCACTGCATCTGCGCCTACCAGCGTTGTCAGCGCTGTCTTTGAGGACAGGCTTCCTCCATCTTCCGGAATGTTCGCCTGTATCCGGATGATCCCGTCCTTTTCGTCAATGCCTGCGTATTTACAGAAATCTTTGTTCAATTCTTCTGCCTTCTGCGAATCGCCCCCTGTGACCGCTACATTCAGAAGAACTGTCGTATGTCTGCCCTTGTACATCGTACAGCCAAGGTAGATAACACCGATTATCACTGCAAGTATAACCAGCCATATCTTATAGTACATCCACAGATATTCTACCTTTTTTTCCAACGGCATTGAACCAAAATTTTTGTCCAAATATACTTCCTCCTTGTCTTTCATCACTGTTCTTCATTATATCATACTTCCGGGCAAAAATAAGCGGAAGAGAACAGATTCCCATTCTCTCCCGCTTTCTTTTTTATTCATACGATTAATATTCAACTTCTACCGGCATTCCCGTCTCTGCTGATTCAAGAATTGCGATGATTGCAAGCGCAGTTCTTCTGGAATCTTCCAAAGTTACTCTGAATTCTTTTCCATCTGCCAGACGATCTACGAAATCTCTGATACTTTCATAAGACAGACCCTTGCAACGGTCAAATACCATATTTGATACCAGAATATCCGGCACAGTTGCCTTCTCTTCTGTTACTTCCTCGATCAGGTTGTGGCTGGAAAGATCAAGACTGATCATTCCTTCTGTACACATGACACTGCATCTGAAGTCGTTAATATTACGGTTTCCGTTTGGTGTTACCCATCCGTTTTCCATATGGGCTACTACGCCATTTTCAAATTCAATTGTTGTAAGATAGATATCCGGTACATCTACGCCAAGTCCTTTTAAGATGCCTTCTTTCTTAACCGAATATACTCGTTTTGCTTCTGATCCTACCAGCCATCTTAAGGAATCCAGACTATGACTTCCAAGGAACCATAAGATAGAAGATTTAGAAGCCCATGAAAGCATATCTGTTGCAACCCATTTCACATCGCTGTGACGGATATATGCTGTATATGGTTTTCCGAGTTTTCCTGAAGGAATCTCCTGTTTTGCCGTATTAAACGGTGGATTCCATCGGTTATGAAGGTCTACCATGCAGCGTACACCATTTTTCTCTACTGCCTCACAGATTCTTGCAATATCTTCTTTTGTTGTTGCCAACGGTTTTTCGATCAGAATATCTTTCTTTGCATCTGCCATAGCGCAGGCAATATCAGCATGTGCAAAATCAGGTGTTACGATTGCAACTGCATCAATCTCCTCATCAGCTGCCATATCATGATAATCTGTATATACTTTACGGATTCCAAATTCGTCTGCAATCTCTCTTGCTCTCGCTTCATTCATATCACAGATTGCTACCGGATCTGCAAAAAGATGTTCTGCATATATTGACGCATGTGTGCGTCCCCATGTACCAGCTCCTACAATACCCATTCTGATCTGTTTAATTTCCATAATTGCATCCTCCTGTTCACTTTTATCACATTAAAAATATTGCTGTTGTTTATTGTTTTACCGCTCCAGCGGTCATACCACTTACCAGATGTTTCTGCAGTAATAAGAACATGATCACTACCGGCAAGGTGATCAGCACCGCTCCCGCCATCAATGTTCCCCAGTTCGTCGCATATTGTCCTGAGAAGCTTGCAATTCCGATTGGCAGCGTCCAATTTTCATAACTCTTCATAAATGTGCTGGCAAATAAATACTCGTTCCATCCATTGATGAAGGAAAAGATACCCGTTGCTACCAAACCCGGTACTGTCAACGGCAGGATTACCGTTGCAAAAATTGAATCTTCCTGCTCCGTCCACTCTTGCTGCTTCTTCAAGGGAGATTGGTATCGTATCGAAAAATCCCTTCATCATCCATGTACAAAATGGAATGGAGAATGTACAGTAAGCTGCTACCAGACCAATCTTTGTATCCAGAAGCTGCAGATTCCCCATAATTACATATAATGGAATGATCAACAGTGATCCCGGAAGTACCTGTGTTGTTAATATAAAATAAGATAAAAATCCTCTTCCACGAAAACGGAATCTTGAAATTCCATAGCCGCCTAATGTAGCAATGATCATGGAAAATGCTGTTGTCAACAGTGATACTATTACACTGTTTCCCAACCACTGCATAAAGTTAAATGTTGTGGAATGGGTTGTAAGCATCTCTTTGTATCCCTGCATAGTTGCTGCCTTTGGGATAAAGGACGGTGTCTTGCTGTATACTTCTCCTGCCGTTTTAAATGATGTCGAAATCATCCATACAAACGGGAACAGTGCGAACATACACACAATAACAACCAAAATTACTGTAATTACCTTTCTACCTGTTCTTTTTTTCATATCTTCCTCCTCCTTATTCAGGACCTTGAAATAGAAGAATGTGAATGCCAGCGCTACGAGGAGCATCAGCATACCAGCCGCCGAAGCCTTTCCAAAATCAAAGTATTTAAATCCTGTCTGTTGTATGTAAATGGTCAGAAGTTCTGTCGCCCTTGATGGACCTCCCTTTGTCAGTACGTATGCGATTGCATAATCCTTGATCGTCCAGATAATCAACAGTAAGAATACTGTTGTTGATACCGAACGGATTGCCGGAATCGTGATGTAACGGATTTTCTGAAATGTTGTCGCACCGTCAATATCTGCCGCCTCATACAGATCTGTAGATACACTCTGCATGCCTGCCAGCAGCATGATTGCAACATACGGAAAACCTTTCCATATGTTAACAACCATTGCTGCCGGAAGAGCAACCGACACATCCTGAAGATATGCGATATTATGTGACAAAATTCCGGCATTATTCAACAGAAAATTAATGATTCCATAATCTTTGTCATACATTAAGATCCATACCAGACATGCTACAACTTCCGGAACAGCCCACGGAATGATGATCAGTGCCCGTGCCAGACCACGTCCCAAAAACTTTGTATTTAATAACAATGCTGTAATAAATCCGATAATATATCTTCCTGCAACAGTTACTACGATATAGATCAGTGTTACTTTTACGGAATTGAAGAAATATTCATCCTGTAATACTTTTCCGTAATTTTCAAGTCCCACAAAATAGTGTCCGTTTGGCGATGGTTTTGTTACGTAATAATACTGAAAACTCATGATTGCTTTGCTTTTACTAACGGGATAACCAGAAACAGGAATAATATCAGTACCAGTGGAACAAGGAAGGCATATGGTTCCATTTTTCTTTTCCAATTACCATTTTTCTTTGTCTGATTCATTGATGGACCACTCCTTACTTAATCTTTTCTACTTACTATTCAGCATCTCTGCTCATAACTTCTTCTACCTGTTTCTGAGCCGAATCCATTTCTTCCTGTACATCCGCTGCTTGCTCTGAGAACATCTTCTGTGCTGCATCCAGCATGATCTGAGAAATTTCTCCAAGCTGCGAGATGTTAGGGTCAGCTACAAGATCTGTGTAGTTGTTCTGCATGAACTCAACGATCTTATGCTCTAACTCGTGATTCTGAATATATTCATCACTTGTAGAGTAATCTGTGTTACTTGGGATCATACCGCAGTCAGCGATGATCTTCTGTGCTTCATCTGTTGTCATCCACTCAAGGAATGCATAAGCTTCTTTTGGATGTTTGCAATTCTTGCTGATCATTGTTACAAGTGGATAATTTGTCGGATTCGGTTTATATGTTGTTCCGTCATATACAACGTCAAACTGTGGAATGATTCCGATATCATCCATTAAAGACTCATCTCTTTCTTTGCACATTCCCACAAACCAAGGACCGTCCATGTTGAATGGAACATCTCCGTTCCAGAACATTTCTCTGGAGTCTTTCTTATCTGTAACCAGTTTTGCTGCTTTATCCTTCAAGATAAAATCCTGCCACCACTGAGCTGCCCATACATTTTCAGGTGCATTAATATTTACATTGTCCGCTGTATATGGCTCTGACTCTCCGTTCGGGAAGTACAGTCCGTTTGATACCGGTCTTGCAATCAGACGATTCCACTCACTGACTGTGAATGCATGTGTTCCGGATACAACGCCCATTGCATATTTTCCATCGTCTGTAAACTTCTTGCATGCTTTTCTGAAGTCTTCCTGTGTCTTGATCTCATCCGGATTTACGCCTGCATCTTTTAACATAGATTTGCGATAGAAGATTCCGGTTGTTCCCCACGCATAACTGGAGATTGCCAGTGTCTGTCCATCTACATCACACATATCCTGTCCGACCAGTTTTTCTTTCAGATCGTCGCTCATATATTCTGAAAGATCCATGAATGTTCCGCCATCACGGATTGCATTATATGTAGAAATGTTTTCTGGATATACCTGGATCATATCACTTTCGTTGTTTGAAAGAATCTCAGTTGTGATATTATCCCAATATCCATCATAACCAGCTCCAAGAATTTCAATTTCTACATTTGGTTCTTTTTTGCTGTATGCTTCAAGCAATGCATCGATTGCTTTTTGATGTGGTTCTTCAACATATACAGATGTTGAGAATGTCAGCTTTACTTTTCCACCATCATCACTGCTTTTTTTGTCATCGCCCTTGCTTCCACAGGCTGCCAGACTAGCTATCATTGCCGCACAAAGCATAACTGAAAGAACTTTTCTTCTTTTTTTCATAACATCTCCTCCTTTTGTTATGGTCGTTTTTTGTTGATTTAATTATATAAAATTCGATATTTCACTGACATGTAATTAACTCAGTTTTTTGTGTTTTTTTATGAGTATTTTACATTTTTTCTGAATATTCTTGATACTTATTTAACATACTGATATTTCATCCATGTATTCATCAACTGTCTTGATGTTTTATTATATTTATAAATTTGCTTGCTTTTTAATAGATATTGAATTTATACTTTAAGTAGGATTTTTGTGCACAATATTGTAGATTTTTGTGAAAGTTGGTGTACGCATTATGTATAAAGCAATTATCATCGATGATGAACCCTGGACAATCATTGATATAGAAAAAACTTTTTCTCTGGAAGATATGGGATTTGAAATTGTCAGCTCTTATCGGACACCGCAGAAAGCACTTCCTGCCATTATCTCTAAGAAGCCTGACCTGGTTATTACAGATATCCGAATGCCTGGAATGACGGGAATGGAACTCATCAAAAGTGTCCGTAGTCAGAAGATTAACTGTGAATTCATTATTGTCAGTGGTCACAGTGACTTTTCTTATGCACAGGAGGCAATTTCTTACGGCGTTGCCGGATATTGTCTGAAGCCACTGGATCCACATGAAACCTCCGAAGCACTGAACCGTGCCAAGAATCATCTCGACAGCCGAAAGACTATTACACCGGAGCCGTCCTATCTTGATGACAATTTTGAAGGATTGAGGAACTATATAATCACTCATTTTTCAGAAAAACTGACATTAAAATCTCTGGCCGCAGAGTTTAATATGAATCCGAATTATTGCTGCTCACTTTTTACAAAATATCTTGGCCAGACATTTTCCGCTTATCTTACAGAACTTCGGATCACGGAAGCTCAGAACCTGCTTCATAATTCCAATTATTCTCTGGAAGAGATTGCCTCCCTGGTTGGTTTTAAAGATTACTTTTATTTCAGCAAAGTATTTAAAAAATACTGCAAATATTCTCCAAAAGAATATCGTACTCTTCCACATTAAAAACAGCCAATGACGGCTTTACCGTTTATTTGAACACCAAAAAGATATCTGCGAGGTTTGATACTTATGAAAAAATCGCTTTCCCGCCAGTTTATTGCACTTCTGTTAATTCCGGTCTGTATTATTCTCGTAATTAACTTTTGTATCATTATCCGTCTGCACAAGAGTCAGAATGAGGAATTAAAGAACTATTGTATCTCTACACTTGAAAATATTAATGTAAATGTCTCTTCCATGACCACCAGTATGAAGAAAACAGCCACTGTATTTTCATCTCAAAAAGAAACACAGGCATATCTTGAAAGTTCATCTTCTGATTCTCATCAGCTCCAGCGGCAGTCTTACTCCGAACTGATTGGCATGGCGCAGTCTTACACTCCGGGACTGATAGATATCCTTATGTGGGATCAGACTTCTGTAACAAGTCTGATCAGCTACATTCCTGCTGATATGGAAGATTTTGTTGTAAATCAATTTCAAGACAGCCGGAATGATACAGCCTCTTATTTTCATTTTTACATACAGCCCGCAACCGACACCCCTTACATGATGTATTTTGCACCGATATATCTTACTTCATTTTCCGAAAACTTTGGAAAATACGTTGGCAACATCGCCATCATCTGCAAAACTGATGCATTATATAAACTGGTAAATGCATCCACAGATATTTCACTGACAATCTCTGACCGGACTACCAATCAGATATTGTATTCTAATGCCGTTGCCCGAAGACATATCCCGGCACGGAATAATTTTGAATTCTTCAAAAAAACCATGGAACTTTCCAATAGTAATCTGGATATCACTGCCATCGCTTATAACGGACAGATTCATCTTTTACAGGGTCAGGAATCTCAACTCCTGCTCTCACTTGCGATTCTGCTTCTTGTATACATACTGTTAGTTATTCTTGCTGTACAACACCTGATTATCCATCCGATTCATCAACTGAATGAAACGATCGAAAATCTTGACTATAAAAATAATGAACTACACCTTCAGACAAATTTAAAAAACGAAATTGGCTCCATCACTTCTCATGTGAACCATATGCTTGACAGGATTTCTTCTCTGAACCAGCGTGACATTGAATCACAGGCGCGAATTTACGAGATGGAACTAAATAAAAAGCAGACGCAAATTTATGCATATCAAAGCCAGATCAACCCACATTTTCTCTATAATATGTTACAATGTATGCGTGGGATTTCTCTGATGCATGATATTCCGGAAGTCGCACAAATCTGTACAAATATGGCAGATTTGTTCCGCTATTCTATCAAAGGTGCTTTTCTTGTTCCTTTGGAAAATGAATTGAATATCATCGACAAATATCTGTATATGATCGAAGTTCGTTTTCAGGGAAGGATCACTTATAAACTGGAAGTCTCTGAGAATACAAAAAAAGACTGCCTGATTCCAAAAATGATTCTGCAGCCAATTGTAGAAAATGCTATTTTCCACGGTCTGGATGAGATTGAGGAAGGCGGCATCGTCACCATAAAGACTACCAGATCAGAAGATGATCTGTATATTACTGTCACAGATAATGGAGTCGGATTTTCCAAAGAAAAATTGTACGATCTGACTCGAAAATTGGAAGAGGAAATCACATTTATTAACAATTCATCTTCCGAAACCTCTGACAATATCGGTGTGATCAATATCCATAATAAGATAAGACTTTATGAAGGAAATAATTATGGTCTCTCCATTAACAGTATCCCAAATCATACTTCTGTCACTTTGCATCTGAATGCAAAGCAAGCAAACTACAACTTAGTATTTTTTACTTCCCAGGAGGACATATGTCATGAGTCGTTTTTTAATCCTGATAACCCTATTATGGAGTTCATCGCAAAAAATATTTGATTTGATCCTATTGAACCTGATCTTTATCTTCAGTTGTGTTCCGATCATCACCATCGGTGCATCCACCAGCGCACTTTCCTATGTGACACTGAAGATGGTTCGTGGTGAGGACCCCTACATCTGGCAGAATTTCTGGAAATCATTCCGTCAGAATTTTAAACAAGGTACACTGATATGGATATTTTCCATTCTGGTCTTTATCTTTCTTGGAATGGATTTTTTACATCATCAATTCACAGAATACAACACTGTTTGCAGTGATACGCATGCTCCTCTGGTGTGTATGTCTCGTTGCATTATCTGTATTCTTATATGTCTTTCCGATCATCTCACATTTTGTGTGCAGTACAACACAGGCGTTAAAAAATGCAGTTTTTATGACATTCGGACACCTGCCGTATACACTGGTAATGTTGGTGATCACCGGACTGATCCTGTACTTATGCGCCTGCTCTGTTAAGACATTTGCTCTGGTCGTTGTGATCAGCGGGATCTGCGGATTCTCTGTAGTAGCATTTATCTACAGTATTCTGTTTGACCGGATATTCAAAAAAATATGAGCCGGAATCCCCGGACAATATAGAATAATTGTAAAAACTATAAGAGGCTATCCTGTTATTGACATAACGGATGGTCTCTATTTCATATAAAAAAGAGGACAAGACCTGCTATCTCATCCTCTTATAACTATTCATATTCTAGCCCTTGATTCCTGACTGTGCCACACCTTCAATAAACTGTTTCTGGAAGACGAAGAACAATACAATAATCGGGATAACCGCCATTACGGCTCCTGCCATCTGCATTGGATACTTGGTTGTATACTGTCCCTGTAATGTCGAAAGAGCAGGACCAAGTGTCATCTTATCCATAGACGTATTAACGATCAATGGCCACATGAAATCATTCCATGCAAATTTCGCTGTAAAGATTACCAGCGATACGATACCTGCTTTTGTAAGCGGAAGCATGATCCTTCAAAGATCTGGAAACGGTTACAACCGTCCAGCAACGCCGCTTCTTCCAGTTCCTTCGGCAATGACATAAAGAACTGTCTCAGAAGAAATGTTCCAAATGCACTGAATAAGTTTGGCAGGAACAATGCCGGTATCGTGTCCAGAAGTCCAAGACTCTGAACAATCCGGTACTGTGGGATCAGGAATATCTGACCCGGTACCATAAGTACAGATAACACCAGTACAAAGATCGCATTCTTAAACGGGAATTCGATTCTTGCAAATGCATAAGCTGCCATAGAGCAGAACAGCACCTGTACAACAGTTGTTACCACAGTTGATATAATTGTGTTCAAATATACTCTTCCAAACGGAAGTGCTGTTACGATAGATGAATACGCATCTGTCAGAAACTTCTTCGGGAAAATGGTCGGCGGTATCTGCATGGCCTCTCCGACTGTCTTAAAAGAAGTCAGGATCATCCACACAAACGGAAATACCGTGATCGTAATTCCAAGGAGAAGTAAGATATGTACAATTATTTTTCTTGAATTTTTACTCTTCATTTTTCTTCTCCTCCTCTCTTAATCATAATTTACCCATTTTTTTCTGACCGATCATCTGGATCACTGTTACCAGCATGATTACTGCAAAGATCAGAATTGAAATTGCTGCTGCATATCCTTTGTATCCATAATCAAATGCCTGACGGTAGAATAACATAACAACCGTCTGCGTATTTGCATATGCCGGATTCGTTTTTCCGATCATCATATAAATGACATCGAACACCTGGAATCCACTGATGATGGATGTGATCATCACAAAGAAGATCGTTGGTGTCAGAAGAGGAATCGTTACTTTAAAAAATAACTGAATTGGTCCTGCTCCGTCAATCTGTGCTGCTTCGTAATAAGATTTTGAAATTCCCTGCATACCTGCAAGCAGGATGATCATGTTATATCCGACCGACATCCAGAGACCTACGATCATAACACTATATAATGCAATTTTCGGATCTGTCAGCCAGCCGATACCTTTTCCACCCAGTGCACGGATCACACTGTTTAAGATACCCATTTTCTCGTTGTAGATCCATTTCCATACCATGGCAACAGCTGCTGCCATGGTTACGGATGGTAAGAAATACAATGTACGGTAGATAGAGGTACCTTTAATCTTGAGTTCAGAAGAGTTGCGATCAGGATTGATAAGAACAATCCAACCGGAACCGTAACTACAACGTACTTCAATGTATTTCCAAATGTTTTCAATACTTCGCCATCATGGAATAATTTCTGGTAATTTGCCAGACCGCAAAAAGTTGCGACATTAAATTTACTTACTTCGTTAAAACTAAACCAGATATTCTGGATAAATGGCCAGATATAGAACACCAGAAGGCCGAGGGTAACCGGCGCAATAAATATATACGCCGCAATCCAATCCTTCTTCTCTCTCTTACTCGCCCGTTTTTTCACTACGCCTGTTTTTGATTTACCTTCAGCCATATCTTTTCACCTGTTTCTTACTATTATTCCTGAAGTAACTTATCTGCCTGTTTTGTCAGACTCTTGCAGACATCTGAAAGTGATTCCTCTCCATTATATGCTTTCTGAAGTTCTGTTGCTTCCAGATCATACAGTTCTGCTGCTTTCGTACATACCGGAAGTGGATATGCTTCATCAGCGTGATTTGTGTAAGCTGCAAGATTGTACTGTGAATTAGCTTCTGCAAAGCATTTCTGTGCATCTGTTCTTGCAGAGATTACAACACCTGTTTTTCCCTGGATTTCCTGAGCTTCATTGCTTCCAAGCCAGATAGCGAAATCTTCCGCTGCTTCTTTGTTCTTGCTTCCTTCAAACACTGCATATCCAAGTCCGTTGATGCAGTTGTCTTCTTTCCGTTGAATGTCGGAATCTCTACACAATCAACCTTATCTTTGATTGCGTCATTGCTTGCATACTCTGGAACCATGTATGATCCGGCAAAGTTCATTGCAAGCTGTCCACCCTCGAACATCGCATCTGCTGTTGTCTCTGAAAGAGCTGATGCACTTGGAGATAATCCTTCATTGTACATATCGATCCAGCACTGGATACCTTCCTGTGTCTTAGGATCATCATATCCTGTAGACTTCTTATCATCACTTAAGATATATCCGCCATTTGCATAGACAGTCTGATAATACCATGTCTGGAAATCAACCGGGCAGGCAAACGGATATACACCGTCTCCAAGTTTTCCGCTGTCTTTTAATGCCTTAGCAGTTGCAACCAGGTCATCATAACTCATATCATCTGTAGGGTATGGAACTCCGCACTTGTCAAAGATTTCTTTGTTATACCACAATGCATTGGTATCAAAATCTTTCGGCACAGCATAGTTCTTCTTATCACGGACATAGTTATTAACCAGTGTCTCAGAATAGCTGTCCTTGATATCTGAGTCTTTGATCTTATCTGTCAGATCATCCAGGATGCCGCCATCTACATAAGAATCCAGATGAAGAACGTTCACCCAGAATACGTCCGGAGCCTTTCCGCCTGTTGCTGCTGCTTCCAGTTTTGTCCAGTACTCTCCCACCTTTGTATGGTGTTAACTGGATATTGATCTTGACATCTGAATTTTCTTTTTCATATGCCTCTACAAGTTTTTCCATAGCCGGTCTCTGATTCTCATCCCAGATACCAAAATTTAATTCTGTCTTTCCTCCGGAAGCACTTTTGCCTTTACTTCCGCCACATGCTGTCAGCATCGTTGCACCCAGGGCTACACAAAGTCCCAGAGCTGCTACTTTTCTCATGTTCTTTTTCATAATGTTCACTCCTTCTCTTATTATTACAGGGTTACGTTTTATATGAAGTCTTCTGCTGCTCTGCAAAAAAACACATATACTATATTGTTGTCATATTTACCGGAATGTATCTATCTCAACTGCTTTTCCGTCATGCAGTCTCGAATATTCGGCTGCCAGTGCACAATAATGACTCTGAAGTGATCTGTCCAGAGATGTTATGTATGTACTCTCTGTCTTTTCTCCGCTTATAATATCCAGAAATTCCTCAACCATCTTATTGTCTCCACCGCCGTGTCCCGAAAAATCATCCGATAAAGCTGCTACATCGATTACTTCTTTCGTCCTTCCCGGATCGAAATACTCGATTACGATTTTGCTTTCCTTTTCATCCGGCTGCATATCTACGATCACTTCACCTCTGGTTCCCATAAACTTCGCATATCTGGAAGTCTCCGCTGTAAAGCCACACATGGTAAAGCTCATCGTTGTTCCATCTGTCATATTCAGATTAACCACCTGATGATCCACTACATTATTGTTACAATGGAATACACATTTTCCATATGGACCTGTCTTCAGTGCTTCTATCAGCTTTTCTTCTGTTGGTCCGGATGGAACAAGCACATCTAACGGCCACCCTCTGTTACCTTGGCGGTAACCGATTCTTTCATGTTCCAGGTATATCTTTTCTGCATCAAAGATGCATTTTTCTTTTGCCTTACAGCCTTCCAGGCATCTGCCTGTACATCCTTCCGGTGCATGTTCCGGTGTGAAATAATTCAGATCGCCATAGGATGTTAATGATCTGCAGGTCTTTTCCGCCAGCCACAGATATAAGTCCATATCGTGGCAGCACTTCTGTAAGATCATCGGGCTTGTCTCATCTGAATTTGCCCAGTTGCCTCTGACAAAGCTATGTGCCTGATGAAACCATCCGACATTTTCAATCGCCATGATCGAGATCACATCACCTATCGTTCCTGCATCCAGGATTTCCTTCACCTTCTGATAGATTGGTGTATATCTTAGAACATGACAGACAACCACTTCTCTTTTACATTCTTTTGCCACTTCGGATATTTTTCTGCATTCACCCAGATCCGGTGAAATTGGTTTTTCAAGAAGCAGATGATACCCTTTCTTTAAAGCTTTTATAGCCTGACCCACATGTTGTCTGTCCTGTGTTGCTATGATCATCACATCCGCAAGTTTTTCCTCCTTTAACATGTCTTCGGCGCTTTCATAACAGTGTGACATCGGGACGTCATATTCTTCTGCCGTCAGTTTTACTTTTTCCGGATCAATATCTGCAATGGCTACGATTTTCATCTTATCCGGATATATTTTTGCAGCTTTTGCATAAGTATCTCTTCCTCTGCTTCCGAGGCCTGCAATTGCAACTGTCATCTGCTTGCTCATAACTTTTATCCCGCCCTTTCTTCATCCTTTGTTACTTCTATATTATAAGTCTGTTTTTCAAAGTCTACTGTAACCTTTGTTCCATCTGCAAATGTAGTTCTCTGAACCTGTGGATTACCATCTACCATTTCGTGGCTTACCATCTCACATTTTGCGACCTTTTTATGAAGGTCTGTGACAACTTTACATCTCTTAATGTCTTCCTCGATGTGCATCTTTACATTTCCATCAAAGGAACCATCAAAGTTCGGATATGCACCGTCACGGATCAAATAAGGTGCGCCGCCATTTAATAATGCATACAACATATAATCTTCTGTGTCATCAATCTTTTCCATCATCCATGGTTCGATCAGGCAGTCATGATATACCAGATTGAATAACGGTACCGGTACACCGTGTTTTGGGCTTCCTGGCTTGCGGAGCATGAAATCATATGGTGCATAGTGGCAGAACACAAGGCTTCTTGCGCTCCAGTCGCTGACTTCCTCTGAACTTGGAAGAATTCCTTTTGACATCAGATAATCAAAGCATCTTGCTCTGAAGTCATAGCAGTCTCTTCTTGTCATGCGGTGTCTTGGATTATTACATTCATCACCTTCATTGCAGGTGAACACATCCAGATAAGCACCGTCCAGTTGGATCTGATTCTTTTCAATCTCCCGGAAATTACGTTTTACATAATGTGGTGCCTGCGTTGCGCACAGGTAAGACTGCTGCCCGCCAGCCCATCTCTTATGTGTCGGTATGGTTCCGTCTGTAAGTCTGCATGCATAATCTTCATCAAAGCTTTCTCTGCGAAATAATAATCACGGTACTGGTCATGGATACCGAACAGGTCTCCCTGCTTTTGCATCGTGTCTGCCAGTTCTTTCATATCTTTCCAGCCGCCGGCTTCTTCGCAGGCCGGTGTATAATCCGGATGTTTGTTATCATATCCAGGCTCTGCCCATCCGTCCAGGTGAAGATATAATTTTCCAGCTCCGAGTTCATGAAGCTCTTTCATCTCTTTTGTTCTGACTGCAAATGGTGTCAGGTTGTTGTTCTTATCTGGATTCTCCGGATCAAAAAAGTCTGATTCCGGCTGAACGAATGTCTTAATTCCTTTATGGATGAAGCTGCATCCAATCAGATCATCTACAGAAGCAACTCTTGCAGCTTTTTCATTCAGCGTACATAAGTTACCCTGTTCTCTTACATAATCTCTGTAGATCTTACATGCATCGTTGTAATCTCCATCTTCGATCAGTGTATATCTTACCACTCTCTTATAATCCATCCTGCCGAGACTTGGCTCGAATCTCACTCCTACATGTGTATATGGTCCGTTCTCCGGATGCTCTGCCTGATATCCTGCATTCCATGGTGTTGTGCAGATTGCAATGTATCCGTTACGCCCCTTAAACTGTGAGAACCATGGCATATAACCGCCGGCTGTCTCGAAGAATCCATCGAATGGAATTGCTGTAAGCTCTGTCTCCCAGTCATTCGGGATCAGCACTCCCTGCTGCATATTCAGCAGTGTATACCAGTCATTTTTCTTTTCTTCTAACTCCATCTCTCCCGGCCAGAATACTTTTTCTACCGTAATCCCTTCTTCACATATCGGAACCCACTCAAAGAAAATGTCTTCTGTAGTTTCCTCAATCCATGCATAAGTTTCAAATGCATATGGAACTTTAGTTCCTTCTATCTCAAATCCGGCAAATGAACTGCGGATTCCTTTTCCGATTCCGTTCTGTACCAGTTCATGATGAATCTCCAGTGCTTCGTCAAAAAAAACGGTTCCCTCTTTACACTCCATTTTCGGACGGTAATCCTTCGTCCAGCTCCACTCTGTTTCCCTTTACAGAACGAAAACCTTAGATCACTCTCGTCCATTCTAAGTTGTATTGCGTTTATCTTTATGCCCAACATATGAACCACCTCTCATTGGCAAATTCGCCAATTTTCTTGTTTCTTTTTGTTTATTATATTGTATTATGCACAACAATGCTTAGAGTTTCGTCCTCGCTCATTGTCATATTGTCCATATCCTGTTACAATATAAGCTAGGAGGACTGATTATGACTTATATAAAGACCAAATTAAAGCGTTCCATCGATATCGATGCGATCATCACTTTACACTATTTTGAATATATGAAAAATTTTGAATTCAAAGGTGAATCTCATAACTTCTGGGAGTTTCTCTATGTTGACAAAGGAACCATTGCCGTCCGTGCTGATGACACCTGGACTACTCTCAAAACCGGAGATATCATCTTTCACCAACCAAATGAATTCCATGCGATCAAATCCATCGGAAAAGACTCTCCGAATCTGGTAGTCATGTCATTTACCTGTGATTCTCCTGCCATGGATTTCTTTATCCGCAGGAATTTCACCCTGAGTATGGAAGAACGTTCCATGATATCGCAGATCATCACAGAAGCCCGGCAGACGTTTTCCACGCCAATGCATATTCCTTCTGTCGAACAGGTAGAGTTAAAAGACAATACACCGTTTGCTTCACAGCAGATGATCCTTCTCTACCTTGAATTATTCCTGATCACTTTGATCCGTGAACATCAGCCCACCGGGAATGTGTCCTCTGCGATGCACAAATCTTCTCCGGAAAAAGAATCCACAGAACATGAACGGCTCAGTGAAATTCTGAAATTTTTGGAATTTCATATCTGCGAAAAACTGACCGTCAGCGATATCTGCGATACATTTTCCATTTCCAGATCTGCTCTTCAGTCTCTGTTTCATAAACAACTTGACTGTGGCGTGATCGACCATTTTAATAAAATGAAGATTCAAAGAGCGAAAGATATTATCTGCGACGGATCCATGAATCTTACCGAGATTGCATATTTCCTTTCTTACAGCTCTCTTCCATATTTTTCCAAACAATTCCGGATCGCCACCGGGATGTCACCGTCTGCCTATGCCTCTTCAGTCAAAGGCATTACCGATGCCCTGCGGAACAGCAAAGAACGGGAACGTGATACATAAAAAGTGACGCAATGAAGTCCGGTATTCCGCACCCCATTGCGTCACTTTTTTTTGTAGAGAGTTTTTATAGATAATGTTACCGCATCTTAAAATTCTGCTTTTAAGAATGCTTCATAACACCTTACAGCCTCATATACATCAGCTTTACTTGTTGTCTCCCATGGTGCATGCATGCCTAACACAGCCACACCACTATCAATGACTTCCATTCCATATACACTCATCAGATAAGCGATCGTTCCACCGCCGCCTACGTCAACACGGCCAAGCTCTGCTGTCTGGAAGTTCACACCTGCTTCTTCCATAATCTGTCTGAGCTGTGCAATATATTCCGGATTCGCGTCATTGGATCCGCTCTTTCCGCCGGATCCTGTATATTTGTTAAACACCGGTCCGCGTGCCAGGAATGCTGCATTTCTCTTTTTTTCATATACATCCTCGTACATCGGATCAAATCCTGCACTTACATCGGATGATAACATCTTTGAATTTGCCAGTGTTCTTCTGAGCACAATATCGTTGTATTCAACGCCTTCATTCAAAAGAACATATTCTGCAACTGCATTTTCGAAAAACCGGGATGTCATACCACTTGCTCCCGTACTACCGATCTCTTCCTTGTCTACCAGCAGACAGCAGGAAGTTCTTGCAACCTCTTCTGCTCTCAATATTGCGAACAGGGATGTAAATGCACATACTCTGTCATCCTGTCCGTATGCAAGGATCATGCTGTTATCCAGACCACAGTCTCTTGCTTTTCCCGCAGGTACAATCTCCAGTTCTGCGGAAAGAAAATCTTCTTCTTCGACATCATATCTTTCTTTCAGAAGATTTTTAATTCTTCTTGTAACTGCATTTTCTTCCTTGTCCTCCGGGCGGTTGCCGATCAGAAGATCCATCTGTTCCCCATCGATAAAATCTTTTGCCAGCTTCTCCCTCTGTCTTGCTCCAAGGTGCGGAAGAAGATCATTGATAACCAGTACAGGATCTGTCTCTTTTTCCCCAACGCAGACCTCTACTTTTTCTCCATTCTTCTTTACGATTACACCATGAAGTGCAAGTGGGATTGAAAGCCACTGATATTTCTTAACACCGCCATAGTAATGTGTGTCCAGATAAGCAAGTCCCTCATTTTCATACAACGGATTCTGCTTTACATCAATTCTAGGCGAATCAATATGTGCTCCCAGAATATTCATTCCTTCCTCTACCGGCGCTGTTCCTGCCTGGAAAAGTACAATGGCCTTCCCCATATAATCCATATATACTTTATCCCCTGCATGAATCTTTGTGTCGGCTTTGATCAGATCTTTCATATTCCTGTATCCCTCTGCCTCTGCCAGTTCAATCGTCTTTTTGACGCATTCACGTTCCGTCTTACCTTCATCCAGACATGTACGATACTGCGCATTCACTTCTTCCAGCTCCCGGATCTGCGCTTCACTGTACGTCTGCCATAAGTTTTACGTTCCATACCTCTCGTATCACCTCATATTCTTTTTATTATTTATGTTGTATTATAGACCAAGTGTTTCATAAATGTATTATGCTTTCGTCCAGTGAAGTTATACAATTATCCACCTATACCGATAAATATTTGTACAATCTTTATTTTCCCTTTACTTTTCAGACAACTCTGCGTTATGATGATATCAAATATGATGCAAATATTTGCAAAGGAGAATCATTATGGCATATCATGGAGTCGAACTGCAAAATTCTATCACCATCGAGAAAAATATTCAGTATCCATTATTTTGAATATATGAGTAATTTCAGTTTTGCCGGGGAATCTCATAATTTCTGGGAATTTATCTGTGTAGACAAAGGAGAAGTCGGTGTTACCCGTGGAAAATCTTATACTATTTTAAAAAAGGGAGATCTCATTTTCCACAAACCGAATGAATTTCATGATGTAAAAGCAACCGGTGGGATTGCTCCCAATCTGGTCGTTATTTCTTTTGAATGTAACGATGATGCAATGTACTTTTTAATGACCGTCTTTTACAAATTGACGAGACGGAACGTAATCTTCTTGCCAACATCATCATAGAAGCCCGCCGATGTTTCGACTGCCGCCTTGACGATCCTTATCTTCAGAATATGCCGCTGAAAGATCCGGACACGTTTGGCGCACAGCAGATGATCAAGCTTTATCTGGAACATTTTCTGATTCATCTGATCCGGCGCTACTCTAATCCGATCGTACTTTCAAAAAAACTTCCGAAGGCTGATCCTCCGAAAGTTACGAAAAGTAACAGTGATGCCGAGATTTTTGGCCGTATTGTGGATTATTTGGAAAGTCATTTGACAACACATGTAACCATTGACCAGATCTGCAAGGATAATCTGATCGGACGTTCCCAGCTCCAGAAGATTTTCAAAGAGCACTGCAGTCTTGGTATTATTGAATATTTTTCTATGTTGAAGATCAATGCTGCCAAAGAACTAATCCGGACCAACCGGATGAATTTCACTCAGATCGCAGAACACCTTGGATATACCTCCATCCATTATTTTTCCAGACAATTCAAAAAAGTGGCCGGAATGACTCCTTCGGAGTATGCATCTTCGATTAAGGCTATGGCGGAGGGGGAATTCAAATAATTTTTCTTGGGATTTAATTGGGATTTAATTTATTAACTAATCCTTATCTATTGTTTCCTTCAAGTCGTGACTGGCAGCGAATGTTAATAAATAAAATGCCCGGAAGTGTAACCCGGTGAAGGCCACTACGGTTACGCACTTGCCATTTAGTACCATAAAAGTGTAGTTGTTAGAGAGGAATTAACTCTAACATCTACACTTATTTTATTATAATAAGGGAAGTAGTTGGTATGACATATTGCCATTAGGATTTTCACATCCGTGAATGAAACCGTCAGCCATCCCCTTATTATAAACATTCATTTAAGCAGGTTGAAACTCGCAGGAGCTTTCGCGTAACGAACTAAACTGAATCATAATAAGTGTAGATGGGATAAACAACTGCAATTCTATAAAAAAGAAAAGGAGTATATTATGATCAGCGTAGGAATTGATGTATCAAAAGGGAAAAGTACAGTATGTATTTTGAAACCATATGGAGAGATTGTTAGTAAGCCTTTCAATATTACCCATACCCATAAGGATTTAAGCGAATTATCTTCCATGCTTTTCAGACTAAATGATGAAGTCAAAATCGTTATGGAAGCAACCGGAATTTATCATCTTCCAGTTCTTACATATTTACAGGAAAAAGGATTTTTTGTTTCTGTAATTAATCCGTATCTTATGAAAAGTTATCGTAACGAAAGTCTGCGAAAAGCCAAAACCGACAAGATTGATTCCCGTATCATTGCTAATTATGGAATTGATCATTGGTTTAAAATGAAAGAATTTCAAACTTCTGGAGAGATTTATGAAGAGTTGAAGTTGCTTGGACAGCAATATCGGCATTATATGAAGCTTCATCTTTTATCTCTCGCTGAATTGACCCATCTTTTAGATTTGACCATGCCTGGAATAAAGAATCTTCTTGCAAGTTGGAATGAAACAAATCGGAAAGATAAAAGAAGTGATTTTGTGGAACGTTTTTGGCATTATGATGTAATAACATCTATGTCTGAACAGGAATTTACTGAAGAGTATATACTTTGGGCAAAAGAAAAGAAATACGTCCCAAGCCAGGAAAAAGCCAAAGTCATATACACCCTGGCTCAGGAAAGTATTCCCACATTACCTTCAGAAACCTCATCGGTCAAAATGCTGGTGACTGAAGCAGTTCGGGTGCTCAAGGAAGTTGATGCAACCCTTGGTCTAATTTTATCACGGATGCAGGAAATAGCCAAGACTTTGCCAGAATATTCGGTTGTAAGAGAAATGGGTGGAGTGGGAAATACATTAGCCCCAAAGTTAATTGCAGAAATAGGAGATGTTCGCAGATTTCGCAACGGGAAGGCATTGGTTGCATTCGCAGGAATTGATCCACCACCGTATGAATCTGGTCAATTTGTAGGTTGTAATAGGAAAATCTCGAAACGTGGTTCAGCATCATTGCGCAAAGTAGGATACGAAACAATGAGAAGTTTAAAAATGCGTTCCAGACCAGAAGATCCGGTTTACCGATATGTTGTAAAAAGGAATCAGAAGGTAAAAGTAAAAAATCAGCAAAGATAGCCGGATTAAATAAGTTTTTACGCATTTATTATGCTCGAGTAACCGAACTATATAAAAATATATAATCTTATATAAAATAAATAATTTTTTAGACTGCCAATCAGACAGTCTATTTGTGGTACGCAAATATATTTTGTGACAGAAAATAAAAAAGATAAAAATAATTATTGACTTTTCTTAGCAGGTTTAATTCTTAAGGCATTTGATACACACGGAATAAAGCTTGGAAAGGTGTTCCAGTGAATGTGAAAGAGGCGTTGGTAATTCTTAAGGGACAAAATTCTGCGTTGGGTTTTCAAAATTTGACTGTCTGAGGCATATGCCGAGTTTCAAATTTTGAAAGCCTGCTTTTTAGCAGAATTTTGCCCCTTTAGAATTGACCCGCCGATGGAACCTGAACAGGAACGCCTTTCCAAGCTTTATTCCGGTTCGGGTATCCACAGCCTTCCTGAATTAAATCCCAATTTTAGCAAGCGCTGCCTCATCCCCAACCAACGTCACATCATTATGCAGCTGGAGAATAGAAGCCGGCACTTCCGGTGTGACCGGGCCGAAGAAAGCACGCTCTACGATATCTGCCTTGTTTTCTCCATTCACTACTATCAGTATCTTCTTTGCCTGCATGATTGTCTTAATTCCCCTCGTATATGCCTGTTTTGGCACATCGTCGGCAGATGCGAAGAATCTCTTATTTGCCTCAATCGTACTCTCTGTCAGATCTACACAATGTGTTTCCTTTTCAAATGCTTCTCCCGGCTCATTGAAACCGATATGTCCGTTATGTCCGAGTCCGAGCAGCTGAAGATCCACACCGCCCAGTGAACGGATCAGTTCTTCATATCTTCCACATTCTTTCTCCGCATCCGGCTCCATTCCGTTCGGAACATTGGTCCTTTCCGGATCAATATTCACACGGTCAAACAGATGTTGATGCATAAAGTAATAATAGCTCTGATCATTCGTACGTGGCAATCCCTTGTATTCATCTAGATTTACTGTCGTAACCTCCGAGAAATCCAGATCTCCCTTGTTATACCATTCAACCAGCTGATCATAAGTTCCGATTGGCGTAGATCCTGTTGCCAGTCCCAGTACACAGTTTGGTTTCATGATCACCTGTGCAGAGATGATATTCGCTGCTTTCCTGCTCATGTCCTTGTAATCTTTTGCTTTGTAAATTTTCATAGGTACAACCTCCCAATTGTATTTGTTACTTTCTTTTCAAAATTACTGCATTTTCAAAATACTCCGGCAGATGAAAATTCGGCTGTTCGCTTTCTACGCATCTGTACGCTGCATAATGTTCGTATTCCTTTGTTTCACAAATTTTATAGAAATTGCAGCGGAAATCAGATCCTTCCTGTAAATTCAATTTCCCGTATACCTGTTCCAGTATTTCTATCGGAAGCGTAAGATTCACATTCCATTGCTCTTCCTGTATTTCTGCGCTACATTTCATCTGCCGTATCATTTCCTTTAAATTGAAAAAAAGCCTCCATAGCGCTGTCCTTGTAAACCGGATCCTGATCTTTTTTTATAAATTCGGAGAGGATTCTTCTCCACACACACAAGTTTGATATATAATCCTTCTCCCGGAACGAATCCAATATATCCATACGTTTTTGCAATCTTTTCTGTTCCCCATAACAGATTTTCGATTTTAAACAACTCTGCTGATTCTAATAACTCTTTGTTTTCTATCAACCGGACTTCCGTATGCTGACTCCTGTTGCATGGTTAATGGCTTCTATCTCAATCTAACAAATATAACCGAGAAAAACAAGATTGTATAAAATCAAAGAGACAAACGTACAAAAAAATAAACCAATCGTGACAGCATTCTTTACGCAAAAAACCGCCAGTGCAATGCACTGACGGTTTTCAATATTCAATATTAGTCCTGTACGTATGGCATAAGAGCGATGTGACGTGCTCTCTTGATTGCTACTGTAAGAGCTCTCTGGTGCTTAGCGCAGTTTCCAGTAATTCTTCTAGGAAGAATTTTTCCTCTTTCAGAGATGTATTTTCTTAATTTTGCTACATCCTTGTAATCGATTTCGTTATTCTCTTTTCCACAGAATACGCAAACTTTTTTTCTTCTGCGTCCGCCGCCTCTTCTCTTGAAGCCGCCTTCTGGACGATTTCCTTTATCGTAAGCCATTTTGGTTTCTCCTTTCAACAAAATGAAATGCGGCAAGTACCACAGCACGGTACTATTGCCTAATTAAAAGGTAATTCCTCATCAATTCCATCCGGAATGTTCATGAAGCCGTCACCTGCATCAGATACTGGTGTGGCTGGTGCCGGAGCCGGTGATGGAGCTGCCGCACGGAAACTTCCTGCATTGGCGTCGCTTACTGCCTTGCTTTCAGCAAATTCCTGATCCTCTACAACAACGTCTGTTGTGTAAACTTTCTGACCATCTTTGTTGGTATAGCTTCCGGTCTGAATACGTCCTGTTACGATAACCTTCAGTCCCTGACGGAAATATTTCTCAGCAAATTCTGCACTTCTTCCGAAAGCAACGCATCCGATAAAGTCAGCTGTCTGCTCTCCGTCGTTGTTACGTCTGAATCTGCGGTCTACAGCTAATGTATATCTTGCGATTGCTGTAGAATTCTCACCCTGTGAATATCTTACTTCAGGATCTCTTGTCAAGCGTCCCATCAAAATTACTTTATTCATATTATACCTCTACTTCCTGCTTATGCATCCTGTCTAACGCATAAAAATCTGATGACGTTGTCCATAATGCGAATTCTCTGCTCGATTTCGCTTGGAGTCTCAGCATCAGACTCGAAGTGGATGAAATAGTAATATGCTTCTTTCATCTTCTGAATTTCGTAAGCTAATTTCTTCTTACCCCATTCATCAACGTCAGAGATCTGTCCACCGAAACGTTCAACTAATGCTTTCACCTTTTCGATAACCTGAGCTCTCTCGTCATCTTCGATTTTTGCACTGACAACAACAGCTAATTCATACTTATTCATGTCGTCCTGCACCTCCTTCTGGTCTTTTTTGGCCCCCGCCCGTCTTATGTGGGAGCAAGGATTTCTGTCTCTATTTTAGGACAGAATTATTGTATCACGAGTCCTTATGTTACCATAAAGTCTCGATTTTTTCAAGCTTTTTTCTTCAAATCTTTTGTATTTTTTTCTACCAATTTGCGGGCGATCATGATCTGATGTCCGCATCCCATACATTTCAGTCGGAAATCTGCTCCAACCCTTAGTATCTCCCATTCTTTACTTCCACATGGATGCGGCTTTTTCATACCACATCTCCTACTTCATAGGTATATTCTTTCTTCATCACTGTTTCGTCTCCTCCTCTTTTTTACCCCTCTTACAACAAACCGGTGATTATCACTGGCGCTGGTACAGGTCGACAATGTAACGATCGTATCTGCCGTTGTCACTTCCACGCCGGTATTATACAGAGAAGTACTCTGCGTCATATTCAAAAATTCCTGATATTCTTCATCTGTTTCAAATGTTGTCTGATACGATTCCGAAGTGTCGACTACCTGTCCTGCCGAATAAATATGATATTTCAGAATTCTTCCATCAACGGTATATATGTAAAAATATGGATTATTCTTCCAGAATTCACGGGTATCATAATCCTGCAGGTGACGGAACATCGAACCGTCCCGCATTCTATGTCCATATATTACAGAGTTTTTATCCGAAAAATCCTTTTGATTGTCAACATTCAGGAAGATTGCTCCCAGCGTATTTTCGTTAGACGAAAATGTTTTCTTCAGATATTTACTGTTATCCGTTCCCTGAACAACCGGATAATTGATCTGACTCGGCTCATCCGGGAATCTGATCCATGCGATCGTATCCGGATTGATCTCCAGCAGTTTTTGAAAATCAACAGAAAATGTATCATCTCCGTCTTCACTATGATTTTTATCTTTATCATTTTTATTCTTATCATCCGTCACCGCAAGTTTCCGCACTTTATCATACTCACTTCTTCCATCCAGATAACCTTTTCCGATCTTAAACAGTTGAAAACCCGACACACAGAATACGATTAGTGCGATCACAAGAATCACATTGGCGATTATATTCCCTTTTTTTTCTTCCGCCTTCTTCCGCGGTGATGTTTTTTCTTTCATTGTCTGCATTTTCATTTCTCATTCCGGATTCGATCCCTCCCTGTGCTGTTCTATTTTCTTTACTTTTTCGATTCCATAATCTCTACGATCGTCTTTTCCGTCCCTGTCATTCCTGGGGATGCGATCATTCCCATGTACTTCATAGTTGCTTCCGGGGTCCTGCCGTTGATTCCATGAATATTTTCTATGCAGATATCATCCATTGCCATATCTGTTGCACGGAATGCTGCATCTACTGCCACGATCCCTTTCATCGTACATCCGTGATTGCCTCCGTCACAGATCATTCCGGTCAGACCGCTTGCCATATTCTGAATCACTTTTGTATGTTTTTCTCCATCCGCTCCCTGCAGATATGCCAGTCCACAGGCCATCCCGGTTCCGGCTGCAATCCCGCATCCGCAAAATGCCGATAATCTTCCTGAGTACTCTTTGATATACATCGTGATCAGATAGCTGAGTGCAGTTGCTCTCCACAGGGTCTCATCATCCGTCTTATCTTCATTGGCATGCCGGTACGCATACAACGGCATCGTCGCAATGATCCCGTGTGCACCGCTCCCGGTAATGCTCATAGCCGGTCTGGAAAGGCCCAGAACCCTGGCCTCTATCGCACCGTTACACAGTAATTGCGCAGTCTTAAGCGCATCCCGGGATATGATCCGGTTGCCATTCTCACGATAAAGTTTCTTTGCGAACACTGCCCTGTCCGAAGCCAGTCCTTCTTTTAATAATTCCAGATTCATCGTATACGCTTTTTCTATAAACGCAATCTCTTCAACCGGAACTGTATTTACATACCGCAGGATCTCTGCCAGGGAATATCCGTGAATTACCGGACGTGCCTGCTTTTTCCGGGATTCCTCCCTGTACATCTTATCTTCTGTCTCAAATATTACAATGCCGTCTTTTTCTATCTTTACGATATTCGTATGTGCATCCCGGATCATCACCTTACACCGGTTATTCTCCGTTGTCACCACGGCATCGATCGTGATCTCGGATCCGACATGATCCATAACCACTTCCACCAGACCGTCGCTCACCATCTGCGCCGCTTTCTCATCATCTTCCGGTGTGATATCTGCCAGCGATTCCAGTCCTTTTTCCGCATCTGCCGCTACCGCCCCAAGTGCCGCCGCATAATAGTTGCCGAATCTCTCCGAATTAGGAATTCCACAGGTAAATGCATTCTTGTACATACCGGAATTCAATGCCACATGTACATTTACAATCTTACCTTCCGTATATTTCTTCGCACTTGCCACGGCAAATGCGATAGCTCCCGGCTCGGTCACGCCAAGTGCCGGTTTCATATCTTCTCTGATCAGCTCCGTCAGCTTCTGCATATTCTGCCTCCTCCCCGTTATCAACCCTGTTCTACGAAATTAACATTCTTATCTTAACACATCCACCACAGTTTCTGCACTTTTCTCATCTAAAATCTTTAGAAATTTTAATACTCTGTTTATTGATTTTTCCTATTCCCGGCGTATGATTAAATGTATATTGCAAGTACTATTTTAAGAGGTGAATGAATTGAAACTAAAAGACAGATTTATACGTTTTATGTACGGAAGATATGGTGTTGATTCCTTTGGCAAATTTACCATCTGGGGATCCCTGATCCTTATGCTGATCGCAGGATCATCGGGGAATCCTTTCCTGGCTGGCATGGGCCGGTATCATCTATTCTTATTTCCGGATGTTTTCCAAAAAATACTTACAAACGAGCCGCCGAGAATCAGAAATATCTGCAGATGACACGCGGCATCCGGACATTTTTCTACAGGCAGCGTAACATGATAACACAGCGCAAGACACACCACATTTACAAATGTCCGTCATGCAAACAGAAGATCCGTGTTCCAAAAGGAAAAGGCAAGATTGAGATCCGCTGCCCGAAGTGTAACACCAGATTTATCAAACGAAGCTAAGGAGTTCCCATGTTTGGTTATATTTCTATCAACAAAGCCGAGATGAAATTCAAAGATTATGATGTCTATCATTCTTATTACTGTGGACTATGCAAAGTCTTAAAAGAATGTTATGGTAGAAGAGGTCAGGTGACTTTATCCTTTGATATGACATTTCTTGTGATCCTGCTCACCGGTCTTTATGAACCGGACACGAAGACAGAGATGGTCCGTTGTATTGCACATCCCATGCAAAAGCATGCGGCAAAGACCAATGAATTTACTGAATATGCCGCAGCCATCAACATGCTGTTATCTTATTATAAGTGTGAAGATGACTGGGCAGACGAACACAGGAAGAAAGCTTTTGTTGCCGCAAAACTTTTGCATTCAAAGATAAAGAAGATTGAAAAATTATATCCCGTAAAATGTAAGGTCATCTCAGAAAATCTCGCCCAAATCTCAAAATATGAGGCAGAAAATGAACAGAATCTGGATCTTATGTCCGGACTTTTGGCAATATCATGGCTGAGATTTTTGCATACCGCCACGATGAATGGGAATCCTCTCTTCGTAAGATCGGATTCTTCCTCGGAAAATTCATCTATCTGATGGACGCCTACGATGATGTCGAAAAAGACATCAAATCCGGCAGCTATAATCCATTCAGGAAGGCATACCTGGACGATCCTAGATTTGCAGATGACTGCCGCAGCCTTCTGACGCTTATGATGTCGGAATGCTCCAGGGAATTCGAACAGCTTCCGATACTGCTGCATGCAGAGATCTTGCGGAACGTTCTCTATTCCGGAGTATGGAGCAGATACACTGCCGTAACATCCGAAAGACTCGCCGGCAAGAATACACACAACGCTGCAGATACTGCTGACGGCAATTCCACTGCCGGTAGAACCACGAATGATAATCCACATCCTGACACAGATAATTCAACAACAGGAGATCAAGAACAATGACAGATCCATATAGTGTCTTAGGAGTATCCCGTGATGCTTCTGATGACGAGATAAAAAAAGCATATCGTAACCTCAGCCGAAAATATCATCCGGATGCCAATATCAATAATCCGAACAAGGATCAGGCAGAGGCGAAATTCAAAGAAGTCCAGCAGGCCTATCAGCAGATCATGAAAGAGCGGGAATACGGCTCTTCCGGGAATTACGGTCCATATAGTCAGAACGGATATGGTCCGTTCGGCGGCTTGCTACGGAGAATACCGGCAGGCCGGTAATGCAGGTCAGGAAAGTGAGCAGGATCTTCACTTAAGAGCTGCTGCCAACTTCATCAACAACGGCCGGTATCAAGAAGCAATGAACGTATTAAACGGAATCAACGAGCATACTGCCCAGTGGTATTACTACAGTGCGATTGCCAATTCCGGTCTCGGCAACAATGCAACGGCCCTTCAGCATGCCAAAGAAGCGCTCCGCATGGAACCAGCCAACTATCAATACCAGATGTTAGTTAACCAGTTTGAAAGCGGCGGAAGCTGGTACCGCCAACGCCAGAATCCGTATACCACCACCTTCGGCGGCGGAAGCGACTGGTGTGTAAAATTATGTATCGCCAACATTGTATGTAACTTATGCTGCAGCGGCGGAATGTGCTGCGGTGCCCCGGGCGGTTACAGCGGCGGCCATTATATGTAACTCATGAAATTTCAATGTAATCCAGATGTACAATAAATTGTGACCATCAGCAAACGCAAAAAGGAGGAATTCTTATGTTAGATTATCTTGTTTTATATCAGAGTGAATCCGGAAATACAAAGAAAATTGCTGCATCTATCTTCTCGCGCCTTCCCGGCAATTCCAAAGATCTGATCGATATCGATACAGATAAGACAATTCCGGAAGCCAATGTCTACTTCATCGGATTCTGCGTGCACCGCGGAAGCTGCAGTATGGAGGTCAGTGACTTCTTAAGTGACTTAAGCGGCAAACAGATCGCTTTATTCGGAACTTGCGGAATGGGGGATTCCCCGGAATATTATAAGGATATTGCCGGACGCGTCAGTGCCTGGATCGAAGCAGACAACGATTATCTTGGATATTTTATCTGTCAGGGAAAGATGCCGCAAAAGGTACGTATGAAGTATGAATCCATGAGAACTGACGAGAATAACGACCAGATCGACCGTTTTATCCAGAATTTCGATCTTGCACTTACTCATCCGGATGATCTGGATGTGGAGCATGCAAAAGTATTCGTCGATCATATGTTAAAGAAGATTCAATTATAATGAAATAATATACAAAGAGGCTGCCACCGGCAGCTTTTTTCTTGTATTTTGACAAAAACACCCGGAAATAAATATTCCGAGTGTTTTTTATAAGAGGCGCCAACCAGATTTGAACTGGTGATAGAGGTGTTGCAGACCTTTGCCTTACCACTTGGCTATGGCGCCATATGACTCCAACGGGAATCGAACCCGTGTTACCGCCGTGAAAGGGCGATGTCTTAACCGCTTGACCATGGAGCCGTATATTTATTTGTCATTGTGCTTTTCACACGACCGAGATTTAATATATCATAGACTCGGTTGTTTGGCAAGTGTTTTTTTGAATTTTCTGAAAAATTTTTATTTTTCAGATTTTTTTCTTATCTTTTGCGGACAGCAAAAGCTTTACCTGCTTTTCTGTCCGCATCTCGTCCGGTTCATAATCGTAATAACGAATCCATATGTCCCTTACAGAAGTGTATGATATAAAATCAAACGTATTACATCAGAATCAGATCTTATATGCCCCTGTCGTCATCTTAATTATTAGCGATTGTGATCTATCCTGTCCATATGCTCAATCAGCCGGAATATCTGACTGGTATAGCCCCATTCATTGTCATAGAAACAGATGACCTTGAAAAAGTGAGAATTCACTTGAATCCCCTGCCTTGCATCAAAGATCGATGCATGTGAATCTCCGATAAAATCTGAAGATACCACTTCATCCTCTACATAATCCAGGATACCGGACAAATATGTCTCAGAGGCCTCCCGGACCTTTTTGCAGATCTCATCATATGATGCCGGCTTCTTTAACGCTACATTCAGATCAACAATTGATACATCTGAAGTTGGAACCCTGTAAGAAATACCACTCATCTTATCCTTTAAAGCCGGAATGACAAGCGAGATTGCTTTTGCGGCTCCCGTTGTAGATGGAATCAGGTTACCAAATGCCGAACGTCCGGTTCTCCAGTCTTTCTGGGAACGGCTGTCCACAACCTTTTGTTTTGCAGTTGCAGCATGAATCGTTGACATCAGCCCATATTCGATTCCATAATTATCTTCCAGAACTTTACAGATTGGTGCAAGACAATTCGTAGTACATGATGCATTCGATACAACCGGCATATCCGATGTATATTTGTCATGATTAAGACATACTTGTCTGCCGGTTATCCTGTTCCGGTCTCTGTTGTTAGAGGGGCACTGTTTTTTGGCTCTTTCTGATTCTTTTTGTACTCTGTTGTCAATGTAACATAGGACGATATAAAATGCAACACGTCCAAAAGTAATTAAAATATTAACGATTTTTTACATCTGATCAGCTTTCTCGACGAATCCCCATTCCAACTGGTTTTTCATTTCAATTCTGCCAGCACCTGATCATATTCCTTGTCCAGATGATATGCCAACATACAAATTGCAATTAATCCCCATGCCAATATCACTCCGTAAATATACAAATTTTTAATCATTGCGACAGCTTCCACTGTCTCTGTAACACTTCCGGTAAATCCGGATAGCTGCATCAGTTGACCGATTGCCCATCCGGCCACACCGCCACCAAATTTTTGCCCGACTGTAAAGGTTGAAAATATCAACGCATGCACACGGATTCCTGTTTTCCAATGGCCATAATTAATCACATCCGCCAACATGGTGAACGTAAGTCCGTTAATCGGAGCTTCTCCGAGTCCCCGCAGAATGGAAGCCACTAAAACTAATTTTATATTTTCCGGATTAATCATCAAAATAACTTGAGCAGCAATACATATGATAGCTCCTCCCAGGACCAGATTACGCTTTCCGAATTTCTTAATCAATGGTGCCATACAGATAATCCCAAGAATCCACGGAATTTTCTCACACGTCTGCATGACTCCCATAATTTCCGCATTTCCAAGCACATACTGCGCATAATAAGTAGATACTGTTCCATTGACATTCTGATATAAAGCAAGTGCCATTACCATCAAGAACATAATAATAAAATATTTATTCTGTAAAGCTGCTTTCAGGCGAACCAGGAACGGAAGATTTTCCGCTTCTGCTGCCGCTTTCGTGTGAAAACGTTCCTTTGTTCCTAAAAAGGTCCACATTAGCATTCCAAACGCAATAATTCCATATACCGCCGTTACTATAATCCATGCCCTCTGATCTCCACCAAGAAAGTTAATCAGTGGCAGTGATAAGGCGGTTACAATCATGTTGCTGACAGGCGACATAGACATTCTGAAAATATTTAATTTAGCCAGATCCTCTTCATCATTTGTCATCAACGGCGCCATTGCCGAATATGGAAGATTTAATGCCGTGTAGACAACTGTCGTACACAAATTATAAGTAACAAAGATATAGATTGCCTGTACCATTTTGCCCGCATGCGATGGGACTGCAAATAGTGCCGTAGCTGAAACCGCATACGGCGCGGCCATCCACAGAATCCACGCTCTTGCTTTTCCATGTCTGGAATTAATCTTATCCATCAATTGGGCAATCAAAAGATCTGAGACACCGTCAAACACTCTAGATACCAGCAGGATCGTACCTACTACTCCTGCTGATACTCCGATTACATTTGTATAAAAATATACGATAAGACCAGATGTGAGTGCATATACTACATTACACGCAACATCTCCCATACCATAAGCTATTTTTTCTGATATGCTTGTCTTCATATACATTCCCCACTTATTTTCCGTTCCGCTTATTTAAATCCTCAATGATTTGTGGATACATTTTATCAAGTTTGTAAAATTTTAACAATATAATATTCAATACTCCAACAACAAACGGAACTGCGATAAACAACAGTTTAATTGCAAGTACTGCAGATCCTGCCTGTGTATCAGCAAATGAAAGTGTTCCATCATATTTACTGAAGTTGAGTACCCATCCGATGACTGCCGTAACAATACCTGCCGCAATTGTTCCTACAAATCCCTGCATACTGAATGTCAGACCTTCGACACGAATTTTCGTTTTCCATTCTCCATATTCAACTGCATCACTTACCATTGCAGAAGACACTGCAAGCAGGAAGCAATATCCCACGCCACGCATAGCAGCTGTGATTATCAGTACTGTTGTATTTTCTGTAAATGGTAAAAGTATCACATAGCTGACACAGATAATCATCCATCCAAACATCGTAGTCTTTCCTTTTCCATACTTCTTCACAACCAGATGTACAAAGAAAAAAGGTTGCAATTGCAGGAACGATATAAGCCGTATTCAATATGCTGATCATACTGCTATTATGAAGAACCGCTTTACTATAATATGTGTTTACCGTACTGATGGCCTGAAAGAAGATATTGATACAAATGGATATCACCATCAGCATGTGCCAGTATTTGTTTTTCAACACTGCTTTTACTCCGTCAACAACACGAATCTTTTCTGTCTTCGTCTCTTCATTTTCATGAATTCTCTCTTTACATCCTGCAAAACATAAAAAGAACAGAATAACTGACGAAAGGAGACTATTTAAACAATGTTTTAACAATGATACTGGTCTTTGGTCTTTGGTCATCATTGTAGCCATAGATCCATATGGAATATTAATCACAGAATAAACACTCATCATCGCATTATATGCAATAAATACATAGATAATCTGATACAGCTTTGCTACATCCGGAACTGCAAAAATTGCAAATGTTACGATTCCAAATGGAACTGCAAACCATAAAAGCCAAGGCCTTGCCTTTCCATATTTAGAATGTGTATTGTCAATCAACCATCCTGTAAGTAACGCAACAACTGCGTTGATCACCCTGGCAATGAGAAAAATGACTCCAATCGTTGCCGCATTGATATTTACCACGTCTGTATAATAGAACATCAGGAATGTTCCCGTAGATGCCCAGATAATATTACTTGCCGCATCACCACAGCCATAGGCCATCTTCTCTTTCAGACCAAGTTTCTTCCCTATTGTGTCCATCACTTCATTCCTCCTATCTAACGTTCATCATATTCTTTTCATCTGATACAGTACACAGCCATGGTTTTCTACTTCTTCTGTTCCTTCTGTTACCTTTTTTCCTGACCAGATTTCTTTTGCATCTTTTCGAAGATATCGCTCTGTCAATTTACCTGGAATTTCTTTCTTTTCATCTGATACGTTAAAGATTGCAATATATGTACTTTCCTTATTTTCACCGGACCAGACGATCCATTCATCATCTCTGTACTCCTGTCTCTGTCCTTCCAGCGTGCGATGCATTTCATTTACCTCTGTATTCGTCAGCAGTGAAAGAGTCCAGGCATCCAGATCAGCCAGTTCCCCGCCATACATTAGTGGCGACTGGAAGATAGACCATAATGTAATCATTGTCTTTTGTTCCGGTTTCGTAAAGCAAGTCATACGGTCTGCCTTTCCACGCTCACCGGAACGGATTCCAATATGTCCAAGCGGAAGCATATCGCAATCAGGCCAGTTTCCTTTACGGATAAATGGCGACCAATAATTACAACGATCGAACATATCATAGAGCAATTCCCACTCATCCCAGAAATCGTCTGTAAGTCTCCACATATTGGCATTCTTTTGGAGAAAGCTTCCATCCTGAAGTCTTGCCGGTCCCGGTGAAAGGGAAAGTACAATCTCCCGTCCCGTTTTATCAATGGCCTTTCGAATACCTTCAATCTCTTTTCTATGAGAATCTCTGTAAATCGTTGAATATGCAATGTCATCTACCTTAATGAAATCAACTCCCCATGAAGCATACAGTTCCATAAGAGAATCATAATATAACTGTCCTTCCGGAATTGACATATCCACTCCATACATATCTGAATTCCATGGACAAATGCTGTTAACAGCAATCTGATCTGCTGTTTTGTCCGTACCTTTGATATGCATTCTTCCGTGAACAGCCTGTCTTGGTATTCCTCTCAAAATATGAATGCCGAATTTCAAGCCAAGTTTATGTACATACTCCGCAAGTGGCGCAAATCCTGCCCATCTGCCGAACTCGGAAAGCGATTTTCGGCCGGAAGTACACGACTGTATTCATCCATTTTCAAATCTGCGAATTTACGATATGCTGCAGCCTCAGCCCCCGGCTCATACCATTGAATATCTACGACAACATAGTCCCATCCATATACTTTAAGCTTTTCTGCCATGATATCCGCATTTCTTTTTACTTCCTCTTCTGTGACAGACGCTCCATACACGTCCCAACTATTCCATCCTTTCGGTGGTGTTTTTGCAAATTCTAACATATCTTTTCCCTTACCTTTCTATATTATTTTAGGGTGCACAAAATACAGGTCACTTTTTGCAAACTGACTTTTTTCTCATAACTATAGCTTTTTCTTTTTCTGTGATTTTGAATCGATTCGTTTCGTGTCTGATTTTTTAGATTATTTTTGTCTTTTCTTTCTCTTGTCTACATTGATATCATATACTATAATCTTATTATCATGTTAGTCACTTTTGTTGGGTAATTTATAAATTTTGTCGGATATTCACATCGCTGAAAGGAGTTTATATGGAAATAGAAAAATTAAATCTATACAGAGACACCAACTGGAATGATATAAAACTTCGTTTCTGTGGTCACTCAGAATGTCTTCCACTTCATTCCTATGGCCCTGGAACAAGACCTTATTATCTTATGCATTTCGTTCTTTCCGGTAAAGGGCGCCTTGTAGTAAATAAAACAGAATATCAGATTACAGAAAATCAACTCTTTTTGGTCGAACCAGATCAGATGGTCTTCTATCAGGCCGATAAGGAAGACCCCTGGACATATTCGTGGGTCGGTTTCAATGGTAAACTTGCACCATATTTCATGCATCGTCTTGGATTCGGTTACCCCTCACTTACCAAGGAACTTTCTACAGAAGTCTTTGAAGAGATTAAAGATCTCCTCGATATTCTGATTTCCATAAAAAATAACAATACAAAAAATGATCTGTATACGAATGGAATCCTTCTTCTCCTTCTTTCAAAAGTCGGTACATTTATCGAAGATTCCAAAGAACTTCCAGAAAGAAAAAGTCGTCAAAATTCGGAAAGTCATGTCCAACGGGCAATTTCCATTGTAGAAGATTTCTACGGACGGGATCTGACTGTTCAATATATTGCAGACAAACTGGGCCTGAATCGCTCCTATCTCTCAGAGATTTTTTCAAAGCAGATGGGTGTTCCATTAAAAAAATATATACTGGATTTTCGCATCACCCAGAGTGAAGAATTTCTTTTCACCTCTGACTGGTCTGTAGACTATATCAGTCAGATCTGTGGATTCAATTCTCCTTCTTACTTTTCAAAAATATTTAAAGAATATCATGGAATATCTCCTACTGAATATCGAAAGAGCCGTCACAAACGTGAACACCAGACCGTTCTAGTGAAATGAGCAATCAATAGTTGATGTGTACAGATTTTTCACTACCTGGCAGATTCGGACCTTAATCCATTAGAACCTACACCATCAAACGCATTACAGGAAAAGGCTCTCTGGCATTTGCCAGAGAGCCTAGTCTTTTAAAAATCTAGAGAATGGATTTTTTAGAAGCACATTTTTCGGGGTTGAATATTCATTCTTTTGTACTTCTCATACAATATATCACATGAAATTCACTATGAATATAGTTTTAATCGACAGATTTTATTCTATAAATTGTGTGTCGCACACAATTATGATAAAATATATCTATACTCTGATCAACATATATCAGGAGGACCACACTTATGGCAATTAAATTACAGTCCCTGTATGAAGCAATTAACAACCAATTTGATGTCATCCTTCATACCAATAGTTTTTATGATAAAGAAGTAACCTGGATCCATACCGTCGAACAGGGTGAATTCTCCCATCTGCTCCACGGTGATGAACTAATCTTTAACTCCGGTCTGAATTTTACCTCTCAGAACTGGCTGAAAGAGTTCTTAAAGTCATTGAAAGACGCACACGCCAGCGGACTGATCATCTCTGTAAAATCACGTCCTGCATTTTCCCAGGAGATTATCGACTATTGCAATGAAATACAGCTTCCGCTGTTCTCCACTTCCTGGGACACTCCGTTCATTGATATCATGCGGATCTTTTCTGAGATTCTGTTAAAAAACGAACACCGCGAGACCAGTCTTGCCGCTGCTTTGAAAAATGCGATCTATTACCCCGAGAATGAAGACTCCTATCTGAATCCTCTGGAAAGCAATGGATTCTTCCGCGACATGAACTATACTGTCCTCATGATCAGCTGCCACACTTATGACAGTGATTCCGGTAATTCTTATTTGGAACAGTTGGAAAAAAAGATCCGTTATTTCATGTCTAAAGGGATCGTATATGAAGAAGGGAAGCATCTGATCGTATTGTTTGCCGGTGAATCTGTAAACGATATATCTCAGAAGCTCTACGATGTCTGTCAGAATAACTCCGATGTCTATGTCGGGATTGGAACTACGGTCTCGCAGCTTACAGACATTCACCGCTCTTACGAGACCGCATTTACCGCCTATCAGCTCACCAAAACTGCTCTCCCGAAGAACTTCCTTGAGTACGATAAGCTTGGTGTATACAAACTTCTGGCCGATATCCACAATCAATCGCTGACAGCGGATTTCCTGAACTCCACACTTGGCCCGATTCTTGACTATGACGCTGTGCATCATACCGATTATCTGCATATCCTGGAAGTCTACTTTGATCATGACTGTAGTATCATCCATACCGCAAATGCACTTTATTGTCATAAGAATACGCTGTCGTATAAACTGAATAAGATAAAAGAACTTCTGGATTATGATATCCTGACCAATGAGAACCGGACAAACATCATGCTTTCTTTTTATATTTTAAGACTTGAAAAGCGCAGTATATAAATGTTCATTTTCTCATCTTCTGCGTTATTTCAAAGACTGCAGACCTGAATCTGTGTTATAATTTCAAGTAGAAATATCTAAACAACATAAACGTGGGAGGGATTCATTATGGATCAGAATCGAATCAAACGAAACCAGATGTTAGGCGCAAAGATTGTAAAAGAACTTACAGCCCGCAACATGGAAGCTTATTATACAGACTCCAAAGAAGAGGCTCTGAAGAAAGCATTGGAATTAATCCCGGAAGGAAGCAGCATCTCCTGGGGCGGTTCCATGTCTGTCAATGAGATCGGCTTAAAAGAAGCTGTCTGTCAGGGAAATTATCATGTATACAACCGCGATATCGCACCGACACCGGAAGATAAGCGCAAGATCGAGCTTGCGGCATATGATTGTGATTACTTCCTGACCAGTGCAAATGCGATCACGGAAGATGGAATTATGATCAATATCGACGGACATTCCAACCGTGTATCCTCTATCGCTGCCGGACCACGGAATGTGTTGATGATCATCGGAATGAATAAAGTTACACGCGATGTAGATTCTGCCATGTCCCGTGCAAGAAATGAAGCCGCGCCGATCAACGCACAGCGTTTCAACCTGAGCACCTTGTTGCAAAACAGGTGCCTGTTTCGACTGCAAAACGCCGGATACGATCTGCTGTCAGATCCTGATCACCAGATATTCCAAGACACCGCAGCGCATCAAAGTCATTCTGGTAAATGAAGATCTCGGATTTTAACATACAGATTTTCTTGACTTCATCTTACGTATTTGTTATACTTAACAGTACGTAAGGCATGGCGCCATAGCCAAGTGGTAAGGCAAAGGTCTGCAACACCTCTATCACCAGTTCAAATCTGGTTGGCGCCTCTTATATAACCTCGAAAACATCATGTTTTCGGGGTTTTTCTATACCTGAAAGGAGTATATATATATGAAATCACTCGTACTGGCAGAAAAACCATCTGTTGCCCGCGATATCGCCCGTGTTCTCGGCTGTCACAAGAACATTTCCGGTGCGATCGAAGGCAGCAATTATATCGTCACCTGGGCACTCGGCCATCTGGTCACTTTAGCAGACCCGGAAGAATATGATAAAAAGTTCAAAGCCTGGGATATGTCTTATCTCCCGATGGTTCCAAAGAAATGGGAGCTCGTCGTGATCAAACAGACATCCAAACAATACCATAATGTAAAAACACAGCTTTTCCGGAAAGATGTCTCTGAGATCATCATTGCCACCGATGCCGGACGTGAGGGAGAACTGGTTGCCCGCTGGATCCTGGACAAATCCGGCTGTCATAAGCCGATCCGCCGTCTGTGGATCTCCTCTGTTACCGATAAAGCGATCAAAGAAGGGTTTGCCCACTTGAAGGACGTTCGTGCCTACAACGACTTATATCATGCCGCAAGAAGCCGCGCAGAGGCAGACTGGCTGGTCGGGATCAATGCCACCCGTGCACTGACCTGCAAGTATAACGCCCAGCTCTCCTGCGGACGTGTACAGACACCGACACTTGCCATGATCGCACACCGCGAACAGCAGATCCGTTCATTTAAACCGGAAGATTATTATGGACTGCGTTGTACAACTTCTGTTACCGGTGGTTCTGTCGGCACTATGGCTTCTATCGTCACATGGACATGGCAGCAAAAGAAAAAAGCGGTTCCCTGCGCTCCTTTAACAAAGACCTGATAACCGGCCTTGATAAAAATTAAAGAACCAGACACTTACCGTGACGGATGTGCATACCTCATCCAAGCGGACACCTTCCCCGGGCCTCTATGATCTGACGGAATTACAGCGCGATGCCAATAAGCGCTTTGGCTTCTCCGCAAAGGAGACATTGAATATCATGCAGAGTCTGTACGAACACCACAAAGTCCTCACCTATCCAAGAACAGACTCCCGCTATATCGGTACGGACATTGTGCCAACGATCAAAGAACGCCTGAAAGCCTGCAATATCGGACCTTATAAGAAATATATTCCGGAGCTCTTAAAGAAACCGCTTAAGACAAGCAAAGCCTTCGTAGATGATAAAAAAGTCAGCGACCATCATGCGATCATCCCGACGGAAGAATATGTCCAGATGGAACATATGTCGAACAATGAACGCAAGATCTATGATCTGGTCGTACGCCGTTTTATCAGCGTCCTCTATCCGGCATTTGAATATGAGCAGACTACACTGAAAGCTGAAGCCGTAGGTGAAACATTTACTGCAAAAAGGAAAGGTCATCAAAGCCGCCGGATGGAAGGCCGTATATGCCGATGCTGTATCTTCCGGTTCCTCTGCTTCACAGTATGATGCTTACGGGGATTATGAAGATTCTGAAGATTTTGGAGAAGATTTCCAAAATAATGATATGTACTTAAAGGCTTCAGAGCAGGCACTTCCTGTTCTCCACAAAGGCGACACCCTGACTGTCACACGCACGAATATCACAAGCGGTAAGACCAAAGCTCCCGCCCGTTTTACAGAAGCGACACTTCTGTCCGCCATGGAGAATCCGGTACGTTATATGTCTTCTGATGATAATAAGATGAAAAAAACTCTCGGTGAAACCGGCGGACTCGGAACCGTAGCGACAAGAGCCGATATCATTGAAAAATTGTTCCACTCTTTCCTGCTGGAAAAGAAGGGAAATGAGATTCTTCTGACATCCAAAGGAAAACAGCTTCTGGAATTAGTCCCGGAAGATTTGAAAAAACCGGAGCTTACCGCTTCCTGGGAAATGGAACTTGCCAAGATTGCCAAAGGAGCACACAAAGAACAGGTATTTATCAAAGATATCGAAAGCTACACCAAAGAATTAATTCAGGATATCAAGACTTCCGACGGAACTTTCCGTCACGATAACCTGACTAATACAAAATGCCCGCGCTGCGGCAAGCGTATGCTCTCTGTCAAAGGCAAGAACTCCCGCATGCTGGTCTGCCAGGACCGTGAATGCGGCTACCGCGAAACGAGCGCACGCACCAGCAACGCAAGATGTCCGAACTGTCACAAGAAGATGGAACTGATCAAAAAGGGGGACAGTGAGACATTTGTATGCTCCTGCGGCTACAAAGAGAAGCTGGAAGCATTCAAGAACCGTCGTGCCAAAGAAGGTGCCGGCGTATCTAAGCGCGATGTCCAGAAATATCTGAAGAAACAGCAGCAGCAAAAAATAACGAACCGGTGAATAACGCATTTGCACAGGCACTGGCGGGACTTAAGTTAGATAAATAATATGCAAAAAGGAATAACAAACCTTTGCTAATCTGATTTGTTATTCCTTTTCAGAGAGAGAATAATTATTTCATTGTCTTTTCAAGTTCCCATGACCGAATGCTTTCAATCATCAGATCTCCACCAATTGCTTTCATTTCATTTTTCTGATCATCATCCACATTATATATATTACAAGAAAAATTATTCTGATAATCATTGCTGAATATTTCTAATGAAATTTTGTCAGAATAAATATGAATATCCAGATGCTCTTTGCCCATTAAATTCAATGGACATCTTGCGACTCCTTTACTCCAGCCATCGGAATTATTACGGTCAAAATATGCTTCCGCTCTCTTCAGATCAAATAGGATCTCTGTCTTCTTCCCTGTGACATTCTTAAGTTCAGCTTAATCTTGTCTGCAGTTGATTTTTTCAGATTTATCCGCATTTCCGTTTCATAAACACAGCCACTCCGAAGTTCTTTTTTCTCGTCTTCTTTTATCAGAATGTCCGCTTCTTCCTGCTTATTCTTCCGGAGATCCTGTAATTCTTTTTACAGGAATAAACTTTAATGTATTATCTTCTGCTAATACCGCCTCTCTCGGAATGTTAAAGAATCCGCACCAGCCTTCTTGATATGTCGGACCCCAGTCTTTCCAAAATGGCATCCAATCCCATGCATTCGCCCATCCTACCAGAATTCTTCTGCCATCCGGTGCCAGGAATGACTGTGGTGCATAATAATCAAATCCCCAGTCAATTTCCCCTGAAATTGTATAGAAAAAATTTTCCGGTATCATAGTCAAAATCTCCCACCAGATAAACACTGGTGCGCTCTTTTCCTCCCATCGGAGAGAACATCAACACATATTTATCTCCTACTGGATAAAACTCCGGGCACTAACACTTATAGCCACCTTCGCCTCTGCTCTCTGCAAGGACATTGACAAATTCCCAGTGGAACATATCTGTCGATTTATACAGTCTTGCCTGTGCAAATCCATTTTTGCTTGCTCCACAGACTACATAATAGGTATCATCATGTTTCCATACTTTCGGATCCCTGAACAGATCTGTTGGAACACCTTCCGGTGCTGTGATCACCGGGTTCCCTTCATATTTTTTCAAAGTGGATTCCGTCTTCACTATATGCGATACACTGTGCCTGTTCAAACCCATTTCCATTATTACAGGTTCCTGTATAGATCAGGAATAACTTTCCATCATGTTCAATCGCACTGCCGGAGAAGCAGCCCCCCTTCAAATGATCATCATATACTTCACTTGGTGCAAGCGCTAATGGCAGATACTCCCAATGAATCATATCTTCACTGACAGCATGTCCCCAGTGCATACAGTCCCAAAATCCGGAATATGGATTATATTGATAGAAAAAGTGATACTTTCCTTTAAAATATATCAACCCATTTGGGTCATTGATCCATCCGGTTTCTGCCATAAAATGATAGTCCTGACGAAATTTTCCCTGCTGTACGGTTTCTCTTTTTTTGCTTCAATTTCTTTCTGGGCTTTTTCTATTCTTTCAATCATTAGTTCTTTTGACATATTGTGCCTCCGGTATTATTACTTATATTCTTCACGAAGTTTCTTTGCAAATTCAGTATTAAGCTTTGATTCCCGGCGGGCCTTATTTTCTTTAATTCTGAACTGTTCTTCTCTTGCAGGCTTATACTCTTCCCAGCGTTTTGCCCATGATTCTCTTGCTTCTTTCATTTCTTCTGTTAATTCCGGCATCTGAAGATTACGTTCTGGAAGTACCGGTACATTTGGAATTCTCTCTTCTACAGGAAGAATCGTAATTGGTTTTGCTGTTGGCAGTGTCTGATACCAGTATGCCGTTGAACTCCAGTCATCTGACAGATGGTTCGCATGTCCATGTTCAATCGTAACTTTCAGACTCTTCTCAAATCTTACTGGATCTGTAATGTGGAAACGATAAGATACCTGGAATCCATCCGTATCACTTTCATGTACAATAGTTCCAAAGAATGGATATGCATTTTTCTGCATTCCCCATGCATGATTGAAATAATCCTCTGTTCCTGTACCATTTAATGACGGGTATTCCTCTCCATCAATGAAGAACATATCATTTCCTTCTCCCCACCAGCTTCCCTGGTAGTGTTTTACAGTAAGGTTACATCCTACATAATGTCCCGTTCCTTCTACGTCAAGCACCGTATAGTTATTCTCACCTTTAAAATTGGTTACATTATTAACTTCCGGACAGTTTGTCTGAAGGTCTGGTCCCCAGCCCTGACAAGGATTTTCTCTGTGCCAGCTTGCATGGAAGTATGCTGTATTCTCATCCAGTGGCTCTTTATACATTTCATAGTCAATATTGAAATATAAAATAAATGGAAGTTCGTTTTCATTCACAATCTCAATTTTTGCTTTTTTATTAAAAGGCATTGGGAAATAGCATGACACAGAACAAGGAGCTCCATATCTTCCTGCTTCTTCTGGTTTCAATGACACGTTAAATGGAAGCGAAGAAAAATTGCCCGGATAACAATTACCAATACAGAAGAAATCTCCCAATGGTGCAAGTACACTCGGTGTATCCTGATCATCCCACGTAATCTTGATCAGAACTTTTCTATAATAGAATGGATCATAATCATCCCAGATTACGCCTAATGCCGGATGAATCTCCATAACCGGAGCTGCTGAAGCATTTAATACCGGATCAAGAATACTTGGTGCTACTACTTTTCTGCAGGAAGAAGTCATCCAGATATGTGTGATACATCCAGGTCCTTCCACTTCTCCAAGAGAGATTGTCTCGCCTGCCGGGATTTCCCAATAATCCTGATTCTTACCTCTCTGATCCCAGCTGGCAAGTCTTCCGTTTCTGGCTTTTTTTACAGTTGTCAAATCTTTAAATAATCCTGATACATTGCTCATAATATAAGTCTCCTTTTCTTTTTGTTAATAATTATCCTTTCACAGCTCCCGCTGTCATACCCTCTACAATATTCTTCTGGAATAATCCATAGAAGATCAGTTCCGGAACAATAATCATAAGACTGGATGCTACAATTCCACCATAATCTACCGTATAATTTCCTTTGAAGAATGAAGCTCCCATAGAAAGTGTATAATCAGATACATCTTTCAGCATTACAGATGCATACGGATATTCATTCCATATGTATAACACGTTAAAAATGACAATTGTTGCAATAACCGGCTTTGCCATTGGCAAAATAACTTTCACCATCAGCTGCCAGATGTTACAGCCATCTATTACAGCCGCTTCGTCAATTTCCGTAGGAAGCTGTTTCAAATATGCTGTCAGAAGAAGCGTATTGAATGAAATCGAACTTGCTGCATATGGAAAAATCAATGCCCATTTTCCGCTCAACCCGAAAAAGATATTAATCTTATATACCGGAAACAATAAAATAAATGGTGAAACAGATAATCCCAAAATCAAAAATCCATACAATAAACTCTTTGCCTTCGGATGCTTAAATTCCATTCTTGCAATTACGAAAGAGCTGCAGAATGTAATAATAAGCTCCAACACAACAGATAATATACATACAACAAAAGTGTTCGCATATAATTGTGGAAAGTTTAATGTTTCCAATGCATGTTTGAAGTTGTCGAGATTAAATGCTTTCGGCATTGCCAATGGATTAGACATGATCTCTGAACTTGATTTGAACGAAAGCAATACCATCCATAAAAATGGAAATACAACAATCGCTGTTATAATGATCATCGCAGCATACATTGCAATTTTCTTTCTTTTCGGTACCATTCCTATTCACCTCTTTCTCTTGTAAGTATTGAATAAATACCTGTGATCACCAGTGAAAGAAGGAATGTAAATGTAGCCAGAGACATTCCATAACCATAATCTCCACTGTTAAATGTCATTGAGTAACTATATGTAACCAACGTCTCAGACAGATGGTTTGGACCTCCTCCTGTTGTCTGCTGCACAATTTCAAAGATCTTAAACACCCCTGTAATGATCAGAACCGCTACTGTTGAAATCGTTGATTTCATCATTGGAATTGTGACATACATTGTCTTCTGTATAAAGCTTGCACCATCTATTTCAACTGCTTCCAACACCTCTCCCGGTATCATTTTAAGACCTGCAATAAATACCGTTACCAGATATCCTAATTGCTGCCAGAAATAGATAATCGCGATACTGTACGGAGACAGTGTATTGCCGCCTATCCATTTTTGTTTCAAACCAGATGCCCCTATCGCATCCAAAACATTATTGATAATACCAATGTTTGGATCTAATATATAAACCCAGATAATTCCAACAATGATCGGTGCGATAATCGCAGGAGAAAAGATTAATGACTTTGAAAAATCCACTCCTTTTAATTTATTATTCAGTAACAAAGCAATGAGAAAAGATAAAGACAATAACAATACAAATGCCAATATAAACATAATCATTGTGTTCTTTAAGGATATCCAAAACAAACGGTCTTTAAATAATCTCATATAATTTGTCAATCCGTTGAATGTAGCCTTTCCAATTCCAGAATATTTTGTAAAACTATATCCAATTGACATTCCAATAGGAATAATAATAAATACCATATACACAACCAGTGTCGGAATTACCAATCCTATCTTGTATCTCTTTTTACTTAACCAATGCATACGCTCATCCTCTTTATATCCGGGACCACCATGATAAATCTTCATGGCGGTCCCATGCAGTGTCAGCCAATATTAACGTCTGTCTAGTTTGCTGCTGCCGAATCCATATTTTTTAAAGCATCTTTCGGACTGTATGTTCCTTGCATAACACCAAATATTGCATCATACATTGCTTCCTGAACTGCCGGAGTAACTGTCTGATCCGGAGCTGCTTTTGGTGTTTTCCATCCATTTCCAAGTGCTGTGATCATTGCATTCATTGCATACTGTGAATCTGTTGCTGCAATACCATCATAATTGGTTGCCGGGAAAATAGATCCTTCATAAGAAATCTTTGCTGCTTCTTCTCCATAATAATATTTCAAAAATGCATACACAGCTTCTTTTGCTTTATCATTATCTTTTACCGCTGAACTTACTACCAGCGGAGCTGCCGGAACTTTCATTGCAATATTCTGTTCATAAGAAGAATCCTCAAATTTTGGTCCCCACCAGAATCCAATGTGTTCACCGATATTTTTATCAAATTCTGCACAGTCCCACTGACCTGTTCCGAACATTGCTTTGCTTTTCCTTCATTAAAGAGCTGTTTTGCGTCAAAATATTCGATTGTTGCCATATTTTCCGGAAATGCTCCGGCATCTGCAAGTCCTTTTATTTTTTCAAAACATGCATTCATATCATCGTTTGAATATTTTGCCTTATCACCAGTATAGGATTTTTCATTATCTCCCCATCCATATCTTGAAAAGAATTCATTGAACTCCCACATTGAGTATCCACTGTTCTTACTTCCGATTGCGATTGGTGTAACTCCTGAATCTTTCAGTTTTGCGATCATATCAAGGAATTCGTCATAAGTTGTATCATCTGTTGGATAAGCAATCCCAGCTTTATCAAACAAATCTTTATTATAGAAAAATCCCTGAACATTACTTTGATATGGAAGTCCATACTGTACTTTTCCATCATTGAATGCATCTTCCATACCATCCAGTGCATCATCAATGTCTTTATTTTCTTTCAGAAAATCAGACATATCTAATAAGTATCCGGCCTCATTGTATTTCGGTGCCTCCGCTGAATCTAAATGTACAATTTCCGGAAGACTTCCATCCTGTGCTGCCAGTTTCATATTTTTTGAATGTGCTTCTGTATCAGCTGCTACGAATTCTACTTTATATTTTCCTTTATTTTCTTTGTTAAATCCCTGAACAATATTGTAAGTAACCGTTTCCTGTTTTTTTGGGTTTGCCACATGAATACCAAATTTAATGACGGTTGCCCCGTCCGCATCCGTTTTTGCTTCTTCTGATGACTTACTTCCTCCGCATCCAGCAAGCAGTCCCATCGACATCGCTGCAACTAATACTGCAGATGTAACCTTTTTTTTAAGCTTTTTTTTTCTTCATAGTTTTTCCTCCCTAAATGAGTAGATGGTTGTTTATGGAACCCGTTCCATATTCTTCAAAAAAATAATTCCGCATCTTTTTCTTTTTTGTGGAACCCGTTCCATGTTTGTTAAAAAAATAAATTCAGCTGTGCACGTGACTGATTTGTATAATCTATATATAACTCTTAGCTGCTCAGATGTCAACATTTTTTTCGTCATTTCGTTTATTTTATCAAATTTTGAGCACTGTTTTTGTGCATTTTTACTATTTCATTGTTGTTCTCCCCTTTCTCACAGATACTCCTAATGTTACTTTTTCATTTTTATATGTCTTCCCATTAACCAATTCACAAATTAACCTGGCCGCCTCTTTTGCCAGTTCTTTTATCGGCTGAACGATTGAAGTCACACTTGGTTCTACTATCTGCGTAATATATGTTCCATCATAAGCCACACATTTTACATCCTTCGGAACCTTTTTATGTCTTCGGATAACCTCATTCATACTCTCGATTGCAACCAGATCTGTTCCGAATATCCCATCAAATTCCCATCCATCCAGTCTGTCAAACAAATCTTTTACCGCATACTTATAATACTCCAGATCAAATTTATTCCATGCCAATTCATAATCAAAGCACTCTACTCCCTGTTCCTTCATAATTCTTGCGAATTCAAAATGTCTTTCGTGATATGGCGACTCTACTGCAGTTGAACCTCTGAAATGTACTATTTTTTTACACCCATTCTTAAGCAGAATTTCCGCCGCCAGTCGTCCGCCCTCCTTATGATCGACTGCAACCACAGGAATATCTTCTCCCAAATAACGGTCAAATGCAACGATTGGTTTTTTTATCTTTTTGTACTCTTCTACATCTAAGGAATGTACACCTGTAATCACACCATCCACGATATGCCTGTTTAACATATCCAGATATTCGAGTTCTGCATTATGTGCCTTATCTGTATTACATAACATGATCTTGAATCCTTCATTATAGAGTTCTGCTTCAATATTATGTACAAGTTCTGCAAAAAAAGGAATTTCTACTGTTGGCACCAGAACGGCAATGATCCCACTCTTTTTATGATATAGATTTCTGGCAAGTTCATTCGGTGTATACTGAAGATTTTTCATAGCCTCTTCTATTTTTTCACGTGTCTCATCCGATACATATCCACTGTTATTCAGTACTCTTGATACTGTTCCAACACCGACTCCTGCCTTTTGTGCTACATCTTTTATACTTGCCATGTTTACACCCCCTCTCATTTTAACAATTTATTATAACAGAACATTTACACAAGCTCTAGTTTCATTTTTCGCTTGTTATATCTTTATGTATCTTTAAACGCCCAAATTAGAAATATTACTCTTCTTCACTCTTCTTCAACTTCGAATAATAACTATCCGCAGTATAAAGCGCCGCCACCGGATTATGCCCCAGTACACGGTCTTTCGTCACTGCTGTCGTAGTCAGTGCCTCGGAATATTTGTAAAACAGACTGTCATGCCCCACACAAAGTCCGACCACAACATTCAGGTCCGTCTTCGCCTTGTTCAGAAGCTTTGCCTGCAGGATCGGATTACACATATTCACACCGACACCTTCGCAGCATTCCGGGATGCCGACCGATGTTTTCTTCTGTGTCCCTGCCTTGACAGCCGACACCATACACCTCAAAGCCGTGTCTGCGCAGGATATCTGCCAGGATACGGCTTTCTTTCAACAATCCGACACAGGTTGCGATCCCGATCTTTTTCGCATTAATCTTCTTTGCGAAATCCATGATTTCTTCTCTACTTCAGCTGCAGCGATCGTTACTTTACGGTTGTCATCCTCGTTGTAGCACTCCATTGCTTCATTTAAGACTTCTTCATCCATGTGTGTTGTCAGACAGAAATCCGGATAGGTTTTATCCATTTTGTTACAGTTTTTTACTGCGCAGTCGATACAAGACATGTCTTCTTTTTTCATTTTTTCATTCTCCTTTTGTATACCTTGGTATCTACAGAGACCTGCCACTGGCAGATTCTCTAGATTAAGCTTTACTTTGTAAAATATCCTCTATTTACTTCATAATAACAAATACTTATACTACAGACAATGGTTTTCCGTTTCATGAATTGATTCGCCGCATTCTGCCAAAAAGGAAGCAGCTTTGATGATCTTACACAGAAAGATATTTTTCTGATGATGGATCATATCAATTCCTATAAAGGAAAAAGCTGAACAACGTTACCACACGAAACGCGTGAAAGAACTATTCAACTGTATTGCTCTGATGTCAGTTACTTCCTTCGTTGGATTGGAAAAAACGCATGAGTAAGGATTGTACGATTCAGGATGTTTTCATCGTTTTTATTCATCTTTTGAATCCACACATAGTATTTCTCCCGCTCAGCGAAAGGCCGCTTATCACATCATGAATTGCAAAGTGAACTTGCTGCTGACAGTAAATATCTTGGGACTGATATCGGCTATATTTGTATCCTCCATGCTGGGGGAAGTACCATGAACTTTCATCCTCATATCCATGCGATTGTTCTTGGTGGAGGGCTGACAAAAATCATTGAAAGACAATGGGAAAAGATTTTTTCCCTTCCGATTAAGGTAATCTCAAAAAAACATTTCGTGGAAAATACATGGCTGAACTTAAGCAGCTCTGGGAAATGACAGGCTTGAATTTCATGGATCGGCTGCACCTTACAAAAAATCACTATACTTTCAAGGAATGCAAAGATCACCATATCCGGCAAGGGAATTTATCCGCGATTTTTAATCATGTTCCTCAAAACGTTTTGTACGTAATAAGGCACTATCGGTCTTCTTTTCATCCAGAAATAAGAAGAAAAAAGATTACCCTATGCAGAAACGATCTTGGTTGCAAAAATATATTTCCAAGCTGAAGATATGGATGCACCTGCCATTATCCGTCTTCTTTATAATAAAGATATATGCAAGTGCTCTTCCTGTGGTGGTAAGATTATTCCCTCTGCCACCAGAACAACATTTTATAAAACCAAAACCACATATGCTCTATTAGCAATATCATAACTGTATATTTTTGAAAGCATAGGGAGGCTTATTTCTGGTATATAATACAGGACTGAATTGTAATTCTATGTGTTTTCTATGTGTACATGCTATCCTATTATAAATAAAATTAATCAAATTAAAAGTCCATATAGAGGGATTGACGCGCTGTTCAACTTAGAAAAAAATCGAAATTGAT
>VOFI01001484.1_pt1 | contig 122000 bp, 137 predicted proteins | sample 5384131 | NCBI WGS metagenome assembly VOFI01 (sample SAMN12384728, study PRJNA508395) | human gut metagenome | isolation source: healthy gut H | host: Homo sapiens | reverse complement strand
GTGAGTGTGGAATTTCTGCACGTCTCCAGCCATATCAGCAAGAACACATCCCAGAACCATCTCGCCACATTCTACCGAACTTTTTCGGAGATCCGGGATCAGTATTATGACGGCTGCATCATCACCGGTGCGCCGGTGGAGCATCTGAAATTCGAGGATGTGGACTATTGGAACGAGATCTGCGACATTATGGAGTGGACAAAGTCCCACGTTTTTTCCACCCTGCACATCTGCTGGGCGGCGCTTGCCGGACTGTATTATCACTTCGACATTCCCAAGTATGACCTGGCGCAGAAGATGTTCGGCGTCTTTCCGCAGCACGTGCTGGAACCCCACTGCCAGCTGCTCCGTGGCTTTAACGATGTGTTCCATGCGCCCCATTCCCGTCATGCAGAGGTGCATCGGGAGGACATCGAAAAGGTGGAACAGCTGAAGATCCTGACGGAATCGCCGCTGTCCGGCGTGCATATTGTGGCAAACAAGAACGGCAGACAGTATTTCATCACGGGACATTCGGAATATGACCGGGATACCTTAAAGGGCGAATATTTCCGGGACAAGGAAAAGGGCGCAGACATCGCTCTGCCCTATGACTATTTCCCGGACGACGACCCCACCGGAGCCGCACTACAGCTGGGGATGCAGCGCTAACCTGCTGTTCTCCAACTGGCTGAACTACTGTGTATACCAGCAGACACCGTATGATCTGACTTCCCTGGAACTGTACAACTGGGACTGGCAGGCAGGTCTCTGATGATCGCATAGAGGAGCGCTTGTTGATGCACAAGCATATCCACAGAAACAGAAAAACCCCGTCCGCACCGGAGAGCCTTTGGTGCGGACGGGGTTCGTTATGTTATCTCATTTCTGTACACGCATGGTAGAAGTGGGATTTCTTTTTTTTAGAGGTATGTGAGGAACTGGGATGCCAGAACCACCAGAACCAGTGCGATCGGATAAGTTGCCGCATAAGCGCTTGCAACGTTCGGTGTGCCGCTGGTGTTGATGAGCGCACCCAGCGCCGGTGTGCTGGTCATGCCGCCGGTGATGGAACCCAGGTTGTTGAACAGGCTCAGCTTCAGCACCTTCTTCGCCAGGAAGAAACCAATGAACAGCGGAACAATGGTCATCAGTGCGCCCCACAGGAACAGCAGCGGACCATACTTTTCCAGTGTCTGTACGAATCCGGCACCGCCGTCAACGCCGGCACCGATGAGGAACAGAACCAGTCCCCATTCCTGGAAAACCTCCAGCAGGTGCTTGTTGACCTTCATGCTCAGTTTGCCGATTCTGCCGAAGTGACCAAAGACCAGACCCATAATCAGCGGGCCGCCAGTCGTTCCCAGGTTGAAAGAGCCTGCACCCAGCGGAATGTTGATGCAGCCCAGGATGGCACCTGTCAGCACGGTCAGCGCAAATGCACCCAGACCGAACTTATCCATCTCAAACAGCTTTTTCTGTTTCAGCGGACTGTCGTCGCCGGTGTCTACGGATGCCAGCTTTGCACGTTCTTCCGCCATGTTGGCTTTCAGCACCTTCGGGATGATCTGTACAAACAGAACAACACCGATAACGCCGAACGGATATGCTACCGCATGACCGACTGCGATTTCCTTGTACTGGTCAGCGCACCGGACAGTAGACCAACGATCAGTGCGGAGTTCATGCCCGGAACCAGCAGGGTAATCAGCGCACAGACGCCTGCGCCGGCAGCGATAATCACTGCACCCAGCAGAACATAGGACTTAGCGTTCTTTTTCAGATTCTTAAAGAAGGTAGGACCTGCGATCAGACCAACGGAGGTCACGAACAGGATCAGACCGAAACTCTGGATAAGCTTGAAGTAGAAGTTGACAGCGTCCTGCGCCTCAACATCAGCGATCCAGGCAGCGATGCCGTTCTCGCCGAACGCCACGCCCTTGAAATGTCCCACAACCAGCGCAACCAGGAAAATCGCAGCGGTTCCCAGAGAAACGCCCTTAATGTTGATCTTGCCCAGCAGATAGCCTACAACGATGATCGCAAAGACAAAGAACAGCACCATGACGATAGCAGACATACTGAAAATGTGGGTGCCTGCCACCTCGAACAGTTTTAGATTCATGAATATACCTCTCCTTGTGATGTTTCGTGGAAGTTGCCGGCGGCTCTCCGGTCGGACTTCCAGAAAAAACATTTGTACACCGGACGGAAACATCCAGCGTACAGCATACCTTATTATTATAACTGATTTCATCTTTTTTTGTCAATATTGCTGATTGATATTTTGAAAAATATACGTTTTGTATGAATTTCCACAGGAAAAGTGTCGATTAGGTGAAATGTGGTACAAAATCAGAGGAAACAGTTCGAAATTTTTTAGGGAAGTTTCTTTGCCTGCGGCGGCGGTTTGACAGAGGGTGAGAAAATTGAATCGAATATAGGATATAGAAAAAAATCGCCTGCAACTTAACGTCACAGGCGGTTTTCTACGGCATTACCGCACGGAGCCATACAGCTTTGGGATTTGTACTGCCATTGTTTTTGCTCCGGGTTCTAAAGAACTAAGAAAGCGTTCAGTATTTTCCACCATGATGATTTCACCTCTTTTTTTTTCAGACTCTCTCCTATATTACCACAATTTTTTCCGAAAGTCAATAGACTACAAATTTAATTATTTCAATACATTGAATTACTTGATAAGAGAGGAAGAGATGGTGTATAATAAAATGTCATATCTTCGTGAAACAAAGATATGTGGATTGAAAAAATGTCTTGAATTTATTGAATGTTGAAAGACAAGGAAAACCGCCTGTGATGTTGTGTCACGGGCGGTTTTTTTCTATCTCTTTCAGTAAAGTTTATGCCTCTTCCACCATCTCCTCCAACAACTCCGCCGCCGTCTCCACAAACCGCACGCACGGCCGCACTTTATAGTATTCCTCCGTGCGTGGCTGCGGATCTTGTTTCAGCTTGCCGGGCAGCGCCTGCAGCAGTTCCCGACAGACCAGAGTGTCGTGTTTCTGCCGGAACTGTTCTGCCAGTTCTCGGATGCGGGCATAGTGGGCTTTCTTGCCGTCGTAGTCAGCCGGATCATCGTATCCCTTTAACATTCCTGCCACCAGAAACATTCCGGTCACAGCGCCGCAGGTCTCCCGCATACCGCCCATGCCGCCGCCGAAAGACGATGCCAGCCGCACGGCATCTTCCAGAGAAAGCCCCATTTCCTCGTGAAATGCGCCCACCACGGACTGCGCACAATTGTATCCTGCACGGAAGAGATCCCGTGCCTTTTCTGCATGATTCATGCAATACACTTCCTTTTTGCAAAAATGCCGGTATGCGATCATACCGGCATTTGTTATCATAACATAGAAATCGGGATTTGTCAATTTTTTCGCAGTCTCTGCTGTTTCAGCCTCAGCCTGTGCCAGCGCCTGGTACGCCTGTTCGTAGAAGTATTCCTGGGAGTTGACAAGCGGTTCCTTTGCCGGCTCTCTGGTGTATGTGCTGTCCGGCTGCTGTACACGTGCTTTGACATTGTCCGTCATCATCACATCGAACATCTCCAGAATGCGGTGCTTGACTGTCGTCATAGATGGGCGCAGCGACTTCCACACGCCGTCTGGTGTTTCGGGTCATCCAGTCCGCAGAGGCAATGTATACCTTGCAGTTGTCGTGCGCACCGAAGATGTAGATGCGTGTATGCTCCAGAAAACGTCCCACAATGCTGCGGATAGAGATATTCTCCGTCAGCTCCGGAACGCCGGCAACCAGGCAGCTGATGCCACGGACGATCATTTCGATCTTTACGCCGGCTTTGGATGCCTCGATCAGCTTTTTTTTCGATCAGATACTTGTCTGTGAGCGAGTTGATTTTGATGCCGATATAGGCGTGTTCGCCTGCCTTTGCCAGGGCGGTCTGTTCGTCGATCATGTCCGCCAGCTTGTTCTGCAGGCACTTTGGCGCAACCAGCAGATGCTCCGTGTGTTCCACGGTCTGTCCCAGGCAGAGCGCATGAAAGACCCGGTTTGCCTCCAGACCGATGTCATGGTTTGCCGTCATCAGCGAATAGTCGGTGTAGATGGCAGAGGTCTTTTCGTTGTAGTTGCCCGTACCAACTTGGGTGATATAGGAGATCTCTGTGCCGACCTTTTTGGTGATGAGACAGAGCTTGCTGTGTACTTTCAGATTGTCCAGACCGTAGATAATGCGGCAGCCGGCATCTTCCAGGCGGCGGGACCATTCGATGTTGTTCTCCTCGTCGAATCTGGCACGGAGTTCCACCAGTACCACAACATCCTTGCCGTTTTCGGCAGCCTCGATCAGCGCCTCCACAATTTTGCTGTTGGATGCGACACGATACAGGGTCATCTTGATGGAGACCACCTGGGGATCTCTGCCAGCCTCGTTCAGCAGCGTCAGGAACGGACGGATGCTCTCATAGGGGAACGCCAGGAAGCGATCCTTTTCCTCGACCTGTTCGATCATGCGCTTGGACAGGTCACGCCATGCCGGTTTCTGCGGCACACGGCGCTGATAGAACAGGCACTTGTTGTGGCGGAGCATATCCCGTACCACCGAGAGAACGGAGAGATTCAGCGGCGCCTCAGAGTAGAATACCTGTTCCTCTGTCAGATTCAGATAGCCGCACAGAGAATGGATGACGGCGGTATCCATCAGACGGGAGAATTCCAGCTTGATGGGGCAGAGCTTTTTCCGTTCCCGGATCAGCTGCTCCATTGCCTCACGATAGTCGCATTCTTCCTCCATGCGCTCCTCTGGTTCGATGTCCGCATTGCGGATGATTCGGATCATCGATTTGCTCTTGATGGTGTGCCGGGAGAAGATCTCCGGTGCAAAGTGCAGGATCAGTTCCTCTGCCAGGATGAAACGGTTCTTTCCGGTGGGCAGGGAGACGATCTTCGGGAAAACGCCGCTGCTGCACGGCACAATGCCCAGCTTTTCCGTGCCTTTTTTCTCCAGCACGACAACAGCGTAAATGTTTTTGTTTTGCAGGAAGGGGAACGGCTGCTTTTGCCGATGATCTGCGGAGAGAGCAGCGGCTCGATCTCAGCCTTGAAGTATGCCTCCAGCCATGCTGCCTCCTCGGTGGTGATGGTGTGGAAGTCTACGATGTCCACGCCCTGCATACTCAGTTCTGCACGCAGGTCAGCGTAAGCGTCGTCCTTGTCCCGGAGCAGTTCCCGCACTCTGGCGTAGATGGCGGTCAGCTGTTCCTTGCAGGTCATGTTGGTCTTGTTTTCCCGGAAGTGGGGATCTTCGCACATCTGGTCATACAGCGAGCCGCAGCGCACCATAAAGAATTCGTCCAGATTGCTTTGGAAAATGGAGAGGAAAGAAAGACGCTCGCAGAGCGGATTGGTCTCGTCCTTTGCCTCTTCCAGCACTCGCTGATTGAACTTCAGCCAGGATAATTCCCGGTTATCATAACAGTTTGATTTCATTGCTGATTCCTCCGATTTGTGGTTTGTTTTTCCGGAAATCTTCCGAAAGGATCTATTGCTGTGACCGGAACAGACCGCCGGAGCGTGTCCGGATGTTCTGTTTCGGTTCGGGATGATTCCATACCATTCTAATTATATTATAAAAGATTCGTCGATATTTTGACATCTTAAATATGTAAAATATATGTTATCTTTTTGTTAAAGGTCACACCTGTGAAATTAACCAGAATTTAACGGAGCGTTTGAAGAAATTCACTTGTATCATTGGAAAACAATGTTGTATAATAATACTAACCAATTATTTTTTCAGGACAGCCGTGCTGTCTGAACTAGGAGTGAAAGTATGAAAAAGTATGCAGTGATCGACATTGGTTCCAATACGGTTCGCATGGTGATCTATACGGCAGAGGACGCCGCATTTCACGGACTGTTTTCCAAGAAGTATACGCTGGGACTGGCTGGGTATATCCAGGACGGCATCATGACCCAGGAGGGCATCCATAAGCTGTGCGCCGCTTTGCTGGAATGCCGGACGATGCTGGAGCAGTTTGAGATTGAACGGTATTTTGTATTTGCCACCGCATCCCTGCGGAACATTCAGAACACCCGTGAGGCAGTAGACCAGGTATTTCTGGTGACAGGGTTTTCCATCGACGTGATCTCCGGTCAGGCGGAGGCGTATCTGGATTACTACGGCGTGATGGTGGACGCACCGCTGGAAAACGGTCTGCTCTTCGACATCGGCGGCGGCAGTACAGAACTGGTGACCATTGCGCACGATGGTCCGGGCGTGATCGAGAGTCTGCCCATCGGTTCGCTGACGCTGGCAAAGGAGTATGTGGACAAGGTTTTCCCGAAACAGAGCGAGTGCGAGAAGATCCAGGCACGCATCCGGAAAGAACTGAAAAAGCGCAAGCTGCACCGTCTCCCGGCACATACAGCGCTGTGCGGCGTAGGCGGCACGGCGAGAGCCTTGCTGATGTTGGCACAGGAACAGCAGGAGCTGCCGGACACCCAGCGGCTTTTGACGGTGAGCCAGCTGAAAAAAGCTGGAAAAGGCGCTATGGAAAAAGGACGGCAAGGCACGGGAAATGCTGCTGAAAACCTGTCCCGACCGGCTGCACACCATCTATCCGGGAATGCTCATCCTGGACGAGCTGGTGCAGCTGTCCCAGTGTGAGACCATCTATATCAGCAAATACGGCGTTCGGGAGGGATACCTCCGCAGAGAACTGGCACGGAAAAAAGAAAACCATAGAACCGGAAAAATAAGGACAATATCACAAAAGCCCGGCTGCATCATCGGGACGCAGCCGGGCTTTTTCGTTTGTTATAGAGTGCAGATGCTTATGCGCTTTCCACAGGCAGCTGGTTTTCCAGATGCACCAGGAACCGCATCAATACCACGGCATCATTGCCGGAAAGGTCGCCGTTTGCATCACAGTCTGCATTCTTGGTTGCCTGTGCATTCAGCGAAACGGAGCCGCTTACGGCACGGTTCAGCAATACCGCATCTGTAATGTCCACTCTGCCGTCCAGGTTGGTGTCACCATACAGAACGTCAGCTGTGCCGGTGTCAGAACCGCTGCCGGAAAGTGGTGGTACTCTGCATCGTGGTGGTTGTCTCAGACGGCTTGGTCTCTGTGGTGTCAGAGGGTGTTGTGCCGTCCGGCTCTTCGCCCCAGACCAGCTCGCCGTTGGCATAAGCCGGGATCTTTTTGGTGATGGCTGCGGCGTCGTTGTCGTCCTCAAAGCTGATGAGGTCGCCGTAGCTGTAGTCGTTGGAGGAATCCCATGTGGTGTCATAGGTCTCCGGATTCATCTTGTTCAGCAGTCCGAACTGGTATACCCGGCTGCCGTAGAAATTGCAGTTTTCCCATGCGATTTCGATATAATAGTTGCCCTTGTCGTCGTATTTGATCGGCTCAGAAATGGTGGCGCTGGTCTTGTTGTTCGTCATGGCGCTTTCTGCGTCATAGTCCACACGGGTCTCTACCATGGAGATATCTTCGCCGATGGCAGTCAGTTCGTCGATGTTGAAGAAGTACCGTACTTTCAGATCGTCACAGAACTGCGGCGGATTGATGGTGCGGTTGTGAATGACGATCTTGACCTGCAGACCGGCTTTGTTTTCCTGTGCCTTGCCGGCGGTGACGTAGAATCCGGTCGGGGTGTTTTCGTCCACTTCATAGCCTGCCTTGGCATTTTCGGACATATTGAAATCCGGAATGACCGCATTCTTGTCTGCCAGTTCCTTGCCCTCTGTGCCGTAGAAGTGGTACAGTCCGGCGAGGTCGCCGCAGAATCCGGCGTTGTAGTCGTCCGTGACCTCATTATAAATGTAGTCGCTGGTCACATCGTTGTGATAGTCCTTCAGATCCGGACCGCCGACCAGTGCGCCCCACAGGGTGTGCGTCTGCGGATCGGGTTCGTCCATGCTCTGGGTGGAGGAGCAGGAGGAGGAACGGTGGTGGGGATGTGTGGCATAGCTGTTCTCGTATCCCACTTCAAAGGAATAGCCCATGGGGTTGTCGCCCAGGATGTATTCCATCTGATCCTTTGCCCACTCAGCGAAAAGTCAGATCGTTTGTCTCCTTGGCGTAGACCATAGCGCACAGACCGGCAGCCGTGTTGTAACGGGCGCTGCCGTAGTCGGAAACAACAGCGAAACCGGCAGGGGACTTGGCGATCCATGCGCCGTCCGTCTCCGGCAGATCCTTGATCTCCGAGGCAGTGATCTTGGTGTTCCACAGCTGGTCGTCCATGCCGAAGTACTTGTGCTTGGTGACCGGAACGTCGAAGTCCGCATTGGCGGCATCTGCCTCGCTCAGACCGGACCAGAATTCCAGGTTCCAGCGGAAAATGTACCAGTCACGGGAGATATTCGTCACCGGAGCAAGCTTTGCGAATACACCGCCCCAAACGGTATCCCAGCAGTGTACCCAGATGTTCTGCCAGCAGTTGCCGGTGTCTTTGATGATACGCTTCATATAGCCGGTGTACGGGTGCGCACCCATTTCGCCGGTAACGCTTTCGTCAACGCTGATGATATCGTCAATGTAGTCATAGTTTTCGGTGCAGTAGTACAGCCATACCGCTGCCCACGCCAGTTCGTCATAGTCATAGCTGGAGGTGTAGAAACCGCCGTCATAGCCCAGGCTGTCTACGGTCTGGGTGTCGTCGCCCACTTCGTGGTGCGTCTTTACGGAGAAATCGTACAGCGCCAGGGCGTAGTCCAGGCACTTCTGCGCATATTCCGGGTCAGTGTCCTTGAAGTTCAGATAGTTCACTGCCAGAGATGCGGCTGCACCGGCGGTCTGGTCGGATGCCGGCGTTTCGGTGGTTGCGAAGTATGCCGGACGCTTGACGGCGCAGGAAGAGGTGGCAACATAGGTGTCGTCTACCTGCAATTCCGGTGCGCACCAGTAGTTGTGGTCGTTGTTGCCTTCGCCCACCTGGTAGCAGTATGCCACTACATTTCCGTCGTCATCCAGGAAAGTGGCTTTTAAGAAGTAGTCGTTGATCCAGCGCAGCTCATCCTCCACGTGTTTCTGCAAGCCGGTTTCAACGTAAGATTCCCGGAACTCATAATAGCCCAGCCCACGGTAGAGGCAGAGTAGCTGCCCGGCAGACCGAACTTGACGTGGTCACCGGCATCGTGCCAGCCTCCGGTCAGATCGACGCAGCCGTCGCCGTCCGGGTCCAGATATTTCTTGTTGGCGTCAATGAATTCCTGGCTCATGTTGGTGCCGACATAGAGACCCTCTGCCGCAGATGCGCCGCCGTCACCCTTGCCGCTGTCCTCGTTGGCTTTGCCGCCGCCCAGGCTCTGCATGGGAACCAGAGGGATCATGCCGTCCTTGACATGACAGTTGCCGCGCCAGGTGTAATAGCCGTCATCTGCCACCTCGTCGCCGCACTTATTGGCATCGTAGAAACACAGCGCCAGCTGGAGTGCCTCGGCGAAGTTGTCGTAGTTGTTGGGATTTTCCTTGTCCACAACAGCCGCACTGACCGGCGAGACCGCAGCTGATGCGATCATTACGCCGCTCAGGAGTCCGGCGGAAACACGCCGGAGAAGTTTTCGAATCATTTTTCACACATTCCTTTCTGCGAATTTGTTCCCGTCCTGCCGCAGTTGCTTTCCTGTGACAGCATACCGGGAGATTTTTTGATTTCCTATCTGATAACCGTGCCATGCCGGACACGGACGTATCCATTATTTTTCTTCTGTTTTTCGGTTCGGTCGAAGATGATCTGATAGCCGTCACAGCCGTCCTTGATGGCACGGTTGACCCGGCTGATGGTGGCGGTGCTTGCGCCGGTCTCTTCGACGATCTCATGAAATACGTGACCCTCGTGCAGCATTTTTGCCACCTGTAACCGCTGCGCCATGGCGTTCAGCTCCTGGTAGGTGCAGAGATCCTTGAAAAAGGCATAACATTCTTCCGGAGAACGCAGCGTCAAAATCGCCTCAAACAGCGCCTCCTGGTCTGTATTCTGTCGTTCTTTCTTCATGTATCTTCTCTCTTCCTTCCTCATATTTTCTGTGAACACACTCCAATGATATTGTACCATATCAGTTGGATAATGTAATACTGCACAGGAAATTTGTTTGGATTTCGGCAAAACCACCAGAAAACCGGCTGTGTTTTTGACGAATCGGAAATGGGACCGGCTCTGCTTTGCAGGATCTGTTGCCTTTTTCGGCAGATATGATGGAAACGGGCAGCCAATTTGGAAAAACATACCGGAATACCGATGCTTTTCCGGTTTCGGAACATTCGCACAGAATATGCAAAAAAAATCAAACCGCACCTGTGAGATTCCCATTCACAGATGCGGTTTGACTGCATTTTTATGATCCAATCAGGAGTTGTTTTGAAGAAACAGGCGCTCAGACATCCTGCAAAGCGTCATATCCGGTCTCGCCGGTACGGATCTTTACAACATCTTCTACATCGTAAACGAAGATCTTGCCGTCGCCGATTCTGCCGGTGTACAGGACCTTCTTGACTGCGTCGATGATCTTTTGCGGCGGGATCTTTGCCACAACAGCCTCGACCTTGACCTTCTTGAGGAGTTTTGTTCCCTCGGTCTTGACGCCACGATAATAGGATTCGTTGCCCTTCTGTGAGCCGTAGCCCATTACGTGTGTCACGGTAACGCCGTTGACACCCATCGAGGACAGGGTTGCCTGGAGTGCGTCCAGTCTGTCCGGGTTGCACATAACGACCAGCTTGGTCATCTTTGCCTTTGCGCCGTTTGCCGGTTTCATAATCATTTCCGATTCCGGAATGGTCACGCCGGTTGCTGCTGCGTCAGCGGCATCCGATGCCATAGAAACGGTAGACGGCATGAAGTCTGCATAAGCGGAAGGCAGGTTGTGTTCGGTTGCGTCCAGACCCAGAACTTCTTCTTCTGCGGAAACACGCAGACCGATGGTCTTTTTGATGATGAAGAAGGTGAGGGCGATCATGACGGAAGTCCATGCCAGGATGCAGACAACACCCAGTGCCTGGACACCCAGGACAGTGAAACCGCCGCCGTAGAACAGACCGTTGTATGTGTCGTTGTCCGGAACGGAACGGTTGTTGCAAACAGACCAACTGCCAGCGAACCCCACAGACCGTTCAGGCAGTGTACTGCAACAGCACCTACCGGGTCATCTACGTGGAGAACGTGATCCAGGAGCCATACGCCGAAGCATACCAGCAGACCGGCAACAATACCGATGATTGCAGAACCGAAAGCATCGACTACATCACAGCCGGCGGTGATCGCAACCAGACCAGCCAGGGATGCGTTCAGGCACATGGAGACATCTGGCTTGCCGTACTTGATCCAGGTGAAGATCATGCAGGAAACGGTTGCCAGTGCCGGAGCAATGGTCGTGGTGAGGAAAATGGTACCCAGCTGCGGAACCGATGTTGCAGCAGCGCCGTTAAAACCATACCAGCCGAACCACAGGATGAATACGCCCAGTGCGCCGATGGTCAGCGAGTGACCCGGGATTGCGTTGACTTTTACCTTGCCGTCCTTGGTCTTGGTGAATTTACCGATACGGGGTCCGAGGATCGCAGCACCGATCAGTGCGGAGATACCGCCGACCATGTGGATGACGCCGGAACCGGCGAAATCGTGGAACGGTGTGGAAAGCTGAGACAGCCAGCCGCCGCCCCATACCCAGTGTGTCTCGACCGGATAGATGACTGCCGAGATCACTGCGGAATAGATACAATAGGAAATGAACTTTGTACGCTCTGCCATAGCACCTGAAACTATCGTTGCTGCGGTAGCGCAGCATACTAAGTTGAATACGAAACTGGACCAGTCAAAGTTTGCATAGTCCGAGAAAATGTCGAAACCGGGCTTGCCGATGATGCCGACCAGATCTTCGCCGCACAGCAGACCGAAACCGATCAGAATGAATACCACTGTGCCGAGACAAAAGTCCATTAAGTTTTTCATTATAATGTTGCCGGCATTCTTTGCTCTGGTGAAACCTGTTTCAACCATTGCGAAACCGCACTGCATAAAGAATACCAGTGCCGCACCGACCAGGAACCATATGCCGTAAACGTTATCGTTTATCAGACCTAAAATTGAATTTTGATCCATAAGAATGCACCTCTCCATGATGTGATATAGGGGAGAGCAGCGGTACCGTTCTGCTCTCGGTCTCTTCTGCGATTCTCCTTTTTTTTCCTCGCAAAAAGAAAACAGCAAAGGCTCTACGCATTTCTGCACAGCGCCTTTGCTGTTTGTGCTTTCAGTATAGCCGATTTTTTCCCGGTTGTCAAGGCTTTTGCACGGATTCTTGCAAATCAAGAAAAAATCGAAGTTTCACTTTGCAAAACGGAAAAATTTATCCGTTTTTCTTTTTCCCCGAAGGAATCTGCCAGAATCTGGGCAGTTTTTGTCAGATACGGGACATCTGCCTGTGCCAGAGCGCCGGCATCGCAGGCTGCGGCAACTGCCGGATCCAGAGGAATACGCTCCAGAACAGGCACATTGGTGCTGTTGACTGCGTCATCCGAGCCGAACAGCGGAATTTCCTTTGCCGCAGTCCGGACACTTGATAAAGCGCATATTTTCCACCATACCCAGCACCGGGATATCCATGCGCTGTGCCATGGAGACCGCTTTCTGTACGATCATGGAGACCAGAGACTGGGGTGTGGAAACGATAATGATGCCGTCCAGCGGCAGGCTCTGGAATACGGTCAGCGGCACATCGCCCGTCCCGGGAGGCATATCCACGAACATGAAGTCCACATCGCCCCAGGAGACCTCTTCCCCCAGAACTGCTTTACCACGCCGGAGATTACCGGACCACGCCAGAATACCGGGTCGGTCTCGTTTTCCAGCAGCAGGTTCAGCGACATGACCTTTGTGCCGTCTGCGGCAATATAGGGCAGCAGGTTCTGCTCGTCGGTCTGGGCATGGTCGTGGATGCCGAAGATCTTCGGGATAGACGGTCCGGTAATATCGGCATCCAGGACAGCGGTCTCATAGCCGAGCCGGCGTGTCTGGATGGCGAGCAGGCTGGTCACCAGGGATTTTCCCACGCCGCCTTTTCCGCCGACAACACCGATCACTTTTTGACACCCTTTTGTATTGTTGATGGCACGTTCGTTCTGTTCTTTTTCCTGACATCCGCCGCTGGTGGCGCAGGAACTGCATTCATGATTGCAATCTGCCATGATTTTTTACGCTCCTTTTTGATGATTGTCCGCCTTGGCGGAACAACTTTATTATACCACATTTTGCGGTTTCTTGCAAGTCACTATGGAAAACAATAGATTCCCTTGTCCCTTTTCAAGGTGACTGGACAGCAATGTATGCTGAATGCACAAATGGATTGGATTTCTCTGAAACAGCAGCGGCATTATAATTCCGCATACGGCAGGGCATCCGCATCGCTTACGGTGAAAAACTGCATCTTCTCCCGGAGCGCATCCGCCATCATTTGTAGGCGTTGTGCCGGTTCACCGGCAGGAATGTGGAAATTGTCCAGAATTTGTGGAAAGGACTTTGCCGGAACGAAGTCCCACGATTCCGGAGTCCGGTCGTCTCCGGTGAACAAAGGCAGATAGCTGCCCTTGCAGGGGATGCCGATGTCGTAGTTGTACAGGCTGCCAATCTTTCCCTGTGCCATTCCCAGCAGATGTCCGTATTTCAGACAGCCGATGGAGACGGTGCGGTCTGACCGGACGCAGAACCCGTCGCCGGAATCGCCGTTCATGCCGCTGTTGATATCCACGCTGAGGACAGCCGCACCGGACTGGTTGATCTGCTCCACGATATGCCGCATAGAAGGGCGCAGTTCTCCACGAAATCCTGTCCCCAGCAGGCAGTCTACAAGGATGTCCGTCTGGGAAAAGTCCACGCTGTCCGTGACGGGAATGTCCCGTTCTTCACACTTGGCGAAGAAATAACCGCCGTCCGGGGAAACTTTTTTCGCTGGTGCGGACGATCCGGCAGGGGATGCCGTGCTGGCGGAGCAGGAGCGCCAGCACATAGCCGTCACCGGCGTTGTTGCCGCTGCCGGTGACGATGTCAATTTTGCCGTGCCAGTCCCAGCTCTGAAACAAGCCCAGTCCGGCACGGTACATCAGGGTCTTGCTGTCTGTGCCGCCGGCGATCTCTGCGGCATCGCTGGCACGCATGACGGCAACGGAAATGAGGTTTTCCATGAGAATTCCTCCGATCTCAAAAAAGGCAACGCCATTCCGAAGAACGGCATTGCCCTGTTTTTTGCTTTTATCTCGCTTACTGCAAGCCAGCCAGTGTGGTGAACTGTGCTTTCAGAGCCGGGTAGATCTCCCGGTACAGCTGGTAATAGGACTCATATACCGGAACATTTTCTTCCTGCGGTGTCTGCGTCTTGTCGGTCTTGACGATAGCGTCACAAGCCTCCGGCACACTGCTGTAAATGCCTGCGCCAACCGATGCCAGGATCGCTACGCCCAGAGACGGACCTTCCTTGGATGCCACTGTCTTGACCGGGCAGTTGTACAGGTCTGCCAGCATACTCCGCCACAGGGGGAGATGTGCCGCCGCCGCCGCACGCCATCATGTCATCTACAGAGATTCCCATTTCCCGGAATACCTCTATGCAGTCACGCAGGGAATAGGTCACGCCCTCCAGAACGGCACGGAGCATATCCCGCTTGGTGTGCATTGCAGAAAGTCCGAAGAATACACCACGTGCATTGGGATCCAGGTGCGGTGTGCGCTCGCCCATGAGATACGGCAGATACAGCAGACGGTTTGCGCCAACCGGAACCTGTTCTGCCTCCTTGTCCATAAGGTAGTATTCGTCTACGCCCATGAGGGATGCGGTCTGCTTTTCTGCGGCGCAGAAGTTGTCACGGAACCATTTCAGCGACAGACCGGCGCCCTGGGTCACGCCCATCACGTGCCAGCTGTTGGGAACAGCCGCACAGCAGGTGTGTACTCTGCCCTTGGCATCCATTGCCATGGAAGAGGTGTGGGCGAATACCACGCCGGAAGTGCCGATGGTGGTGAACGCCTTGCCGTCTTTGACTACGCCGGTGCCTACCGCAGCGGCTGCATTGTCGCCGGCGCCGCCGACAACCACAGTTCCCTCGCACAGTCCCAGGGTGTCTGCCATTTCACGGGTCAGCCTGCCGGTCACTTCGCAGGATTCATAGACCTTGCCCAGCAGTGCCTTGTCGATCTGGAGCAGGCGCAGCAGTTCGTCTGACCAGCAGCGGTTTGCCACATCCAGCAGCTGCATTCCGGACGCATCCGAAACCTCGGTGGCATACTCGCCGGTGAGGATCAGACGCAGATAGTCCTTGGGCAGCAGGATGTGACGGCACTTTTCGTACACGTCCGGCTCGTTGTTCCGTACCCACAGGATCTTTGCGGCAGTCCAGCCGGTGAGCGCCGGGTTAGCGGTGATCTCCATCAGCTTTTCTCTGCCCACAACACGGTTCATTTCGTCCACTTCCGCAGCGGTGCGCTGGTCGCACCAGATGATGGACTTCCGCAGGACGTTGTTGTCCTTGTCCAGCATGACCAGACCGTGCATCTGTCCGGAAATACCGATGCCCTTGATCTCCTCCTTGGACACGCCGCTCTTGGTCACAACGGTCTGGATGGTGCGGATCATGGCATCCTTCCAGTCCGCCGGATCCTGTTCTGCATAGCCGTTTTCGGCTGATACATGGGATATTCGATGGTGGCACTCGCCATAACGGTGCCGTCTTCCCGGAATAAAACTGTTTTTGTGCCGCTTGTGCCACAGTCTACGCCAATTACATAAGCCATAATACTGATTCCTTTCTATTTCACGCTGTTTACACGAGTTTTGCTGGTTTTATTTTAACAAAAAACAAGGTTTTTGTCAAGCATTCTTCTATGGGTATCGTATATTTTGAAAAGTTCAGATTTGTACGATTTTGATATTCCGAAATGACTTTCATTTTATTTTGGAACACTTTTTGCAATGCGACTGGAATGGGAGACGGCGGAACGTGTGCTGGTGCATACACAGATTTTCCGGCAGCTGCATCTTGCATTTTTCGGCACAGTATGCTATAATAGACTCACCGTCCGGGGCGATGGCATCCGGGCGTGTGCATTTCAAAAACGGAGCGTGAAACATATGCAGTATTCTTATACACCCCATGGCGTCTGTTCCCGTGCGATCCTCATTGACGCAGAGGACGGCATCGTCAATAAAGTGCAGTTCATCGGCGGATGCAGCGGCAACACCCAGGGCATCGCAGCCCTGGTAGAGGGAATGCCGCTGGATGAAGTGGTAAAGCGTCTGGAGGGCATCAAGTGCGGCAGCCGTCCGACCTCATGTCCGGATCAGCTGGCAAAGGCACTGAAAAAAGGTGGCAGAGGAGCAGTAAGCTTTCCTGCCGGAAAAGAAGAACGGGACAGGGTTTCTGAAAATGGAAACCCTGTCCCGTTTTGTGTTGGCATAGGTTATTTGATCCACCACTCCGGCGTGATCTCGCCCAGCTTGACGATGCGTCCGGCGGCGTAGTCCATCATGATCTCGATGTCCTTGTACCTGCCGTTTGGCATCAGCTGCACCATAAGTTCCCGACACGCCCCGCAGGGTGTGCCGCCGGAACCGTCCGGCAGAATGCAAAGCACCTTGTCGATCTCCTGTTCGCCGTTGGTAATCATGTTGAAAATGGCGTTTCGCTCTGCACAGATGCCCAGCGTGGAACAGGTGTCAATGCAAACGCCGGTGTAGATCCTGCCGGATTTGGATAACACCGCAGCAGCCACGCCGCCGGCAAGCACATAGTCGGAGATTTGCCGTTCCTGCTGTACCGCCTTGGCAGCGGCGTAGAGCTTTTGCCCAGATTTCGTCCATGGGGAATGCCTCCTTGTGAGCGGAAATGATTTGATTTAGCGGATAAGTTTTTGAATCTGCAAAATAAGTTGAGGAAGTTCCTCGAAAACAACATCTGAAATGATGCTCCAGTTTGTACCATCATAATCATGCACAAGACGGTGACGTAAGCCGGGGATCATTCCCCATGGAATATCGCTGTGTTCCGCTTTGTATTCTTTTTGAAATATAGTATGCGTGTTCTCCGATATTGTAAAGTGGTGTTGTGACCAGCCATTGCAATGCGTATTCACGCATAAGCTTTTCTTTTGTGATGCCATTTTCCTCAATGTAGTCATTGAGCTTTTTAGAATTCATGAGAATTTTTTGTATGCGCTGTTCGTCAGAATACTTCATGCAACAAGCAACCTTTCCCGCATAATGGTGTCAAAAATGTGCTTTCCCGGTTCACCTCATGGATTTCAAAAACTACTTCTTTTTTTTGAAAAGCCTCACGAAGTTCCTCTGCCAGAGAGAAAATCATCGTCAATTTGAAGTCTTTGCCGCCAAAGACAAGAAAATCAAGGTCACTTTCTGTGGTCGCTTCATTTCGGGCATAAGAGCCAAACAAATAGATTTCTTCTGCATGATATTTCAAAGCGATTGGTTTTACGATTTCTTTGATTCTGTCTATGGTGAAAACTTCGTTTGACATAGAACCAGCTCCTTTCTGCACCACCCGATCTATCGGACACTCATTCCCGATACCCGGCACCGAAAACTTCCTTTTCCTGGTTTACATAGAGAATGATCGGACCGAGCATACTATCTTCCGTTGTGGAAAAGGTGACCGCATAATAGGGACCGGTTCCCGGTTCTTCCGCCAATGCGGCGTAGATGTTTTCTGACGGCGGATTTTTCATCTCCTGCACATCCGGTGTGTCCATGTCGAGGATGCTCGCCAGGGTCTCGTCAGTCTCGTTGTTCTGCAAAAAATCCTGGCAGATGCGGATGATGTCGGAATGTGCATTTTCAGAAACAGATGTTTCCACGGCACTGGTGGTTTCGTTTGCGGTTTTGGACGAATTCGTTCCGTTGCTGCACGCTGCCAGCGAAGCCAGCAGGAATGCTGCAAGTGTCAGTGTAAATGCTTTTTCTTTTCATAATAACACCTCCGGGGATATTTTGGGGAATAGAAACTAGTCCCTTGTATACTGTTTTAATTATTCTCATTAAATTGCTGAATAACATTTATAATTTTATCAAAGCATTCTTCTTTTATTTTCTTATTACCCTCTCTTCTATTCTTCATTTTTCCTTCATTAAGACAATTATCGAATATCCAGTTTTTCAAACGATTTAATTCATCATAATCCACTGCGTTTGAAACTTCTGCCATCCAAAAAATAAGTTCTCCACACTGAATTCTCTTATTAAATTGAGCATCATCTTTCCGCCGTTTCGACCATGACTCTATTAAATGCCAGTATTGCGTAGGATTATCTACCTTGCATTCCTTTAGCATATTTAATATATCCACCTGATTTTTGCCTGTATCCATGTGAAATTAAATCGTCCGTCAAAGGGCATGGAACATTTTCCTTTCCTGCATAAAAATTGCGTATTTTCCAATTTTCCATAACTGAATCTCTCCAAATTTTCGGTTCACATCTTTCACTCGTTTTCCCAGCACTTTCTCACCCCAACAACGACCGATACAACTCCACATACTTCTCTGCCGAAACGTTCCAGCTGTAGTCGCACTTCATGGCGTGGCGTACCAGAGCGTTCCACTTCCGCTTGTCGGCGAACAGCTCGCAGGCACGCTTCACAGCATCCAGCATATCGTATGCGTCATAGGTCTTGAACGTAAAGCCATTGCCGTTCTTGCCGCCGGCATCGAAAACAGAGTCCTTCAGACCGCCGGTTTCCCGTACCACCGGAATGGTGCCATACCGCATGGCAACCATCTGCGCCAGACCGCAGGGTTCGTTCTGGGACGGCATGAGGAAAATATCTGCGCCGCCGTAGATGCGCCGTGCCATTGCCGGCACAAATCCCACGGTCACATGCACCTGATCCGGATACTCTGCCTGCATTTCCCGGAAGAAGTCCTCGTACAGCCGCTCGCCGCTGCCCAGTACCACGAACCGGCAGCCCAGCTGCAGCATTTCCTGGAAGGTCTGCTGTACCAGCTGGATGCCCTTGTGTGCCACGAAACGGGTCACAATGCCCACTACCGGCGCATCGGAATCGGTCAGACCGCATTCATGCAGCAGGGCAGCCCGGCACTCTTTTTGCCGGCGATCTTGGTCACGGAATAATGCTTTTTCAAGTTGGAGTCCGTCTCCGGGTCATAGCCCACGACGTCAATGCCGTTGAGGATACCCACAATGCCGTCCTGCCGCCGCACCAAAGCACGATCCATGCCGTAGGAATACCACGGGTCGAGGATCTCTTTGGCATAGGTGGGGCTCACGGTGGTGACACGGTCTGCTGTTTCAATAGCGCCTTTCATCAGATTCACCATGCCGTCAAATTCCAGCAGGCTGGTGTGATAGGTGGGAATGCCCATCAGCTCTGTGACAACTTCCTTGCCGTAAACGCCCTGGTACTGGATGTTGTGGATGGTGTAGATGATGCGGATGTTCTCGAATTCTTGGTGGTATTGATAGAGAACACGGTAGAACACCGGCACCATAGCCATCTGCCAGTCGTTGCAGTGGATGATGTCCGGTTTCCAGTCCAGCGCCGGCAGAATTTCCAGCACGGCACCAAAGCGTTCGCAGTCGTCGTAAAAGCCGTACATTCCGTCCCGCATGAAATAATACGGGTTGTCCAGCAGGTAATAGGTCACTTTGCCCACCTGGATGGTGTAGATGCCGCAGTACTGCTTCCGCCAGCCCACTTCTACGGTGATATCCTTGAGATAGGTCATCTTGTTGCGGACAGCCGGGGTGACGCTCCGGTACAGGGGGCATAACAACACGGCAGTCGATCTCGCTGTTCTTGCTCAGCGCAGCCGGCAGGGAGCCAGCCACATCTGCCAGACCGCCGGATGCGGCAAAGGGCAGTGCCTCGCTGGCAGCAAATAATATTTTCATTTCCAACACTCCTTTTATGACGGCAACGCCGCACACACAATTTTGCGGCATTGCAAAAACTGCCGTATGAACCGTTTCACAGGCGCTTGCCCGTGTATGCCGGTCGCATACGGCAGAAATTTCTATTTCAAATGAGATCCCAAACGCAGAAAACAGCGCTTAGATGGTTGCCTTCTTGCCCAGATACAGCGGATATTCCGGAGAACCGGTCAGAACACGGTTTGCAGAAATGGTAACATTCTTGTCGGCAACGATGGCGTCAATGTTGCAGCCCTCGCCGATCTCAGTACCCTGCATCAGTACGCAGTTGCGGACAACAGCACCCTTGGCAATCTTCACGCCACGGAACAGAACACAGTTTTCTACTGTGCCTTCGATCATGCAGCCGTCGGCTACCAGGGAATTCTTCACGCTGGATTCCAGACCGTATTTTACCGGTGCGTTGTCGCCGACCTTGGTATAGATCGGAGCCTCGCTGTTGAATACGTTGTTGCGTGTCTTGGTGTCCAGCAGCGCCAGGTTTGCCTTGTAATAAGCCTCCAGGCTGTCGATCTTGAAGAAACAGCCCTTATGCTCGTATGCCTTAAAGACAAACTCGTCCTTGCGTGCCTGGAGCAGGTCACGGATGAGGCTCTTCTGGTTCTTGCTGATTGCCTCCAGAACGACCTGTTTCAGGAAGTCGGTGGTCATGATGAACATATCCAGAGAGATGTTGCACTCGCCGGCAAGCATGGGATTGGTCAGAACTTCCTTGATGGTGTTCTCCTCGTCGATCTGCAGAATGCAGCCGTTTGTGCTTTTATCCCGGTTGTACAGTCCCTTGGCATAAATCACGGTGATATCAGCGCCGCTGTTCTGATGCTGTGTCAGAGCGTCGGTAAAGTCGATGGTCGTAACCAGATCGCTGTTTGCCAGAACTACATATTCTGCCTTGGTGTGTTCTACAAAGCTCCAGATGTTGCTCAGTGCCTCCAGACGTCCCTGGTATGTACCGCCGCCGACCTGGCTGAACGGCGGCAGCAGGTGCAGACCACCTTTTTCCGTGCCAGATCCCATTCACGGCCGGAACCCAGGTGATCCAGCAGAGAGCCGTAGTTGGACTTGGTGATGACGCCGACCTCAGAGATGCCGGAGTTTACCATGTTGGAAAGCGGAAAGTCTACCATGCGGTAACGTCCGCCGTAAGGGATCGAACCCATAGTCCGCAGCTTGGTCAGATCAATAACTGCGGAGTCGTTGATGCTTGCAAAAATTAAACCTAAAACATTTTGATTGATACTCATTGTACGCCACCGCCTTTACAGATTTTCGGAAATAATTTCTTTCGGAAGAACTCGCTTGCCGGAAGAGATTGTGATATTATGACCGAGAACGGCGATGCCCCAATCCTCACGGTTGGGAACAGATTCCGGATTCATACCGATCATGGCATCGGATTCTACCACGCAGTTTTCACCGATGATCGCATATTCCACCACTGCATTCTTCTTGATGGTCGTGCCGGGCATTACGATGCTGTACTTGACCGATGCGCCCTCTTCGATGGTGACACCGGAGGAGATGATGGAGAAGTCCACCGTACCGTCTACCACGCTGCCCTCTGTGATCATGGAGTTTTCTACGTGTGCATTTGCGCCGATGTACTGCGGCGGCATATTGTTGTGACGGGAATATACCTTCCAGTCCGGATCATACAGGTTCAGCGGCACATTCGGGCTGAGCAGATCCATGTTTGCCTCCCACAGGCTGTCCAGTGTGCCGACATCCTTCCAGTAGCCCTCGAACTCATAGGCGAACAGACGCTCATCATTTTCCAGCATTGCCGGGATGATGTCCTTGCCGAAGTCCTTCGAACCGGTATTGGCGTTTTCATTTTCGATCAGATATTTGCGCAGCTTTTTCCAGGTGAAAATGTAGATGCCCATGGAAGCCAGCGTGGACTTCGGCTCCTTCGGCTTTTCGGTGAAGTCTACGATTCTGCCGCTTTCGTCACAGGTCATGATGCCGAAACGGGAAGCCTCCGAACGGGGAACATCAATTACGGCGATGGTGCTGTCAGCCTGGTTGGCAATGTGATAATCCAGCATCTTGTTATAGTCCATCTTGTAGATGTGGTCACCGCCCAGGACGATGACATATTCCGGGTCATAGCGCTCAATGAACGCCATGTTCTGATAGATCGCATTGGCAGTACCCTCATACCAGGATGCGCCTGCTGCGGTCTGATACGGCGGCAGAACGTGTACACCGCCGTGCATCTTATCCAGATCCCACGGCTGACCGTTGCCGATGTATTCGTTCAGCACCATCGGCTGATACTGGGTCAGCACGCCGACAGTATCAATGCCGGAGTTGACGCAGTTGGAAAGCGGGAAGTCGATGAAACGATTCTTACCGCCATAGGGGATCGCTGGTTTTGCCACTTTTTTGTGTCAGGGCATACAGTCGGCTGCCCTGTCCGCCAGCCAACAGCATGGCGACGCACTTTTTTGATCTTCATGATATTCCTCCTAATATAAATTCAAAAATTTCTTTTGAATGGGTGACATAATGGAAAAGCTGTCCGGCTCACCTGGTGCTGCCGGGAGCCGCTTTGCGCTTTCTCGCAGTGCCTGCCGTTTTTTGACTGTCGTCTTTTTTCGGCTTGACGGCTGCGCTCTTTGCAGGGGATGCCTTTGCTGCTGCGGACTTTCTCGGCGCACGCTTTTTCACCGGACTGTACTTCAGATAGAGTACAGAAAGCGGTGCAAGGGTGAGGGAGATGCACTGTTCAAAACCGTGCATGGCAATGGGGAGCGTCTGGAATTTCTTTTCCGTGACGCCGCTGCCGCCGTAGACTGCTGCATCTGTATTGAATACCACCTGGTATCTGCCTTCCTTCGGCACACCGATCTTATAGTCGTTGCGCTGCACCGGGCAGAAGTTGCAGATGGCGATGATCTCGTTTCCGTCGTCGTCAATACGCCGGAAGGCGATGACGCTCTGCTGATAGTCGTCGTGGGAGATCCAGCTGAATCCCTGCCAGGAATCGTCATCCTGCCAGAGTGCGGCGTTGTTCAGATAGAATTTGTTCAGATCCTGTGAGAACTGTTCCATCTGCTTGTGTGCCGGCTGTTCCAGGAGTTCCCAGTCCAGTTGCGTCTCATAGTTCCACTCTTTTTTTCTGTGCGAATTCCTGTCCCATAAAGAGCAGTTTCTTTCCGGGATGCGCCATCATATAGCCCAGGAACGCCCGATAAGAGGCGAACTTTTCTTCTTCGGTCTGACCGCTCATCTTCTCCAGCATGGAGCATTTTCCGTAGACGATCTCGTCATGCGAAATGGGGAGAATGTAGTTCTCCGAGAAACAGTAGAAGAACGAGAACGTCAGCTTGTCGTGGTTGAACGCCCGGTAGATGGGGTCGAGGGAGATGTAGCTGAGCATATCGTTCATCCAGCCCATGTTCCACTTGAAGTTGAATCCCAGACCGCCGATGTCGGTGGGTTTGGTGACCATGGGCCATGCTGTGGATTCCTCTGCGATCATGAGGATGTCCGGATTCCGGGAGAATGCCGCCTCATTCAGATGCCGCAGGAAGTCTACCGCCTCCAGGTTCTCGTGACCGCCGTAAATGTTGGGACGCCATTCGCCGTCCTGCCGGTCGTAGTCCAGATAGAGCATGGATGCCACTGCGTCCACCCGAGTCCGTCCAGATGGAAGTCCTCCAGCCAGCAGCAGGCGCTGGAGATCAGGAACGAGCATACCTCGCCTTTGCTGTAGTCAAATACTCTGGTTCCCCAGCCCTTGTGTTCCATTTTCAGCGGATCGGCATATTCATAGCAGTATGTGCCATCGAATTCGCACAGCCCCATGGGGTCTTTCGGGAAGTGTGCCGGAACCCAGTCCAGGATGACGCCGATGCCGGCCTGGTGGAACAGGTCGATCATTTTCCGGAAGTCGTCCGGCGTGCCGTGCCGTGAGGTGGGCGCAAAGTAACCGGTGACCTGGTATCCCCATGAGCCGTCAAAGGGATACTCCGTCAGCGGCATGAATTCCACGTGGGTATAGGACATCTTTTTCAGATAGGGGATGATCTCTTCTGCAAAGCCGATATAACTGGGGAACTTCTCCGCCGGGTTGTGCTTCCAGGAGGAGATGTTCACCTCATAGATGTTCATGGGGCTTTTGTAGGGGACGTGCTTTTTCTTTTCCAGCATCCATTCCCGGTCTCCCCATACATATTCACTCTCAAACAGCTTGAGGCGGTGCCGGGCCGGCGCTCATAGTGTGCGGCATAAGGGTCTGCCTTATCCAGAATGCGGCCGTCCTGTGTCTCGATGCTGTATTTATAGCTGTCAAATTGTTTCAAGCGGGGCAGTTCTGCTTCCCAGACTGTGTCTGAGATCTTGTGCATGGGATTGGCGGTGCGGTTCCAGCCGTTGAACTCTCCGATCACGGAGACGCTCTTTGCGTGGGGCGCCCAGACACGAAAGCGGTAGAACTGTCCTCTTCCACGCCGGAACGGGTGCGCACCGAAGAATTTATGTGCCTCAAAGTTTTTGCCTTGGTGGAACAAATACAATGGAAAATCATTTGCGGTGGATTTCTGTGATGATTGCATAGCATACCCTCCTTTTGTTTTCTATTCATATTTTAACATATAAAGGATAGTATTGCAAGTTATTTTTTTGGTATCCAGTAAATTTCATAGAACCGCCCATATTTGAACCGCATATTTAGTCATGTTGCATAAAAACAAAGACGTATCATAACGGCTTTGTATTCTTTTTGTGGCGATATCGCACAAAGCACACGGCACATCTCCTGAAATTGTCTTTTGACAGAAAAAGCCGGAATCTGAATGAAATCAAGAAAAAGCAGCTTTCCTTTGGCAAAAAATAGATGCTGTGAAACTGCGGAATACCGTCTCAGAATGTGGGGAGCAGACGTGCGGCGCAGACGGTCACATCATCCCGGCACTTTCCGCCGGCGAAGATCTCTGCCTTTTCACAGATCTCCATCACGATCTGTTCCAGGTCGCTGGTGGTTTCCAGCAGCTGCCGGATCAGCGGATAGGCGTCCTCGCTGACGCCGTCCGACAGCATCAGAATGATGTCATCGGGGCAGAGCTTCACCTGCCGTATCGCTGTTTCGCCCTCCGGTTCCAGTCCGAGGGAAACGTCATGGCGCTGATGCGTGAGACCTTTCCGCCGTGGCGGATCAGTGTGGCGGCTGCCCCGGATTTCATCATGGTGAGACACCCGGCGTCCAGATCGAACCGGGCAACATCCAGTGTGGCAAAGGTCTCCTGGGGCGATTTGGTCAGCAGCAGCCCGTTCATCATGCGGACAGCCGCTGTGCCGGAGATGCCGCCGCTGATAAACTTGCGGAACAGCTCTGTGGTCATCCGGGACTCGATGGCAGCATTTTTTCCGGTTCCCATGCCGTCGGACAGCACCAGATAGGGGTTGCCGGCGCTGTCAGTGAAGAGGATGGCAGTGTCACCGGAGATGGTCTCCTGGCTGGCTTGCCGGGCAGAGGTGAAGTGTTCCAGCCGGTATCTGGGACGCTGGCAGAGCCGGTAGCGCACAGTCCGCCGGAGTAGATGGGGTCCAGTTCTTCCAGCGTCAGATTCAGAGATTCGGACAGGATGTGCCGGATGGTAGGCAGACAGCCGTCCAGTTCCCGGCTCTGGCAGCACATCTCGATCATAAGCCGGTCGGAAAGGGTGTGGTACACTGCGGCGGAGTCGCAGGGATAACCGTAGTGGAGCAGCTTGCGGCGCACGGTCTCACTGAGTTCGCTGCTGTAGCGGATGTGCAGCTGATCGCTGGTGGCGGTGAGCAGGTCCTCTGCGGCTGCCAGCTGTTCCAGGAGAACCGTGCGGCTCTCGGCAGTGCGTGCCGCCAGAAAGCGTGCCTTGCGCCGGTCGGCGGCGTGACGGGAAAAAGAGGGTGCGCAGGCGTTCTGTCCGAATGCAGTGTTCCAGCTCCTGCGGAATTGCAGGCGGTGCGGCACTCAGATGGGTCTCCATTTTCCGAAAGCCGGCGAGGGTGTCCTCGTAGTTGGTCTCCCAGCAGCGCAGCTTGTTCCGGCAGCTGCCGCAGACCGTCTCGCAGACTTCCCGTGTGGCGTCGCCTGTGGATTCTTCCTGGGGCAGGATCGCCGAGATGGCATCCGTATCCTCCCGGACGCTGCGGATGGCGTCTGCCATATACTGCAGCCGGGAAGAAAGGGGCAGCGTGTTATCAGAGCGGTCGGGCAGGTCTGTGATAAGCCACTTGTCCAGCCAGCTGCTGTCCAGGAACAGAAAGGCTGCGCTGCCCAGAAACAGGTTGATGACAGCGGAGACCTGGAGCAGACTTGTCCCGAAGGTGATGAGCGCCATCAGAGAGAACAGGAAAAAATACACCGGCAATGAGAAACCGGTTTTTTCCGGAGAGATAGCCCACCAGCAGACCGCCCACCGGCAGGATCAGCATGGGAAGTCCGGCATCCGGTGCGCCCAGGATTGCGCCGCAGGCTGTCAGTGCGCCGCAGATTACGCCGCCGGCACACCGGAACTTCTTTGCCCCGATTAGTGTGACTGCGGTGCTGATGACGCAGCCGGCGTTCATGGACGGGATGCCGTAACAGCTGAATGCTGCCACCGCCAGAATGAGAACGACTGCGGCGGCGCATCCGTCGGTGGAGCGCAGGGGAATCTTGCCTGTGCTGCGGACGCTGGAAAAGACGGCGTGCATAAAATAGGAGGCACAGCCGGTGAGTGCCGCAGTCATGGTGTAGCCGATCACTTCTGCGCCGCTGGCGTGGAATACCAGGGAGACGGCAATGCCGGAGAGAAACACACAGATGCCGGTGCTGCACGCCATGCCGGCGGCTGTTTTTGCAGGCCGTTTCAACAGGCGCAGGCACACCACGACTACCAGGGCAAACAGCAGGGGCAGGTTGTCCAGCATGGTATTGAGAGCGTATAGGAGATCAGACTGCCGATGAGAACGGCAATGGCACCGGGTGCGCTGAGGCTGGCGGCGATGGCGATGGGCAGCGGCGAGGTCATGGTTCCCATGTATGTACCGGCAAGGAGCAGTCCGGAGAGAAAACCGCCGCCGGTCTCCCGGAGAATGCGTGGAACGGGGATGCGATGGAGGAGCTGAGGTTGGCTGGGGTTGTGCATGATGGAAACGTCCTTTCTTTGCGGAGCGTCTGCCGGCGTACCTTTCTGCACGTGTTCTGTCTGCGGATTTTTCGGGATAGTTCGAGAAAATCCGTGGTTGCAGTCTGCGTACATTCGGATACGCCGGCAGGCTCTGAGGCGAGATGCCTGAAATATCATTGGTGTATTCATTATACCGTTTGGAGAGAAAAATATCTGTCAGAATCTCTTGCATCATTTTAGAACAATGTGCATGAATCTGCGGCGGCAGGACGGGCAATCGGGAGAAGATGCGTTTCCGGTCAGTTTGGTGGGAAAAAAAAAAGGCAGCACCGTACAAAGCTTGTACGATGCTGCCAAAAACCGGAATCCAAGAACCTGTCACACGTGTCCTGTCAAGACAGGCTCTGAAATATCGGTTGTCGTGTCCTATTTCCTCACCGGCTGCTGATACTCCATCAGCACCTGCTGCAATTCCTGGATATACAGCTGAGCGCCGTGGCTCTCCTGGATTCTCGGATTGGAGATCCAGCCAATCTCCATCCGCTCCGGCGTATCCAGGGGAACAGAGACAATGTCGCCGCCGTTCAGATCGGCGCTTACCATGCCGCTGCAAATGGTGTAGCCGTTGACGCCTCGGAGCAGATTGAACAAGGTGGCACGGTCGCTGACACGGATGCACTTTTTTTGTGGGGCATGGTGCTGAGCAGTTCCTCCGCAAAGTAGAACGAGTTGTGGACACCCTGTTCAAAGCAGAGAAACGGGTATGGTTCCAGGTCGGCGGTCGTGACAGATGCCCGTCCGGCGAGAGGATGCTCTGCCCGGAGAAAGACGTGCGGTTCTGCGTTCACCAGGGAGTGGAATTCCAGGTGGTATTCCTCCAGCATGGCACGGATCACCTTTTCGTTAAAGCTGCTGAGGTACAGAATGCCGATCTCGCTGTCGAAGTTGCGCACATCCTCCATGATCTCGTGGGTGCGTGTCTCCCGGAGGGTGAACTCGTAGGACTCCGGGGACAGCCGCTGGATGAGCCGGACAAAAGCGTCCACCGCAAAGGCATAGTGCTGGGTGGAAATGGAACACCGCTGGCGTGTCTGCTTGGCTGCGCCGTAGTGCTGGTGGAGCAGGTCTGCCTGTTCCACCACCTGTCTGGCGTAGGACAGGAACTCCCCGTCCGTCCTCGGTGAGGGCAATTCCTCTGGCGGAGCGGTGGAAAATGATAATGCCAAATTCTTCTTCCAGGGTGCGGACAGCACTGGAAAGCGTGGGCTGCGCCACATAGAGCTGTTTTGCCGTTTCGCTGATCGAGCCGTGTTCCACAATGGCGATCACATATTGCAGCTGCTGTAATGTCATAGCGTTTTCCCTCAGAGCGATTCGATCATGCGCAGCACGATGTCTGCCACACGTTTTGCGGCGATCTTTTCGAACTGATCGAAGGACATAGCGCCTTCGTCATCCGCATTGTCGGAGATGCAGCGGATGCTGACAAAGGGAACGCTGTTCCGGTAGGCGCACTGTCCCACAGCGGCGCTTTCCATGTCAATGGCATAGGGCGTGAGCCGCTGCTGGATCTCCGCCTTGACGGCGCTGTCTGTGACGAACGCCTCGCCGGAGACGATGCGTCCCACAAAGGATCTCACTTCGAAAGAACCGCAGGTCTTGACTGCCAGGTCAATGAGTGCCTGGTCTGCGGTGTAGATGCCGCAGTAAGGCGGATAGTCCTTCAGAAAGTGCAGATCCAGGTCGTGGGGCAGCACTTCGCTGGAAACTACAACATCACAAACGTGAATGTCGTTGTTCATGCCGCCTGCAATGCCGGCATTGATGACAGCGTCCGGTGCGAAATTGTCGATGAGCGCCTGGGTGCAGACTGCTGCGTTGACCTTTGCGATGCCGCTGCAGACGTGGACGATACGGGTGTCACCCACCTGGTTGATATAGTAGTCGAAACCAGCCTTTTTCTGGATCTCCGAATCGGGGAGACCCAGGCGGATGTCTACGAGTTCTGACGGCATTGCGCCGATGATTCCGATGGTTTTCATGTCAAAAATACTCCTTTAGTTGGTGTGAAATTGTGCCTGCATCTGAATGGGTTCTGCCCGGTAGAATGCCGAGCTGACCAGACCGTCTACGCCGGTCGCCGCATATTCTGCCACGTTTTCTTCCGTGAGATTTCCGGCAGCGATGATGGTGCAGTGGGGATATGCCGCCTTGACCTGTTCCACAGCCTTTGCCAGCGCATCCGGCTGCATCTGGAAAAACTGGATGGCATCCACGCCCACGGAGAGACAGCGGAGCGCCGTCTCTGCGGACTGTGTTTCCACAAAGACTTTCTTTTCGCAGAAGTGGCTTTTCTGCTGGGGATAGCGTTCCAGGAACACTTCCAGACCGCCCATGCAGGCGATGTGGGTCTCATAGATGAGAACAGTTTCCGAGAGTCCCATGCGGTGCGGAATGACGCCGCCGGCAACGACTGCCTTTGTGACCAGTGCTTTTGTTCCCGGAAAATGCGCCCGTGCCGCTGTCAGAGAGATGGCAGGCGAGATCGCCTGCACCTGGCTCAGCATATTTCTTGCCTTTGTGGCAACACCGGAACAGTGGGACAGCAGGGACTGGCAGATCTTCCACGCCCGGTGCAGGTCGCAGACGCTGCCCTCTGCGGTGAAGAACAGCTCGCCGGCGCCGATCTGTGTGCCGGTGGGGAGAGAATATGCGGTGGAAAGTCCCAGCTTCGTCAGAATACGGGATACCTCTTCGGTGCAGCAGAGGACACACGCCTCACGGGTATAGAACGACAGCGAACCCGGCTCATCGCCGATGTCCAGCCCCAGAGTCGTCAGATCCAGGTAAGGGGTGTCCTGCTGAATGAGGGCATCCAGTTCGCTGTCCGGAATATAGATCAGATCGCTACGCATTTGTGATCGCTCCTTTTTTCATTGTGATGCTACCATTATACCACAAAACCGCTGTGTTGTCCACTGATTTTCTTTTTCGTTTCCGGGGATTTGCTTTCTTTTCGAAATGCGGTGTGAGGAATTCTCCGGAATCCTGCACTACAGAATTCGGAAAAAAAGTGTACAACATCATACTATTTCAATTGACAAAAACTGTGGAAATATGCTATAATACCAATAGCACATCTGCAATTGCATGAGTGCAGTGTGATTTGGTATTACAGAAAGGTGAAACGACCATGAAATACAGAAAACTGACAGACATCAACCAAGCTATGACTGCCTCCGAGGATGCCATGCGGCAGGCAGATCTGGCGTTTCTGGACGAACTGGAAAAGGTGGCAGATGCCATCCGCAAAACGGCGGTGGAGCGTCCGGTGATTCTGCTTGCAGGGCCGTCCGGTTCGGGAAAGACAACGACAGCTTTTCTGCTGGAGCGCTTTCTGGATGGCTGGGGCGTGGAGACCCACACTATTTCCATGGACAATTTCTTTTCCACCATGACATCGCAGCAGCGGGAAATGGCGGCAACGGGAAAGTTGGATCTGGAGTCTCCGGCACGGGTAGACATTCCCTATCTGAACCAGCATCTGCAAAGCATCATTGCTTGCAAGCCGACCTGGATGCCCCGGTATCATTTTCCCACCACGACCCGTATCGACCAGGACTGGCAACTGACCCGGAAACCCGGCGAACTGCTTTTTTGCTGGAGGGCATCCATGCGCTGAATCCGGATGTCATCACCATCCCCGAGGAGATGACCGTGCGGCTCTATGTCAGCGTCCGCACTCGTGTGACAAACGGAGAAACCGTGCTGCATCCGTCCAGACTGCGGCTCATGCGCCGGATGCTCCGGGATAAGAACTTCCGCCAGCGCAGTGTGGCAGAGACGCTCTCCATGTTTGAACACGTGCAGGCAGGGGAACACAAATATATTGCACCTTATAAAAAGCGTGCTGATTTTTCCATAGACACGTTCCTGCCCTATGAGCTTGGCATTTACAAGACGCTGCTGGACGGGGAATTAGAGGCGGAAATGCAGCACCCCATGCTGCTGGAACTGCGGCAGATGTGGGATGATGTGGCACCGCTGACGCTGGAACACGTACCGGCAGATTCGCTGGTACGGGAGTTTGCAGGGGGATAGTGTGTTCCAGTACTGAGACTGCTTTTTAAGCTGCCCGATCTGGAATCTGTGGACTATCTTACACAGGAATAAAAAGGAATCTGAAATGGATAAAACTGTGTAATTTAATATTTATCTATAATTTATAAAATGATTGCACATCAATATCATGTACAATAAAAGGGATTTCACGCCGTAAAGCGGTGTGTCACACCGGGGTTTTATCCGAACGGAGGAGGTTGCTTGTATGTTTTGTAAGAGTTGCGGTGCGAAGATTCCGGATGACTCGAAGTTTTTGCAAAGAGTGTGGGGCGAGATGTGCGGAAGAGTCTGCGCAGATGCCTTTTTCGGGAACAATGCAAAAGAAACCGAAAAAGACGATGTGGATTCTTTTGACCTGCATCGTTCTGGCGGCAGCGGTCTGTGTAATTCTGCTGGCTGTTTTCCGTGGACAATCCAAAACCGATGTTTCTGAGCGCAGCGGAAAGCGGATCACAGAAAATGCGTGACAACTTCGGGAGAAGAATCTTCCGAAACAGATGCCGAGAAAAAGGCGTTGGAACAGGATGATGCCAAAGCAGTGTATGAGGCGGCGAATGCCGTTTTTAAGTCCATGGGGCTTTCTGACACCGGAATGTATCACTATGGGAATGACACAAAAATTGACAAGGAACTGGACGATAAATGCGATTTTCTGAAAAATTATGAGGATATTGCAATTTACACTGCGGATGGAACGGCGCTGTCTGTTGTATGCTATGGAAAAGAAACAGACGGAACGCTGACCTATTCCACATATCCCACGTATTGTACTGATGCGATGTTGAATTCCGGTGTTAGCGTGTTGTACCTTGCACTGGATGATGCCGGAAAGATCACGGCAAATAACATTGAGGCGGAAAAGTGCGGCACGGCAATTGAGAAGGCATTGACGAAGATGGAAGATGCAGGAACGCCGATGCAGGACGGGACATATACACTCCAGGATTGTGGAGACCTGGCAGATTATATGGATGTGTCACGGTTTAATCTTTACCAGACTGTTGATTTCGAAGTGTATACAGCGTCATCCGGACAGCAGAAATGCACTGTGATCCTCAGCGTGGATGGGACATACTGCGGCGCATATCCGGTGAAAACGACGCTGGATAACTGGTCTGACCATACCTTGAAAGACGGCATTGAAAAATAATGCGTGCAGGAACACCGCTTCTCCTGTACAGCAATAAAAGTATCGCACCATGCAGGCTGTTCTGTATGGTGCGATATTTTTTTATCCCAACTTCTGAACCCCGGAAACCGCCAGCCCCACATTCCCTATGAGAAACACCAGCATTGCCGCTGCCGTAAAAGCGGCGGCGTAAGTCTTTCCGGCGCATCCGTTTTCCCGGAGATATTGTTTCAGCTGTTCCCGGCGGTGGAGCAGCCAGAATGCGGCGAAAGCGAAAAAGAAAATGTTGATGCCACGGTAGAGATAATCCTGTGCGGCAGGGGAAAGATACCCCATCGCCCTGCCCAGCAGTTCGCCGAACACCAGGTTGTTGAGCAGGTGCAGCAGAATGGACCAGCGGAGCGAAAATTCCGCCGCCGTGTAGCCAAGCACCAGTCCGGTGAGAAAGGCGAACGGCATCTGAAACAGATTGGCGTGCATGACGCCGAACAGCAGGGCAGAGGTCACAATGGCAAACACCTTTCCGTATCGCTGAAACTGCGGCATCACCAGTCCACGGTAGATGAGTTCCTCGCCGACCGGCGCAAAAACGGCGGTGTACAGGAACATGGAAAGGGTAGTACTTTGCGCCGATGCAGCATCCAGCTGTCCCATGGCGGTATATCCAAACAGCCGGAGCAGCAGTTCCAGACTGTTCCCGAACAGGGAATAGATCAGCTGCGCTCCCATGAAAATGCAGCTCAGCAGCAGAAATCCTTTCAGCGGCAGGGGCTGTCTTTGGGAAAAGAGCTTTCCGGGCGGTGTGCTTTTTCGGAAGTACCAGCCGAGAAACAGCACACCCACACATACAGCGGGCAATGCTGGAAACACCGCTGCCGATGCGCTGCTGTTCAGCTGTGTCAGCACTTCCTGCCGCCGGCTGCTGTCCGGTATCGTCAGCCAGACCCAGCACTTTCGTGCCAGCGGTTCTGCGGCAAAGACGGCGTACCGCAGCAGCGTGTATAAGACCAGTCCGAATACGGTGCGGTCAATGGCTTTGCGGATCTCCTGCATAAAGACACCTCCGGCAGCATGAGAAAAACAAAAAAAAGCTGACCATGCTTTCACATAGTCAGCTTTCCAGAATCCTTGGTGCGGATAAGAGGACTTGAACCTCCACCCCTTTGCGAGGACTAGCACCTGAAGCTAGCGCGTCTACCAATTTCGCCATATCCGCAGCAGTTGTTTCCAATTTGTACCCGATGGAAACACCCGAAAGGGAAAGAGTCGGGGATGCAATTCAAAATTTCAGAGAAAGCTGTTGGTGCGGATAAGAGGACTTGAACCTCCACCCCTTGCGAGGACTAGCACCTGAAGCTAGCGCGTCTGCCAATTCCGCCATATCCGCATAGATATGCTTTCTCAGACAAATATGAACTTGTTGCATCGAATGAAAACATGGTGCGGATAAGAGGACTTGAACCTCCACCCCCTTGCGAGGACTAGCACCTGAAGCTAGCGCGTCTGCCAATTCCGCCATATCCGCATTTTTGTATGCCGTGTTTTCAGCGACAAGAATTATTATAGCACAACATTTTTGATTTGTCAAGCCTTTTTTCAATTTTTTTTGGTTTTTTTCTGATTTTTTCGCAGGAGTTGAAAAAATGCCGCAATTTCGGCGCTTTTTCTTTACTTGCACAATGCGTGAAACTGTGCTATAATAGTAGACGCATCAAAATAATCTCGAATCATGATAAAAAGTGTGCTTTCGGAGCAGGATGAATGTGCGGCACACTTTGCTGATAGGGGGAAGAAATATGGAACATTATCTGGACAATGCTGCGACGACCAAACCCTGCGCAGAGGCGGCTGCTGCTGTGATGAGCTGTATCTCATCACACTACGGCAACCCGTCCTCTCTGCACCGCAAGGGGCTGGAGGCACAGCATGAAGTAGAATATGCACGCAACCAGGTTGCCGGGCGCTGGGATGTAAGGCGCAGGAGATCGTGTTTACATCCGGCGCAACGGAGAGTACCAACCTGGCGCTCTGCGGCGCAGCTGCCGCATACGGCAGAAAGCGGAAGAAGATCATCACCAGCGCCGTGGAACACGCATCGGTCAGGGAGACTATGGCGCATCTGGAAACGCTGGGCTTCACGGTAGTATCCGTGCCGCCGGCAGAGGATGGACTGTACCATGCAGAGGACTTTCTGAAAGAAGTGGACAAGGACACCTGCATGGTGAGCATCATGCTGGTGAACAATGAAAACGGCTACCGGATGCCGGTGGAAGAGGTGTTCCGCACCGTGAAACGGCGTGACCCGGACATCATCACCCACTGCGATGCAGTACAGGGTTTCTTAAAGGTATCATTTAAGCCGAGAACCCTCTGCGCAGACCTGGTATCCCTTTAGCGGTCATAAGGTACACGCATTGAAAGGTGCCGGAGCGCTGTATATTCGCCAGGGCGTGCGGCTGAAACCGGTGCTGTACGGCAGCCGGCAGGAAAAGGGACTGCGTCCGGGTACGGAGGGCGTTCCGGTGATTGCAGCATTTGGCGCAGCAGCGGAAAAGCTGGTGCTGACCATGGATGAGCGGTACGATGCCGTTTCCGGACTGCGCAGCAGCCTGATCGAACAGCTGAAGGAGATGGACGGCGTTATCATTCGTGACCTGCCGTCGGCGTCTCCGTATGTGCTGAATATTTCCCTGCTGGGATATCGTTCGGAGATCGTGCTGCACTATCTGGAACAGCGTGAGGTCTATATTTCCAGCGGCTCTGCCTGTTCCAAGGGCGCCAGCAGCGGTGTTCTGGAACTGTTCGGCGCAAAGCCGGCAGAAGTGGACAGCGCCCTGCGCATCAGCTTTTGTTCCGACAATACAGAAGAGGATATTGCGGCGCTGGTACAGGGATTGAAGGATGCACAGAAAGATCTGATGCACTGATACGGCAGAACTGCCGGGAATAGAAGGAGAAAATACATGGCAAAAAGAATTGATTTTGGCAAAATATGGCGAGATGGCACTGAAAGGGTTGAACCGTGGCACATTCGAAGATATTCTGATGAAGAACCTGCGCCGCCGTCTGAAAAAGTTCGGCGCATTCAAACTGAATCGTGCGCAGTCCACCATTTATATGGAACCGCTGTCAGATACCATCGACCTGGACGAAGTTCTGGAACAGCTCCAGTGCGTCTTTGGCATTGCGGCGCTGTGCCGTGCTTGCGTCTGCGAAAAGACCATGGAGGACATTTCTGCCAAGGCGGTCTCTTATCTGGAAGAGGTTTTGCAGGGTGCAAATACGTTTAAGGTAGAGGCAAAGCGTGCGGACAAGGCGTTTCCGCTGAAGTCGCCGGAGATCTGCGCAGAGTTGGGCGGTATCCTGCTGGACGCATATCCGCACCTTTCCGTTGATGTACACCATCCGGACGTGACTGTAATGGTAGAGATCCGTGATACCCACGCATTTGTTCACGGGCAAACCTCAAAGGGTGCAGGCGGTCTGCCGGTCGGCAGCAGCGGCAAGGCACTTCTGCTCCTGTCCGGCGGCATTGACAGCCCGGTGGCAGGCTATCGCATGGCACGCCGTGGCGTACATATTTCCGCCATTCACTATGTCAGCCCGCCTTATACCTCCGACCGTGCGCAGGAAAAGGTGGAACAGCTCTGCCAGGAACTGACGCCGTACTGCGGCAACATTGCATTTTTCTGCGTACCGTTTACAGAGATCCAGGAGGCAATCAAGAAGTATTGTCCGGAAGAGTATTTCACCGTTATTATGCGGCGGCTGATGATGGAAATTGCACAGAAGATCGCTGCAAAGGACAACTGCCTGGCGCTGATTACCGGCGAGAGCGTGGGACAGGTGGCAAGCCAGACCATGCAGGCGATCGCCTGCACCGATGCCGTCAGCAAGATCCCGGTATTCCGTCCGCTGATCGGTTCGGATAAGACGGAGATCGTGGAAACTGCCCGTGCCATCGGCACCTTTGAAACTTCCACGCTGCCGTATGAGGACTGCTGCACAGTGTTTACGCCGAAACACCCGAAGGTGCGCCCGTCTCTGGAAGAAGTGGAAAAGGCGCAGGCAAAGTTCGACTTCACGGAAATGGTGGACAAGGCAGTCGCCGGCACAACCATGAAGGTTTTCGAACTGAACTGAGCAGACAGGAAGGTGCTGTGAAATATGGCATATACCTTAATAGATGAAAAAAAAGTGTGTCGTATTTATCAAGACACAGAAAAAAGCACTTGACAAAACCCTTGCACATATTGTACAATTATTAGATGGAGAACATCAGACCATCGCCACGGCAGAGAGCTGTACGGGCGGTATGCTGTCGCAGATGATTACCTCCGTGCCGGGTGCATCCCATGTATTTGAACTGGGACTGTGTACTTATGCGGAGCGGATGAAGACCAGACTGCTGGGCGTTCCGGCAGAGCTGATCGCAGCGCATGGTGTGGTGAGCGCAGAGGTGGCTGCGGCGATGGTGCAGGGACTGCGCCGTCAGTCGGACGCTGATCTCTGTCTCTCTGTGACTGGACTGGCAGGGCCGGGCGGCGGTACGCCCGGAACAGCCTGTGGGGACGGTCTATGCTGGGATTCTGTATGGGGGGGAGCAAGAGGCAGTCATGCACTTGCAGCTTTGGCGGTACGGACTGCGCACACGGGAAGAGATCCGTCTGGGTACGGCTGTGTGTGCATTCGGCATCGCAGAACGAATCCTGATGGAGGAAGCAGAATGCAGGAAGAAGAAAAAATGCTGTAACACCGACTGAGGCGGCGGAAACGCCGGAACAGCCGGAGCGCAGCATTGCGGAAGAACCGGCAGAAGGATCTGAGACTGCGGATGCGGCGGAAACAGCGGCAGAAGATACCGCAGAGATCTCAGAGACAGCGCCGGAGGAGGTTCCTGCTGAGCCGGAGGACAAGATCCGGGCGATCCGCACCAGCCTGTTCCACATTGCACAGGAAGAGGAAGGAGGCGGTCACACAGCGTGTGGCGCAGCAGATCCGACAGGTCAAGGATCAGAAGGAACACCCGGAAAAGTATCCGCCGCCGCCCATGCCGCCGAAACCGAGAAAACAGACGTTTGGTCAGAAAATGCTGGGGCTGTTTCCACAGCGTGGCGATTCCGGAGGCGAAGTGGTGCGGAAAAGTATCTTTCTTTTTTTTCAGCGACGGTGTTTCTGGTCTGCATGGTGCTGATCGTCCTGTACTTTGTGGACATTTTCCGTGCGGATAAGCTGTATGAGGACATCGGCTCCAATTACCACGCCAACCAGTCGGTACAGACGACCACCGCAGTGCAGGAGACACAGCCTGCGGCAGAAGAGCCTACCGAAAAGATCTATACGCTCCTGCCGGGTGCGGCGGATCTGCTGGCAATGAATTCAGAGATCAACGGCTGGATTTCGATTCCGGATACCAAAGTGGATTATCCGGTGCTGCACCATCTGGACGATGAGCCGGGCAATGAGTATTATCTCTACCGGAATGTGCAGAAAGAGGATTCCAAGCCGGGTTCGATCTTCCTGGATTACCGCTGTACCTTTGACGATGTGGGCGAGGACGGCACGCTGAAGAGTCCCAGCTCGGACAACCTGATTATTTACGGTCACAATATGCGTGACCTGTCTATGTTCGGTACGCTGAAATATTACCGTACCGATGAAAATTATTACGATGAACACCCTATCATCCAGCTGAATTCCAATTATGAGACCTATCAGTACAAGATCTTCGGCTACTTTATTGCAGACGCCGAGGATACCACAGATACCCGGTTCGAATATTGGAACGCCATTGACTTTTCGGGTGAGAAGGAATTCTATGACTATGTCAATGAGGTAAAGCGCCGGACGCTGCGCATCACCAATGTGGATGTGACCTACGGCGACCAGCTGCTGACCCTTTCTACCTGCAATAATGCCTTTGATACGGCACGCCTGGTGATCGTGGCACGGCGTGTGCAGGACGGGGAAGATCCCAATGAGCGGATCGCCGGAAGCATTCCGCACCCGAACATCAAGTGGCCCAATGTGTATTATCTGCGGCATGAAAAGACATACGACCCCAATGCGCCCTTTGCACCTTACGGGCAGGGGACTGATGGAAATGAGGAATCATAAATGAAGAAATGGCAAAGCAGCGCAGTTGCTGCGGCACTGGTATTTTCCATGTTTACAGTCGGATGCGGCGAGCAGATCGACCAGAATGCCGGCATAGCGACTTCTGCACCTGCCACAGAGGCGGCGACAGAGGCGACAACTGCGGCGCCGGAACTGACAGAACGTGCAAAAAACTTCTGGCACAGAATCCGGATACGGTAGGCTATATCACTATCGAGGGTTCACAGGTGGACAATCCTGTGGTACAGACCTCGAACAACGAGTATTATCTCGACCACGGCTTTGACGGACAGGAATTCCGTGCCGGCACCGTGTTCATGGACTGCACCGATGACTTCGGCGCTGATCCGGAGACATGGTCAGAAAATATTGTCCTCTACGGACACAACATGGCAGACAACACCATGTTCGGTTCGCTGCGGCAGTACCGGCAGAATCCGTCCTACTATAAAGAAGCGCCTTTCATCACTTTCAGTTCCAATTATGCAGACTACACCTATGTGATGGTCGGATTGCTGATCACAGGCGGCGATGCAGATTCGGACTTTAAGTACTGGCAGATGGAAGATCTGGACGACAAGGCTGCCTTCGACAGCTATATGGGATCGGTCAATTCCAAGAACATGATCGACAACCCCATTGACGTGCAGTACGGCGACAGCCTTCTGACACTTTCCACCTGTTATTCCGATGAGGATAACTCCCGTTTCCTGATCGTGGCACGCCGTCTGCGTGACGGTGAGGATACTGCATCCATGCTTAGCACGATCCAGAATAACGGCGGAACTGACGCTGCACAGGAGTGACACGACCGGGAGGGAGACCTCGTCCGGTACTTCTGTGCGGCAGGGGACGGTTTGCAGCGATGCAGACGGTCTCCTATCACTACCCGGCTTTTGCCGGTCAAAATGGAGTTTTGATATGAAAATACGTTACCCACAAATGGGTATTGCACTTGCAGTTGCAGCACTTCTGGCAGGGACCTGCGCAGTCAGTGCTTATGCAGTGCCGGAAACAGATGCAGCGGGTACTAGTACTGCGGCATCTGATACGACAGCAGCAAATGAAAGCGACGATACTTTGTGGAAAGCTGAAATTTCAGATTACGATTCCAGCTTATCATTGGTACAGTATGAAGAAGTTAAGCCCTCGGAAGAACAGGCGGCTGCGATTCAGGATGCGACAACACCCAGAGAATCCACAGCTGTGGCATCTTCCGATGCGGCAGGCAGCGCAAACATCGGCGCAGCAGCCTCTATGGCTGCCTCTGTAGAAGCCGGTCAGTTTGCATTTACCACTTATGGATATGGACACTGTGTGGGCATGAGCCAGAACGGCGCTAACTACTATGCGACCTACGGCGGCTATGACTACCAGTCAATTTTGTTTCATTATTTTCCCGGTACCACACTGGTGCAGGAGAGTGCGTCCAGCACGATCACTGCAAACGGTGTGACCGGCAGCTATGTGGATATCATTTCACAGATCGTATACAACGAGATGAGTTCCACCATGCACCCGGAGGCAATGAAGGCCCAGGCAATTGCCGCTTATTCTTACATTATGTTTAACGGCGGCAGCGTGAACAATGTGATCTTAAAACCGAATCCGCCGCAGAATGTCATTGATGCGGTTTCCGCAGTAGCCGGACAGGCGCTGTATTATGACGGAGACTACGCTCTGACAGTCTATGGCGCATCCAGCGGCGGCGCAACTGCCAGCTCCGGTGATATCTGGGGCAGACAGTATGACTATCTGGTCAGCGTCCCCAGCGAATACGATGCGGAATACGATCCTTATTATGGTGTGGTCACCTATATGTCTGTGGATGAAGTACGCTCCCGGATCCAGAACGCCTATGGCATCGCACTTTCCTCGAATCCGTCCAACTGGATTCAGCTGGAAGTGGGTGACAGCGGCTTTGTCCGTTCGGTGACGATCGACGGTCAGAAAACAGTAAACGGTAACGCATTCAGCAATGTTCTGGGACTGCGCAGCCCCAGATTTGCATACGTCTGCGGATAAAATCAGAAAATTGCCAGAAAGCACAGACGCTTTTGTCTCTCTGACTGTACTGCGAAAACTGCTTGATTCGGGAATCATTTGACAGGGGACTGTCATACAATAGCAGTACCGGAGAACGGCAATGTGTTTTTATGGAGGAGAAAGAACAAATGGATTTTCGTGATCAGTTTCGGAAAATGAGCGACGATGTAGGGAAGATGGCAAGAGAAGTTGCCGACACTTCCAAAAAGGCGACTGCCCGTGCAAGAGTACGCCGCATGATCAACAGCTGCAACGATTCGCTCCAGACGATTTATCAGGAGATCGGTTCCCGCTATTATGTGGAGAACCAGTGCCAGCCGGAAGAACAGTACGAGGGACTGTTCCAGCAGGCATCGGATCTGATCGCACAGATCGATGTGCTGAAATCGGAACTGGCAGGGCTGGATAATGCCAGCATTTGCCCGGAATGCGGTTCTAAGGTGAACGACGGACAGAAGTTCTGTCCGGAGTGCGGTCATAAGAACGCATCCTATGGAAAGTGGAAAGCTGAGGCAGAGGCAGCAGAGGCTGCTCGCCGTGCGGCAAAGGAAGCAGAGCAGGCAGAACGGGAAGCCCGCAAGGCGGCGCAGTCTGCGTCTGTTGCCTATGAGACCACAGCGGAACCGGTTTCCGATGAGGCAGAAGAAAATGTTTTTCCGTCAGATGCGACAGCGTGTGACGGAGAAGATGCACAGTAATTTGGTGCGGTTGCATTCCGGGAGGCGGATGCCTTTCCGTGCGGAATGTGTTTTAAGAAAAGCTGGTGTACACGGACAGTGTGTGCCAGCTTTTAAGCCGGCAGATCTGCATATGCCAGCCGGCGTTAAGGAGTACATATCATGAGATGGAATCGTTTCTTGACACCGGGGCGTGTGATCGCCGCCGGATTTGCGTTTTTGATCCTGGTGGGGGACAGGTCTGCTCCTGCTGCCGATCTCTCACCAGCCGGGGCAATCCCTTTCCTTTATGGACGCCCTGTTCACGGCGACCAGCGGCGTCTGCATCACCGGGCTTTCCTCGATCCAGTGCAACGCCGTGCTTTCCGGTTTCGGACAGGCGGTGCTGCTGCTGCTGATCCAGGTGGGCGGCATGGGTATCACGACGCTGGGCGTGGGCATTATCCTGGTGACCGGCAAGAAAATTGGCATCCGGGAGCGGACACTGATTAAGGAGTCCCTCAACCAGCCCAGTTTTCAGGGAATCCTGCGGTTGTTGAAAGTGATGCTGATGGTGACATTCAGCATTGAAGGCATCGGCGCAGTGCTGTCCTTTCCCATTTTTCTGCAGGATTATCCGGTGGGAAAGTCGGTCTGGCTCAGCGTGTTCCATTCCATTTCGGCGTTCAACAATGCCGGGTTCGATCTGCTCGGCGGTAGCAGCCTTTCGGATTACCGGAACAATGTCCCCATGCTGCTGCTGACTTCCGGGCTGACCATCTGCGGCGGTCTGGGATTTGTGGTAATGCTGAATATTGCGCAGAAACGGCGGTTCCGGCGCTTTTCCCTGCACACAAAGGTGGTTCTGACCATGACCGTGTTTCTGCTGCTTGCCGGAACGCTGCTGCTGCACGTGACACAGGACGGTCTGACCTGGATGCAGTCGTTCTTTTACAGCGCGGTCACCCGAACCTCCGGTTTCAGCATCTATAATCTGGGGGACTTTTCCAACGCATCACTGCTCTGTATGGCTCTGCTGATGTTTGTGGGTGCAGCGCCGGGTTCGACTGGCGGCGGCATTAAGGTGACGACGCTGTTTGTGTGCATCTGGTCTGCCATCGCCTATACCCGGAATCAGCATCCCACGGTGTTCCGCCGGCGGTTTTCCCAGGAAGTCCGGGACAAGGCGCTGATGATCTTTTTGATGGGCTTGTCGGTGGTGCTGGTTTCCACATTCCTGCTGTGTATGCTGGAGCCGGATGCGTCGTTTATCCAGGTGTTGATGGAGACCACATCGGCGTTTGCTACCGTGGGGCTTTCCTGCGGATTGACAGCAGGGCTGTCGGCTGCGAGCAAGCTGGTTCTGGTTCTGACCATGTATATCGGGCAGCTCGGACCGCTGACGGTTGCTACCCTCTGGATGGTGCAGGGCAGAAAGAACAGTGAGATTTTGAGACCGGAAGAAACCATTTCCGTGGGATAAGGAGCGAACAATGAGAAACAATGCGAAAAAGAAAAGCTGTATGCGGTGATCGGTCTGGGACGCTTTGGATTTTCCCTGGCGAAACGCCTGGCTGAGGCAGGAAAAGATCTGATCGTCATTGACCGGAAGGAAACGGTCATCAACGATGCCGTGACATTCACGGACAACGCTTATATGATGACAGACCTTTCCAAGGAGAATCTGCGGAATGTGGGCATCCAGAACTGTGATACTGTAATCGTGGGCATCGGCAGCGACTTTGCCGTCAGCGTGCTGACGACCATGATCGTTTTGCAGCTGGGCGTGCCGCACGTGATCGCCAAGGCGCTGACAGAGGAGCAGGGCTGCGTGCTGGATAAGCTGGGCGCTGAGGTGGTCTATCCGGAACGGGAAATGGGCGTGCGCCTGGCGAACCGTCTGCTTGCACCTCGTGTCATGGAATACATTGCGCTGAACGATGATATCAGCATCACAGAAATTTTGATTCCGGATACCATGCCGGAAATGACGGTGCAGGAAATGAACCTGCGCCAGCGGTATGGTCTGAACATCATTGCCGTAAAGCGTGGGGGAAGAAGTCACGGTGGATATCCGTCCGCAGATGCAGCTCCATGCGCCGGACATTCTGGCAGTCGTGGGACGGCACGATCAGGTGAACCGGTTCGAAAACGACTTGCAGAATCGGAAAAAGTTCTGACTGCGGCACTGAGAAAGGGAAAAGCACTATGCGAAAACCGGACAAATTTGACCCGAAGGAACTGCACCGGAAAACGGAGGCAGAACTGCGGAAAATAAAGAAAAGCGGCAATCTTTCCGACCGTGACCGGGAACGGATCGAAAACCGTCTGCGGGAAAAAGACCGTGGAGACGATTGACAAAAGGCTGCTGCCGGAGTGAGAAAACTCTCATCTTCGGCAGCAGCCTTTTCTGTCGGAAACCCCTCTGGTTCCGGAAACGTTTCTATGGAGAAACCGATTCTCGGAACATCTATCTCAAAAAGCAGGCCCTGCTGGTATTCTTATTGTATGCAGCAGCGCCGAAAAAGGGAACAAGGAAACTTCTGGAATCATTCAAAGTGCTTTGCGTTCCGGAAATTCAGCGCACCGGAAAACGGGTCATAGCCGATGTCCTTGTTGTTGCTCTTGGTGATGCGTACTGATTCTTATAGAAAATGGGCAGAAATACACATTCGTCCAGAAGGGATTGTTCCAGCTGGGCGCATTTTTGCTGGAGTTCCTCTTTCGAACCGCACTGGTGCAGTGCCTGGATGGCGGCGTCGGTGGTACCATTGGCGTAATAGAACGGGTTGGTACGGGATGAAAACTGTTCCAGTACGCCGGCAGGGCTGTCGTAAGAGGCGGTAATACCGCAGACAGCGACAGTGTAATTTTTGCTTTGCAGGCGATCCCAGTAGTCAGATTCGGACACCTCTTCGATGCCGATGTAGAAAACCGAATACCTCCTGCCAGGTCTGGATCACATCGTGGAGATTGTCGCAGTCCATCAGCGAGGCGCAGACCAGGATCTTTGCGGAATCCAGGGATTCTCTGCCCAGCTCCTGCATTCCCTGCTGGAACAGCGTCAGTGCTGCGTCCGGGTCGTAGGCAGTCTGCGCATCCGGATATGTGTCCCGATAGCTTGCGCCGTTCCAGTGGATCGCCGGCGGAATCAGTCCGTATGCCGGCAGCAGGTCATCGCTGGAATTGCCGCCGATGTTGGCACGGTCTATGCCCATGGACAGCGCCTTTCGGATCTTGGCGTTTGCAAATGCCGTGTCATCCGGGTTGAAGATCAGCCCAAGGGTGACGGAACGGGTCGCTGTAACAGAATAGTTGTCGCTTTCCATATACTGCGGCTGGTAGACAGAGCTGGTCATCAGATCGGATGTGCCGTCCGTGAAATCCGCAGCTGCCTCGTCGCTGCTTTTTGCGGATCTGGAAGGTCAGATTGGTGGGATAGACGCTCCGGGCTTTTGCATTGACTGCATTGCGCCGCATGAAGATCTGGTTCTGGTTGCCGTACTGGTCGTAAAACCAGAGCCGCAGGTAGAAATGCGCCGCAGGATGCCACTGATTCCTTGTCCAGTCCATAGCGCCCCTTGGTCTGCTGGAAAAAGTTTTCGTTGCAGGGCATTGCTGCGGTGGATGCCAGATTGCTGAGAAATTCTGCATCAGGGCGTGACAGGGTGAACTGCAATTCCGTATCGCTCACTGCCCGGACGCCGATCTCTGACGGGTCGAGCTGACCGCTCTGGACGGCATCTGCATTTTGCAGACAGGAAAACATGGTGGTATAGGGCGACTGGGTCTGCGGATCAAAGATGCGCTGGAACGCATAGGCGTAGTCCGATGCTGTGACTTTCCAGGTCTCGTCGTCGTCCACTACATCGTCCTGGTTGGCGTCGTAGAACCAATAGCGGTCGTTTTTCAAGAGAAAGTATAGACCAGTCCGTCCGCAGATGTTGTGTAGCTTTCCGCTGCGGCAAGCTGCGGACTGCCGTTTTCGTCCAGCTCGACCAGTCCCTCGTACAGGTTTTCGATGATCGTCTTGGAGGCGGCGTCTGTGGCAGACTGCGGATCCAGGCTCTTGGGATTTGCCGGGAGACTGGCGGTGAACAGATAACCGGAGCCGTCGCTTTCCTGTTTTTCCAGGAACGGCACGGAACAGCCGGCACAGAACTGCATGGCACAGGCGGCGGTGAGAAATACGGCGAAATAGCGTGATTTTTTCCAAAATGACATAGCAGGTTCCTTTCGCTTATCTTATATTGTTTCTTGGAATGGAGTATATGACAGCGGCTGTATTTCTATGCGTTTCGATGCAGCACTGCCCATTTTTCTATTATAGCATGACCGGAAAGGTTGTGCAAGATACAAATACGGATTTTGTCGAATTTTTTTGAAAGGAAAGGCGATTGCGCTGATTCCTGTAAAATTTGTTTGCCGGCTTTGTTCGCCGCCGCCTTGACAAATCCCCGAAAATCTGTTACACTAAACATATCGCAAATTGAAAACCTGTGTGCTGCAATAGAGAAAGGACGGTGCCGAGTGTGCTTCATGCAACTGGCTCGAAGAAAGAACTGACACGTCTGGCGTATTATGCGCTGGTTTCCGACATCCTGGAACACGCTGATGTGCAGGCGCTGAAACAGTTCCGACACCATCGGTATACGACACGATTCCAGCACAGCCTGAATGTATCCTATTACAATTATCTGCTGTGCCGCTTTTTCCATTGGGATGCAGTTTCTGCTGCAAGAGCAGGACTGCTGCACGACCTGTATTTTTATGAGACAGATGCGTATGACCGCACAGAATCTCCCGGTCAGAAATCTCACAGCGCCCACCATCCGGAGGTCGCCGTGCAGAATGCGGTGGATCGGTTTGCGCTGAATCCGCTGGAACGGGACATGATTGAAAAGCATATGTGGCCGGTGACGCACCGGATGCCCCAGTATAAGGAAAGCTATGCCATTACCTTTGTGGACAAATATGCGGCGATCGTGGAATTTTTCGGTCTGGGTGCGCAGAGGATGCTGTCTCATATCCGCAGAAAACAGACTGTTTGAAAATAAGGACATAAGGCAATGCAGGATTGCCATAAGAAAGTCCTGAGTGGGAGCTTGCTGTGCGCAGGCTGAGAGGAGATGCAGACATCTCGACCAGACCTGATTTGGATAATGCCAACGGAGGGAACGAAAACACAGTGTATCTTGTGAGAGAACGTACCCTATGGGTGCGTTCTTTTTTTTACGGCAGTACCGCAAAACGGACTTGCGTCATGATGCGGCAATGCCCTATGCTATGAAAGGAGCAGAAAATGCAGAATACTTCTATCAATTATTCGCTGTATGCCATCACAGCCCCTGCTGCAAATCTGACGACCCAGGTGCAGCAGGCGATCGACGGCGGCATCACCATGCTGCAGATCCGGGAAAAGAACTGTACCACAAAGCGGCTGATCGAGCTGGCGTATCCGATTTTGAATCTGTGCCGCAATGCCGGGATTCCCTGCATCATTGATGACGATGTAGAGGCGGCAAGGGTGCTGGGTGCAGACGGTGTCCATGTGGGACAGCGTGACATGAAGGTGCAGCAGGCACGGGAGATCCTGGGCGACAAGGCGATCATCGGCACCAGCGCACACAACGTGGCAGAGGCAGTGGCGGCGGAAAAAGCCGGCGCAACGTATCTGGGCTGCGGCGCCGTTTTTCACACCAGCACCAAGCATGACGCCACCCTGCTGCCCTATGCCGTGCTGTGCGACATCCGGAAGGCAGTCTGCATTCCGGTGGTTGCCATCGGCGGCATTACAGCGCACAACATTCCGCAGCTGTACAGCTCCGGCATTGACGGCGTGGCTGTGGTCTCCGCTGTGTTCGGACAGCCGGATGTGACACGGGCAGCCCGGGAACTGCATGAACTGACAAATCCGTTTCAGAAAAAGGAGCAGCGCCTATGACCATTGCTCCGGTTCTGACCATTGCCGGGAGTGACAGCAGCGGCGGCGCCGGCATCCAGGCAGACTTGAAAACCATGACCATGCTGGGCTGTTTTGGCATGAGCGCCATTACAGCGCTGACGGCGCAGAACACCACAGGGGTTCGGGAGATCTGTCCCGTTCCGGCGGCGTTTCTGGAACAGCAGATCGCCGCAGTCTGTGAGGATATTCCGCCGCTTGCCGTAAAGATCGGCATGGTGTACGACATTCCCCAGATACACGCCATTGCAGCCGCTGTGCGGAAGTACAGGCTGCCTCATGTGGTGGTAGACCCGGTCATGGTCGCCACCAGCGGCGATGCCCTGCTGAGATCCCAGGCGCAGACCGCCTTGACGCAGGAACTGTTTCCGCTGGCAGAGGTGATTACGCCGAATCTTCCGGAGGCTCGGCAGCTGACGGGCATGGAAATCACCTCACCGGCAGAAATGGAGCAGGCGGCAGGAACGCTTGCAGAAAGATACCGCACCGCCGTGCTGCTGAAAGGCGGCCACAGCGTGGGCAGCTGCAATGACCTACTCTGCGCAGACGGCGAAATGATCTGGATCAGCGGCGAACGCATCGTTACCAACAACACCCACGGCACGGGCTGTACGCTTTCCTCGGCGATTGCCTCGCTTTTGGCGCAGGGAATGCCGCTGGAGAAGAGCGTCCGTTCCGCAAAGACGTATATCACGCAGGCGATCGCCGCCGGGCTGTCTCTGGGACACGGAAACGGACCGATCGCACACAATTATCGTATTTTACCGACAGAAAGGAATTAAAAATATATGGCAAAGTATGCAACACAGATGGATGCTGCAAAGCAGGGAATTCTGACACCGGAAATGGAGACGGTCGCCAAGGAAGAACACCTGGCACCGGAACTGATCCGGGAGCGTGTGGCAAAGGGTACGATCTGTATTCCGGCGAACATCAACCACAAGAGCCTGCATCCCTACGGCATCGGCGAGGGACTCCGCACGAAGATGAACGTAAACCTGGGCATTTCCGGGGACTGCCACGACTATACCGCTGAGTTTGAAAAGGTAAAGCTGGCGATTCAGTTCCAGTGCGAGGCAATCATGGATCTGTCCAACTACGGCAAGACCCACACCTTCCGGAAACAGCTGATCGAGATGTCTCCGGCAATGATCGGCACGGTTCCCATGTATGATGCCATCGGCTATCTGGAAAAAAGATCTGGCAGACATCAAGGCAACAGATTTTCTGAAAGTGCTGGAGGCACACGCCAAAGAGGGCGTTGACTTCCAGACCATCCATGCCGGCATCAACCGCCGTGCAGTAGAGGCGCTGAAACGTCAGAAACGTACCACCAATATTGTTTCCCGTGGCGGCTCGCTGTTGTTTGCCTGGATGGAAATGACGGGCAACGAAAACCCGTTCTATGAGTATTACGACGATGTGCTGGACATTCTCAGAAAGTATGACGTGACCATCAGCCTGGGTGACGCACTGCGTCCGGGCTGTAATGCGGACAGTACCGATGCCGGACAGATCAGTGAGCTGGTAGAACTGGGCGCACTGACCAAGCGTGCCTGGGAACGGGATGTACAGGTCATGGTAGAAGGTCCGGGGCATATGACCATGGATGAGATCGCAGCCAACATGAAACTGCAAAAGCGGCTGTGCTACGGCGCACCGTTCTATGTTCTGGGACCGCTGGTCACAGACGTGGCACCGGGCTATGACCACATCACAGCTGCCATCGGCGGTGCGATCGCCGCAATGAGCGGTGCGGACTTCCTGTGCTATGTTACTCCGGCGGAACATCTGCGCCTGCCGGATCTCCAGGATGTCCGGGATGGTATTGTGGCATCCAAGATCGCCGCTCATGCCGCAGACCTGGCACGTGGCATCCCCGGCGCAAGAGACTGGGACAATGCCATGAGCAAGGCTCGCTGCGCAATCGACTGGGAGGGAATGTTTGCCCAGGCGAGCGACCCGGAAAAGGCACGGAATTATTTCGAGAGCCGTCCGCCGCAGGATCGCCACACCTGCTCCATGTGCGGCAAAATGTGCGCAATGCGTACTTCCAATAAGATTCTGAACGGCGAGTCGGTTTCCCTCGCTCCGGACGAAAAATAAAGGCAGTCCAGAAAAAAAGCATACATAGCAGAAAAGGCAGCACCGGTTTTTTTCCAAGAAAGGCAGGTGCTGCCTTTGCGGTTAAGAGAGAAACTCTGTCCGGGTATATTTCTGGCAGATGCGGAGAAAATAACAGCAGTGTCCTGCGGAATCTTTTCTGAAAAATACTTGACAAGTCAAATCAGATAGTATATAATGTTAATTAAGAACTAATATCATTAGCTGTATGGCGGAGCGACGCAGATGCAGCGCTGGTTATGACTTCAAAGGATGATTTTTTATGAAAAATCGCAACACATTACAGCGGCGGCTGGTGCTGGAGACGGTTCGCCGGATGCACAATCACCCCACTGCGGATGAGATTTTTCGGGAGATCTCGGCAGAGAATTCCCTCATCAGCAAGGCAACGGTGTATCGGAACTTGAAGATCCTGTCGGAGCAGGGCGAGATTTTGCATATCCCGATTCCGGACGGAGCGGACTGTTTTGATTTCAACACTACGCCCCATTACCACCTGGAATGCCGTGGCTGCGGCAGAGTATTCGATGTGAATATGCCGTATCAGACGGACTTGTGCAGCAAGATCGTGGGCGGCGAGGCGTTTCTGGTGGAGTCCCATCACATTGTTTTTACGGGGCTGTGTCCTGCCTGCCGAAAGGCGGAGGAACAGCGTTCGCAGTTCACCAGCCAATAATAGGAGGAAACAGATATGGCAGAATTAAAGGGAACACAGACGGAAAAGAACCTGCTGGCTGCTTTTGCCGGCGAGTCGCAGGCGTTCACCAAGTACAACTACTATGCTTCGAAGGCGAAGAAAGATGGCTATGTACAGATCGGCAAGCTGTTTGAGGAAACGGCAAACAACGAAAAGGAACACGCAAAGATCTGGTTCAAGCTGCTGCACGGTGGTCAGATGCCGGAGACAACGGAGAATCTGAAAAGATGCCGCTGCCGGTGAGAACTATGAGTGGACCGATATGTATGCGGAGTTCGCCGAGCAGGCAAAGGCTGAGGGCTTTACACAGATCGCCGCACTGTTTGAGGCAGTGGGTGCGATCGAAAAGGAACATGAGGCACGCTACCGCAAGCTGCTTGCCAACATTGAGGACGAGTGTGTTTTTTCCAAGGACGGCGACGTGATCTGGGAATGTGCAAACTGCGGTCATATCGTGATCGACAAGAAAGCGCCGGAGGTCTGTCCGGTATGCCAGCATCCGCAGTCCTATTTCCAGGTAAAAGCGGAAAATTATTGATTGACAGGAAACGAAACAAAATGATCCTCTGGAAGGCACTGCTTTTCAGGGGATTGTGTTTTGCACAAAGGAGGAATGTTCGGGTATGCGTTCCGGGGATTATTTTTTCTCCCGCTGGAAGGGACGGCTGATACATAGCGGTATTCACATTTTGTCGCATCTGCGGCTGTTGGTGCGCTGGGTGTTTTATTCGGTGCTGATGGGGATTCTGGTGGGCTTTATCGGGATCGCTTTTTGTGTATGCCATCCAGTGGGCAACGGGGTTCCGCCTGGGGCATTGGTGGGTGATCGGTTTGCTGCCGCTGGGCGGTCTGCTGATCGTCTGGCTCTATCGCATCAGCCATGACCAGAATGACAAGGGAACCAACATGGTGCTGGCGTCTCTGCGTGCGGAGACGGAATTGCCTGTACAGATGGCACCGCTGATTTTCGTTTCCACCGTGGTGACGCACTTTTGCGGCGGCAGCGCCGGCAGAGAGGGCGCTGCATTGCAGCTGGGCGGCAGCGTGGGCAGCGTGATTGGCAGACTGTTCCGGCTGGCAGAACGGGATAAACAGGTGCTGATGCTCTGCGGTATGTCGGCGGCATTTTCTGCCATTTTCCGCACGCCCATTGCTGCGCCGGTATTCGCCATGGAGGTGGTTTGCGTTGGCGCCATGCGCTATGCGGCGCTGGTGCCGTGTACCATTGCCTCGCTGACGGCGTCCTGGCTGGCGGACCGCTGCGGCATTCCGCTGGCGAAATATGCCCTGGGTGATCTTCCGGCATTCCGGGTCGTTCCGGCGCTGAAAATTTTGCTGCTGGGCGTATGCTGTGCGGCGGTGAGCATTTTATTCTGCATCCTGCTCCACCAGACGGAACACCTGCTGAAAAAGCGCTGCAAAAATCCCTATGTGCGGATTCTGATTGCAAGCGGTGTGATCTGGGTGCTGGCGCTTTTGGTGCGGAACCAGGACTATCTGGGCATCGGCGGTGAAGTGATGCGCCGGGCAGTTGCCGGAGAGGTGGTCTGGTATGCGTTCCTGGCGAAGATGATCTTCACCGCAGTGACCCTGGGCGGCGGTTTCAAAGGCGGCGAAATCGTGCCGTCGTTCTTTATCGGCGCAACCTTCGGCTGTCTCTTCGGGCATCTGCTGGGCATTTCGCCGTCACTCTGTGCGGCGGTAGGTATGGCGGCGCTGTTCTGCGGCGTGACAAACTGTCCGCTTGCCTCTATGATGATCGCAGCGGAGCTGTTCGGTATGGCAGGCGCACCGTATTATCTGCTGGCGATCGCCGTCAGCTATCTGCTGTCCGGCTATTATGGCTTATACGGAGCAGACCTTCCTGGCGTCCAAATTTACCGGCGGCTATGTGAACCATAAAACTCGTCAATGAAAGAAGTCGTGATATCTCATGTCAAAAATTTCCCTATCCGATCGGCAGAAGGGCATGATCAGCATTATTTTGTCTGCGTTCTGCTTTGCGTGGATGAATGCCTTTGTGCGGCTGTCGGGTGACCTGCCGTTTATTGAGAAAAAGCTTTTTCCGGAACTTTGTGGCGCTTTTGCTGGCGCTGGTGATGCTGCTGCGGGAACACGGCAGTTTTCGTCCGAAAAAAAGGGTGCTGTGCCGTATCTGCTGATCCGGGCATCTGCCGGAACGCTGGGCATCCTGTGCAATTTTACGCCATCGACCATCTGGCGCTTTCGGATGCGTCCATTCTCAATAAGATGTCGCCCTTTTTTGCCATCCTCTGCTCATGGCTCTTCCTCCGGGAAAAGCTGAACTGGAAACAGGGACTGATCGTCCTGGGCGCATTTGTCGGGGCGCTCTGCATCATCAAGCCCAGCTTTGCCAATGCGCATCTGTTCCCGTCTCTGATCGGGCTGCTGGGCGGATTCGGTGCCGGATTGGCATACACCATGGTGCGCCGTCTGGGACAGATCGGGGAGAATAAGGCGTTCATCGTCTTTTTCTTCTCGGCGTTTTCCTGCGTGGTGACGCTGCCGTATCTGCTGTTTGCCTTTGAGCCTATGACGTGGAAACAGCTTCTGTGTCTGGTTATGGCAGGCGTTTCCGCAGCCGGCGGACAGTTCGGCGTGACCTCGGCGTACTGCTACGCTCCGGCAAAGGAAATCTCTGTTTACGACTACACCCAGATCATTTTGCCGCCGGACTGGGATTCCTGCTGTTTGCGCAGATTCCGGACTGGCTGAGTATTCTGGGGTATTGCATCATCATTGCCATGGCAGTGGTCATGTTTTTCTATAATAAGGAATCGGATAAATAAGCTCATATATCACATATTACAAAAAAAGCGGAATGGAATCTCCGCTTTTCTAATTTTCTCTAGTATATTGTAATTTTTATAATTTTATAGATTAGGTTAGGCTCCCTTGAAAGGGAGCTGGCAGCCGCAGGCTGACTGAGGGATTTTGCTGTGAAATCTGCAATTCAAGAAAAAATTTCATCAGAATCCCTCCACCAGCTTCGCTGGTTCCCCTCGTACTGAGCGGTCCCCTCTGCCCTACGGGCATCTCCCCACCCGTGGGGAGTCACCCTTTTCAAGGGAGGCTTTTAGTCGTTACATCATATTAGATTGTCAGTGTACGCTTATTCAGCGCTGGGCAGTGTTTTCACAAGAGATACCAGGAACTTCATCAGTATCACAGAATCGTTGCTGCTGAGGTCGCCGCTGGCGTCACAGTCTGCGTTCTTCTGTTGCTGGGATTCCAGTTCCACTGCACCGGCTACTGCCTTGTTCAGCAGAACGGCATCGGTGATGTCTACACGGCTGTCCAGGTTCACATCGCCGTAGAGGGTCAGTCCGCTCTCGCCGCTTTCTGAAGTGCCTGTGCTGCTGCCGGAGGTGGTGGCAGAGGTGACGGTTTCCGTTGTAGTGGAGGTTGTTCCGGTGGTAGTTGTTGTCACAGTGGTGTCTGTGGTAACTGTGCCGTCACCCACCAGTTTCAGCACGCCGAAACCGCTGGTGTTGATGTAGCCCTGTCCGGTGAGGTCGTTCCAGTTGGCAATGCTGGTACGCTTGCCGTCGCCGGTGCCGTCGTCGTTGACCTGTACGTCAAAGCCTACGATCTGGTCGGCGTGGAACGAACCAATGGTGTACGGAATCGCCACTTCGACGATGTAGCCCTTGTCGGTCTTTTTTCGTGCCGGAGAGGAATGCGTCAGTGGAGCGTCCGTCGGTAACGGTTTTGTCGTTCTCGTAGTTGATGCGGCACTGGATGTCGTCGCTCTCGTAAGAGGAAGTCTTATGGTTGTTCTCGTCGAAGAATACTTCCACAGTGTCCTGCTCGTAGCGTTGGCACTTGCCACGCTCAGTACCGGGTCGGTGACTTCAGTCAGCACATAGAGGTAGTTCTCGTCCCAGAGCATTTTGGAAACGGCGGTCGCACCGTTGCCCATGGAGTAGGTGTTGACATCAATGGTGTTGGCATCTGCCCATGCGGCATCGATGTCCCCGTCAATGGTAATGGGTGTTTCGGTCTTGGTTGCCTCGGCATACTTGGGCTGTTCTGCCAGGGTGACAATACCGCAGGTGGGCAATGCACCAGATGGTACGTCACTATTGTTAAAAACGTAATCTGCTACATCAATGCAATTCCATGCAGCATTATTGTTGAATACATCTAAGTGAACAGTGCTGCCGCTTTTCGGGTTCCAATCATTACCGTTGGATTCCCATTTCAGGTCTACGTATTCCATAGCGGAAGTAATAGTTTGGTCGTCAATCGGGAAACCTCCCATAGAATCCAGTTGGTTTCCGAAAATTTCAACATAGGAGTTTTTGCCATCTGCTGAAACTGCCGGATTGTAAACACGAACGACCATGTTTTCGTCAGACCAAGCTGCCTTGAAATAAGTGCTGGTACTGCCGGTTTTTGGTGCTGAGGTACTGTGCCGTACCGATTTCCAATGCCCGTTCCAGATCGGCATCTGTGCCGTCATAGCGGTATGCCGTCATGGTCTGGAGCTTTTCTACCTCGGAGTCGGTGTCGATCACGGCGTAATAGGACGGCTTTGCCTGGTAATCTTTGTCAAAGAGCAGGGGATAGCCGCCGATCCAGCTGGTGGAGTCGGTGATGCCCCAGATGACAACAGCGGACAGGTTCACGCCGGAATCCTTCATTTCCTTGTACATCTTGAATACGTCCTGGTACCGCTGTGCCAGTGCCAGCTGGTCGGCGTATTCGTTGGACTTCTCGGAGATGTCCAGCTCGGTGACCTGTACTTCCAGTCCCAGGTCTGCATACTGCTGCATTGCGGACTTGTACAGGTCAATGGTGGGATAACTCATAGATGTGAGACTGCATCCCCACGCCGTCGATCAGATTCTTTTCCACCAGCGGTTTCAGAATGTCACTGATGATGTACGCCTGCTTGTTGGGGGAGTACTCGTTGTAGTCGTTGTAGAACAGCTTGCAGCCTGCCGGTGCGTACTTCTTGGCGAACTCGAACGCCAGCGGGATATAGGACTGGTCGCCGTAGACCTTGACCCATGCAGACTGTCCGTTGACCTCGTTGTTGGAGCCGGCATCACGAATGGTTCCGGCATCGGAGGCAGCCTCGTTCACCACGTCCCATGCGTAGAATTCCACATCCGGATAATCCTTTGCCAGCGTTTCCATGACGGTCTTGATGTAGTTTTCCAGACGCTTGGTCATCTTGTCCTTGGAGACCCATGCACCGTTGGGGTCGAAGTTTTCCTTGAAGAACCAGTCCGGTGTCTGGCTGTGCCATACCAGCACATGGCCACGTACCGGAATCTTGTTTTCGCCGGCAAATTTCAGCATCTCGTCTGCCTCGTTGAGGGAAATCTGGGCATGGTGTCGTCGCCGGTCTCTGCCACGTACTTCTGAGACAGCGCCAGATCCAGCACGCTGTCCGGTTTCAGCTCATTGCCCAGGGTCAGACTGTTGTAGTGTTTTTTGATGAGGTCCTTGGTTGCGCCCTGTGCGAACTCTGAGCCGGCGCAGGCACAGCCGATCTTGAAATAGTCGGAATAGGCATCCTTCAGAGATGCGATATCGTCCTGGATTGCCGGGTCGGGCAGGTGTTCGCCCACTGCATCGTCCATGTAGAAGTTCATGAGATCCTGTTCTTTGGGAGCGCTGGTGTAGCCGGTCTGCACATAGACATAGAAGTTGGTCGCACCCTCCGGTACGGTGAATTCGCTGCCCACGTATTTCCATTCGCCCTTGTTTGCAGTCTCGGTGGCAATGGTGTAGTAGTTTTTTCCTTGCCGTTGAGGTCGTACTGCAAGTTGATGGAAAATTTCTGGGTGTCGGTGTACTGGTCGCCGTCATAGAGAACGTATGTGCCGACTTTGTAGTAGCCGCCGGCTTCCATGATGTCAGACAAACTGCGGGTCGCACCGTTCCACAGCTGGGTTCTGCCGGAGACATACAGGCTGGTCGTGCCGCTGTGGGCGTACTTGGTGGAGAGTTCCACCTTGGCACTGCCACGGCCGTTCCACTTCTGGGTGGAGTTGTTGTCGAAGTCGGATTCAAACTTGTCGTCCAGCTGAATCTCTGTCTTTTCGCCCTTGATGACCACATCATCAATATAATAGGTCTGGTCGGTGCCTGCATTGGGCATCTCCACATAGAGGATCATACCGGTAGCACCGTTGGGAACGGTGTAATTGCCCTTCATCTCCACCCACTGTCCGGCAGTTGCCTGTGCAGCGGCAACCTGGTCGTAGTGATCTGTGCCGTTGGCATCGGTGTAGATCATCTTGATCGCCATGTTCTGCTGACCGCTGCCCTCGTACATGGCGCTGGCAGAGATCTCGTAGCTCTGACCGGCAGCCACGATCCCGTCAGCGAGCAGCGGGGTGCGCCCCAGCTGGCGGTACGGTCATAGCAGTACAGGGATGTGCCGCCGCTGTGGGACTGCTCTGTGGACAGGGACAGGGAAGAGCCTACGCCTTTCCATGCGCCGTAGCCGCTTTCGAACGTGTCGTTCATCAGTTCCTGCACCTCTGCGGAGCTGACCAGTCCCGAAAGGGACAGACTGGTGACAGCAAGCACACCGGTGGTGACTGCCGCCAGGAGTTTTTGAGTTTCATCTGATTTCATTCCTTCTTTCCAAATTTGCATTGTGAATGCGAACAAATATATTATAACATTGCATTGCTTTTTTGTCAACATTTTTATGCAAAAGAAAAAGCACAGCAGACTGCGCTTTCAACAGTCCGCTGTGCTTTTCAAGAAACCGGATTCTTATTTTTTCCCTGTTTGTTTGGCTGCCTGGACGTGATACAGGATACGGGAGAGCAGCTTTTCCGGCACCAGCTTGGATGCGGCAACGCCCACACGCATCATCATGCCCGGAATGATGAGCAGTTTTCCCGTCAGCAGTCCGAACACTGCCTCTTTGGCAACTGCCTCCGGTGTCAGCGCCTTTACCCGGAACTGTACGCCGGCACGGTCGTTGAACCCGGTGTCCACTGGTCCGGGGCAGAGGATGCTGATGGTGACACGGCTCTTTTCCCGGCGGAGTTCCTCGGCAATCGCCAGAGAAAGACGCACCACGTAGTTTTTGAGGCATAGTAGGAGGAGAACAGCGGCCCGGTGAGGAATCCGGCGCTGGACGCCACGTTTAGAATGCGTCCGAAGTTGCGCTTTTTGAAGTCACGCAGAAACAGCTTGGTGAGAATGTGGAGCGCACGGACGTTGACCTGTAGCAGCTCCAGTTCCTCCTGGAGCGCAGTCTCGGTGAATTCGCCGAAAACGCCGAACCCGGCATTGTTGACCAGGATGTCTACGTGCTTGTTTTTGCAGAATTCGTACAGGGTGAACGGCGCCTGGTTCTCTGCCAGATCCAGGGCGATGATCTCTGTGTGAACGGGCAGGGTCTCCTGCATCTGGAGCAGGGCGTTTTCATTGCGCCCCGTAAGGATCAGCGAGACGCCACGGCGGCTCAGTTCCTGTGCAATGGCTTTTCCGATACCGGAAGTCGCACCTGTAATCAATGCTTTCATATCAAAGTTCCTTTCTCTCAGTTTCTGATTTTACTATACCACAAATGCACGTCGAAATCAATTGAAAATCAAAGTTTTCTGAGAATCTGAAAAAAATTTCGTGAAAGTATGGACTTATGCAAAAAAATATAGTATAATAAAAAGTATTGGATTGCGGAGCGGCTTGTCCCGGAGGCATTCGGGCGGTCCATTTTCTCTGCAAGACCGTTTATTTTATTCGGAGGTATCAAATAACTATGTTCAGATGGAAAAAAGCTGCGGCTGTTCTGGCTGCTGCTGCAATGACTGCCGCAGGCGTGGGATGCACTGCCGGAAGCGGTACGGCTTATGCCATGACAATTGACGGCGTACAGGTGAATGCCGGCATTTACATTTACTATTCTTACGCATCCTATATGGAACTGACACAGACGCTCCAGTCTGAGAATTCGGAACTGGATGTATCGGACAAGGATGTTGTCAAGGAACAGAAGATGGACGGCGTCAGCTCGGAAGAGTGGATCAAGAACAAGGCACTGGAATACTGCCAGCGTTATGTGGCAATCGAAAAAGAAGTTCGAGGAGCTGGATCTGTCACTGACAGAAGAAGAGAACAAGGAGATCTCCAGCACCATTGATTCGTTCTGGGATACAAACGGAGAACTGTACGAAAAGAACGGTATTGCGAAAAGCTCAGTACAGAGCGTTCTGGAAAATACCTATATGACAAATGATGTGTTCCTGTATTGCTACGGTCTGGACGGCGAAGAGGGAACCACCGAGGATGATCTGAAACAGTACTATGAGGAAAACAATGCCCGTGTACGGTACATCAAGTTCAATCTGACAGACGGCAACGGCGAGGCGCTGGATGATGCCGGCAAGAAGGATATGAAGGCAAAGGTCGAGGACTATCTGGGCGAGATCAACGCACTCAAGGGCGATGAAGATGCCATGGAAGACGAGATGGACACTGTTCAGAGCGACTACAATGCTTACGTGACTTCGATTTCCGAAGAGGCTGCTGCTGCAACTGCAACATCGGCAACCGATGCAGACGGCAACGAGATTCCTGCAACAACAGAAGAGACAACTACGACCACAGAAGAAACCACAACTACAACTACCGCTGCCGCAGAGGACAGCGCAGCAGCGACGGAAACTGCCGGCGACAGCGATTCTGAGGAGACCACAGCAACCGAAGAGACTGCTGCGGAAGAGACAACCACAGAGGCAGCTGTGGAGACTGACGAGAATGGTTCTGAGGTAACTACCACAACAACTGCACCCTATGCCAACGAGCAGATCATTGCAAAGGTGACCACAAAGGAAGATACCAAGGAAGAGGATATCACCTATACACCATGCAAGAATGTATACGACTATGCTTTCGGCGATGGACAGAAGAACTATGGCGATGCAACGATCATTGAAGATGATGACGCGTACTATATCGTAATGAGCCGTGATATCAAGGACCGTATGACGGAAGACGATCTGTGGACAGAGTCACAGCAGAATACTGTCATTTCGCAGGAATACAGCGATGCGTTTGAGGATATGCTGGACGGCTGGACAGCTGACCAGAAGGTCGAGAAGAACGACAGCGCAATCAAGCGTTATGATGCGTTCAAGATCGATATGGACAGCAGCAGTCAGAGTGCATAACAGAAGATTAGATAGAATTATGCGAAAGCCCGATTGGAAACAGTCGGGCTTTTTGCGTTGTTTGGGGTAATTAAAGTAGTGCTATGTATAAAATGTACAATAAATAGATTTTAATGTTCATAAACTTATGCTTGACAAAGTCGAGCGAGCGTGGTATAATAATAAAACTGTCGCACGGGAGCGGGAGTCAAGGACAAATGAATGAAAAAGAAAGTGGAAGAGCGGATCGGGAGATCGACAGCGGCCGGTGGAATTTGTTCAAGAAAAGTTCACTTGACAAAAGCGTGAAAGTGTGATAGAATGAATAGGCTGACTGTTTTGGACAGGCTGTTGAGGATGAAAAGTGAAGAGTGATCGGTTGAACATCAGTTCAAAAGTTGTTTACTTGACAAAAGCGACAGAATGTGATAAAATAGAAAAGCTGGTCACGGCGAGAAGGAAAGAAAAGAAAACGATCTGAACTTCGGTTCACAAAATGTTTACTTGACAAAAACTTCTGAATGTGATATAATATAAAAGTTGCAGCACGAAAGCTGCTTCGAAAGTATCTTGAAAATTGAACAATGCACTACAAGCGAAAAAGCCCTTGAAATTCCAAGAGATTGGAACTTTAAGAAGTCAGAAAAGACGAAAAAATCACAAAGGTAATTGCGAGCGAAATCGTGATTGCTAGGATCGATATAAAGATGTGGAGGAAGAAGGTTTTCGGATTGTAAACTCCTGTTGAAGAGGACGATAATGACGGTACTCTTTTAGAAAGCTCCGGCTAACTACGTGCCAGCAGCCGCGGTAATACGTAGGGAGCGAGCGTTGTCCGGAATTACTGGGTGTAAAGGGAGCGTAGGCGGGACGGCAAGTCAGATGTGAAAACTATGGGCTCAACCCATAGACTGCATTTGAAACTGTTGTTCTTGAGTGAGGTAGAGGTAAGCGGAATTCCTGGTGTAGCGGTGAAATGCGTAGAGATCAGGAGGAACATCGGTGGCGAAGGCGGCTTACTGGGCCTTTACTGACGCTGAGGCTCGAAAGCGTGGGGAGCAAACAGGATTAGATACCCTGGTAGTCCACGCCGTAAACGATGATTACTAGGTGTGGGGGGCTGACCCCTTCCGTGCCGCAGTTAACACAATAAGTAATCCACCTGGGGAGTACGGCCGCAAGGTTGAAACTCAAAGGAATTGACGGGGGCCCGCACAAGCAGTGGAGTATGTGGTTTAATTCGAAGCAACGCGAAGAACCTTACCAGGTCTTGACATCGAGTGACGTACCTAGAGATAGGTATTTTCTTCGGAACACAAAGACAGGTGGTGCATGGTTGTCGTCAGCTCGTGTCGTGAGATGTTGGGTTAAGTCCCGCAACGAGCGCAACCCTTACCATTAGTTGCTACGCAAGAGCACTCTAATGGGACTGCCGTTGACAAAACGGAGGAAGGTGGGGATGACGTCAAATCATCATGCCCCTTATGACCTGGGCTACACACGTACTACAATGGCACTATAACAGAGGGAAGCAAGACAGCGATGTGGAGCAAATCCCCAAAAAGTGTCCCAGTTCGGATTGCAGGCTGCAACTCGCCTGCATGAAGTCGGAATTGCTAGTAATCGCAGATCAGCATGCTGCGGTGAATACGTTCCCGGGCCTTGTACACACCGCCCGTCACACCATGGGAGTCGGTAACACCCAAAGCCGGTCGTCTAACCTTCGGGAGGACGCCGTCTAAGGTGGGATTGATGACTGGGGTGAAGTCGTAACAAGGTAGCCGTATCGGAAGGTGCGGCTGGATCACCTCCTTTCTAAGGAGCACGAACGAAAGTTCATAAGCTTCGGTCAGCAAGGGAGACCGCAAAGTAGAAAGAAAGCATTGTTCAATTGTGAGGGTACTGAAGAAGACGGTGCCGCAATGAGAAGCTTGAAGCGCACGCCTGATAAGCGTGAGGTCGATGGTTCGAGTCCATTTGTGCCCACCACTTACCAAAGGGTAACCTAAGGAAAAAGCAAATGTCTTGCTTGCAAGAGCAAATATCAGTAGATGAAAAAGATCATCTGTTGATATCTGTTCTTGGAAAAGGACAGAAAAAAGTGCAGCTTGAAAACAGAATAATGAAAGCAAATGCAAGTGAAAACTACGAGTAAGTAGAAACAACGACATGAAGGTGAATAACCAAAATGTTGGGTAAAAAATACTACAAATAGTTGGACGCGAAAATTCTGAGAAGAACCAAACGAACAAATGGTAAAAGCAAAGAAGAGCGCAGAGTGAATGCCTTGGCATTGGGAGCCGATGAAGGACGTGGTTAACTGCGATAAGCTGCGGGGAGCTGTAAGCAAGCTTTGATCCGCAGATTTCCGAATGGAGCAATCCACATGAAGTAGTTCATGTATCCATACGTGAATTCATAGCGTATGGAGGTGAACCGCCTGAACTGAAACATCTAAGTAGGGCGAGGAAGAGAAATCAACCGAGATTCCGAAAGTAGTGGCGAGCGAACGCGGAAGAGGCCAAACCGAGAGAAGAAATTCTTTCGGGGTTCGGACTGCATTTAGTATTCTTGATCTTTAGTCGAACAGTCTGGGAAGGCTGACAAGAAAGTGTGATAGTCACGTAGACGAAAAGGAGAAAGAGCGAGCAGTATCCAGAGTACCGCGGGGCACGTGAAATCCCGTGGGAAGATGGGGGACCACCCTCCAAGCCTAAATACTACCCAATGACCGATAGCGTAAAGTACTGGGAAGGAACGGTGAAAAGAACCCCCGGGAGGGGAGTGAAAAGAACCTGAAACTCTGTGCTTACAAGCACATAGAGCACGTCAATGTGTGATATGGTACCTTTTGTAGAATGGTCCGGCGAGTTATGGTATGCAGCGTGGTTAAGGACTTCAGGTCTGAAGCCGAAGCGAGAGCGAGTCTGACAAGGGCGAAAAGTTGTATGCCATAGACCCGAAACCGGGTGACCTATCCATGTCCAGGCTGAAGTGGAGGTAAAACTCCATGGAGGGCCGAACCGACCTCCGTTGAAAAGGCGGCGGATGAGATGTGGCTAGCGGAGAAATTCCAATCGAACCCGGATATAGCTGGTTCTCCCCGAAATAGCTTTAGGGCTAGCGTTGTATTAGATTACCGGAGGTAAAGAACTGAATGGGCTAGGGGCTGAGAAGTTACTGAACCCTATCAAACTAAGAATGCCGGATAATTGATGTACAGCAGTCAGACTATGTGAGATAAGTCTCATAGTCAAAAGGGAAACAGCCCAGACCCACAGCTAAGGTCCCAAAATGGATTTAAGTGGAAAAGGATGTGGAATTGCACAGACAACCAGGATGTTGGCTTAGAAGCAGCCACTCATTTAAAGAGTGCGTAATAGCTCACTGGTCGAGTGATTCTGCGCCGAAAATTCAACGGGGCTAAAATTCATACCGAAGCTTGGGCTTGACAGAAATGTCAGGGGTAGGGGAGCGTCGTATACGAGGTGAAGTCATAGCGGAAGCGGTGGTGGATTGTATACGAGTGAGAATGCCGGAATGAGTAGCGAGAATTATGTGAGAATCATAATGGCCGAAAGTCTAAGGTTTCCTGAGGAAGGTTCGTCCTCTCAGGGTTAGCCGGGAGCTAAGGTGAGGCGGAAACGCGTAGCCGATGCACATACGGTAGAAATTCCGTAGCCTCCGAAGATTTAAGCACAGGGACACTTTTGAAGGGCTGAGCCGGGCGTTGGTTGCCCCGGTCGAAAGGGACACGATTGAGTGGAAGTCAGTTTGGAAAGAGGCGAGAAAAGCTGTGTGTATATGAAAGGAGCCCGTACCGCAAACCGACACAGGTAGACAGGAAGAGAATTCTAAGGCCAACGGGAGAAGGGTTGTTAAGGAACTCGGCAAGTTGACCCCGTAACTTAGGGAAAAGGGGTGCTTACGAAGGTAAGCCGCAGAGAATAGGCCCAAGCGACTGTTTAGCAAAAACACAGCTCTATGCTAAATCGAAAGATGACGTATATGGGGTGACACCTGCCCGGTGCCGGAAGGTTAAGAGGAGGAGTGAGAGCTCTGAATTGAAGCCCCGGTAAACGGCGGCCGTAACTATAACGGTCCTAAGGTAGCGAAATTCCTTGTCAGGTAAGTTCTGACCCGCACGAATGGTGTAACGATCTGGGCACTGTCTCAACAACCCGCCCGGCGAAATTGTAGTACCGGTGAAGATGCCGGTTTCCCGCGACTAGACGGAAAGACCCCATGGAGCTTCACTGCAGCTTAATATTGGATTTCGGTATTTCATGTACAGGATAGGTGGGAGACTATGAAGCACAGGCGTCAGCTTGTGTGGAGTCACTGTTGGGATACCACTCTTCAGATGCTGAAGTTCTAACCTGCGGCCATGAATCAGGTCTTGGGACACTGTCAGGCGGGCAGTTTGACTGGGGCGGTCGCCTCCCAAAAGGTAACGGAGGCGCTCAAAGGTTCTCTCAGCACGGACGGAAACCATGCCAAAGAGTGTAAACGCATAAGCGAGCCTAACTGCGAGACTGACGGGTCGAGCAGTAACGAAAGTTGGAGTTAGTGATCCGGCGGTATATGTGAGTGGAAATGCCGTCGCTCAACGGATAAAAAGCTACCCTGGGGATAACAGGCTGATCTCCCCAAGAGTCCACATCGACGGGGAGGTTTGGCACCTCGATGTCGGCTCATCGCATCCTGGGGCTGAATTCGGTCCCAAGGGTTTGGCTGTTCGCCGTTTAAAGTGGTACGTGAGCTGGGTTTAAAACGTCGTGAGACAGTTTTGTCCCTATCTTCTGTGGGCGTAGGAGAATTGAAAGGGCCTGTCCCTAGTACGAGAGGACCGGAGTGGACTCACCTCTGGTGTACCGGTTGTCACGCCAGTGGCACAGCTGGGCAGCTATGTGCGGAACGGATAAACGCTGAAAGCATCTAAGCGTGAAGCCGCCCTTAAGATAAGATCTCCTTTAAGACCCCTTTGTAGACTACGAGGTTGATAGGTCTGATGTGTAAGCACGGTGACGTGTTTAGCTTGCAGATACTAATCGGTCGTTCGCTTTTCCTTTTGTTCATGCGTCCTTTGTTACGCACTTCATTTGTTCTTCATTTATCTCTGTTTTTAGTTCGCCGGTGTTTATGGCAAAGAGGTTCCACCCGTTCCCATTCCGAACACGGCAGTTAAGCTCTTTTGCGCCTACGATACTTGGTCATCTCGATCTGGGAAAATTGGTCAATGCCGGCTTTTCTTTGAGGGAGTCTTTCATTTCGAAAGGCTCCCTTTTCGTTGCCGCTTCTTTTACTTTATATATATCCTTATCCTTTTTTTTATCACTTCCTCATTCGCTGAATTCACCCTTTTCTTCTAACCTTTTTTCTAACCCTCTTGACAAATCTGCCCTCTTTATGGTATAATATTCTTCGTTAATCCCACTTCCGGGCCATTAGCTCAGTTGGTTAGAGCTACCGGCTCATAACCGGTCGGTCCTGGGTTCGAGTCCCCGATGGCCCACCATAAAAAAAGCATGTCAATTCCACATCGGAACTGGCGTGCTTTTTTGTTTGACTTTGCATTGTCTTTGTGGTACAATAAAACAAGGATAGCCGCAATGGAAAGGGTGGACAATATGACAAAAATAGATCTGATTACAGGTATTCTTGGCTCCGGAAAAACCACATTCATCCACGAGTATGCGTCGCATCTGATTCAGCAGGGACAGCGTATCGCAATCCTGGAGAATGATTTTGGCGCTGTTAACGTAGATATGGTGATGCTGCAAGACTTGAAATGTGAGAACTGCCAGCTGGAAATGATTGCCGGCGGCGGGGACCCCTGCTGTCATAAACGACGCTTTAAGACGCAGTTGATCTCCCTGGGAATGCAGCATTTTGATCGAGTTATCATAGAACCCTCCGGCATCTTCGACATGCTGTACGAGTCGCCGCTGGATCAGTGGTTCGAGATCGGCAGCATCCTAACCATTGTGGATGCTGAAATGGATGATGTCCTTTCAGCGCAGATGGAGTATCTTCTGGCATCTGAGGCAGCCTGCTGTGGCAAGCTGATTTTGAGCAAGTGGCAGAATATAAAAGGGGAATCCGAAGAAGACCTTGTTTCCCACATTCTGACCCATCTGAACCGCTCTTTGACAGGCATCCAGTGTAAACGACAGTTCCAGCCGAAAGACGTTCTGACGGCGGACTGGAGCGCTCTCCGTGCGGAGGATTTTTCTGCCATGCAGTCTGCCGGCTATCGCAATTGCAGCTATGTGAAACAGTTCAACACGGAGAGCATCCAAAGCGAAGTCCATTACTTCATGCACATCAATTTGCCCGAAAACCAAATCGAACCGTTGATACAGCAAATTCTGGCGGATGCCGCCTGCGGTAAGATCTACCGTATAAAGGGCGCATTGCCGGCAGAAAACGGCGACTGGCTGAAGTAAACGCAACCGCAGAGAAAACGGAGATCTCACCAGTCAAAGACGGCCAGGCAGTTCTGATTGCCATAGGTGACAATCTGCACCGGGAGAAAATCGACGCCTATCTGCAAAAAGTATAACACCGATCCGGAATATGTTTCTATATAAACGAAAAGCCGCAGGCAAACCCATAAAACGGTTTGCCTGCGGCTTTTGTGCTATTCTGTGTGATTACTGATAGTGTGCCAGAAACTGCTTGGTGCGCTCCTGCGTCGGACGTTCAAAGATCTGCTCCGGAGCGCCTTCCTCTACAATGTAACCGTCTGCCATAAAGATCACACGATTGGAAATGGCTCTGGCAAAGCTCATTTCATGGGTAACAATTACCATTGTCATGTGATCGTCTGCCAGCAGCCGGATGACTTCCAGAATTTCTCCGGTCAGTTCCGGGTCGAGTGCAGAAGTCGGCTCGTCAAAGAACAAAATCGAGGGAGACATCGCCAGCGCACGGACGATCGCCACACGCTGCTGCTGTCCGCCGGACAGTTCACAGGGATATGCTTTCGCCTTGTCTGCCAGCCCCACCTTTTTCAGCAGTTCCATTGCCGTCTGCTCTGCCTCTGCACGGCTTTTTTCAGAATCAGCCGTGGTGCCTCGGTAATGTTTCGCAGGACGGAATAGTGCGGAAACAGGTTAAAGTTCTGGAATACCAACCCGAAGTAGTGCTGGATTTTGCGGAACTCTGTCTTCGGCGCATAGACCGGACGCTTGCCGTCCTCAGCGCTGACTGCAAGCTGATCCATGTACGAGATCTTGCCGCTGGAGAGGGTCTCCAGGAAAGTGCAGCAGCGGAGCAGTGTGGATTTTCCCGAACCGGACGGACCGATGATCGAAACAACTTCTCCCGGCTTTACGAAAAAGGAGATATCTTTCAAAACCTGCACGTCTCGAAATGCTTTTTGCAGGTGTTCAACTTCTAAGTAATTCAATGCGGCACCTCTTAAATTTTGTAGTAGTTCAATTTCTTTTCCAGCAGAGACATCAGACCGGCAACGATCAGGTTAAAGGCATAGTAGAAAATTGCAGCAGCCAGATAGGGCAGCATAGATGTTTCTGCGGCAGCGATCATTTGTGTTTCTGTGAACAATTCGATGTAAGAAATTGCAAATGCCAGGGAAGTGTCCTTGACCAGTGTGATAGACTCGTTGGTCACTGCCGGAAGAACACGCTTTATCATCTGCGGCGTAATAATGCGCAGGAATTTCTGCATCCGGCTGTAGCCCAGGATCTTTGCGGCCTCGTGCTGTCCCACCGGGATCGACTGAATGCCGCTGCGGAAAATTTCTGCAAAGTAGGCAGCATAGTTCAGCGAGAACGCAATGATGACTGCCCAAAAGCGGTAGTTCGTGGTCAAGGGCAGACCGAACAGGAAATACTTACCGAAATAGATGACCAGCAGCTGGAGCATCAGCGGTGTGCCACGTACCACAGAAATGTAAAACTTCATCAGCCATTGCACAGGCTTCCAGGCATACATCCGTGCCACGCAGATCAGCAGACCCAGCGGCATGGAAAATACCAGAGTCAGCAGAAAGATCCACGTAGAACGCAGCATACTGTCGCTCAGCTGTGCAACAATATCAAAAAAGACATAACAAGATTCCTTTCGGAGATTTAGTCAATGACAGAATCCGTCAGATCCCACTTTTCAGCGATCTCAGCAAATTTGCCGTCCTTGCGCATTTCGTCCAGTGTTTTCTGCACCTTGTCACGCAGCTCAGTGTTGTTCTTTGCAAAACCAACGGCATACTGCTCTGCGGACAGAACGTCGTCCAGGATCTTGTATTCGCCGTCACGGGATTCCATCTGATACTTTGCAACGCCGATATCCATAGCGATTGCCTCGACTGCATTGGAATCCAGGTTCATGAATGCGGTGTTGTAATCGGAGACAACGACCAGTTCCTTGAAGGAGTCCTTCAGTTCCTTGTTGTCGTCCTCTTTCAGTGCAGCCTCTGCGGAAGAGTCTGTCTGTACGGCAACGCTCTTTCCGGCGAGGTCAGCAAATGTGGCAATGCCGCTGTCAGCCTTGACCACAAATACCTGGGAGTTGTCAACGTACGGGTCTGTCCAGGCATATTCATCCTCACGGCCGTTCATGGTGAAACCGTTCCAGATGCAGCTGATGGTGCCGGAGTTCAGCTCCATGTCCTTTGCATTCCAGTCGATGGGCTGCTTGACCAGTTCCCAGTCGTTCCGCTTGCAGACCTCTGCCGCCAGATCCAGGTCGAATCCCACGTATTCGCCGTTTTCATCCTGATAGCCGTAAGGCGGAAATGCAGCGTCAAAGCCAACGATAAACTTTTTCCTTGTCGGCGCTCTTCTTGCCGTCGCTGCTGCTGCCGCAGCCTGCCAGAGAAAATACCATTGTGCCTGCTGCAATGCCTGCCATCAGACGTGTTGTCCAGTTCTTTTTCATACCAAAAACGCTCCTTTTTTCTGATCCGTGTGGTGGTACAGAATACATCCTGCCGGAAGACGGGATGCCTTTCTGTCATGCAGTTGTTCTCATCGTGTGAGAGCAGTTTCTCAGCGCTTTACGGCGCTACTACATTATTACAAAAACAGTTTTTATTATAACATGGTTTTCCGGTTCTGTCAACCGGGTTTGACGTGGAAAATGAAAGAATTTATCAACATAAGACTGCAAAAACGCAAAAAAATCAAAAAAGGGCGAAAATGACTTGCATTCTTTCCCGTTTTCGATTATAATAGAAAAGAATTGCATTAAAGGCAACACCGCACAAAGCCCGCCTAGCGGCTTTGCACGCAATCTGCTTGCTGATTTTCCGTCATACTGCACAGAAATCCCTTGACATACGGCAGTATGCCTGCGGAATTTCTGTGCAATCTGCCGAAAAATCCGGCTTCGCATCTTACGCACAAGCTTTGTGCGGTGTTGCCTAAAGCAATATTAGCCGTGTCAGCAAAAGGACTGACAGAAAGGAAGTTTTTGTATGAAAAAGCAACGAAAACGATCGCACTCCTGGCAGCAAGCGCAATGCTCGCCGTATCCATGACCGCCTGCGGCACACCGGCAAACACCGTGTTCAGCGCAGACGATCTGAAGGGAAAGACCATCGGCGCACAGCTGGGTACGACCGGTTATATTTATGCAGGTGATGTCGAGGATGCCAAGGTTGAGCCGTACAACAAGGAGTGCAGACGCAGTGCAGGCACTGAAGCAGGGCAAGCTGGATGCCGTTATCATCGACAGCGAGCCGGCAAAGGCATTCGTAGCAAAGAACGATACGCTGAAAATTCTGGACGATCCGTTTGCAGAAGAGGAATATGCTATCGCTTATAAGAAGGGCAATGATGAGCTGGGACAGAAGCTGGACGACGCACTGACCAAGCTGAAAGAGGACGGCACACTGGATGAGATCGTCAGCCACTGGATCGGTGACGATGCAGACCAGCAGTCCTACACACGGGATGACAGCGTAGAGCGCACCGGAACACTGGTTATGGCAACAAACGCTGAATTCCCGCCGTATGAGAGCGTAGACGGAGATACCATCGTTGGTGTCGATGTGGATATGATGCAGGCTGTCTGCGATGAGATCGGCATGGAACTGAAAGTGGAAAACATGGAATTCGACTCCATCATCGCTGCCGTACAGTCCGGCAAGGCAGATGTTGGCGTAGCCGGCATGACCGTAACTCCGGATCGTGAAGAAAACGTATCTTTCACACAGGGCTATGCGACCACAACACAGGTCATCATTGTCCGGAAAGACTAACAGGAGACAGCGGCCGTGAATTTTATTGATAACTTTATAACTAAGTTCCACTCTACGTTTATCGAGAAGGATCGCTGGATGTACCTGCTGGACGGCTTAAAGACCACGCTGCTGATTACATTTTTTGCGGTGATCCTGGGCATGGTGCTGGGCTTTCTCATTGCGATCATCCGCTCGACCCATGATAAGACCGGAAAGCTGGGATTTCTGAATGTCCTGGCACGGATCTATCTGACTGTGATTCGTGGAACGCCTGTCGTTGTACAGCTGCTGATTATCTACTTTGTTATTTTTGCCTCGGTGAATGTGGGAAAAACCTTTGTGGCGGTGCTTGCATTCGGCTTGAACTCTGCGGCGTATGTGGCAGAGATCGTGCGTTCCGGCATCATGTCCATTGACAACGGACAGTTTGAGGCAAGCTCCAGTCTGGGACTGAACTATCCCAAGACACTGCTCTCCGTCATTCTGCCCCAGGCGTTCAAGAATGTGCTGCCGGCACTGGCAAACGAGTGCATCGTACTGCTGAAAGAGACCTCTGTTGCCGGCTATATTGCGGTCATCGACCTGACCAAAGGCGGCGACATCATCCGCAGCCAAACCTATGAGGCATTCTTGCCACTGATCGCCGTTGCGCTGATCTATCTGATTATGGTCATGATTCTGAGTTCTCTGGTAACACGTCTGGAAAGGAGGCTGGCACGCAGTGATCGAGGTTAAACATCTGGACAAGTCTTTCGGCGATCTCCACATTCTGAAAGACATTTCCACCAACATTGAAAAGGGCGAAAAAGTGGTCATTATCGGACCGTCCGGTTCCGGTAAGAGTACCTTTCTCCGGTGTCTGAACCGCCTGGAACAGCCCAGCGGCGGACAGATCCTGTTCGAGGGCGAGGACTTGACACATATGCCTGACCGTCAGCTTTACGCCGTGCGGCAGAAAATGGGCATGGTGTTCCAGCACTTCCACCTGTTTCCCCATCTGACCATCCAGAAAAACATTACCCTTGCACCGGTAAAGCTCAAGCGTATGACACAGGCGGAGGCAGATCAGAAAGCCGCTGAGCTGCTGGAAAAGGTGGGACTTTCCGACAAGGCGAACCAGTACCCGAACCAGCTTTCCGGCGGACAGAAACAGCGTATCGCCATTGCACGTGCGCTTGCCATGAACCCGGATGTGATGCTGTTCGATGAACCGACCTCAGCACTCGACCCGGAAATGGTAGGAGAGGTTCTGAGTCTGATGCGTGAAGTCGCAGAAGAAGGCATGACCATGGTCGTTGTGACACACGAAATGGGATTCGCCAGAGAAGTGGCATCCCGTGTGATGTTCATGGACGGCGGCAAAATCGTGGAAGAAAACGAACCGCAGGAATTTTTCAGCAATCCGAAAAATCCCCGTCTCCGGGAATTCCTTTCCAAGGTACTGTAAGATGGCATACACCGTGAAAATCTCGGACAGGCTGCTGCCGAAATGTGCGTACATCCGGAAAGCCGTGTTCATGGAAGAGCAGGGCTTTCAGCAGGAGTTTGACGAGATCGACGACCGAGCCTATCACGCACTGATCCTGGACGGCGAGACGCCGGCGGCAGTGGGACGGCTGTATACCAAAGATGGAAAAACATACATCATCGGACGGATCGCCGTTATGCCGTCGTATCGGGGAAAGCATCTGGGCGAACGTGTGGTGCGGCGCAGCGAGCATTGCACTTTCCGCACAGTGCCGTGTGGCAGGCTTTTATGAAAAGCTGGGCTATACCCAGACGGATGATTTTCACATGGACGAGTTTTGTCCCCATGTGACCATGCGGAAACAGTTATAAAAGTCTGTCGGCGTACTTTTTGGAATGTCCCCCTTGAAAGGGGGATGTCAGCGTAAGCTGACAGGGGGATTATCCCAAATGCTTGTATACTTTCAAACATTTTCCCTTTATTTCTCAAAAAGCAGCGTGGTTTGCACACCTGGATGTATTAACAAGTTCTAAGAGAAGTACAGCACATCGAAACATTTCGGTGTGCTGTTTTTATGAAAAGTATCTGCGGCTGTTCCGAAAAACACCGGAAAACGAAAAAAGCCCCGAAACGGAAAGATTTTTTCCCTTTGCAATTCACAATATTGTTTGTAAATATGAGAAAGAAACATATTATTCATCAAAATAAATGTAAATTTCTGCTGAAAAAGCTGGACAATTCCATCTGAAAAATGTATAATGAACTAGGGCAGTTTGTGCAGGGCGTATTTGGAGGCCCTGCCGATGCCGTTTTGCAGCAGAGACTGTGGGATTCGCAGAATGTTTCCGCAGGCTCGCAGTACAGACAGACTTCACACGAGGTGGAGCAGATCTGACACAGGAGGATCATATGAACGAACAGGAAATCAAAGAACAGCTTTGCGACATCTGTCATAAGATGTGGCAGCTGGGCTGGGTGGCAGCGAATGACGGAAATGTTTCCGTCAAGCTGGAGGACGGCACGTTCTTCGCCACCCCGACTGGCATGAGCAAGAGCTTCATCACGCCGGACAAGCTGGTGCGGATCAACGACAAAGGCGAGGTGCTGAAGGGCGCTCCGGGACTTCGCCCGTCCTCGGAGATCAAGATGCACCTTTGCTGCTACCGGGAACGCCCGGACGTAGGCGCTGTGCTGCACGCACATCCGCCGGTGGCGACGGGCTATGCCGTGGCAAACAAGGCGCTGGATGAGTACACCATGATCGAATCGGTCATTGCCATCGGTTCTGTACCGGTAACGCCTTACGGCACGCCGTCTACCGATGAAGTGCCGGAGGCGATCAAGCCCTATTTGCAGGAGCATGACGTAATGCTGCTTCAGAATCACGGCGCACTGACAGTGGGCGCAGACCTTATCACAGCATACTACCGCATGGAAACGCTGGAACTCTTTGCGAAGATCTCCCTCAATGCCCATCTGCTGGGCGGCGCACAGGAGATCTCCCGAGAGAACATCGACCGGCTTTGCAGTATGCGTGCGCAGTACGGCGTGACCGGAAAGCATCCGGGATATAAGAAGTATCCCAACGGACAGAACTAAGCGGAGGGTCTTATGCTGAAACATATTCCGCCGATTCTGACCCCGGAACTGCTGAAAGTGTTGATGGAAATGGGACACGGCGACGAAATCGTGATCGCAGACGGCAATTTTCCCGGTGCTGCCATTGCACAGCGTCTGATTCGTCTGGACGGCCACGGCGTGCCGGAGATTCTGGATGCCGTGATGCGCTTTCTGCCTCTGGACAGCTATACCGAAAAACCGGTTGGGCTGATGGCAGTTGTGCCGGGTGACCCGGTGAAACCCACGATCTGGGAGGACTACCGGTGCATCCTGGACAAGCACGAGCCGAAACGTCCGGAGATCGAATATATGGAACGCTTTGCGTTCTATGAACGTGCCAAGAAGGCATATGCCGTCATTGCCACCGGCGAAACGGCGATCTATGCCAACATCCTGCTGAAAAAAGGGCGTTGTTCTGCCGGAGGATATGGCATGAACCGCTATGTACTGGCGCTGGATCTGGGCGCCTCTTCCGGCAGAGCCATGCTGGCAGCCTATGACGGGGAAAAGATCCGTCTCCGGGAAGTACACCGCTTTTCCAACGACCCTGTTGCCAAAGACGGCAGACTGTACTGGAACGTCCCTCAGCTGATGCGTGAGATCGAGCAGGGAATGCAGGCGGCTTGCGCCCTATGAAAGCATTGCCATTGATACCTGGGGCGTAGACTACGGACTGCTGAAAGCCGACGGAACGCTCCTGGAACTGCCTCGGCACTATCGGGACAGCCGCACCAGCGGCATTCTGAAAAAAGGCAGAAGAATCCATCACAGCGGCAGACCTGTATGCCCGGACGGGAACCCAGGTCATGGAGATCAACACCCTGTTCCAGCTGATCTGCGACCAGGAGAGCGGCAGGCTGGATGACTGCGAAGTGATGCTGCCGATGCCGGATTTGTTTGCCTATCTGCTGACTGGAACGGTTTCGACAGAACGCTCCATCGCCAGCACCACGCAGATGGTCTCGGCGAAAACCGGCACATGGGACGAGGAACTCCTGTCGCTTTTCCACATTCCCCACCGGATTCTGCCGGAAATTGTGGAAAGCGGTACAGACAAAGGCACACTTTCCCCGGCGGTGCAGCAGCGGCTGGGACTTCCGGCGATTCGTGTTGCGGCAGTCTGCGGACACGACACCCAGTGTGCGGCATTTGCGGCACCGGCTAAGACAGAGCGGCATATCTTTCTGAGCTGCGGCACATGGTCGCTGTTCGGCACAGAGCTGGAACAGCCGGTTCTGACGGAGCAGGCGGCTGCGCTGGCGCTTTCCAATGAAGTGGGCTACGGCAAAAAGGTGACGCTGCTGAAAAACATCATCGGGCTGTGGCTGCTCCAGGAGTCCCGCCGGGAATACGCCCGGCAGGGTGAGAACTACAGCTTTGCCGAGATCGAGACCATGGCGAGACAGTGCCACGAGCCGTCCTGTTATATCGACCCGGACGACCCGGTTTTCACACCGCCCGGAAATATTCCGCAGCGTGTTCAGGCGTACTGCCGCAAAACCGGACAGCATATCCCTGAAACGCCGGGTGCCGTTTTCCGCTGCATTTATGAGAGCCTGGCGCTGAAATACAGCCGGGCGCTGGAAGATCTGGAGGCTTGCACCGGGGCGCATTATCCGGTGATCCATATGCTGGGCGGCGGCGTGAAAGACGGCTTTCTCTGCCAGCTCACTGCGGATTTCTGCCAGCGGCAGGTGACTGCCGGTCCTGTCGAGGCGACAGTCTACGGAAACGCAGCCATCCAGCTGCTGAACCTGAATGCAATTGAAACACCGGATGCGGCACGGCGTTGTATTGCCGCATCTGAAACCATGAGAAATTATCACCCGGGAACGCTCCCGGCGTCTATATATTCCAAAAAACTTCAAAGAAATGAGGGAATATCATGTATCCTAGAATCGGTATCCGTCCTGTCATTGACGGACGGCAGTTTGGTGTGCGTGAAGATCTGGAAGAACAGACCATGAACATGGCATACGCTGCCAAGAATCTGATCGAATCGAACCTGCGCTATCCCGACGGCACCAAGGTAGAGTGTGTCATCGCTCCCACCACCATCGGCGGCGGCGCAGAGGCATATGAATGCGAAACCTTTTTCCAGACCCAGAATGTCTGCACAGGAAAAAGATCCTGCGCTTTGCCAAGTGCGCTGTTGCCGTAGGTGTAATGCGGAATAAGGCATATGTGGGACTGGGCGGTGTCTCCATGGGCATTGCCGGTTCTTACTGTAACTCTGACTTTTTCAGAAATACCTGGGCATTCGTGCAGAGTGGGTGGATCTGACAGAGATCCTGCGCCGCATCCATCTGGGCATCTACGACCATGACGAGTACGAAAAGGCTCTGGCATGGGTCAAGGAAAACTGTCCGGAGGGCTATGACGTGAACAAGGACGTTCCGGAAGATCGGGAGATCGACCCGTTCGGCATCAAAAAGCCCCGGACACCGGAGGAAAAGGCGAAGGAATGGGAATTCATCGTCAAGTTTACGCTGATCGTGCAGGATATTTTCTTCGGCAATCCCAAGCTGCTGGAAATGGGCTGGGAAGAAGAGAGCCACGGCAGAAATGCGATCCTGGGCGGATTCCAGGGACAGCGGATGTGGACAGACTGGCTGCCGAACGGAGACTTTACCGAGGCGATCCTCAACTCCAGCTTTGACTGGAACGGGAAGAAAGAGCCTACTATTCTCGCTACAGAGAATGACGGTCTGAACGGTACGGCAATGCTGTTCGGCAAGCTGCTGACCGGCACAGCGACCATCTTTGCCGATGTCCGCACCTATTGGAGCCCGGAGGCAGTCAAGCGTGTGACTGGCGTTACACCGTCCGGAAGAGCGGCGAACGGCTTTATCCATCTCATCAACAGCGGTGCGGCTGCACTGGACGGCACAGGTGCCTGCAAGGACGCAGACGGAAACGGCGTCATGAAACCCTGGTGGGATGTGACGAATCCGGATATCCGTGCCATGCTGGATGCCACAGACTGGGCGCCGGCAAACCTGGGCTATTTCCGTGGCGGCGGCTTTTCTTCTCACTACCGCACCCGTGCAGAGATGCCGGTGACCATGATCCGTCTGAATATCCTCAACGGCACACAGCCGCTCTTGCAGATCGCAGAGGGCTATACGGTTGACCTGCCGGATGAGATCCATAAACCGCTGGACGAGCGCACCGACAAGACCTGGCCGACCACCTGGTTTGTGCCGAATCTGACCGGTGAGGGCGCATTTGCAGATGTGTACCATGTTATGGCAAACTGGGGTGCAAACCACGGCTGCCTGGCATACGGACACATCGGCGCAGACCTTATCACGCTGGCAAGTATGCTGCGGATTCCGGTTTCCATGCACAATGTGCCGGAAGAACGCATCTATCGTCCGCACACCTGGAGTGCCTACGGCACAAAGGATCTGGAGGCAGCAGACTATCGTGCCTGCGCTGACTATGGTCCGCTTTACCGATAACTTATATTAGCTGGATGCCGCATCTTTGGTGCGGATTCCATAGATTTTCAGTTGCGCAGAAAACCGTCCTGGGGATGCACCCTTAGGACGGTTTTCTTTTGCTTTGGGAAAATACCGGGAGAATTTCAGCGGCAGCGGCTGGACAACCGGCTGGGGCTGCTGCAAGGCGGCGCAGGTCAGTGCGGCAGCGGCAAGTTTTAGTTTCCACGTGGGCTGCAAGAAGGCAGCACTCCTTTCGGGATAGATTCACAGACTTTCATCATAGCATATTCGGAGAGACCGGGCAATATGTTCGTGGAAACTCGAAGGGTTTCGATTTTTTCTGCGCATTGACAAATCCTGCGGCAGGTGCTATAATGGCAACAACAACTTATGCTGCCGAAAAGGAGAACGCAAATGAACTGGAAAAAGCAATATCAAAAAGCCTTGACATTCAGCTATGACGACGGCAATGTACAGGATAAAAAACTGCTGGATATTCTGAACCGTTATGGGATGAAATGCACGTTCAACGTGAACACCGGGCTGGACTTTGACCACGGCACCTGGGTGTACCGGGATGTGCTGGAAGTGCATCGGCTGAACCTGGCGGAATGCCCGGAACTCTATGCCGGTCATGAGATGGCAGTACACGGCGTGTACCACTATAATCTGACGGAGCTGTCTCCGGCGGAACTGACCGCCGAGTTACAGGAAAATGCGGAGACGATCACGAAACTCTACGGCACAGCGCCGGTGGGCATGGCATATCCCTACGGCGTGTACAACGATACTGTAATCGCCGAACTGAACCGTCTGGGCATTCGCTATGCCCGTGGAGTGGAAAGCTCCCATTCCTTTGCAGAGCAGGCAGATCTGATGCGGTTTCAGCCGACCTGTCACCATGATGATCCGCAGCTGTTCGACCTGGCGAAACAGTTCCTGGAATCCGAGCCGGAAACGCCGCAGATTTTCTACATCTGGGGACACAGTTATGAGTTCGAAGGACAGCAGAACTGGGACAGGCTGGAACGTTTCTGTGAGATGCTGGCAGGCGAGACGATATCTTCTACGGCACAAACCGGGAAGTACTTCTGCCGGATGAGGAGTCTGAAACGAAATGAGCGGACTGGTACATATTTACTGCGGTGACGGCAAGGGAAAGACCACGGCGGCAATGGGACTGGCGGTGCGCTGTGCCGGGTGGCAGAAACGGGTTCTGGTGGCACAGCTGATGAAACAGGACAATTCCGGCGAAAGGCGCATTCTGGAACAGCTGCCCCAGGTCACATTGTGGCAGACCTATCCCAGCGCAAAGTTTTTTCGTTCCGCATGACGGATGCGGAAAAGCAGGCGGCGGCAGAATGGTACACGGCGCAGTTCCGGAAAATTGCAGAGACGGTGCAGCACGGGGCGTATGCAATGCTGGTGCTGGACGAACTGCTCTCCTGCATTACCTGCGGATTCCTGCCGGAACAGCTGGTGCTGGATTTTCTGGAAAACCGTCCGGAGGCGCTGGAGGTTGTGATTACCGGGCGTGACCCCAGTGCGGCGCTGCTGGAACGTGCGGACTATGTCACGGAAATGACGCTCCGGAAACATCCCTATGAAAAGGGCATCTCCGCACGAAAAGGAATCGAATACTAGCCCCAAAAACGGAAAAGCGGTATGCGCTTACAAACGCATACCGCTTTTGGTTTCCTATTTCCGTGCCTGCCGCAAAACAGGCGATCATGTTGCTGTGTGTGCCTCTTCTCCCAGAAAAGCGGCGATCTCTTCCCAGCGCTGTTCCGTGAGCGCATAGCCGTGGCGGTAATACGCCCGAATTTTTTCCTCGTTCTGGGTGAACAGCGGGATCGGCTTGATCTGCGGCCGCAGAACCAGAACCTTTTTCTCTTTCTGTGCCTGTTCCATTGCCTGAACCTGGCGCTCATAACAGGCGATGCGTGTGAGGATCGCATGATACAGCATGGGATATTTCTTGTAGTACAGCCGCCGGAGCAGGAGACGCAGCCGGGTGTAGTCTGTGGGATGGGCATTCTCGTTGCCGGTGAGAACGACCAGCACCTTGTCGCAGCCCTGTTCCAGCAGATGCAGGAACGGGATCGGGTCAACGATGCTGCCGTCTACATAGTGTCTGCCGTCCAGCTCTACCGGTTCAGATAATGGGCAGGGCGCAGGATGCCTTGATTGCTGTAAACAGGCGCTGCTTGCTGCCTGCATCGGTGAGGTACGCCGGCTTGCCGTCCTCGCAGCAGGTGGCGACAAAATCGGTCTGCATCGACGGATGCCGGTAAAAGATGCGGCTGGCGTACTGCGTTCCAGGTTGAGAAACGCCGCCTTCCAAATAACGGCTGTGGCGTTCCAAATCATCGATCAACACACAGCCTGCTATGAACTGTTGAACTCCTCCGGCGGTAAAAGAACTGCGTTCAGCTCACGTTTTTGATATGACACTAATTATACCGGATTCCCGGGATTTTGTCAAGTTTTTGAAGAATCGGGGCGAAACAGAGACGTCCGCTCTGTAAAAAAATGTGCCGTTTCCGGAAAACGCTATTGACGAACCTCCCGATTTATTATATAATAAAAAGTAAGATATTGCGGTATGCCCGGAAACCGGGAACAGTGCCGCAGATGCTGGGAGAGGAGCGTTACGCTTTTGAAAAAAATAAATTTCTGCCTCGATCCTGAGTGCAGACATGGCAAATCTGACCGCTGTGACAGAGGGATTGGAACTGGATGGTCTGGATATGCTGCACTTTGATGTAATGGATGGGCAGTTTGTTCCGAATATTACATTTGGTATGCCGGTTCTGGCGGCAGTAGACCACTGCACAAACCTGTTTCTGGATGTGCATTTGATGATCGCCGACCCCATTCGCTATGTGAAGCAGTTTGTGGATGCCGGTGCAGACCTGGTGACCTTTCACATTGAAAGCAACAGTGACCCGGCGGCGACCATCGCTGCGATACACGATGCCGGCGCAAAAGCAGGCATCGTGCTGAAACCGGGAACGCCCTGGGAAGAGGCGATACCCTATCTGGCACAGGTGGAAGTTGTGCTTGTGATGACAGTGGAACCCGGATTCGGCGGTCAGTCGTTTCTCTGGGATATGGTGGAAAAGGTCAAGGCGCTGCGTGCCTATGCAGATGCCAACCAGCTGTCCTATCAGATCGAAGTGGACGGCGGCATCAATGCAGAGACCGCACCCCATGTGATCGAGGCAGGCGCCGAGATTCTGGTCATCGGCAGTTATCTGTTCCGCCAGGCTGACCCGAAGGCAGCCATGGATGCGATCCGGGACGAGGCAGCAAAAATGGCATAAAGCCGCAGAATGCAGGAAAGAGGAGGCAGAAACGTGCAGTCGAAACGTCAGCCGAAAGTGCATACGTATTCGAAAAAACGGAGACGGAAGGTGCGTCCCGGAAGAGCGATCCTTTCCATCGGCTTTACCTTTCTGGTGGCTGGTGTGATCGGTGTTGTGGGCTACAGCGTTGCAAAGCCGATCCTGCAGTATTCCGGCGCAGAGCATTCTCAGACCCAGCCGGAGGAGACGCTTTCTTCTGCGGCGGCAGAAACGGCGGCGCCGGAAGAGTCGGCATCTGCTGCGGTGACAGAGACCACAGCGGCACCGGTGCAGACGCAGGCAGAGGACGGCTATGTGCTGCCGGTCTCAGCACTGGAAAGCAAACAGGCGCTCCAGGCTGCGGCGGCATCGGCACGGGAGAAAATGCCGGACGGCAAACTCCTGGTGATTCCGCTGAAAGTCTCCGGCGGCGAGATCTGGTATCAGACCAGCGCATCGCTGGCGAAGTCCTGCGGCGCAGCAAAGGGCAGTATGACCCTGTCGGAGATCGTGGATACCGTGACCCAGCAGGGCTGGACACCGGCGGCGCAGCTGAGCCTGCTGTGGGATAATCTCTTGCCGGATGCGGATGCTGCGGCAGGGTATCGTGTCACAGACGGCAGCCGCTGGCTGGACAATACCAAGGAAAACGGCGGCAAAGCGTGGGCGAGTCCGTTCAGCACAGTGACGGTGCAGTATCTGACGGAGATCACCGGCGAGGTGAGCCGTGCCGGATTCTCTCAGATCTGGTGCAAGGATGCTGTGTTCCCGGATTTCCGGGAATCCGATCTGAATTACATCGGAGAAAGCGTTCAGAATCCGGAGCGGAGTGCGGCGCTGGTACAGCTGGTGAATCAGCTGGCACAGACTGCCGGCAATGTACCGCTCTGGGTAGAAGTGGATGCAGCAGATGCGGCAGAGGGAACGGCAGAAATGTTCCAGCCGGATACACTGCACGTTTCCGGCGTTGTGCTGGATCTTGCGGAAAATGCAGCGCAGGCAAAGACGCTGCTGCCGCAGATAAAAACAAAAGGCAGGAGATCTGCCGCTTTGTCTCACGGCAGATGCCGGAGCAGACTTGCAGGAACTGAAAGCGGCATCGCAGGACGGAACCGGTGTGTTCCTGTCGGCAACATAAGCGCCGGCGCTGCATCTCAAAAAAGGATTTGAAAAGAACGACTGCTGCGGTGCAGGCGTGCATATACATAGAAAAAGGAATATCGTGTTTTGAAACAGAAACATGGGAAAATGACAGATAAGGCGGCACTGCATAAAACTTGTGCGGCGCTGTTCTGACACAGACAAAGGAGTTGGTCATAGTGGCTGGAAAATTTACTGTATCATTGGGAAAAATTATTGACGAATTTCATCTGGAGACCATCTATATGCCGAAAGACCCGGCAGAAATTCTCATTGACGAAAACGATGTGACCCGTCCCGGCTTGCAGCTGATGGGCTTTTATGAATACTTTAATCCGGAAAGAATGCAGATCATCGGCAAGATGGAGTTTGCCTATCTTTCCACCATCGACGAAGAAACACGTACCCAGCGGCTGGATGCGCTGATGTCCCGGCATATCCCGGCGCTCATCATCGCAAAGAGAACTGCCCTATTTCTCGGAAATGCTGGACCTGGCGAAGAAATACGAGGTGCCGCTGCTGCGCAGTAAGGAAAGCACCTCGAACTTCATTTCCGGTCTGATCGCATTCCTGAACCTGAACCTTGCACCCCGTATCACACGCCACGGCGTACTCATCGAGATCTACGGCGAAGGCGTTTTCATTACCGGTGAGAGCGGCGTCGGCAAGAGCGAAACAGCGATCGAGCTGGTAAAGCGTGGTCACCGCCTGGTGGCTGACGATGCGGTCGAGATCCGCAAGGTCTCCAACATCAGCCTGGTGGGCAGCTCTCCGGACAACATCCGCCACTTCCTGGAACTGCGTGGCATCGGTATCATCAATGCACGCCGCCTGTTCGGTATCGGTGCGGTCAAGAATACGGAGAAGATCGAATTGATCGTGGAGATGGAACAGTGGAATCCGGAAAAGATCTACGACCGCATGGGCGTGGACACACAGTTCGCCACTATCCTGGGCGTAAAGATCCCCATGCTGACCATTCCGGTCAAGACCGGACGAAACCTTGCTGTCATCATCGAAGTCGCAGCGATGAACAACCGTCAGAAGAAGATGGGCTACAATGCAGCCGCAGAACTGCTGGATCAGCTGGGACTGGATATGGAGGCAAAGGAAGTCGTAAAGGATTACGATGCGTTTTAAGGACCTGTGAGCTGACAGCGGATACCGGCGGACAGTCGGATACCGCCGTTTCGTTACCACACGCTTTTGCTTGGGAGACAAAACTATGAATGATTGGCAGGAACTCGCTGCGGTTTGCAGGACGTGCAATTGCAGCGTACAGTATGCAGAACCTCTCCGGAATCATACCACGTTCCGGATCGGCGGTGCGTGCGGCGCTTTTGTAAACATAAATACAGAAGAGACGCTGCGCCGGATACTCGGTCTTTGCCGTGACCGGAACTATCCCTACCTGGTGTTGGGAAACGGCAGCAACATCCTGGCGGCAGACAGCGGCTATGCCGGTGTTATCCTGCACCTGGGAAAGGATTTTTCCCGGATTCAGCAGGACGGCGATACGCTGTACTGTGAGGCAGGGGCAACGCTGGGACGCATCGGCAGATATGCTCTGGAGCAGTCCCTGACCGGTATGGAGTGCCTTGCCGGCATCCCCGGAACAGTAGGCGGCGCCCTCTATATGAACGCCGGGGCATACGGCGGCGAAATGGCAGATATTGTGGTTTCGGCACGCTGTATGTCGCCGGACGGTACGATAACGGAAGTGCCGAAAGCGGAAATGGAACTGGGCTACCGGAAGAGCATTTTCCGGCAGGACGGCAGGATCATTCTTGGTGTGACGCTGCGGCTGCAAAAGGGCAGCTATGGAGAGATCGAGGCAGAAATGGATTCCCTGCTGGGAAAGCGCCGTGCCAAACAGCCGCTGGAACTGCCTAGTGCCGGCAGTACGTTTCAGCGTCCGGTGGGGAACTATGCGTCGTTTCTCATCGACCAGTGCGGTCTGAAAGGCGCCAGCGTGGGAGATGCGCAGGTGAGCAAGAAACACGCCGGGTTCGTGGTGAATACCGGAAAGGCAACTTGTCACGATGTGCTGGAATTGTGTGATTATGTAAAGCAGACGGTATTGGAAAAGACCGGCTATCAGCTGGAACTGGAACCGGTGGTCATCGGAGACCCCGACAAGCTGGCAGAGCAGCCCGGCAGCTGAAAATGCCGTAACGAGAAAGGATGTGGAGCGTATGCAGGAAACAGAAGATGTCAGAATGCACGTTGTTGTAGTGACCGGAATGTCCGGCTCCGGAAAATCGGTGGTCATGGATGTATTGGAGGATATCGGCTATTACTGTATCGATAACCTGCCGCCGCAGCTGATGGGAAAATTCGTGGACATCTGCCGGGAGTCGGAAAATCATCTGCAAAAGCTGGCAATTGCTGCGGATCTGCGCTCCGGGGATATGTTTACAGATGCGTACCGGACACTGCTGGATATGGAGCGCCAGCCGGATCTGGATGTCAAAATTCTCTACATCGAGGCGGAAGACGAGGTCATCATCAAGCGCTATAAGGAGACACGCCGCAAGCATCCGCTGGATGAGCGTTTCGGCGGCTGCCTGCACAATGCGATCGCCTACGAACGGGAGCAGCTGCTCCGGGTAAAGGGCATTGCGGATTACTATGTGGAGACCTCCTATTTCAGTGCATCTCAGCTGAAAGAACAGATCCGGGAAATTTTCCTGGACAATTCCTCAGACTCCATGTCCATTAAGGTGACATCGTTCGGGTTCAAGTACGGCGTTTCCACAGAGTCTGACCTGGTGTTTGACGTGCGCTGTCTGCCGAACCCCTACTATATCCCGGAACTGCGCCACCACACCGGTTGTGAAAAATGCGTGCAGGACTATGTGATGTCCTTTGAACAGTCCCAGACGCTGATGAAAAAGCTGAAAGATCTCCTGGATTTTCTTATCCCCCTGTATATTCAGGAGGGAAAGAGCCGTCTGGTGATCGCTTTCGGCTGCACCGGCGGAAAACACCGTTCTATCACGTTCACAGAGCTGATCGGGGACTATCTCATTTCCAAAGGAATGCACGTTGTTAAGCAGCATCGTGATATCGGGAAAGACCGGTCGTAACAGCAAGGAGGAGAACGGTGTCATTTTCCAATGATGTACGGGAAGAGATCGCCAGAAGCATCACGGACAGAGACCGGCAGTTCGCCTGTCTCTATGGCATCCTGCTGTATTCCCGTATCTTTACCCCGCAGCAGGTAGTGCTGCAAAGCGAAAGCCCGGTGTTTGCCCGGCTGATGCCGGTTTTGTTCCGTGCAGTGTTCCAGGCGGAGCTGCGTCCGGACGTGCGGACAGTTTCCCGGGGCGGAGACCAGTTTATGGTCAGCTATACCATTACGGATGCGGCGCAGATCGGGCGGATCTGTGAGGTGTACCACATCCATCCCGAAAAGCGGGAGATTCGTCTGTCCAACCTGGTGAACAACAGCCTCAGCGCATTTCTCGCCGGGGTTTTCTTCGGCTGCGGCAGCGTCATTGACCCGAACAAGGAATACCATCTGGAATTCAACACGCCCTCTGCGCTGCTCTGCGGAGACCTGCAAAAGGTGCTTGGCAGCATCGGCGTGGCAGGCAGATCGCTGGTGCGGAAGAATATGTATGTGCTGTATCTGAAAGACAGCGAGCATATCGAGGACACGCTCACCTGCATGGGCGCCCAGCAGTGTACCATCGAGCTGATGAACATTAAGATTCGCAAGGATATGCGCAATAAGGCGAATCGGGTGCGGAACTGCGACGAGGCGAACATCAACAAGGTGGTCAGTGCCGCCATGCGTCAGATGCAGGATATCCAGCTGATTATCCGATGCGGTCAGCTGGAAGCGATGTCGCCGGAACTACAGGAACTGGCAGAACTGCGCCTGGAAAATCCGGAACTGAGCCTAAAAAGAACTGGGCGAACTGCTTTCCAATCCCATCGGACGCTCCGGTGTCAACCACCGCTTTCAGAAAATCGCCGCTATGGCAGAGGAGTTGAGAAAACGTGCCGCAAATTCCTGAGAATGCCTTTGTGCATCTCCATGTCCACAGCGAGTACAGCCTGCTGGACGGTGCCTGCCGCATTCCAAAGCTGATCGAGCAGGTGAAAGCCATGGGACAGACGGCGGTGGCGCTGACGGATCACGGCGTGATGTACGGCGCATATCCGTTTTATGAGGCAGCCCGGAACGCCGGAATCCGTCCGATCCTCGGCTGTGAAGTCTATGTGGCAAAACGCACCCGGCACGACCGGGAGCATCTGCTGGATCGGAAAAGCTATCATCTGATCCTGCTCTGTGAAAATCAAAAAAGGCTATCAGAATCTGGTGAAGCTGATTTCGCTCGCCAGCCTGGATGGCTTTTTATCAGAGGCCCCGTGTGGACTGGGAATTGCTGTCCCGGTACCATGAGGGCTTAATTTGTCTGTCCGGCTGTCTTGCCGGAGAGGTGGCGCAGAAACTGGCAGGGGATGACTATACCGGCGCAAAGGAAACGGCGCTGCGGTATCGTACCTTGTTCGGCGCAGAAAACTATTTCCTGGAGATTCAGAATCATCAGATACGGGACGAACTGCGCAATCTGCCCCAGCTGATACGGCTTTCCCGTGAGACGGGGATTCCGCTGGCTGCCACCAACGATGCCCACTATATCCGCCGGGAAGATGCTGCCATGCAGGAGGTACTGCTCTGCATCCAGACGGGAAAAAAGCCTGGATGACCCGGAGCATATGCACTTCGAGACCAACGAGTTCTATCTGAAATCCACGGCGGAAATGGCTGCGCTGTTTGCAGATGTCCCGGAGGCAGTTACCAACACTGCGAAGATTGCCGAGCGCTGTCATGTGGAGTTCCAGACCGGAAAGATCTGGCTGCCCAAGTTCACCATGGACGGCGTGTCGGACTGCCGAAAGCTGTTTTTGCAGCTGTGCCGGGACGGCTTGTATCAGCACTACGGTGCGCATCCGTCCAAGGAGGTGCTTGACCGGCTGCGCATGGAAATTTCCGTCATTACCGAAATGGGTTATGTGGACTATTTCCTCATCGTGTGGGATTATATCAACTTCGCACGCCGCAATGATATCCCGGTGGGACCGGGGCGTGGCTCCGGTGCAGGCAGTCTCTGCGCTTACTGCATGGGCATTACCCAGATAGACCCCATCCGGTATCAGCTGCTGTTCGAGCGCTTTCTCAATCCGGAACGTGTCAGTATGCCTGACTTCGATATCGACTTCTGCATTGAGGGCAGACAGCGTGTCAAGGAATATGTGATCTCCCGGTACGGCGCAGACCGTGTGTCGGAGATCATCACATTCGACTTAATGAAAGCCCGTGGCGCAGTGCGGGATGCCGGACGGGCGATGGGGATTTCCTACGGACTCTGCGACAAAATTGCTAAGTCCATCGACTCCAGAAATACCATTGCCCAGACCATGGAGAGTAAGGACGGGGCTGACCTGCGGAAACTGTATGAGACGGATGCCACTGCGAAAAAGCTGCTGGATATGGCGATGCAGCTGGAGGGAATGCCACGCCATGCCTCCACCCATGCCGCCGGTGTCCTCATCTCGGCAGTTCCCATTACAGACCTTGTGCCGCTCCAGCGCAACGATGAGACCATTGTGACACAGTATCCCATGGGCGTGCTGGAGCATATGGGACTGCTGAAATTCGACTTTCTGGGACTGCGGAATCGACCATTATCCGGGACTGTGTCCGGGCAGTGCAGCAGTACGAACCGGATTTCTCCATGGATGCTATATCTCTGGATGACCCGGCAGTGTACGAGATGCTGTCCCGTGGGGATACTGCCGGCGTGTTCCAGTTTGAAAGCGCCGGGATGCGCCACGTGCTGATGCGTCTGAAACCACGCTGCCTGGAAGATCTGACGGCGGTGCTTTCGCTGTATCGTCCTGGTCCACGCTCGTCTATCGACCTCTATCTGGAAAACCGCAGCCACCCGGAAAAGATCGCCTATGCCCATCCGCTTTTGGAACCGATTCTAAAACCGACCTACGGCTGCATGGTGTACCAGGAGCAGGTCATGGAGATCTGCCGGGTACTGTCGGGCTATTCCTACGGCAGAGCAGACATTGTGCGCCGTGCCATGGCAAAGAAAAAAGCAGGATATCATGGAACGGGAGCGCCAGGCGTTCGTCTACGGCAGTGACGGCTCAGACGGCAGTTCGCCCTGCTGCGGCGCAGTGGCAAACGGTGTCTCTGCGGAAACGGCAAACGCCATTTTTGATGAGATCGCCGTGTTTGCAGACTATGCCTTTAACAAATCCCATGCGGTTTCCTATGCGTACCTGGCGTATCAGACGGCATATCTCAAGGTGCATTATTTTGCGGACGATATGGCGGCACTGCTGACCAGCGTCATGGGCGATACCACCAAGACTATGGAATACCTCACCGCCTGTCAGAATGCCGGGGTAAAAGTCCTGCCGCCTCATGTCAACGAAAGCACGGCAGTATTTGCAAAGTGTGGCGACCACATCCGGTTCGGCTTGCTGGCAGTAAAGAACCTGGGGCGTGGCTTTATCCAGGCAATGACGGAACAGCGGCAGAAAGAGGGAAACTTCACTAGTCTGGCAGACTTCTGCCGGAGAATGCTGCCCTGCGGTCTGAATAAGCAGGCACTGGACAGCCTGATTCGCTGCGGTGCGCTGGACGGGCTGGGACTGAACCGGCGGCAGATGATCGAGTTCCAGGAACAGGTGCTGGCAGACTGCCGGGACGAGCGGAACAGCATTGTGACCGGGCAGATGAACCTGTTCGGCGGTGCAGACGAAAGGGCAGTCCAGGAGACGCAGATTCCGCCGCTGGCAGAGTATGACCGTGCATTTCTGCTCCAGCTGGAACACGACAGCCTGGGGCTTTATCTTTCCGGGCATCCGCTGGAACAGGTGGAGTGGCTGCGCCGGCTTTGTCACGCCGTGGATGCGGCATCGCTCCGGGAACAGAAAGATGGTGCATCGGTACTGCTGATCGTGACGCTCCAGCACATCAAACAGCACACCACAAAACAGGGAGAGACCATGTGCTTTCTCACCTGTGAGGACAGGAGCGGCACGGCGGACTGCGTGGTGTTCCCGTCCCTGTATCCGGCGGTGCGGCAGTATCTGGAAAAGGAGGCTGTCCTGTGCATCCGTGGAAAGCTGACGCAGAAGGAAGAGACCGTCAGCGTTTTGTGCGACAGCGTTCTGACGGAGGAAGGATTCCGGCGCACCATGTCCCAGGGCAGGCTCTGCATCAAGACGGACTCCCGGCAGACGGAAAAGCTCCACGCACTTGCGGCGCTGGTGCAGCAGTATCCGGGAGATGTGCCGGTCTGCTTTTTATCTGACCGACCGGAAAAAGATGCTCTCTCTGCGTGGCGGACAGGCGATGGCGGTGCAGCCGGAATCGTATGCTGCACTCTGCGGGCTGGTTCCGCCGGAACAGATCGGGTTCCTGCCGGCAAAATAGACATTTTCATTTTTTGTGCAGAGTTGCTCAAATTTTGCATGGAACTTGTTAACTTTTTTCGAATACCACTTGACAACCCGGGAAATATCAGTATAATAGAATAGGAATGGAATGGTGAATGCGTATGCGGCTTTCAAGCTGCGCTGCCGTTTCAAAATTTTGCCATGCGGCGGAATGGAGAATACGTTTATGATTAAAACGATTGGTGTATTGACAAGCGGCGGCGATGCGCCGGGTATGAATGCAGCAGTACGTGCTGTTGTTCGTGCGGCTCTGAAAAAGGGCATGACAGTATATGGCGTAAAGCGTGGCTACTGCGGCCTGCTGGACGATGACATTGAGCCGATGGACGAGATGAGTGTTGCCGGTATTATCAACCGTGGCGGCACCATGCTGTACACTGCAAGAAGTGCGGAGTTCCGCACCGAAGAGGGTGTGCTGAAGGCAAAGGCTACCTGTGAAAAAGTATGGTCTGGAAGGTCTGGTTGTCATCGGCGGTGACGGTTCGTTCCGTGGCGCAGCAGATCTGTCTGCACACGGCATCCTGTGTGTAGGTCTGCCGGGTACCATCGACAACGATATCGCCTGCACCGATTACACCATTGGTTATGATACTGCAATGAATACCGCAATGGAGCTGATGGACAAGCTGTCCGACACCAGCCAGTCTCACTATCGCTGCAGCGTTGTTGAGGTTATGGGTCGTGGTGCAGGTTACATTGCGCTGAATACCGGTGTTGCATCCGGCGCACTGGAGATCATCACAAAGGAAAAGCCGTATGATCTGGATAAGATCGCTAAAAAGATGATGGAATTCAAGGCAAGAGGCAAGCAGAACTTCATTATCGTTGTTGCAGAGAATATCGGTCATTCGGAAGAGATCTGCAAGCTGATCCAGGAAAAGACCGGCATTGAATCCCGTGCAACCATTCTGGGTCACGTACAGCGTGGCGGTTCTCCGACCGTTCGTGACCGTGTTGCTGCAACTGAAATGGGCTACTATGCAGTTGAACTGCTGGAGCAGGGCATCGGCAACCGTGTTGTAGGTATGCAGGGCGGCAAGGTCGTTGACTTCGACATCCAGGAAGCTCTGTCTATGACAAAGCCGTATGATGAAAAAGCTGCATCAGATCGCAGAAGATGTTGCATTCTAATGAAACTGTAAAAGAATGCTGAAAAGGGTGGACGTGCGAAAGTGCGTCCACTTTTTTGTTTGGCATATCTGGAAAACACGGAATCCCATACGCAGTCAGATTGCGGATTCCCCGGCATATCCAATCGGATGCCTGTGGATTTTTTAGGCAATCTGCTGAAAAAAACAGCTGCAAATTTTGTGCGCAGGCTTTATTTTGTGTTTCCCTTGCAATTTTGTGCAATTTGCAGTATAATAGAAATGATATGTTGTCCGGAAAAAAATTTCCCGACGGGGATATTTCCGGCAGAAAAAAAAGAAAGAAGGAGAATGTACATGGATACCATTGGATTTATTGGTGTTGGCAATATGGGCAGTGCGATTCTGAAAGGAATCGCCGGCAGCAGCCTGAAACAGGAAACCTCGCTGTTCGCATACAACCCGACCGAGGCGAAAGTTGACGCTCTGGCAAACTGCGGCGTGCAGAAGTGCGGGAGCGCAGCCGAAGTGGTGGAAAAGAGTCAGTACGTATTCCTGGCGATCAAGCCGCAGAAGTTTGAAGAGGTGCTGCCGCAGATTGCAGATGCAGTGACAGAAGAGACGGTTCTGGTCTCTATCGCCGCCGGCATCGGTGCGGACTTTATCCGGAAAATGACAAGGCCCTATGCAAAAGTGGTTCTGGCGATGCCGAACACACCGCTGCTGCTGGGCGAGGGCGCAACTGCACTGGCGAAAGACGATGCTGTCAGCGATGCGGAATTTGCTGTGGTACAGCGCATTTTCGGCAGCTGCGGCATGACCGCTGTCATTGCGCCAGAGCAGATGAAAGAGGTCATCGCCATTAACGGCAGCAGCCCGGCTTTCATCTATCTGTTTGCGAAAAGCTTTCTGGATTATGCCGCAAAAGTGGGTCTCCCGGAGACATCGGCAAAGGAACTGTTTGCACAGTCGCTGATCGGTTCTGCAAAGATGATTACGGACTCCGGCTATTCGATCGACGAACTGATCCGCCAGGTCTCTTCGCCGGGCGGAACGACGCTTGCCGGTCTGGATCAGCTGTACGAGGGCAAGCTGTCTGATGCTGTCCGGAATGCCTGCGAGAGCTGCACCAAGCGTGCATACGAGCTGGCAAAATAAGAACCCGTTTTCACAAGACACATATATACGCTTGTGAAAACAGGTTCTGAGAAATCATAATCAAAAATATACCGCATAGGATGAGAGCAGGTACAAGCCAATTTGCAAAGCAAAGGAGCGATCTGTGATGATCCGAAAGCGAACAACACTGACAACAACGGAGCGCAGACAGCGGCTGTTCTGCCTGCTGTTTGGTTGCATTTTACTGGGGACAGCCTGGGGCATGGTCATGCTGCGGTGGCAGTATGACGGCGTGCCTACGGGCTGGGCAGGCTTTCTGGGAATGTTTTTTCAGACCAAGCCTACTCTTCCGGCACTCTGGACGGAGAGCGCAGGGGACATCCTGCTGTTCCTGCTGGCGTTTTTTTCTGCTGGGCTTTTCGGCTGTGGGACAGCCTTTTGCGTGGCTGCTGCTGCTGACCTACGGCGTGTGCATGGGCGGCACCTTGCAGACACAGTGCAGTGCCGGCGGCGCTTTTGTGCGCAGTACGACGCTGCTGTGCTATTTTGTGCCGATGTCGGCGCTGCTGGTGCTGGCGGCGAGGGAATCCCTGCGGTTCTCCGGCTATTTCACTGCCTACGGTTTCCGGAATGAGCCGGAAGAGCAGATGTATCACCAGCTCCGGATGTACTGCGCCAGATTCGTTGTGCTTGCAGTGTTTCTGCTGCTGTTCGGGTTCGCCTATGGGACGGCGTTCTATGCGGCGGTAAAATAAGGGCGTGCTTTCTTTCCGGCACGCTCTTCGGAAAGGAAGTTTGTCTATGGGTCTGTTTGGATCGAATTACGAGCGTGCCGGTTCCGGTATCGCAAAAAATGCACCGAAGAAAAAGGGCTTTTTCCGCTTTTTTGAGATATTCGGCAGAAAGTTCTGGAAACTGTTTGAGCTGAATCTGCTGTATTTTCTCAGCTTTTTGCCGGTGATCGGCGCAGCTGCCCTGGTACTTGCCCTCGACTCCCAGCTGGGAATCATTTTGGCGGCAGCCTGTCTGATGCTGTTTGCTGTAATTATCGGACCGGCAACGGCGGCGCATACGAAGATCCTGAAAAATTTTGTCATGGAAAAGCCTACGTTTCTGGTGCATGACTTTTTCAAGGCGTTCCGTTCGGAATTCAAGTATTCCTGCATCATCGGCGTGCTGGACTGCCTGCTGGCGTGCTGCATTTCGGCGGCGTTTTTATGTGTATCCGAAACTTATTGAGCAGTCGGGGAGCAAGGTGTACTACATCTTTTTCGCCATTACGCTGAGCATCGGCGTCATCGCACTGATCATGAATTTCTACATTTTCCCCATGCTTGTTTCCACGAACCTGTCTCTGAAAAATGTGCTGAAAAATTCCCTGGCGCTGTCTGTAGTCGCCTTGAAAACCAATATCATCACCACGCTGATCCTGGCGGCTGTGATCGCAGTTTATGTGCTGGTATTCATGTTTGTGAGCATCAAGTACTCCATGATCCTCTGTTCCTGCTGCCGTTTATGCCGGCATCCTGGTTGGGACTGGTGATTACGTTCCAGTCTTATCCCATCATTCAGAAGTACATCATCAACCCGTACTATGAACAGCGTGGCGAAGTCAATCCGGAACTGGCGCAGGTCTCTGCGTCGGAAGAGGAGACCGTGTTCGAGGACATGGGCGGCAAGGAAAAGCCCATTGAACCGCCGAAAAAAGCCGGCGGAAAGCAGTCCGGCGGCGGACGCACCCACAAGGGAAAAGGAAAAATTATTTCTTAATTTACAAAATAAATACTTTACAAGTGCCGGAAAATGTGGTATAATAACAAAGGTCATGTACTTGGAATCTGAGTAAGCCGGAGAAAAGCGGATTTCCGCTTTCGTAACGGAATATCACCTGCCTTTTTCTATGTGCATGATAATACTAAATGAGGTGAAAGAAAATGCTGCTGAAAGAAGAAAAAACTGAGATCATCGAGAAAAACCGTACCCACGAGAACGATACCGTTCTCCGGAAGTACAGATCGCCATTCTGACAAAGAGAATCAACGATCTGACTGCACATCTGAAGTCTCACAAGAACGACCATCACTCCAGACGTGGTCTGCTGAAGATGGTTGGTCACAGAAGAAATCTTCTGAACTATCTGAAGAAGAAGGATGTAAACCGCTATCGTGCAACAATCGAGAAGCTGGGTATCCGTAAGTAAGATACAACGACGAAAAAAGGGAAAGGCAGTACAGAGCCGAGTGCTTTGTCTGCCTTTCTGTGTATGATAACGATTCCAAAAACAGGCATTCGCATTAAGCCGTGTACTTCATCGGGCGCTGCAATTGTCGAAGTATAGGGCTTTTTGCGAATTCGGGTGGCTGGAATCAGGAAAGGAAAGACAAGATATGTTTGAGAACGCACAACGATTTGAAACAACCTTTGCCGGCAGACCCCTTTCGGTCGAGACCGGAAAGACCTGCGCTTTGTCGAACGGTTCCTGCTGGGTACGCTACGGCGATACCGTGGTGATGGCGAATGTCACTGCAAGCGCAAAGCCGAGAGAGGGCATCGACTTTTTCCCGCTGTCTGTGGACTATGAGGAACGGATGTATTCGGTGGGAAAGATTCCCGGCTCTTTCACCAAGCGGGAAGGAAAGCCTTCGGAAAAGGCGATTCTGACCTCCCGTATGGTAGACCGTCCGATTCGTCCGCTGTTCCCGAAGTCCATGCGGAATGACGTTTCCGTTGTCATGACGGTTCTGGCAGTGGACCAGGACTGCGCACCGGATATTGTGGGCATGATCGCCACTTCTATTGCGCTGTCCATTTCCGATATTCCCTGAACGGACCGATTGCCGGCATCAGCGTAGGACTGGTTGACGGCGAGATCGTGCTGAACCCGACGCTGGAACAGCGCCAGCACAATGACCTGCATCTGACCGTTGCCGGCACTAAGGACAAGATCGTCATGATCGAGGCTGGCGCCAATGAAGTGCCGGAGGATACCATGCTCCAGGCAATTCTCACCGGTCACGAAGAGATCAAAAGATGGTTGCCTTTATTTCCGACATCCAGGCAAAGATCGGCAAGGAGAAGTTTGTCTTTGAGGCGCACGAGGTAGACCAGGAACTGTTCGAGAATGTTGATGCAATGGTGCATGACCAGGTGGCACACGCTCTGGACACCAACGACAAGAACGAACGGGATGCACGCCTGCGCCCGATCATTGATGCGGCACACGAGACTTTCGATGCCGTTTGCGGCGAAGAGACCGGCATGATCGACGAGATCCTGTACCTCATCCAGAAGAAGATCGTCCGTGCATGGCTCTATGAGGGCAAGCGTGTGGACGGCAGAGGCATTGATGAGATTCGTCCGCTGGCTGCGGAGGTTGGCGTGCTGCCCCGGGTACATGGTTCCGGTATGTTTACCCGCGGACAGACTCAGGTACTGACTGTCGCAACGCTGGGACCGGTCAGCGACAGCCAGAAACTGGACGGTCTGGACGAAGAGACCTCCAAGCGGTATATGCATCACTACAACTTCCCCTCCTACTCGGTTGGCGAGACAAAGCCAAGCAGGGGACCGGGACGCCGTGAGATCGGTCATGGCGCACGGGCAGAGCGTGCGCTGATTCCGGTGTTGCCCACGGTGGAAGAATTCCCGTATGCAATGCGCCTGGTCTCTGAGGTACTGTCCTCCAACGGCTCTACCTCTCAGGCATCGATCTGCGGCTCGACATTGGCGCTGATGGATGCAGGCGTTCCGATTAAAGCGCCGGTTGCCGGTATTTCCTGCGGTCTGATTACACTGCCCAACAGCGACGAGTTCAAGACTATGGTAGACATCCAGGGTCTGGAGGATTTCTACGGCGATATGGACTTTAAGGTTGGCGGTACCAAGAAGGGTATCACTGCCATCCAGGTGGACATCAAGGTAGACGGTCTGACCCCGGCGATCATCGCAGAGGCATTCGAAAAGACACGCAAGGCTCGTCTGTACATTCTGGATGAGATCATGCTGAAGGCAATCCCGGCACCGAGAGAGACCGTAGGCGAATATGCGCCGAAAATGCTCCAGATCAAGATCCCGACCGACAAGATTCGGGATGTCATCGGACAGGGCGGTAAGGTCATTCAGAAGATGTCTGCGGAATGCGGCGTAAAGATCGACGTAAACGAGGACGGAAACGTATTCATCAGCGGCATTTCCATGGATGGCTGCCGCAAGGCATACCAGATGATCGAGACCATCGCCATTGACCCGGAGGTTGGTTCGATCTATAAGGGCAAGGTAGTTTCCATCAAGCCGTTTGGTGCGTTCGTGGAGATCGCTCCGGGACGTGACGGTCTGGTGCATATTTCCAAGCTGGACAAGGATCGTGTAGAACGTGTCGAGGACGTGGTCTCTGTGGGCGATGCTGTGATCGTCAAGGTCATGGACATCAAGGACGGCAAGATCAGCCTGTCCCGCAAGGATGCGCTGGAAGAGCTGGAGGCTCGCCGGAAACAGCAGCAGGCAGAACAGTAAGAAAAAATATTTCATAGATAAGAAAAAGCGCTGTGCAGCGGAAATGCTGCACAGCGCTTTTTGCGTATAAAAAGTGTGGAATGCTTACTCTGCTGTGGTTTCAGTAGAAGTGTTCTTTTCCCTTTAAGAACAGAGTGATTACCAGTACCACTGCGAAAAAATTACGGAAAGCACTGCCCATACGGTCAGATCTCCAAAGTTTTTTGCTCAGATTTGCAAAAGCGAAAATTGCGGCGAGTGCATACAGAATGATCGCTGCAATAGTGCCGCCTTTTTGTTTTTCTGGCAGCAACTGCAACAATGCCGGCAGCCAGCAGGAAAAATCCAGTGAACAATCCGCCGGCGCCGCTGGAACTGTCAGCTTCGGAAATTGCTTCGCCGATACCGGCGGCACAGGACTGGAATCCCACAATTACGGAAATCACAATGGTGAGAATGCCAAGAACCATGCGCAGAATGACTGCGCCGTTTTTGTAAATTGTTTTTTGACCTTTTGCCATGATAAAATACCTCTACTTTTTGATTTTTTACTGTACAGAAACCTTAATCGGGTCGGATTCTGCTACGGTTTCATAATTACTATTGCTGATTACCAGTTTGAATTCCAATTCGTTCATTTCTTCCGGAAGGTCTTCCCCGATAAATGACATGGTATCGTCAGCGTATTTTCCAGCTGCAACTTCGGCATATAGAGAGCCGTCGTACATCACATTGTCTATGGAAATATTTTCCGCACGAACAGTGTAGGTTTCTGTACCGTTGTTTTCGATGAGAAATTGGAATTGTGTTCCCCAGATATCGTCGTCCACTTTGCCGGCATAAGAAACGACTACGCCATTCGATTCATAGATCTTGTCAGCCTCTGTCTTTTCGCTGGTGATGCTGTCATCGATAACCAGAGTGACTTTTTCGGTGTCGGCAATCGTGTCGTATGTGTCACTGTCGACGATGTGGAAGGAAAGTTCAATCGTTCCCAGGTCGTCCTTGCTGGAAAAATAGATTGTGTCATTTGCTGTTTTTCCGGATGCCACATCACAAGAAAAATATGGGTCGTCCATGACCCCGTTGACAGAAGTTTCTCTGGTCTGAACGGTAATATTTTTGTCAGACAGATTCTCAATGGTAACCTTCAGCCCCTTGCCCATCCAGCTTTCTTCGTCAGTACCGGTGTAGGTAATTCGGGCAGTGCTGTCCTCAAACAACACTTTTGATTGGTTAGCAGTATCGGCGTTTTTTTCTGCCTCGCTGCTGTTCTCGCTTTGGTTCTCTTCCGTTTCACTGCTTTCTTCTGCAACACTGCTTTCACCAGCAGAAGATTCCTTTGCCTTTGGGAAGAACTGCTGGTTCCGGCACCGGAACAACCGCCCATTGCCGCAATCATCGAAATTGCCAGCAACCCTGCAATCCATTTTTACGCATAACGTCCTCCTTAGATTTGTTTTCGTCACAGATTTCTGAAATGTGACAGCTATATTATAGCACGTTTTGTTCTAAAAGTCAATAGAACGTTTTGTTCTAGCATAAAATAAAACCATAATCTTGAAAGGGTGATATTTTATGCAGTATATTCGAATCCGCAATTTACGGGAGGACATGGACATGACGCAAACTGACATGGCGAAGAACTTGTTTATCAGCCAGCGCACCTATAGCTATTATGAATCCGGCGGCCACGATATTCCCACCGAAGTCCTGGTGCGCCTGGCAGACTTTTATGACGTCTCGGTGGATTATCTTCTCAACCGGACGGACAAGCGTGAGATCAACCGATAAAAAAACCGCATTTCCAGAACCTCTGAAAATGCGGTTTGCGTGATAAATGGACTTGCCTTATCAGTTGCATGGAGCGGTGCTGCGTTTCTTTCGGCTGTGACGCCGGAGCAGGCTGTTCCCCAGGAACAGCAGTACTGTAATGCCGACCCCTGCGGCAGAACACCAGCGTCCCTGCTTTGCCAGCGGTGCCGCATAGGTGATGCGGATGCTGTGGCTGCCGGCGGAGATGGGACAGCCCAGGAAGTCCTTGTCCGTGCGGTAGTATGCAGTGTCCTTGCCGTCGATGGTGACGTGGAATCCGGTGTCATAGGGGACAGCCAGCACAAACCAACCGTCCTCTTTCACCTGGATGTCGCCCTCCATGGTGTCGTCGCCCAGATTATCATGGCGCAGCTCCCAGGGGCTGAGCTGTTCAGCCGCATGGTGCAGTGTGTCATACTGCATGGTGTACATGGCGCTTTGCGAGATCACATAGTCTCCGGCGGAAAATTTCAGTTTCAACTTCTGGATCGGCTCGTCCGAAGAGATGGTGTACTGGAAGTTGTTGTTCTGATTCTGATATTTCCACTGCGGATCGGTCAGCTTGTTGCGGATGCCGTTGATGGTGATTGCAACGTCCCCGGTAGTCGTGCCGTTTCCCAGATGATTGTCCACGTGGAATTTCAGCAGGAGGAGTGCGTCGATCGGTTCCTGCAGCGTGACCGTAACAGAAAAGTCCTTCTTGCTGTGGACGTAAAACTTGCCGTCCTCCAGCTGGGTGATCTGGTTATTGCTGCATGAGGTCGCCGTATATTTCGGTGAAATTTTCTGGATGCTGTCCGGCAGATGTGCCTGGTAAGAGGCATTGTCCGGCAGGTCGTCCTCATCCACCACCGCATTTTCCAGCAGTGCCTCCAGCCGGCCGGGGTAGTGGAATTGTTTCAGCTGCTGGGCGGTAATGACGTTGGATGTGGCGAAACCGATGGGATACGCCAGGGTGTTTTCATAGAGCAGGTAATCGCCTTCCTGTCCGATCTGCTGTACACCGTACCGGTGAATGGGTTTCTGGCTGATGAGGTACTTTTCGCCCATCAGAATGCCGAAGATGGGATTCTTGGACTGGACAATCATTGCCGCATTCCGGATGCCGTTTTCGTTGTGTGCCTGGTGGAAGTAGAAATCGGAGAACGATGCGTTGTGAATGGAGGAATAGACGGAACTGCGGTAGTAGTCCTTTCCCCAGATGCGGTTTACCGTGTCTCCGACGTGGTATTCGTTGGAGATGCGATAGAACGAGTCATCGTCTGCGGCAACCTGGTCGGTCAGCGTCTGGATTTCCTTGGAGTAAACAATGTCCACGTCTTTCCTGGTCATGTAGGTATCGCCCAGATTGACCGCCAGACAGGTGGCAATGCTGAACGCCAGCGTTGGCACCAGCAGGAGCTTGAGCGACTTGCCGGGTTTCCGGGTGCTTTGCCGGTGCAGATACAGCACAAAGGCGAGCAGCATACAGATGCCGTCCAGAATGGCTGCGATCTGCTCCACAGCCGTGCCGCTGTTGGTCAGGATACCCAACCCCAGTGCCGATGCAAACAGCAGCAGCGTGGGTTTCAGCAGTATCTGACGGGAACGGAGCTGCCGCCAGAAAAAGCCGCACAGGAGGAGCAGCAGGGGCAGCAGGGGAATGTATGCTTTCGGATCGAGATACATGGTGCCGTTCATCAGATACAGCAGCAGAGGGCAGACCAGAATCACGCCGAATACGCCGGCGAGAAACCGGGTCGATCTTCTGGGAAAGCAGAGCATGGCGCAGACTGCAAGGACGCTGCACGAAGTCATGCCGATGGAAAAGGGGCTGTAGGTCAGATAGCGCAGGTGGACACCCGGGAGCAGGATGCTCCAGAGAGACTGTGAACTGCCGGAGGCGTCTCTGCCGTGGAGCAGTGTCCAGGCAACCGGCAGCAGCAGAAAGGCTGCAATCACAGCACTGAGCAGCAGATGCAGTCCGATAATGCAAAGCGTGCGGAGCATCTGACGCACCTGGTGTACGTGATGCCGGTGCAGCGTCAGAAAGACGGCGTAAATGACAATGGCAAAAAATGCGCCGACGCTGAAAAAAGAAACTGGTGAGAAGAATGCAGACCGATGCGGCGATCAGATGTAGAGAGAACCGTTTTTCCAGAGCGTGATGTACCGAGAGCAGCGCCCAGAATAAAAAGGGCAGATAGTTCACAAACATAATGTGATGATGACCGTGAAAAATCACCGGTGCCGCTGTCAGATAGAGGAGCGCCAGGAAGAATGCCAGATTTGGAACAAACCATTTCCGCAGCCAGAAGTAGCACAGAAGTGTACCGATCAGCGTCAGCAGAATGTTGGAGATCTGCAAATAGGTCGCCATGGTCATCCAGGGGAAGGCGAACGAAAGCAGGATCACCGGGCTGTATAAGCCGTAATAGGCGAAATTGAAAATGTTCTGTCCGCTGCCCAGCTGCATGGCAAAGTTGGGAAATAGATTTCCGGTGGCATAAAACCGGGTGCGGAAATATTCCGGAATGGCGAAGTGCTGGTTGCTCCAGTCAGTCTGCGCCCCGTAGACACAGCCGGGATGCACCAGAAAGATCAGCCCGACCACAACTCCCAGAATCGCCGCCAGTGCGCCACAGTGCAGCAGCGTCTGCCGTTTCGTCGCAGTATTACGCCGCTGTATCATCTGCCGCACCTCCACGGGTCTGCGTCCACATCTCATAGGGGTTCATATGAGAAAGTCCCTGGATCGTATGTGCCTGGGAAGTGTACAGCTGTAACAGTTTCTCCTTTTTCTCCAGTCCCTCGTCGGAAACCGGCGTCAGCGTGTCCTTGACATCCGGGAGCGCTGCGGCACGGTAGTACTTGCCAAAGACATAGAGCGGCATTTGCAGCTGGTCGGCATCGTACAGTGCGGTGACGATCTGGTGTGTCATTTTGTGGTGGATGTGTCCGTATTCGCCCTTGGCGTTGTGTGTCACAATGTCCTCCCAGGGCTGATAGGTCATGACCTTTTCCAGGTCTGTCCGGATCTGGGTGCGGACATGATTCCAGTTGTCCCGCTTTCCGGCAACCTTGTCCGGATAGGACAGGATCAGCCCCACATTTCCGGATGCCTGCATCACAGACTGAAACTCCGCAGAACGTGTGGGATTGTTGCCGTTGGTGATGCAGACCACCAGATAGCCGCCGTCTGCAATATGCGCTCCGCCCCAGAGTGTTTCATCGTCCGGGTGCGCTACGATCATCAGATGGGTGATGCCCGTTAAGTCTAGGTCTGTCAGCTGTGCATCTGTCAGCGGTGCCACGTCGTAGGCTCTGGCGGTTCTCACTGCCCGGCATATGCCGTAGAGACCGCCCACCAGCGCCAGAACTGCCAGGATCACTGCGAGAATCCGTTTTATATTGTTATGTTTTGTTAGCATTGTAGATCAGCTCCCATGAAATAACTGTTTTAACTGTTGTATACATCATGCAACGGTCTATGCTTATAGTATAGCATAGGGCAGGGCAGTTGTCAAGGGAAAAAATCAAAACAATTTGTTTTTGCTGTTGCGCAAAAAGACCGTCTGTGCTTTCCTGCGAAAACACAGACGGTCTTTTTTCAAAAGAATGGGAGGTAATCCATTCTTCTCATTCTTGCGCTATTTTACGGCAGATCTCAGACATTGAAGATAATGTCGCTGTATGCCGGTACCGGCCACTTGCAGGACGGGAGAATTACTTCCAGACCGTCTACTGCGGCACGGAGTGCATCCATCACCGGGATAACTTCTTCCCGATAGGACTTTGCCATATCCAGAACACAGGAATCCTTGGCAGCAGCTGCGGCAACAGCCTCTTCCAGCTTGTTGGTTGCAGTATAAGCATCCTTGGTGAGTCCGCTTACCTTTTCTGCCAGTTCCTTTTCGACGCACGGGCAGATCTCCAGGGACTTCTTCACAGCCACAGCGTCGCACAGTTCCTTGGTGTATGCGATGCAGGTCGGGATATACTTTTTTTCTTTGCCATGTCGATCATGGTCAGAGCCTCGATGTTGATGGTCTTTGCATAGTTTTCCAGCAGGACTTCCATACGAGCCTTGATTTCCTTTTCAGACAGTACGCCGAATTTTTCCAGCAGAGCAATGTTCTTCGGGTCTGCATAGTGCGGAACACAGTCAACGGTGGATCTGAAGTTCGGCAGACCACGCTTTTCAGCCTCAGCGACCCACTCGTCGGAGTAGCCGTTGCCGTTGAAGATGATACGCTTGTGATCCTTGATGATGGAAACCAGCAGGGACTTCAGCTCGTCATCAAACTTGTCAGCCGGAACGCCTTCCATCTTGTCGGCGATGTCAGACAGCTCGCCGGCTACGATCGCATTCAGCAGAGAGTTCGGGCAGCCGATGTTGTCGGAAGAGCCGACCATACGGAACTCGAAACGGTTGCCGGTGAATGCAAACGGAGAAGTACGGTTCCGGTCGGTGGAATCCTTCGGGAAGTCCGGCAGAGCATCTACGCCGATCTCGAATACCTTGGATTCGCTCTTGTAGGAAGTGCCTGCCTCCAGTGCGTCCAGAACGCCCTGGAGTTCTTCGCCCATAAAGATGGAGATGATTGCCGGCGGTGCCTCGTTTGCACCCAGACGGTGGTCATTTCCGGCAGAAGATGCGCTGATGCGGAGCAGGTCTGCATATTCATCAATACCCTTGATGATTGCGCACAGGAATGTGAGGAACTGCATATTTTCCATCGGTGTGCTGCCCGGATCTAGCAGGTTCTGACCATCGTTGGTAGCCATGGACCAGTTGTTGTGCTTACCGGAACCGTTCACGCCCTCGAACGGCTTTTCGTGCTGCAGGCAGACCAGGCCGTGTTTCAGAGCGACCTTTTCCATCACTTCCATTGCCAGCTCATTCTGGTCAGTGGAAATGTTGGTGGTGGAGAATACCGGTGCCATTTCGTGCTGTGCCGGAGCAACTTCGTTGTGCTTGGTGGTAGCGAATACGCCGACCTTCCACAGCGCCTCGTCCAGGTCAGCCATATAAGCTGCAACACGGGGCTTCAGATTTGCGAAGTACTGGTCATCCAGCTCCTGACCCTTCGGCGGCATTGCACCGAACAGGGTACGGCCGGTCATGATCAGGTCTTCACGCTTGTCGTACATCTTCTTGTCGATGAGGAAGTATTCCTGCTCGGGACCAACGGTAGAAGTGACCTTGGTTGTGGTGTTGCCGAACAGGCGCAGGATGCGGACAGCCTGCTGGCTCAGTGCGTCCATGGAACGGAGAAGAGGGGTCTTCTTATCCAGTGCCTCACCGGTATAGGAAACGAAAACGGTCGGAATGTACAGGGAGCCTTCCTTCACAAAGCAGTAGGAAGTCGGATCCCATGCGGTATAGCCTCTTGCAGAGCAGGTCTCACGCAGACCGCCGGACGGGAAAGAAGAGGCATCCGGTTCGCCCTTGACCAGCTCTTTGCCGGAAAAGTTCATAATTACCATGCCGTTGTCAGTCGGGCTGATGAAAGAGTCGTGCTTTTCTGCGGTAGAACCTGTCATCGGCTGGAACCAGTGGGTATAGTGGGTCGCACCGTGTTCGATCGCCCAATCCTTAATGGCATTTGCCACAACATCGGCATAAGTGGGATCCAGGGGAGTACCCATCTTACGGGTCTTGGTCATTGCCTTATAGACCGGCTTCGGGAGTCTTGCCTTCATGACTTCATCATTGAAGACGTCGCATGCAAAGTACTCAGCAACATTTTTGGACATGATAATTACCTCCTAAAAATAAAAAGCATTTTCATGGTTCACCGTTTGCGTACAGCTTAGTGCAAGCTGCACCGGTTTCATCATGGAAACGCCTTTGTTTCACCTATCATTTCCGAGCGGTCAGAAGAAATGCCTGTCGGCATCCAGCGGCAGCACACCCGTTTGAATCGGTGTGTATTTGGTTTCATCTGCTGCTGTCTGTTCTTCAAGTCTGCTCTCCTTGTCACAATTCGTCACAGCACAGGAAATTCAGCGGAACTGCTGTGCTTTTTCCAATTGACATTATTATCATACTCGAATTTTTGAAATTTGTCAAGTGATTTTCCCCCGAATCTGCAATTGTCTTGCTTTTCAAACGAAACAAAGTTTTTTTCTATGGAAAAAAAAAAAAAACGGCTTTTTTTGAAAAAAAACTTATTCCGGTTTTCGTCCGGATGCGTCATCGGTGCATACCAAAAGGAAACAAACCCGGAGACGGTTTCCACCGGAAAAGAGACACGGGCTGACCTGTGAAAACAACTTCTTGTTGTTTTCGCAGAAAAAAAAGCAGTAGAATGCCCTTGACAAACAGAAAAAATCATGGTATAGTTATATAGTTGATATAAGTACAATTGTTTTTTTGTACACGGACTATTTGCTGCAAAGCGGCAGACAAGCCCGGATATTCTGAAGAGGAGGAAAAAAACGCAGTAGGTTTTGACAGACGCTGCTGTGCAGACAGGATATGGACAAACGGACACGATACATTGTAGTAGATACTGCGGTACTGCCGGAAATTTTCGGAAAAGTGCTGGAAGTAAAAAAGCTTGTGGCAGATAAAACAGAGCGCAGCTTTTCCTCGGCGTGCAAGCGCATGGGGATCTCACGCAGCGCTTTCTATAAGTATCGGGACTGTGTCTTTGCCTATGATGACAAGATGACACAGCAGATCGTCAACTTTTCCGTCACGCTCCGTGACCAGGCAGGCGTGCTTTCCAATGTGCTGACTATATTATATAGTATGCACGCCAACATCCTTACGGTGAATCAGAATATCCCGGTAGACGGTGTGGCGCTGGTGTCCCTTTCTCTCAAGATGGGAGAGGGCATGGCAAATCCCATCGAGATCACACGTGTGATCTCTGATCTGCACGGCGTGGTGGAAGTGCGGCTGCTGTCTGGAAAATAAGAACCTGTCTTCACAAGCGTATACACGTGTCTTTTCGGCAAATTTTGCTGCATACTGCGTAAAAACACTTGCCGGGCGACAGCCCGCCTGCGTATTTTTTTTTCTTGTCTGCAACAAAATTATGCTCGAAAAATCCACATATATTTCTTTGTGAAGACAGGTTCTAAAGAAACACCCAGGACAACAGCTGGCTTGATTCGGTGTTTCCAAAGGCAATGAGAATGATGCGGCATCCTGCGTGTGGTGCTGCTGAATATGGAGGAAAGTATTATAATGAAAAAGATTGCAGTATTGGGTTATGGCGTAGTTGGTTCTGGCGTGGTAGAACTGTTCTACCGCAACCAGAAGAAGATCGAAAAGAACACCGGCACAGAGCTGGAAGTAGGCTATATTCTGGATCTGCGGGAGTTCCCGGACGATCCCTACGGTGACCGTGTAGTTCACGATATCCAGGTGATTCTGGACGACCCGGAGGTCGGCTATGTGGCAGAGTGCATGGGTGGTGTCAACCCGGCATTCGACTTTGTACGCCGCTGTCTGGAGGCAGGCAAGAGCGTTGCCACTTCCAACAAGCAGCTGGTTGCAGAAAAAGGCGACATCCTGCTCCAGGTGGCAAAGGCGCATCACGTGAACTTCTTCTTTGAGGCAAGCGTCGGCGGCGCTATCCCGATCATCCGTCCGCTGCACACCTGCCTGGCTGCCAATGATATTTCCGCAGTAGCCGGCATTCTGAACGGTACGACCAACTTCATTCTGGAAAAGATGATCTGCGACAATGCGCTTTGACGATGCGCTGGCATTGGCACAGCAGCTGGGTTATGCAGAGCGTGATCCTTCTGCGGATATCGACGGCGGCGATGCATGCCGGAAGATCTGCATTCTGTCCTCGCTGGTATTCGGCAAGCACGTTTATCCGGATCAGGTATACACCAAGGGTATCCGCAACATCACCCTGGAAGATGTACAGCTGGCACAGAATTTCGGCGGCGCAGTCAAGCTGATCGGCGCAGTCAAGCGTCTGGAAAACGGAAAGATCCTGCCTACGGTTATGCCTATGGTAGTGATGAACGAGAGCCTGATTTCCCATGTAAACGGCGTATTCAATGCAGTTATGGTATGGGGCGACGGCGTGGACAAGACCATGTTCTATGGTCGTGGTGCCGGAAAGCTGCCGACCGCAAGCGCAGTCCTGGGCGATCTGATCGACGAGGTAAAGCAGAATGATACTGTGGAATCTCAGAGCTGGGAGCCGGCAGAAGAGGGCGCAGACTTTGTTGCACCGATCGACGACTTCTTTGCAGCACGCTGCTATCGGACTTCTCCCTGCGGCAGCGGCGTATTTGCCAAGATTGCCAATGAAGTCGGCGTAGAACTGCTGAACACCAGAGAAAACGGCTGCATGATCAGCGGCTGCGACCAGAAGACCGCAGAGGCATTCAAGCAGCAGCTGGCACAGGAAGGCGTAGAGATCCTGTCCCGTATTCCGGTTCTGGACGATGAGGCGTAAGAGCCAAACAATTTCATAAAATATCACTTGCACTTTTTTGCGCACTGTGATATAATAATCTTATAACGTGTAGCGAAACGGCGTAAATCCAGTTAGTATTTGACTGGGTTTACGCCTTTTTTTTTGCGCAGATTTACTTTTGGAGGTATGAAACATATGCAGAAAAACAACACGGCGGTACAAGCCGGAAAACCGAATAAGCTGGCAGATTGGCCGATACGGACACTGATCCTCAGCATGGGGATGCCGATGGTGCTTTCTATGGTATTACAGGCGGTATACAATATTGTGGATACCATTTTTGTCAGCCACATGGAAAACGGCGCAACAGCGGTTCTGGCGCTGACGGATTCCTATTCCATCCAGCTGCTCATTGTTGCAGTAGGCGTGGGAACTGGTATCGGAATCAACGCCCTGCTGTCCAAGACGCTGGGAGAACGCAATTTTGAAAAGGCATCCTGCATTGCCGGAAACGGTATTTTTCTTGCCGTCTGTATTTATGCGGTTTTTCTTTTGTTCGGCATTTTCGGAACCAGAGCGTTCATCGGAATGCAGGCGAACGGGAATGCACTCCGCCAGGAAATGGGGAGCAGTATCTGCGAATCTGCTGTATCGGCTCTTTCGGCAGCATTGGCTATACGGTTTATGAGCGCTTTTTGCAGGGGACCGGCAGAACCAATCTTTCCACCATTGCGCAGATCACTGGTGCATTGCTGAACATCATCCTGGACCCCATCTTTTTATTTTCGGGCTGGATATGGGCGTGACAGGCGCAGCAGCTGCAACAGTCGTCGGGCAGCTGGCATCTTTGGGCATGGCAATGCTGTTCCATTACCGCTGGGATAAGGAGATTCGTCGGGACTGGAAACACATTCGTCCGCAGTGGGGACTGATTCGTGGAATTTATGCCATCGGTATTCCGGCTGCGATCATGCAAGGGCTGCTTTCTGTCATGGTCCTTTTCGTCAATCTTGTATTTGGAACGCAGGGGGATATGGCAGAACCGCTGCAGGCAGCTTATGGCATCTACTATAAGATACAGCAGTTCGCCCTGTTTGCAGCGTTCGGACTGAGCAATACCCTGATTACTGTGGTGGCGTTTCATTACGGCAGACAGGAAAAGGCAAGGCTACGGCAGTGCGTTCGCTATGGTTTGCTGTATGCCGCCGGACTGATGCTGCTGGTTACACTGCTGTTTCAGATCTTTGCGTCACCCATTGCCGGACTGTTCCAGAGCGGAGACAGCCCGGAGATCCATCAACTCTGTATGCGTTCCATGCGGATCTGCACGCTCGGCTATGTGTTTATGGGCGTCACTGTACTGATCCAGGGAATCTTACAGGGCTTTCGCTGTGTATTTTCGCCGCTGGTTCTGGCACTGCTGCGGCTGCTGGTGCTGCCGATTCCGTTTTGCCTGCTGTTTTTGGCAGGTAGTCACGGTACGGAACAGGTCTGGTGGGCATTTCCGCTGGCGGAGTGCATCACAGCAGTGATCTCTGTTCCGATTCTTTTGCGGACATTCCGAAAAAGACCCAGCCTGCAAATAAAACCTCTTTTGCCGCATAGGAGGAATAGGAAAAACCGCCCGGTTTCCAGTTGCTTTCTGGAAATCGGGCGGTTTTGTCCTTCAAAGTCATCCCCGTTCGTCCTCTAAAATCCCCGGCAGGCGGTTCTGATTGCGCCACTCCCTGGGAGAAACACCGTAGCAATTTTTGAACGCCCTGGAAAAGTGCATCTGATTGGCATAGCCCACTGTGATGCCAATGTCTCCGATGGATAGGTGGGTCAGCTTCAGCAGCTCTGCCGCCTTGAGCATCCGGTAATTCACCAGGAACTCCTGGGGCGTTTTTCCCAGTGCCTCCTTTGAAGATCTTCCCGAAGTAGGTGCGGTTCAGTCCGCAGACGCTGGCAATATCCTCAATGGTGATATCGTTCTGGAAGTTGTGTTCGATATACGTCAGTGCCTCGTGGATATAGAAGTCCCGGAGCTTTCCGCCGCTCTCCATCTGCTCATCTGCTGCGGAGCGCATCAGATAGTCCAGGAACAGATACAGATGCCCGATGAGGTGGAACGGCGAGGCGTCCTTGTTGCGTGCGATGTACAGCATTTCGTTTGCCATATCTTTCCGGAGGTTTTTGTTCCGTGCGTGATAGACGGGCTTGTCCAGTGACAGCCCGATGGTGTCCAGGATAGACTTGACCCGCAGTCCGTCAAATTCGATCCAGACGTATTCCCCACGGCAGGTCGTGGTCTGCCACATAGGTGGTGATCTGGTTGGGGAAGATCATAAACCCCTGCATACTTTTGATGGAATAGGTCTGCGTTACGCCCTTGCTGTCGTCTGCCATCAGTGTCCCTGTGCCGGACAGCACATAGTGAAACAGATAGTGGTTTCTGGCTGCCGGTCCGAAGGAATGCGCCGGGGCGCACTTTTCCCCCACCCGAACTGGAATAATCCGAGGTCAACAAAGTTGTCATTGGGGAAAATAGAGAAAATCCAGTTTTGCATAAATTTACCTTAATCCTCTCAAAAAGTCTGCTGATGTTCAAGTTCTGTTTGTAGCTGTTCATATGATACTCATTATATCACGAAATATACCAAAATGCAACATCTTTTTCCGAAATGAATGAAAAAAAGCGGCAAAATGGCAAAAAACAAGTTGATTTGTGATATTTACAGGACGCATCTGGGTATGTTATAATAAATTTATCGAAAACGCAGCGTTTTACCACAAAGGAGGAAGATCGACATGAGAAAAAAGAATGCAGCAGGCAGTCTGGTTCTGGCGGGAGCAATATTGTCTACTCTTTTGCTGCCGGGCTGTGCAGGAAAATCGAACAATGACGGTAAAACGGAAGTCACAATGGTACAGTACAAGCCGGAGGCGGTTGCCGCTTTCGAGGAGATGGAGGAACGGTTCAACGCAACGCACGACGACATCCATCTCACCATTGAATCGCCCAACGAGGCAATGACCGTGCTGAAAACACGCTTTATCCGTGAGGATTATCCGGACATCATCGGCATCGGCGGCGACATCAACTATTCCAACTTCCTGGATGCAGATATGTTCCTGGACGTTTCGGACTTTGAGGGCGTGCAGGACATCAAGCCGGCGTACATGGATATTGTGGACGAACTGGAGTTTATCCCGAAGGACGGCGTTTACGGTCTGCCGTATGTGGCAAACTGTGCCGGCATCCTGTACAACAAGGATATGTTCGAGGAAAACGGCTGGGAGATTCCCACGACCTGGAGCGAATTCACGGCGCTGTGCGAGCAGATCCAGAGCGAATCGGACGTGTATCCGCTGTACCTGGGATATAAGGACACCTGGACCTGTATGGCACCCTGGAATGCGCTGGCAGTCGGATTGTCCTCGCCGTCTACGTGCAGCGATGTCAACGCCGGAAAGACCACCTTCAGCGATGCGTACCAGGAGGTCGCAGAAAAAGACAAGGCTCTGCTGGAATATGCAGAACCGAATCCGTATGCGTACAGCTATAACGACGCCTGCACCGCATTTGCCCGTGGAGAATCTGCAATGTATCCCATCGGCAGCTATGCAGTGCCGCAGATCCAGTCGGTCAATCCGGACATGAACATTGACTCTTTCGTGTTCCCGGCAAACGAGGACGAGGCAGACAACGTGCTGAATTCCGGCGTAGACCTGCAGTTCTGCGTGATGAAGGAGACCAAGCACAAGGATGCCGTTTATGAAGTTCTGCAGTTCCTGTATGACGATGAGACCATCCAGATCTATCTGGACGACCAGAACGCCGTACCGTGCAAGGAGGGCGACTTTACGCTGCCTTCTATGCTGGACGGAATGCGTTCCTATATTGATGAGGGCAGAATGTCCGACTTCCATGATCACCACTATCCCAGCGAGATGAGCGTGGACGCCATGGTACAGACCTATCTGATGGACGACAGCAGCGATTCCACCGTGAAATTCCTCAAGCGCTTTGATAAGGAATGGAAACGCTATAACCGTGACCTCATCGCAAAAGTACAAAAATATGAGGAGGAGAAGGCATCATGAGACAGAAAAAAGCATTGAGCAGCAACAACCGGACGTTTCTGGCAATGACCATTCCGATTGTGATTCTGTTTTTCCTGTTTAATACGCTGCCGCTGATTACCGGTGCAGTGTACAGCTTTACCAACTACCGTGGCTATGGTTCGTTTGACTTTGTGGGTCTGCGGAACTATATCGACCTGTTTTCCGACGAACGTGTGCTGCATTCCTATCTGTTCACCTTTAAGTATGCCATCGCCGGCACGATTCTGATTAACGTGCTGAGTCTTCTTCTGGCAATGGGACTGAACAGCAGGATCCGCTGCAAGAGCCTGCTGCGTGGCGTATACTTCGTCCCGAACATTCTGGGCGGACTGATCGTCGGCTATATCTTCAGCTTTATCTTTACTTATATTATCCCGGCTGTGGGCAAGGCAATGCACATCGGATTCCTGGAAAACAGCATTCTCGCCAGTGAAAAATATGCCTGGATCGGCGTGCTGATCGTCGGCGTATGGCAGGCAGTGGCAATGAACACCATCATTTACATTTCCGGCTTGCAGACCGTTCCGGCAGACATCTACGAGGCTGGCATGATCGACGGCGCAAACCCGTGGCAGAAGTTCTGGAAGCTGACATTCCCCATGCTGCTGCCCTTCGTTTCCATCAATCTGATCCTCAGCACCAAAAACATGATGATGGTATTCGACCAGATCATGTCTTTGACCAAAGGTGGTCCGGCACAGAGTACCGAATCCATCTCGTATCTGATCTATAAGAACGGTATGGACGGCGGTCAGTTCGGATTCCAGAGTGCGAACGCAGTCATATTCTTTATTGTAATTGTAGCATTCTCCATCATTCAGATGAAGATCACCGGCAAAAAGGAGGAACAGCTATGAGAAAGACACATAAAATCGGCGGTACGAATATCTTTCTGACAGTACTGCTGTTTCTGGGCTGTATCACCGTTTTGTTCCCCTTGTATATGACGGTGATGATCGCCTTTAAGAATCCGTCCGAAATGACGAACGATGTTGCCGGAGCGCTTTCGTTCCCCAGTTCCTGGAGTCTCAGCAACTTCTCTGAGGCAATGCGTGTCACAAACTTCTGGCACTCCCTGGGCAACAGCTTTCTAATTACCGCTGTGACTATCGTTCTGGCTGTGCTGCTGCACTCCATGGCAGGCTATGCCATCGGCAGAAACATGAACCGGAAAAAAGGGCTATAAGCTGGTGTATTTCTACATCGTCAGCGGTATGTTCGTTCCCTTTGCAATTTGATGATGCCGCTGGTAAAGCAGACTGCGATGATGGGTCTGGACAACCGTCTCGCGTCATCATCCTGTATCTGGTATTCTATATGCCCATGAACGTCATGCTGTACAGCGGCTATCTGAAAAAACGTGCCGCTGGCAATGGAAGAGGCAGCAAACATCGACGGCGCCTCTACCTGAAGACCTACTGGACCATCATTTTCCCCATGATGAAGCCCATGCACGCAACCGTGGCAGTTCTGACGGCTCTGGGTACCTGGAACGACGTTATGACACCGCTGGTTATCATGTCCAGCAGCGAAGATACCACCCTGCCGCTGGCACAGCTGAACTTCCAGACACAGTTCGGCACCAACTACAACCTGGCATTTGCCTCCTATCTGCTGGCACTGATCCCGATTCTGATCTTCTATATCTTCTGTCAGAAGCAGATCATCGGCGGCATTGCAAACGGCGCAGTCAAAGGCTAAGCCGGTACCGATATTACAGGCAACACCGCACAAAGCCCGCCTGACGGCTTTGCACGCAATCTGCTTGCTGATTTTCCGTCATACCGCACAGAAATTTCTTGACATACGACTGCGTTCGAGGCAGGATTCTGCCTGAGAACAAAGGAGTGTCGCACTAGGATTGATTGCGACCGACAGTATGCCTGCGAAATTTCTGTGCAATCTGCCGAGAAATCCGACTGAGCATCTTACGCACAAACTCTGTGCGGTGTTGCCTACAGATAAAAACCTTTCCCTTTCAAAAATATGAGAATAGACAGAAAGACCGTATGATATGAAACGATTCGAAGAATGCTGCTGAAATGTCATGCGGTTTTCTGTATTTTAGAGTGTTGACTATGGCAATTCAAATTGATGCAGAAAAGAAGATCTTTACCCTGGAGACAGACCACACCATGTACCAGATGCAGGCAGATGCCTACGGCGTGCTGCGGCATCTCTGGTACGGCGCAAAGACCGGCTGCGATATGTCCTATTTGCAGGATTACCCCGATGTGGGATTTTCCGGAAACATCTATGCGGCAGGAAACGACCGCACCTATTCGCTGATACGCTGCCGCTGGAATATGCCGGAGCAGGCGTAGGCGATTTCCGTGTGCCGGCGGTGGCTGCGGTCCATGCAGACGGCAGCAGCGCCCTGGATCTGCGCTATTACAGCCACACGGTAAAGCCGGGAAAGTATGGCATCGAAGGGGCTGCCGGCAGTGTATGCCGCAGAGGACGAGGCAGAGACGCTGGAAGTGGTTCTCCGGGACACCGCATCGGCAGTTGAAGTGACCCTGCTGTATGCAGTCCTGCCGGCGCTGGATCTGGTGACACGCTGCGCCAGGATCCGCAACCTGGGTGAGACACCGGTGACGCTGACAAAGGCGGCAAGCCTTTGCCTGGACATCAGCCGGGGCAGCTGGGAGTGGGTGCATTTTCACGGCAGACACGCCATGGAACGCCAGATGGAGCGCCGCCTGCTGTTCCACGGCATCCAGGAGATCGGCAGCACCCGTGGCACATCCAGCCACCACCAGAATCCCACGGTGTTGCTCTGCACGCCGGACTGCACGGAAACAGCCGGAGCGTGCATCGGCGCTGCACTGGTTTACAGCGGCAGCCACCAGACCAGGCTGGAGTGCGACCAGCTGGGACAGGTGCGTATGGTAATGGGCATTCACCCCGATCTGTTCCGCTGGGAACTGAAAGCCGGAGAGACATTCTCCACGCCGGAAGTCATGCTGTCCTACAGTGACACCGGACTGGAGACCCTGTCCCACCACTTCCACCAGGCAATCCGGGAACATATCTGCCGTGGAAAGTATCAGCTGGCAGAGCGTCCGGTGCTGATAAACAACTGGGAGGCGACCTATTTTGGCTTTGACACCGAAAAGATCCTGCACATTGCAGAAGAGGCGGCACGTCTTGGCGTAGATATGCTGGTGCTGGATGACGGCTGGTTCGGCAAGCGGGACGGCGACTGTTCCGGTCTGGGAGACTGGTTTGTCAATGAGACCAAGCTTTCCGGCGGTCTGCATGATCTGGTGGAAAAGATCAAGGGGATGGGAATGCGGTTCGGCATCTGGTTCGAGCCGGAGATGATCTCGGAGGACAGCGACCTCTATCGCAAGCATCCGGACTGGGCAATCCGCATCCCGGACAGAGCGCCCATGCGCAGCCGGTATCAGCTGGTGCTGGATATGGCGAATCCGGAGGTGCAGGAATATCTGTTCCGGGTGATGAGCGACGTGCTGCACAGCGCTGATATTTCCTATGTCAAGTGGGATATGAACCGCAGCATCAGCGACTGGTACACCCGGACGCTCCCGGCAGACCGCCAGGGTGAAATGCCGCATCGCTATGTGCTGGGGCTGTACGCACTGCTGGAACGGCTGACTGCCGCTTTCCCGGATGTTCTCTTTGAGGGATGCAGCGGCGGCGGCGGACGGTTCGATGCCGGAATGCTGTACTATTGTCCGCAGATCTGGTGCAGCGATGATACGGATGCCTATGAGCGCACCAAGATCCAGTACGGCACATCCTTTTTCTATCCGGTTTCTGCGGTGGGATCTCATGTGTCTACTGTGCCGAATCACCAGACCGGCAGAATCACGCCGTTTGAGACTCGTGGCACTGTGGCAATGGCAGGAAGCTTTGGCTATGAGCTGGATCTGAATTTGCTTTCCGACGGAGAAAAACAGGAAGTGGCAGAGCAGATCCGGCAGTTCAAGACCTACGGTCCGCTGATCCACAACGGAAAGTACTATCGGCTGACAAATCCGATGGCAGAGGATGCGGCACTGTGGGAATTTGCAGCACAGGACGGCAGCGAAGTGCTGGTGCAGGGAATGCTGTTCCATGCAGAGGCAAATGTTCTGCGCCGCACCGTTCAGCTGCGTGGACTGGATGCTGAAAAGCGCTATCGTCTGGACGGAACAGAGCAGGTCTATACCGGCGCAGCGCTGATGGCAGGCGGTGTGCTGCTGCCGAAGGCGTGGGGCGATTACACACCGGTGACCATGCACTTTTCGGAAGTTTGAAAAAATAAGGGGATGTAAAAATGATGACAGTTGCAGAATGGAAACGGGCGTTGAATGCCGGAAAACTGGATGAAAAACTGAAACAGCTGTACGGCAGCGATGCCGCAGTGATGGCGCACCAGAAAAAACGCTATACAGAGGCACTGGAGGAATTTGCAAAGCTGTATCCCGAACGGAAACAGGTCAGCATTTTCCGGCGCCGGGACGCACCGAGGTGGGCGGCAACCACACAGATCACCAGCACGGCTGTGTCCTTGCGGCGGCAGTCAATCTGGATGTGATCGCCGTAGTGGGATTCCACAGCGAAAAGATCATCCGGCTGAAATCCACCGGTTATGCGGAGATTCGGGTGCGTCTGTCTGACCTGTCGAAAAAGGATGCCGAGGTTGGGACTTCAACGGCGCTGATTCGTGGCATGGCCGCAAAATTTGCGGAAATGGGCGCAAAACTTAGTGGCTGGGATGCCTATTCCACCTCAGATGTGCTGAGCGGCAGCGGTCTTTCCTCTTCGGCGGCGTTTGAGGTGCTGATCGGCACGATCATCGACCAGCACGACAACGGCGGAAAAGCCGGGGCAGTGGAGATTGCCAAGATCGGACAGTTTGCCGAGAATGTCTACTTCGGCAAGCAGAGCGGACTCATGGATCAGATGGTCAGCTCCGTAGGCGGCTTTGTCTGGATCGACTTTGCCGACACCCGGAAACCGGTGATCCGGAAACACACCTTTGATTTTGCGAAAGCAGGCTATTGCCTTTGCATTACTGACACCAAGGGCAGCCATGCCGACCTGACGCCGGACTATGTGGCAGTTCCGACGGAGATGAAACAGGTTGCGGCTTACTTCGGCAGGGAAGTGCTGCGTGACGTGGACGCCGCCGACTTCCGGCAGGCGATTCCGAAACTGCGGAAAAGCTGTTCTGACCGGGCGATTCTCCGGGCAGCCCATTTCTTTGCGGAAAACGAGCGTGCCACGGCAGAGGCAAAGGCACTGGAAAACGGTGACCTCTCCGCTTTCTTTGCCCTGGTGAAAGCGTCCGGGACTTCTTCCTGGGAGCTGCTGCAAAACCTGTATTCCTGCCAGAAACCGGAAGAGCAGGCGATCCCTCTGGGAATCTGGTACAGCCAGCAGTTTCTGGGGGACAAGGGTGCTGTCCGGGTACACGGCGGCGGCTTTGCCGGAACAATACAGGCGTTTGTTCCGACGGAAGAGGCGGAGGCATACTGCCGATACATGGATGACCTCTTCGGAAAAGGCAGCTGTCACAAGCTGTCTGTCCGTCCGCTGGGCGGCGTGATGCTTTGAACCGGCTGCTGTGAATTTATGTGGAAAAAGCTGTGCATGACAGATGCGCACAGCTTTTTGCGTCCCTCGGAAAATAGAAATCCGCTTTCTACAGAAATTGATTTTCAAAAAAATGATTAAAATCGTACAAAATTGTGAGGTTTGACAAGAGAGGCTCCCCTGAAAGGGGGAGCTGGCAGTGCGTAGCACTGACTGAGGGGTTTCCACTTATACCGAAAACGTCATAAAAAGATTTTACGAAAGAACCTCTCCACCGCCTAACGGCGATCCCCCCCCTTTCAGGGGAGGCTATCATGAAAATTGATTTCCGTGCTGCCTTTCTTTGAAAACTTGCTTTTTTTCGCAAAAATCTGCTATACTAAAAGATATTCCCATAAATTCGAATGGGGATTTGGGAAAATCCTAAATGTACGCAATAAGAATCGGACAGAAAAAGAGAGGATGTGTGATGTGATGCGCCGAAAACTGAAAAAACTGCTCAGTATTCTAACCAGCCGGCTTGTGATTATCGGACTGTTGATTCTGATTCAGCTGGCGTGGTTTTTGATCCTGTTTCTGCGGCTGACGCAGTATGCCACCTGGATCAATGCCGGATTTGTGGCGCTGAGCCTGCTGATCGAGCTTTATATCATCAACAAGTCGGGGAATCCTTCGTATAAGATCCTGTGGCTGCTGTTTATTGGCACGTTTCCGGTGCTGGGCGGTCTGATGTATCTGCTGTTCGGCGACAAGCGACCGTCCCGGAAAATGCGCCGCCAGCTGCACCACGGCAGACGGGTCATTGGTCTGCGTCCGGAGGTGGGATGCTCGGCGGCTGCACTGCCGCAGCGAATGGCTGAGACCAGCTTTTACCTGGAAAGCTGTGGATTTCCCATCTATCAGAATTCCAAGGTGGACTACTATGCGCTTGCAGATGAGGCGTATCCGCATCTGCTGGAAGATCTGAAAAGGGCAAAACATTACATTTTCATGGAATATTTCATTGTGGCAGACGGGGGTGATGTGGGATTCCATCAAGGCGGTGCTGAAAGAAAAGGCAGCCGCAGGAGTGGAAGTGCGCTTTGTCTATGACGACCTGGGCAGCGTGGGATGCCTGCCGAAACAGTTCCGCAAGGAGCTTTCGGATGCCGGCATCCACGTCATGGCGTTTAATCCGTTCCGACCAGCGCTTTCTGCGGTGATGAACAACCGGAATCACCGGAAGATCACGGTGATCGACGGCTATATTGCCTATACGGGTGGATTCAACCTGGCGGACGAATATATCAACCAAAAGAAACGGTTCGGACACTGGAAGGATACCGGTCTGCGGATCTACGGCGAGGCGGCGTACAGCTTTACGCTGATGTGTCTGGAACTGTGGAATGCGTTCAACAACACCAATGACAACTGCAAAAATACCTGCCGCACCGCTACCATCCGGAGCCGTTCCCCACAGACGGCTATGTGCTGCCGTACTGCAATTCGCCGTTTGAGAGCGAGACCCTGGCGCAGGATGTGTACCTGGAACTGCTGAACCAGGCGAAGAATTACGTGTATATTTTCACGCCGTATCTGGCAATTGATGACGAGATGCAGCACGCACTCTGCATGGCGGCACAGCGTGGCATAGATGTGCGGCTGGTGACGCTGGGAATCCCGGACAAGCGCATGGTCTATTCGCTGACGCGTTCGTATTATGAGCCGCTGATCCGTGCCGGTGTCCGCATCTATGAGTATACGCCGGGATTCATTCACGCAAAGAGTTACCTGGTGGACGATGAGATCGGCGTTGTGGGAACGATCAACATGGACTACCGCAGTCTGTATCTGCACATGGAAGATGCGGTGCTGCTGACCGGGTGCAGCGCTCTGCAAAAGCTGAAGATCGACTGCATGGTGACCATCGAGAAGAGCCGCCGTGTGACCTAGCAGGACTGCAAGCGCCGCCGCCCCAGCTTGCTCTGGCAGGCGATTCTGCGCACCATCAGCCCGCTGCTCTGAGATATGCCAACACACAAGAAGAAAGCCGTCCGTACATCTGTACGAACGGCTTTTCGATTTCCCATAAGAACGGGGAACAGATACTCAAAAAAAGGCTCATAAACCCGACGGCTTTTCCCAGGATGCGGATGCTGTCCAGCTGCGCTCCCACGTAGACCAGCGGAGAATACGCCGGGTTTTCCGGCACCAGCTGCAGGATGGCATTGATCTTGTCATAGTAGACCCGTTTCAGCGTTGCCTCATCGTCAATGATGACAGCGGCGATCTCGCCGTTTTCCACCATGGGCTGGCTGCGGATAAAGACGGCATCTCCGTCGTAGATCCGTGCGCCGATCATGCTGTCTCCACGGGCGAGCAGACAGAAATCTGCGGCGATCTCTGCGTCGGCGATGAGAAAAAGTCTCCCCGATCCTCCTGGGCGAAGATCGGTTCGCCGCAGGCAATCTCGCCCAGAAGCGGAAACCGTTTCAGTCGGATGGGTCGGAGATTCGGATAGTCCTCCAGGGAAAACGATGGTTCTTCTTCGCTCTCATAGACAAGGAGCCATGTCTCCTTGACGCCCAGTGCCTTTGCAATGGCGTGCAGCTTGCTGTCCTTGGGACGAAATGCCCCGGAGCAGTACTGGCTCATGGTCGAACGGGAAATTCCGGTTTTGGCGCAGAGATCGGACTGCGTGATATGTTTCTGCTGCATTGCCTGATGCAGCCGGTGATGAAAAAGATTCCATTGGGGTTTACCTCCGTGTTCTGTTTTTCGGAACAACTGCATTATACCACGTTTTTTTTTCAAAAGGCAAGGGTCGGCTGCGAAAAAAACGCCTAGGGCAATCCTGCACAAAGTCCGGCTGTAAGCCTTGTGTGGTATCGCCTCAAAAAATACGATGTTTTTTCAATTCAAAGATTAGTCAAGACTAACTGAAAAAATATCGGTTTGCATTTGCCGAAACATGAGAATCCGAAAGGAATTGCAGCGAAATACGCCGTGATCTGAGCAAAAACTTTGTTAATCATGAGTCGTATTCCAAGTTGTTGATTTTTTCACAGGAAAATGGTATAATGCAAAATGGTGTGTAACAGCTGAGCGGCGGCAGATTTTGGCTTGACCGGGAATCGACACTCTTCGTGCAAGTGCCGCTTGTTCATACAAAATTTGCGATTGTCTCTTGAAAAAATCGGGCGGAATATGCTATAATATAGTAGATAGCATTTCATGCTGTTTTTTCGTGCGGATACGACGGTATTTTCACGGAAAACACTGATTTTTCTGTCGTGGACAGCCGCAGGTTGTTCCACCGGGATATCCCTGGAAAAAGCGTTTGTTTTTGCGGATTATCCCGATCATGATTGCGTTCGGACAGGACGGTTTGACGGCGAAAAAGCTGTGCTGTCTGCGCTTCACACCTGTGCTGCTTGGTACAGGTGTATTGTGCTGTGCTGTGGTTTCGCAGGTGAGACTGCGGACAAGCAGCCCGGACTGGCAGACTGCAGCCAATGGCAGTGCAGCCTTTTTTTGCCGGACACAACGGGGTCTGCGTGATACAGACCCGAAGGAATGCCTGTGCGTTGTCACAGGCGATATCAAAACCAGAGACGATGCTGTGCCGTCTGCACGGCGTAGTCCGAATTTTCAAAATAGGAGAGATGAACATGGAGTATCGCATTGAACACGATTCGATGGGCGAGGTAAAGGTACCTGCCGACAAGTATTGGGCAGCTCAGACAGAGCGCAGCCACGAGAACTTTCTGATCGGTGTAGGCATCGAAACCATGCCCCGTGAGATCACACACGCTTTCGGTATCCTGAAAAAGGCTGCTGCAATGGCGAACCACAAGCTCCGTCCAGAGCGCATGACAGAGGAAAAGCTTTCTGCAATTTCCACTGCCTGTGACGAGGTGATCTCCGGCAGTCTGAATGAACACTTCCCGCTGGTCGTATGGCAGACAGGAAGCGGCACGCAGTCCAACATGAATGCCAATGAAGTTATTGCGAATCGTGGCAACGAAGTCGCTGGCAAGAAGATCCTGCATCCGAATGATGATGTTAACATGAGCCAGTCTTCCAACGACACATTCCCCACTGCAATGCACATCTCTGCTGTTCTGGCTGTAGAGGATAAGGTACTGCCGGCAATTGACGAATTGGTGGCAACCTTCCGCCGTCTGGAAGAAGAGCATGAGGGCATCGTAAAGAGCGGCAGAACCCATCTGCAGGATGCGACCCCGATCAAGTTCTCTCAGGAAATCAGCGGATGGCGCACATCCTCGAGCGTGATCGCGAGATGCTCGTTTCTGCGCTGCCGTACCTGAAGACACTGGCGCTGGGCGGTACTGCTGTTGGTACCGGTCTGAATGCACCGGAGGGATTTGACGTAGAAGTTGCAAAGGCAGTTTCTAAACTGACCGGCAAGGAATTCGTCACCGCATCCAACAAGTTCCACGCTCTGACCAGCAAGGACGAGATCGTATTTGCACACGGCGCTCTGAAGGCACTGGCAGCAGATATGATGAAGATCGCAAATGACGTGCGCTGGCTGGCAAGCGGTCCGAGAGACGGTCTGGGTGAGATCACCATTCCGGAGAACGAACCGGGTTCGTCCATCATGCCGGGCAAGGTCAATCCGACACAGTGCGAACAGGCAACCATGGTTGCTGTTCAGGTAATGGGCAACGACGTGGCAGTTGGTATGGCGGCTTCCCAGGGCAATTTTGAGTTAAACGTGTTCATGCCGGTATGCATTACAATTTCCTGCAGTCTGCTCGTCTCCTGGCTGAGTCCATCATCTCCTTTAACAAGAACTGTGCAGTCGGCATCTGCGCTAACCGTGAAAAAGATGCACCACAACCTGCACAATTCTCTGATGCTGGTAACAGCGCTGAACCCCTATATCGGTTATGAGAATGCCGCAAAGACTGCGAAGAAGGCATTCCGTGACAACATTTCGCTGAAGGAAGCCTGCGTTGAGCTGGGATTCCTGACAGCTGAACGGTTCGACGAAGTGTTCCATCCGGAACAGATGGTCTGAACCACCTGCGCCTCGGCGCAAAAAAACAGGAAGGAAAGGTAGTTTTGCTATGACATACAGTTATTTTCCGGGCTGTACCTTAAAGACCAAGGCGAAAGACCTCGATCACTATGCCCGGATCTCTGCTGAAGCACTGGGCTTTACACTGGAAGAACTTCCGGATTGGCAGTGCTGCGGCGGTGTGTATCCAATGGCGAAGAATGAGATCGCAACCAAGCTCTCATCCATTCGTGCGCTGGCAAAAAGCAAAGGAACTGGGCCAGCCGCTGGTCACCGTCTGCTCTGCCTGTCATAACGTCATCAAGCAGGTCAATCATGATATGCAGACTGATGACAACATCGTTCTGAAAGCAAACAATTATCTGAAGCTGGCTGAGCCGTATCAGGGCGAGACCGAAGTGCTGCATTATCTGGAAGTGCTGCGGGACAAGGTCGGTTTCGATGAACTGAAAAAGAAAGTGGTCAACCCGCTGAAGGGCAAGAAGATCGCCGCTTATTACGGATGCCTTCTGCTGCGTCCGGGAAAGACCATGCAGATGGATAATCCGGAAAATCCGAAGATCCTGGAAGACTTTATCCGTGCGATCGGTGCGACTCCGGTGCTGTATCCGATGCGCAATGAGTGCTGCGGCGGATATCTGACACTGGATGAAAAGTCCGTGGCACAGTCCAGAAGCAACAAGGTTATGACCAGCGCCAAGGAAAACGGTGCGGAAATGGTCATCACCGCCTGTCCGCTTTGTCTGTATAACCTCCAGAAGAACTCCGGCGTTTCTGATGTGCCGGTCGTATACTTTACTGAGTGGCTCGCAGAAGCGCTCGGTCTGAAATAAGGAGGAACGGAAATGGCAGATTTGAAAGAACTCGTTCTGACGACCAGCGGTGTCAATCCGCTGAAATGTATGCGCTGCGGAAAGTGCAGCGGTACTTGTCCGTCCTATGATGCAATGGAATATCATCCGCACCAGTTCGTATACACGGTGCAAAAGGGCGACATGGAAAAGCTGATGGCATCCAAGTCCATTTATACGTGTCTCTCCTGCTTTGCCTGCGTAGAACGCTGTCCTCGTGACGTAGAACCGGCAAAACTGGTGGAAGCAGTCAGACTGGCGGTTATCCGTCAGCAGGGACAGAATCACCTGAAATCGGAGCAGATTCCCGAAATGCTGGATGATGATTTGCCGCAGCAGGCAATCGTGAGCGCATTCCGGAAATACAGCAAATAAGGAGGCATAAAAATGCGGAGAATAGGTGTTTTTGTATGCCACTGCGGTACGAACATTGCGGCGACCGTCGATGTAAAAACCGTTGCTGAGACTCTTGGAAAAGAGCCGGCAGTCGTTTTTGCGACCGACTATCCCTATATGTGCTCAGAGGCAGGTCAAAACATAATTAAAGATGCGATCAAGGAGTATCAGCTGGAGGGCGTTGTCGTATGTTCATGTTCTCCTCGTATGCACGAGGCGACATTCCGTAAGACAGTTTCAGCAGCCGGCTTGAACCCCTATATGCTGGAAGTCGCAAACATCCGTGAGCAGTGTTCATGGATCCATAAGGACATCCAGGAGGCTACAGCAAAGGCAATCGTCCTCGGACGTGCAGCCATTGCAAAGGTTTTGCTGAATACACCGCTGATCGCCGGCGAAAGCCCGGTAACCAAGCGTGCTTTGGTTATCGGCGGCGGTATCGCAGGTATCCAGACCGCTCTGGATATCGCAGAGGCTGGCTATCCGGTCGATATCGTAGAAAAAGAACCCACCATCGGCGGTAAGATGACACAGATCGATAAGACATTCCCGACACTGGACTGCTCTTCCTGTATTCTGACTCCGAAGATGGTAGAATGCGCACAGAATGACAAGATCACTATCTATTCCTACAGTGAAGTAGAGGCTGTGACCGGATTCGTGGGCAACTTCAGCGTTAAGATCCGCCGCAAGGCTCGTTTTGTCGATGAAGATAAATGTACCGGATGCGGCGCTTGTACCGAAAAAGTGTCCGGTAAAGAATGTTCCGGATGCTTATAACCTGGGACTGAGCAACCGTCACGCTGCTTACATCCCGTTTGCACAGGCGATCCCGAACGTAGCTGTTCTGGACTCCACACGCTGCATCAAGCTCACCAAGGGCAAGTGCGGTCTGTGTTCCAAGGTATGTTCTGCCGGTGCGATCGACTATGAGCAGAAGGAAACCTTCGTGGAAGAAAAGTACGGCAATCGTTGCGGCTACTGGTTATAATCCGATCAACATCGACGGCTATGATGAATTTGCATATTCTCAGAGCAAGGATGTTGTGACTTCTCTGGAATTCGAGAGAATCCTCAAGGCAGACGGTCCGACCGATGGTCACCTGCAGCGTCTGTCCGACGGCAAGCAGCCGAAGACACTGGTATTCGTACAGTGCGTCGGCAGCCGTGAATCCGGTTCTCAGCATGGCTGCGGTAAGGAATACTGCTCCAAGATCTGCTGTATGTATACCGCAAAGCACGCTATGCTGTGCCGTGAAAAAATATCCGGATACTGACGTTTATGTATTCTACATCGACGTTCGTACCCCGGGCAAGAACTATGATGAGTTCTATCGCCGTGCAGTAGAGCAGTATGGCGTACACTATATTAAGGGTATGGTCGGCAAGGTTGCACCGCAGGCTGACGGCACACTGGATGTTCAGGCATCTGATCTGATTT
>VOFI01000344.1_pt1 | contig 122000 bp, 104 predicted proteins | sample 5384131 | NCBI WGS metagenome assembly VOFI01 (sample SAMN12384728, study PRJNA508395) | human gut metagenome | isolation source: healthy gut H | host: Homo sapiens | reverse complement strand
TGCGCGGGCATGGTCCCGCGTGCCGGCCAGGATGCGCTTCCACGCTTCCTCCGACGGCATTTTGCCGCACAGCTCCTGGTACAGGTTGCGGCTCTCCACGTCGTTGATCTCGTCGATGGATGCAAAATCCACATTGGCAAGGCCCAGCTCCTGCCCCTGATAGATGAACGGAGTGCCCTTGAGTGTGAGCTGAAGCGTCGCCAGCAGCTTTGCCAGCGGCGCGCGCACAGCCGGGTCCGGATTCACTTTGCTCACCATGCGCGGGTTGTCGTGGTTTTCAAAAAACAGGCTCATCCAGCAGTTGTCACCGTAATTCTGCTGCCAGTCCAACAGGTATTTTTTCAGGTAGCGCAGGTCGTACCGGTAATCGTCAAAGCGGGTCTTGCCCGGGTTCTCCAGCGCGTCGAAGTTGAACACCATGTCCAGCTCCGCGCGGCTCTCCGCGGTGAGCATTTTGGACATCTGCATGCCCAGGCCCGCCGTCTCGCCCACAGTGACGGCGTCGTAACGGCCAAAGCTCTCCCGCCGCATCTCTGCCAGATATTCGTGCAGGCGCGGGCCGTAAAAATAATGCTCGATGCCCCGCAGGCCGATGGCTCCCGCCAACGCCTCGCTGCCGTCAGCCAAGCCGTCCTTAGAGATCAGGTTGATGACGTCCATGCGGAAACCGTCCACGCCCTTGGCCAGCCACCAGTCGATCATGTCATAGACCTCGCGGCGCAGCGCGGGGTTATCCCAGTTCAGGTCCATCTGCTTTTTGCTGAACAGGTGCAGCGCCCATTCGTCCCGTTCGGGATAGTAATTCCACGCGGGGCCGGAAAAAAAGCTCACCCAGTTGTTCGGCTCTTTTCCGTCCCTGCCTTTGTGCCAGATGTAATAGTCCCGGCAGGGACCGTCGGGGTCGTGCAGGGAACTTTGGAACCAGGGGTGCTCGTCGGAGGTGTGGTTCACCACAAGGTCCATGATAAGCTTCATGCCGTTCGCATGTGCCTCAGCCAGCAGGGCGTCGAAATCCTCCATGGTGCCGAACTCGGCCATGATTTTCCGGTAATCCCGGATGTCATAGCCGTTGTCGTCGTTGGGGGAATCGTATACGGGCGAGAGCCACAGCAGATTTACGCCCAGTTCCTTCAGATAGGGCAGCTTTTCGCGGATGCCCCGCAGATCGCCCACGCCGTCGCCGTTTGAGTCCGCAAAGCTGCGGGGATAGATCTGGTAGGCCACGGCCTCCTTCCACCATTTGCGGGTGATGCCGCCTGTGGGCGCGGGCGGCGTCTGCGTTTCATGGTTCAGCAGGCCCAGCAGGGAATCCACCAGGCTGTCGTCCAGCCTGCCCGGCGCCAGCTTCTGCAAAGCGCGCAGTGAAAGGCGGCGCACCACAGGGTTGGCGACGGCCTTTTCCGGCAGGCCCGTCTGCAAAAGCAGCGTATGGATGATGTCGTGCCCAATGGGCGTCGCATAGATCTCGCCGATGCGGCTGTCCCGTGTCAGCATAAACAAACCTCCTTCGGCGCGGCCGTGCCGCGTGCTTCCAATAAACGCGCGCCTCACCGTGCGAACGTCATCGCAAGGCCGGTGCTCCAGCTTTCGCCAGGCGCAAGGCGCACCGTGTCGGGCTTCTCCTCCCAGATGCCGCTGGCCGTGCGCGCGTCCGGCAAGCCGTGCCACGGCTCGATGCACACATAGCGGACAGGGCCTTTTGCGCTCCACATCAGCACATAGGGGTAGCCTTCGATCCCCACGCTCACGCGGCGGCCCGTCTCTTTTTCCACAATGGAAAGGCTCCCGGCCGTCAGCCGGGAAAAGCAGGTGCTGTCGTGGTCGAACATGCCGTCATGCAGCGGAATGTCTGTCTCACTTTCAAAATAAACACGGGTCGCGCCCGTCACAAGGCCGTCGTCCTCCCCGGTTTCGATGACGGTGGGCGTCTGCGGCGTATCGAACCGCAGCACGTAATCCTCCGCTTTATGCGCCGCGTCGAACGGGCACAGAAACGCGGGATGGTACCCGAAGGCGAAGGGCATCACCTCGCCGCCGTCGTTCTCCACACGGATGTCGTGGTGCACCGTCACGCCCTCCAGCCGGAAAGTGGAAAACAGCTTGAATGCAAACGGGAATTTTTCCATCGTCAGCACATTTGCCTCCAGGCACAGCGTCACGCTGTCCCCGCTCTGTTCCACCAGCGCGTGCTCCATATCCCGGGCAAAGCCGTGCTGGCCGCCCTCATAGGACACGCCGTTGTGGGTGAACGCGCCGCCCTTCAGCCGCCCGCAGTAGGGGAACAGAATAGGCGCATGCCGGTTCCACACAGCTGGGTCCGCCTGCCAGAGCATTTCCTCGCCCGTTTCCTTTTTCACCACGCTGCACAGCTCAGCGCCCCTGCTCTGCACCCGCACGCACAAAAAATTATTTTCAATCGTAAATTCCATAAACGCCCTCCGTTCGCTCCAAGATTCGGGTCTAAAACCAGTATATCCCAAACAACGGCAAAAAGGAAGAGGGAGCCCGGGTGTCAGCACAGGTTTTCAAAGAATATCCTAAGACAAGAAAGGAGTGTTTGTATGAACTCTGACAAACAAGGCCGCGCCATGTGCGCATGCGGCGGCAGCAGCGGTGCCGCTCCGGGTGCGGAGCCCGCCGCCGCTGTGCCGCAGTGCAGGTGCCGCACCGCACCCCGCGCGCCTTCACCCGCTCAAAACATCACCGCCGCCATCGCCGCGGCGGACCTTACCGGCACAGGCTTTCTGCGCCTGCGCAGCTTCGCCGCCAGCAACGCGCAGCCCGTGCCTGACGTCATCGTCACCATATCCCAGCGTTCCGGCACCGGAATCCCGGATAAAACCGTCACCACCGGTCCCGAGGCATTGTCCGACGACGTTGCCATCGCCTGCCCGCCCCGCTCTTACTCCCTGGACGAAAACAACCGTACCGTCCTGCCCTATGCCGTGGTGGACGTGACCGCCGAGCATGAGGGCTATGACCCCGTGCATGTGGCGGGTGTGCAGGTATTCGACGGTGAGGTAAGCCTGCTGGAACTGCTCATGATTCCTGTGGAGGAGGACGAAACGGCCGCCTACACCGTGCGCAGTCTCCCTGAGGATTTCGATATCCCCACGCACAAGCTGTTCGAGGGCGGCGAATCCTCCGGCCCCACCCCGCTGTCTGCCTGCCGCCCGCGCATTCTGGACCAGCCCATCATCCCCGAAAAGATCACGGTACACCTGGGCCGCCCCTCGGCCAATGTGCAGAACGTGACGGTATCGTTCCGCGATTACATCAAAAACGTCGCCTCCAGCGAGGTATATCCCACCTGGCCGGAGCAGGCCCTGCGGGCCAACATCCACGCTCAGATCAGCCTGGCGCTGAACCGCGTATATACTGAATGGTACCGCAGCAAAGGCTACAATTTTCAAATCACCAGCTCCACCAGCTACGACCAGTACTACGTCCATGGCCGCAACATCTTCGAGGTGATGAGCCGCATTACCGACGACATCTTCAACACCTACGTACGCCGCATCGGTACCATCGACCCCTATTACACCGAGTACTGCGACGGCAAAACCGTATCCTGCCCCGGCATGAAGCAATGGGGCACCGTCACGCTGGCCAATCAGGGACGCAACGCGCTGTCCATCCTGCAATATTACTACGGCAACAATATTGAGATCGTACGCACCAATAACATTCAGGCCATTCCCGAAAGCTATCCCGGCACACCGCTGCGCCTGGGCAGCACAGGCAATGCCGTGCGCACCATTCAGCGCCAGCTCAACCGCATCGCCCGCAACTACCCCTTCTTCGGCACTCTCGAGGTGGACGGCGTGTTTGGCGCCTCTACCGAGGCTGTGGTAAAAAAATTTCAAAAGCAGTTCAGCCTTGCCCAAGACGGGGTTGTCGGCCGGGATACCTGGTACAAGATCAGCTATATTTACGTAGCGGTCAAAAAGCTTGCGGAGCTTTCCAGCGAAGGCGAGGCCGCCACCGGCAACCTTGTAGCCGGCCAATGGCCCGGCACCCTGCTGCGTGTGGGCAGCCGCGGCGACGATGTGGAACAGATCCAGTTCTGGCTCAACGCCGTGGCCGAATTTGTGGACACCATTCCCACCGTCACGGTGGACGGCATCTTCGGCCAGGCCACGGACCGGGCCGTGCGCGCCTTCCAGCAGCATTTCGGCCTGACGGTGGACGGCATCGTGGGACAGGCGACCTGGAACAGCATCTACAACGAATACAGCTCTATCCAGACAGATATCGCCCCGCCCAACGTCGATACTCCGGGCCAGTTCCCCGGCACCACGCTCGCTGTAGGCAGCCGCGGCAACGACGTCAAGCAAATGCAGTTTTATCTGCGCATCATCTCCAACTCCAACAGCGCCATCCCGGCCATCACGGCGGACGGCATCTTCGGCTCCGCCACCGAGCGTGCTGTGCGCGCTTTCCAGCAATTCTACGGGCTTACCGTGGACGGTCTGGTGGGCAAGCTGACCTGGAACAAGATCTACGAGGTGTACACAGGCATCATCAACGGCCTGCTGGCGCCCACCGAACGCCCGGGCACTTACCCCGGTGCGCCTCTGCGTATCGGCTCTACGGGACGGGCGGTCAAGGAAGTGCAGTATTACCTGTACCTGATGAGCGCCTACTACACGGAAATTCCCGTCATCGCCTTTGACGGCATTTACGGCACCGCAACGGCGGAAGCCGTGCGGGCCTATCAGCGCCTGTTCGGCCTAGCGGTGGACGGCGTCGTCGGCCCCGCCACCTGGAACAGCATTTACAACCAGTTCTCCACGCTGCGCAACGTGGACGGCCCGGTGAACCGCTTCCGTGTGTTTGCATACCCGGGCTATGACCTTCAGGAGGGCATGAGCGGCAGTATGGTGCAGTTCGTTCAGTTCATGCTAGCGTACATCGGCTCGTTCTACGACACCATCTCCCCCATCACCGTGCTTGACGGCGAATTTGGCCCCGAAACCAAGGACGCCGTGGAGAGCTTCCAGCGGGAGTTCGCCTTCGCCATCACGGGCATTGTGGATGAACCCACTTGGGCGGCGCTCGTCATCACTTACCTGAGCCTTGCCTCCGACGAAGGCGAAAACGATCTGCCGGAGGGTGAATACCCTGGCTTCGTGCTGGCAATCGGCAGCGCCGGGCCAAGCGTCCGCCGCCTGCAGCGCTACATGAACGGCATCGCCTCCCGCTTCTGCGTGGCCTGGTTCGTGCCCGAAAGCGGTATTTTCGACGAGATTACGCTCAATGCCGTGAAGGAATTCCAGGAGGGCTTCGGCCTGCCTGTGACGGGCCTTGTGGACCGCGCCACCTGGGACGCCATTTACAATTACTACATCATGGAGGAGGAATAGGGCCATGGCCAAGGTCATCGTATACGACGAGTACACCAATCGTCTGTTCACCTATAACCTGTCTGAAAACGACCCGATGCCCTACGCCTACGGCAACACGATGCGCGTGCGCGAGTTCCGCGGCTCATCCAACAGCCCTACGCTTTGGACGACGACGCGCGCCATGGAGGCATGGAACCTTACGCGGCGGCGTTACGGTAAGGGCATTTACATCGGCTATGCGTTCAAGCGCATCTGGGAAGGCGGCCACGGAACGGCCAGCCAGCACTACGCGGGCGTGAGCTTCGACGTGGGGCAGAACGTTTCGTATTCCCAGCGCGTGGCCATCCGCAACGCGGCTGTGGCAACCGGCGCCTGGGGCTATGTGGAGCCCATCTCCATGACGCCGACCTGGGTGCATTTCGACCGCCGCTACGGTACTCCCGCGTGCAGCGGCACCACGGCGGGCTACCCCACCGTGCGGCGCGGCAGCCGCAGCACCTATGTGCTGATCCTGCAGGATGCCCTCAATGCGCTTGGCTACACCAACCGCCCGCTGGACGGCATCTTCGGCGGCGGCACGGAAAACGCGGTGCGTGCGTTCCAGCGCGCCGTGAGCCTGACGGCGGACGGCATCTGCGGCTGCAACACCTGGAAAAAGCTGACGGCGGCCAGCGTGGGCATCGGCCGCACCCGCACAGTCATCGACTGAGCCGCAGAACAAAGATCCCCGGTTTTGGCAATGCCAAAACCGGGGATTTCCTCAATACTGCCAGGAATTGAATTCAAACGCATTGGGGCATTTTTCGCCCTGGTCCTCACTTTCCAGCAGCGCCTTGTATTTTTCATAGATCTCTGCCGCGCCCTCGGTTTCGTAATAGGGCTCCACGCGGCTGGCCTCCGTCAGGAAGTGGTACACGTCGCGGCCCATCTCGCGGCCGCGGCGGGTATGCATGTCCAGCGCGTAATCCGGCACTTCAAACTTTGTCCCCACTTCAAACTCGTGGTTCAGCAGATTTTTCACATGGTCGCTGGAGCGCTCTTTCTTCTGGCGGCACAGGTAACGGATGGCATGCACGAAGAACATGGGCCTGTCGCCGTCGTTGTAGGGGAATTCCTGGCGCATTTTGAACAGCGTGTACACCAGGTTGGGGGCATCCGGATTGCCGAAGCCGATATCCTCCACGCTGATGCACAGCAGGCGGCGCCACAGCTTTTCCTCAAACTGGGGGCTGGTGATGTACATTTCATAGGCCGCGTGCAGCGCGTCCTCTTCCTTGCCCCTGCGGATGGCCTTTTGCAGCATGGCTACCATTTCGTCGCCGGCATAGCCGTTGCGGGTGGTGATCTCCGCCCAGGGATCGTAAGACATAAATTCGCTCATGGTCAATACCTCCGTTTATTCCTTTGTTGCGCCCGCCGAAAGCCCTTCCGTGATCTGCTTGTGGAAAATCAGGTACAGCACTACGGTGGGGATGAGTACTACGATGATGGCGGCTGCCAGCGTGGGCCAGGAGCCCTGCTGCGCACCCGCGTAATTCATCAAAAATGTGGTCAGTGTTTTGAGCTTTGTTTTCGGCATATACAGGTACGGCACGTACATGTCGTTGACGATGTTGACGATCTTCAAAATGACGACCGTGGCCGTTGCCGGGGCCAGAAGCGGAAAAATGATGCTGTAAAAAATGCGGAAATAGCCGCATCCGTCGATGAGCGCGCTCTCGTCCAGCGCTTTGGGTATCTTGCTGACGAACTGCATGTACAGGTACAGCTGCATCAGGTCGGACGCCACATAGATGATGATGGGCGCGCCCAGCGTGTTGTACAGCCCCATGCTCTGGATGACCTTGAAGCGGGCGATCTCGACCACAAAGGTGGGCACCAGCATGCCCAGATAAAAGCAGCCCATCACCAGCCTGCGGAAGCGGAACTCAAAGCGCTGCAGGCAATAAGCTGTAACGGACCCCAGCAGCACGTTGAAGAAAATACTCACCACCAAAATCACGGCGGTGTTTTTCACTGCCACGGGCAGCAGCTTCGCGCCCAGCACCTCGGCATAGTTGTCCCAGTTCCACGCACCGGGAGCGGGCGGCAGGATGGGCGAGGTGGAGGCGAGCTGGGCCTGTGTTTTCACCGATGTGAACAGCGTGACCAGCAATGGGCCGACAACCACGGCAACCACCGCGGCGCTCACAAGATATTTCACGCACAGGAACAGCGCGCGTTTGCATTTGTCCCGGTTCATCACGCCGCCTCCTCCTGGTTGAACACTTTTTTCAGCACCACGTTCTGGAACACATACACCAGAATGACGATGGCCATGATGGCCACGGCCATGGTGGCGGCCATGCCGAAGCTGTTGTACTTGAACGCGGTGTCGATGGTGTACAGCGTAAAGGTGGACGAGGCGTAGCCCGGCCCGCCGTTCGTCATGATGAACGGGATATCGAAGCACTGCAGCGTGCCGCGGATGCAGTCGAACATCACGAAGCTGAACACCAGCCAGATGTTGGGCAGCTGGATGCGCCAGAGCTGGTGCCACGCATTGGCGCCGTCGATACGGGCTGCCTCCATCATCTCGGTGGGAATGGACGTCAGGCCCGTGGAAAACAGCACGATGTGGTATCCGCTGAACCGCCAGGCGGACACTGCCGCCAGCACGAAATTGACAATTGCAGGGTCGCTGAGCCACTTGCAGATCCAGCCGGAAAGCCCCAGCCCCGTCAGGATCTGGTTGAACGCGCCGTTCACCGGGGAGAAGAAATAGGAAAACGCATAGGACATTCCCACGCCGTTGATGATAAACGGAAGAAACGCGATGGTCTTTACCAGCTTTGCGCCCTTAAAGCCGCTGTTCAGCATCACGGCGATTCCAAGCTCGATGGGGATCATCACCATGTGCACGGCCAAATAGATAAAGTTGTTGCGCAGGGAAAGCCACAGGTCCGGAGACTTTGTGAACATTTCGATGTAATTGCGTATCCCGTTGAACGGCCGCTCCGGCGAAACGCCGTCCCAGCTTGTAAAGCTCATGGCCACCAAATCCACAGAAGGGTAGACCACGAATATCAACAGCAGGATCACCGGCACCACGAGCGACAAAATAATAAAGCGGTTCCGGCTTTTTGTGGATGGACTTCATACAGCTGCCCTCCTGAACGATTTTGGTTGCTCAAAAGCCCGCAAAAAGCGGCCGGGGCCCGAAGGCCCCGGATGAAAGCGGCTGTGCGCCGCCTTTCTGCTTACGGATGCGCTGCCGGGAGCTTATTTCATCCCCAGTTTCTCGCGCGCGGCGGACCAGTCGGCGTTGAGCTGGGCGAAGGTTGCTTCCAAATCAAAGCCGTCGGTCAGCATCGAGGTGCCCACCTTGTTGTAGTCGAACTTGCACTCGTTGACGATGGCGGTGTAATCGTCGCCGCCGCCCATGTAACTCACAAGCACGTACTCGGGCTGCTCCTCATCGGCGAACACCATGTACGGGTCCTTGTCCTTGGGTGCGTTGGTCATAGTGCTGTCGCTGGCCACGCGCAGGATGAACTCGGGATAGAACTCGGCGAAATAGAATTCCAGAAACGCCTCGGCCAGCTCCGGGTTCTCGGAGGTATTGGTGATGCCCAGGAAGAAATCGCCCTGGACGATGTGGTTGAAGTTGCCCTCCTCGTCCGTATAGGGCATATAGAAGGTTTTCAGGTTGGTCAGGTCCACGCCGCTGGCCTCGATCTTGGCCAGGCCCATGGAATTGTCCACCATCATGGCGGCCTGATGGTTCAGGAACAGGCTCAGCGCCTGGTCATAGCCCAGGCCCAGAGGGTCGGAGCCCAGCACGCCCTTTTGCAGAAGGTCATAAACCTTGGTGTACGCATCGCGGATGGGCTCACCCTCTGCGAACGGCTCGTCCACCGTAGCCATATAATCCCAATAAGCTCCGTTGCCGGAGAAGCTTGCCGGCGAGTACTCCATCAGCGGATACATGGGCCAGCTGTCCTTGCAGCCCATGCCGATGGCCATAAAGCTGGGGTCCTGTGCGCCGAAATAGCTCTGCAGCTTTTCGCTTGCGGCCACAAAATCCTCCCAGGTCTTGGGCACCTCCACGCCGGCTTCCTCAAACATATCGGCCCAATAGAACACGTAGTCGGTGGAAATTTTTTCCGGCACGCCGATGATCTTCCCATCCACGGCAAATTCAGCCGCCAGAGTGTTGTTCGCCGCGGCCTGCGTGTGGCTCAGGTCCACCATATAGTCCTTGAACACCGGATAATAGCGGGTCTGAAGATACATCAGGTCCGGCAGCTCGCCGGCAGACGCGCGGATCTTCATCTGGTTGAAATACTCAGCGTCGTCCTTGAACTCCTCGATCTCGATGTTCACGTTGGGGTACAGCTCCTGGAATCGGCCCTCCAGATCCATCTCCTCATACAGGTCCATGGCCTCGTTGTCGTAGGTGGCAAAGGTGAGCGTCGCTTTGATGTTTGGATCCAGCGCGCCCGCGGCGGAGGCGCTGGTGCCCGCAGCGGCGCTGCCGGAAGCGGAAGCGGCGGCGGAAGAGCTGCCCGCGCCGCCGCAGCCCGCCAGCAGCATGGCGGCCATGCACACGCACAGAGCCAGTGCCAAAACTTTTTTCATCATGATTTTCCTCCTTTAAGCTGTGCCGCGGCGGCAAGACGCCCGCCGTGCCGCCGCGCACTCTGTAAAACGTACTATGAGCATAACACAAAAACTCCGCGCCTTGAAATGACACGGAGTTTGTTTTATTGATGTTTTTTTACATTTTCCTTCCGGTATTGCAGCGGCGTCTGCCCCGTCGCCCGTTTGAACGTACGCAGAAAATGCTCCACGCTGTTGTAGCCCACCGCGTCGCAGACCTCGTACATGCGCATATTGGTTTTCTCCAGCAGCTCCCGCGCGGCGGCAATGCGCAGGCCCGTGAGGTAGTCGGAATAGGATACGTCGAACCGCTTTTTGAACAGCGTGCAGAAATATTTTTCATTGTAGCCGCTGCGCTGCGCCACCTCGCCCAGCGTCAGGTCCGCGCGCATGTAGCTGTCGTCCAGAAAACGCTTGGCCCGCAGGACGGGGTCCGGGAACTGCTGGTCGTAGTTGGATTCAAAATATTCCATGATGCGCCGCAGCACCGAGGTGAAATAGATCACCAGGTCCCGCTGGGTCTCGATGGCGCGCAGCCTTTGGTACAGGCGGTGGTCCAGCCCCAGCTTGTAGGCGACCTGCATATCGTAAAAGCCCATCTCATAATACAAATTGTACAGGTACAGCAGCGCCAGAGACTGGCCCTGCTCCAGCGGCAGGTCCTGCATATAGCCCACCAGCTCGTTCTTATATTGCTCCACCTGCGCGAAATCGGCCTCCATTACGGCACGGATAAAGGGCATGCAGCTTTTTGCCTGGCGCAGCGCCGTCACGGGGTCGAATTGCGGATAATAGCTTTCGTCATAGATACGCCCCGGACCCAGCACATAGCGCAGGGTGGTGTTGGTCTCGGCCTGCTCCAGCACCGTGTAAAACGACGTCTCCGGCTCGGCATGGGGCGCGGCCATGCCCACCGTACAGGAAATATTCATGTAATTCTTCCATGCGCGCTGCACCTGCGCCAGAAAGGTGCGGGCCTTTTCCATCGTACGGCCGGGCTGTGCCAGAGAATAAAACAAAAAGTGGCGCGACATGTCAAAGGAATAAAAACCGTCGGTGGAGCGGAACTGCGGCATCTGCATCACCAGCTTTGTCAGGGGCTGGGTCAGCGTAGCATTCACGTCCGTGCCCAGACGCGCCATCTCCCGGTATATTTCATCCAGAAAGAAGCAGGCCACAACATAGCCCTGCTCCAGCCCTGGCAGTTCCCCCGGCAGCGCGTTGTGGAAAATCACGTCCTGCAAAATGGCATTGGTATCACGCAGCGGCGCCGCGCTTGGGGCGGGTGCCGGCGCATCGCCGCCGGCACACAGTGCCGCCCGTGCCTCGCGTACCAGCTCCAGCATGCGGGCGGGAACGATCTCCTGCTTGAGCACATAGTCCGCCGCCCCTTTTTTGAACGCCTGCTTCACCAGAGGGAATTCATCGAAAGCGCTGAGCACTACGATGTGGGGCGCAAGGCCCAGGGCATGCACGCCGTCGATGAATTCCAGCCCGCTGCAGACGGGCATTTTGATATCTGTGAACACAAGGTCCGCCGGACACCGCTCCATAGCCTCCAACGCGGCCTGTCCATTGGCGTAGCAGCCCGCAAGCTGAAAGCCCTCGGCCGCCCAGTCCACCATTTTTTCCAGCGTGGCCCGCACCAGGATCTCGTCGTCCACAATCATTGCGCGCAGCATGGCAAGCCTCCTTCCCGCCCGCTCCAGCGGGCAGCGTGATCGAAATACAGGTGCCGCGGCCCGGCGCGCTGTCCACCCACAGGCCATAAGGCGCACCGTATTGCAGCAGGACGCGCCGCTGCACGTTCGCCAAGCCGATGGATGAGCCGGCTTTTCCCTCACCGGGGCCGGACAGGCACGCGGCCAGCCGCTCCGGGTCCATCCCTACACCGTTGTCGCAGACGCTCAGGTACAAAACGCCGTCCTCCGTGCGCCCGGACAGGCTGACCTCGCCGTCCTCGCAGCCCTCCAGGCCGTGGAGCAGGGCGTTTTCCACCAGAGGCTGCAGCAGCAGCTTGGGCAAACGGCACGCCAGGCTCTCGGGGCTGAAAGCGCACCGGAAGCTGAAGCTGCCGGAATACCGTACCTCCATGATATGGATATACGCTTCCAGTATTTTCGCCTCGTCCGCCAGCGTATAGCGCTCTGCGGGAGTCCGCAGCAGACAGCGCAGAATCTCCATCAGGTCCGCCGCCATGTCACGGATGGAATCAAAGCGCGCAAGGTCCGCCATAAAACGGATGGTATTGACGGTATTCAGCAGAAAATGAGGGTTGATCTCACTTTGCAGAGCCTTCAGCTCCTCGGCATAGCGCTGCTCCTCCCGCAGGCGGTTCTCCTCGATCAGGGCCTGCATTCTGTCACCGGTATCGTTATAGCGCTGCAGAAGCTGGCGCATCTCAAGGTGGCCCTCGGGCGGCAGCTTATGGGTGAAATCCCCCTGCTGCAGACGCTCCATGCCCTCGTTCAGATGCTGCACCGGCAGCACGATGCGCCGCAGAAACAGCACCGAAAACAGCGCGTACGAGCCCAGCATCGCGGCCACCGCTCCGGCGCACAGCCACAGCGTCCGTTCGTAGCCCGCCATCAGCTTCCGGTTGTCCACCAGCGACACCACGGTGAGGCCTGTGTTGCGCACCTGTGTGGCGATGCCCCAATCCATTCCGCCGCCGGGAACGCCCTCCGGCCCCAGGAAACGCTCTACGGCCGGCGCCAGCGCCTCGTCCCCGGCCAGGAACGCCCCATCCAGAGCCAGCGCCATCCGCACCGCGCCCGCTTCACTGTTGTAGCTTTCCAACATCTCCTCCGCGTCCGTCTCAAAATAAAGGCATGCCACTTCCAGCGCGCTCCCACCATATCCCGGCTCCACCTGGAGCGCCGCCGTCAGCAGCAGATCTCCGCGCCGGTTTTTGCCGGAGAGCAGCGTTCCCGGCTCCGCCACACCCACACAGACCTCCCCCGGCCTCTGCCGGGCGGCGCGGTACCACGCGGCTTCCTTCACCCGGTTCTGCGGCACGGCCAGGCCTGTATACAGCTGATAGGACGTACCGTCCGTCAGATACAGGTGCAGCGCCTCCAGGCGGCGGCCCGTCAGGCGGTAATAATCAAAAATGCTCTCCAGCCGGGCGGCCGTTTCATACCGGCGGCTGGACGACGCGGGCAGCTCGTCCACCAGAGCAAGGCCCTCGCTGTCTTCTGAAAGAAGGAAATGCGCCAGCTGCAGCGAAGCCTGCCGCACGTCCTGTGTGAGCGCGGAAGACACCGCCTCCTGCCGCATTTGCACCATTTCTCGTGCGTCGGCCAGCAGCTTGCGGTACAGCAGGGCCGAGCCGGCGGCAGCCACTGCCACCAGCGGCAGCACGATCAGCAGACAGAATGAACGGTAAAACGTGCGGCGCACGCTCGCCTTTTTTCTCATAAAATTCCTCCCGCGCGGCGCTGTGCCGCTGTGGCCGCGGCGCTCTGCGCCGAAGCGGCTCGTCTTTCCCGGCTTTGCTGCGCAAAGCCGGGAAACCCTCCTGTGGCCCCCCGGATCACGCTCTTAAAATTCCGAGCGGCCCGGCTGCACATAAAAGCGGCGGCACTGCCGCTGTTTAGACCGCCCGCAGAGTCCAAAAACAGGCGCGGGCTGTTTTTTATTGCTCCGCAATAAAAAGCTTATCTTGATAGCCGCGGGCCGGGGACGGCCCGCAGGATCTGAAAAACAATCTTCGGCTATTTTTTATTGATCATAGAGACGGAAATCGCCTTATAACTTCCTGCAAATGTTTATTGAAGCGAGAAAAACGCCTGTATTTTCATATCGTCGTATAAGTTGGTTTTGCAGGCTCGAACCACCATTTTAGCACCACAAATAAGACAATACAAATAAGTACTGCTTGGAATTGTACTTATTTTTCGTCAATTCTCTCAATCTTAAATATTACAGGCCTTGTTCCATCTGAGCAACAAGCTATCATTGTATTCTCTTCTTTCATCCAATCTTTCATAATCGAGCCACCCTGCAGCCCTGTGTAGATGTATCTTGAAATTGCATCCCAGGCTTCTGAGCAATGTGGCATTTTAGGTCCGCCGGCCACTGTATCAGGATCCGACGTTGTTTTCGTTAAGGTATTCAACCCCATATGCCAGAAATCATCTCTTTCATCATTACGATAAAAAACAAATTCATCGCCAATATTATAGCAAGGGCAAGAACCCGAATCAGGGTCCGCGCAATACTGTTGCTGCAATTCTGGATATAGCTTTTTATCTATTACCGTTACTTTCACTTTATGTTTCATAATACATCGATCCTTTACAACTTCATGTTCGTTAATTTGTTCGATCGGGTCAGACCATACATATACAAGTTCCCCTCTCCTTTTTCCATTTATATGGATGGTTCTCCCTTATATTTGTCCGTATCGTTTTATTTCTCTATGGGAAATTCGAGCGCCATCTGGGCGCCAAAGTGTCAAAAATTGTTCTTATTTAAAGCACCTTGAGGGGCACAAACTTATAGTATTTGCAAGGCCTTTCACCGCTCAAAGCTTTTGGATAGCCTAAAAACGACCTGCGGTTATTTTACCATATCCCGCGGCCGCCGCAAAAGCCCGGCTGAAAAAGCTCTGCGGGCACGCTGCCCGAAGTCCAGGCTGCCGCTCCGCTACAAAAAGCTGAGTTGTCCGCTGCCGTAGCCCTGCCGATACGCTGCCACAATATCCTGCATGCCATACAGAAGGCCCGTTGCGCGGCATTCTCCCGTAAACGCCTGCCACAGCTCCCGCGCCCGCGGGCTGCGGCATTCATACTGTGTGCCGAACTGCCGCACATACCGCGCCCGCAGCCCTGCGCCGGGGAACAGCTCGTCCAGCCTGTCCAGAAAATAGGCCCGCTGGTTCTGGCGCAGCGTCACACCGAAGGCCGGATATACAAAGCGCGCCCCTGCGTTGTACGCCGCCCGCACCAGCCTGCGCACCCCGTCCGGCGTATCCTCCAGGAAAGGTAGGACGGGCATCAGCAGAACGCCTGTAAAAATGCCCTGCCCCGCCAGCTTCTCCACAGCCGCCAGCCGCGCCGAGGACGAAGGCGCGCGCGGCTCCAGCTTCGCGGCCAGCGCATCGTCGCAGGTCGTCACCGTTATCTTGCACAGCACCGGCGAATGAGACGCGATCTCCCGCAGGATATCCGCGTCCCGGGTGATGAGCGTCCCTTTTGTGGCGACGGCCGCGCCGAAGCCGTAAGCATCCAACAGCTCCAGCGCGTGGCGCGTCAGCTGCAGCTCCTTTTCAAACGGATTGTAAGGGTCGCTCATGGAGCCTGTGGCCACCACGCCGCTCTGCGTCTTGGAGCGAAGGTCGTTCCGTATGACGGCCAGCGCGTCCGATTTTACGCGCACGGTATCAAAATCCTGCACGCCGTAACACTCGCTGCGGCTGTCGCAGTAAATACAGCCGTGGCTGCAGCCCCTGTAAATATTCATCGTATACCGGGTGCCGAACCAGGCGGTGCTTTTGTTTTTGATGACAATTCTCCTGGCCGGGATGGTCGGCACATCCATAAGCGCCCTCCTTTTTAACAATGGGAAGCCCGTTTTACCGGCAGCTGCGGCTGAATCTCTCTGCGCAGCCGGGGCGGCGGCGTTTTTTACCACGGAAAGCCCGTCTTCCCCGCAATCGCGGCCGCAGCTCTTTGCGCGGCCGGGGCGGCGGCGTTCTTTTTCGGGCAGCCGGGCAGGTCCGGCTGTTCCGTCCGGAACGTCTGCGCTGCTTTTATTGTAGCAAACCGGGCAAAAATATGCTACAATAAAAGCCGATATCTGCGCACAAAGCCGGCAGCGCCCTCTTTGCGTTTGAAATGGCGCGGATGTCAGCGATTTTTGAAGGGAAGAAACCAAACGATGGCATACCGTCTTGTGGAAAACAAAGGGGACAGCGTGGCCGTGCCGCAGCTGGTGATCGCCAAGCTGCCGGAGCTGGAGGACGACTGGCTGCGCGTGGCGCTGTTTGTCGTGGCGACAGGCGAAACCGACCCCGCGCGCATTGCCGCGGCGCTGCGTCTGAAAAGCCCGGAGCGGGCGCAGACGGCGCTTGTTTACTGGAAAGGCGCCGGCCTTTTGGAGAGCTGCGGCGAACCGCAGGCCCGCAGCGGCATTGACGCCGCGCCCGCGCCCCGCGCACACCTGACCACGCCTGAGGTTGCCAGCGCGGCACAGGGCGACCCCGCCATTGCGGGATTGGTGCAGGAATGCCAGGCGCTGATGGGCGGCGTCATTACGCAGGCGGACACCAACATTCTCGTCTCGATGTACCTTTCCGACGGCATGCCTGTGGATATGATCCTGCTGGGCGTGGCCCATTTTGCCGCGCTGGGCAAGCGCAGCGCCCGGTACATCGAGCGTGCGCTGCTGGGCTGGCAGCGGGAGGGTATCGATTCCGGCGAAGCCGCCGAGCGCTATCTGCGTCTGCTGGACCAACGCGCGGCCCACGAAAAAGAAACCGCAAAGCTGCTGGGCCTTGCCGACGCCAAGTTCACCAAAGCCGACAGCCGTGCCATCGCGGACTGGTACGAAAGCTACGGTTACGGTCCGGACATGATCGCCGAGGCTGCCGCCTACGCGGGCGAGAAAAAAAGCGTAAAATATGTCAACGGCATCCTGCGCGCATGGTACACCAAGGGCTACAAAACCGTGCGCGACGTAATGGCCGAAAGCGCCATGGGCTCGAGCAACGTGCAGGCCGCCGCGCCCGCCGTGAAACACAATATTCTGGGCGGCGGGCTGCGGCGCGCACCGCGTGTGCCGGGCATGCCGCAGGAAGGGAAAACACAATGAACAGGGATGAGCTTTACCGCCGGGCGCAGAGCATCGTAGCGGGCCGCCGGCAGCGTGCTGTTACAGCTGCCCGCGCCGCGGCCGCTCAAGCCGCGCAGACAGTGCCCGGTCTGGCCGCGCTGGAAAACGGACGCACCTCAGCCGGCATCGAGGCCGCGCGTCTGGCAGCCATGGGCGCGGAGCGGACGGCCGTGGACGCGGCGCTGGCCCGCGCCGCACAGTTCGACAGGGAGCGGGACGCGCTGCTGGCCGCTCACCCGGATATTGCCGCGCGCCTTGTCCCCGCGTATACCTGTCCCATCTGTCAGGACACCGGGCGCGACGGCGGCGAGGTGTGCGAATGCGTGCACGCGCTGGTGCGGCAGCTGCGCCAGCAGCAGGTGAACGCCTCTTCCCCGCTCTCGCTGTGCTCCTTCGAGACGTTCGCGCTGGAAAAATATCCGGATACACTGGTGCCGGAGCTTGGCCTCACGGCCCGGCAGCATATGGCCCAGGTACTGGAATACTGCAAATATTATGCGGCGCATTTCTCCCCGCGGGAGAGTACCAGCCTGTACCTGTTCGGCAGCGCGGGGCTTGGGAAAACACATCTTGCCCTCTCCATCGCCAATACCGTGCTGCAAAAGGGCTGCGACGTGGTGTATGTCAGCGCGCAGAACGCGTTTGACGCCATCGAACGCGAGCGCTTCGCCTCCGGCGAGGGCGACACCATGGCCACGCTGCAAAGCGCGGAGCTGCTTATTCTGGACGACCTCGGCACGGAGTATATTTCCCCTTATGTAAACAGCTGCCTGTACAGCCTTGTCAATACCCGCGTGTGCCGCCGCCTGCCCACCATCTACACCAGCAACATCGTCAACGACGCCGACCTGCAGCGCCGTTATACCGAAAAGGTGGTTTCCCGCCTGCTGGGCAGCTGCGAAACACTGTGCTTCTGCGGCACCGATATCCGGCTCATGGACAAATGACGGAATATTGGTGAAAAATTTCACCAGGATTTTTGTACAAAAAGCGCACATACTGCAACGGGGAACGCTGCCATTCCGGCATTGTTCCCCGTTTTCTTCTATTATATTGTATGTTAGAATAGTAAGGTATTGTAAAAAAGACAGGAGAATCGTGAAAAATGGAAGAAAGAAGAGAGAATATCATGGGCACGCAGCCCATCAACAGGCTGCTGCCGAGCATGGCGTTCCCCATCATGCTCAGCATGCTGGTGCAGGCGCTGTACAACGTGGTGGACAGCGTGTTCGTCTCGATGGTGAGCGAAAACGCACTGACCAGCGTGAGCCTGGCCTTTCCGGTGCAGAACCTGATGATCGCGGTGTCCGTGGGCACCGCCGTGGGCATCAACGCGCTTTTGTCCCGCCGTTTGGGTGAAAAAAACTTTGAAGCTGCCAATAAAGTGGCGGAAAACGGCATCTTCGTCACCGTGCTGAGCTGGGCTGTTTTTGCGGTGTTCGGCGCGGCGTGCAGCGGCCTGTTTATGGGAGCGTTCACACAGAACGCCGAGATCCTCGCGGGCGGCACGGACTACATGTGGATCGTTACCGTGTTCTCCCTCGGGCTGTTCATGTCCGTGACCATGGAGCGTGTGCTGCAGGTAACGGGCAAGACGGTATACCAGATGATCAGCCAGATGACGGGCGCCGTGGTGAACATCATCCTGGACCCTGTCTTTATTTTCGGCTGGCTGGGCCTGCCGGCCATGGGGGTGGCAGGCGCGGCCTGGGCCACGGTCATCGGCCAGTTCTGCGGCATGGCCGTAGGCATCGGCATCAACCATGTGAAAAACCATGAGGTGCGTCTCAACTTCCGCCGCTTCCGGCCGGACTGGCACTCCATCAAGGGCATCTATCAGGTGGGCCTGCCCTCCATCATCATGCAGAGCATCGGCAGCGTGATGACTTTCGGCATGAACAAAATCCTCATCGCTTTCACCGAGACGGCTGTTTCCGTGTTCGGCGTGTATTTCAAGCTGCAGAGCTTTGTGTTCATGCCCGTGTTCGGCGTCACCAACGCGTTGGTGCCCATCGTGGGCTACAACTATGGCGCGCGCAGCAGCCAGCGCATTCAGCAGGCTACGCGGCTCTCGCTGCTGATGACGACCGCCATCATGGCGCTGGGCACAGTGATCTTCCAGGTGGCGCCCGGCCCGCTGCTGAGCCTGTTCAGCGCATCGGACACGATGCTCTCCATCGGCATTCCCGCCCTGCGCATCATCTCCGTCAGCTTTTGCTTCGCGGGCGTGGCCATCGTGTTTTCCAGTGTATTCCAGGCACTGGGCGACGGCATGCTCAGCCTGGTCATGAGCGCGGTGCGCCAGCTGCTGCTGCTTTTGCCCTGCGCTTTTGTGCTTGCCAAGCTCGGCGGGCTGGACGCCGTGTGGTTCAGCTTCCTCATTGCGGAGGTCGCCTCCGTAACGCTGGCAGTGGTATTCTACCGCAGCCTGTACAACAAAAAGATCCGTCATATCTGAAAAACGGACACGGCCGCCCTGGGAACAGAGGCGGCCGTGTTTTTTTATAGCTTTGCACAGCAAAGCTATAAGAAGCGGCTGGGTGGACCGTCCCGGCCCACGGTCTTAAGATCTCAAGTGCCCGGATACGCGTAAAAAAATAGTAGCGCAGCTACTATTTTTTTATTGCTCCGCAATTGAAAACGTATCCCGATGGCCGCGGGCCGAAAGCTGCCCGCATGGCCTGCAAAACAGCCTGCGGCCGCTTTTGTGCGGGCCGCTGGGGCATGCCTTATGGGCGCAGGCCGCTGCCTCCCTGCAGCGTGATCGTCTCGCCCGTGACATATGCCGCATCCTCAGACGCCAGAAACACGCACACACGCCCGACGTCCTTTTCCGGGTCCGCGAAGCGGCCCAGCGGGATGCCCTGGATGGTCTGAGCATACAGCTTGGGATATTCGTCCTTCCATTTTTCCAGCCCCGGCGTCATGGCCAGGGGACAGACCACGTTCACATTGACGCCGAAAGGGCCCCATTCTGCCGCCGCCACACGGGAAAGCCCGCGGATGCCCTCCTTGGCGGCCGCGTAGGACGACTGCCCCAGCTTGCCGAACAGCCCCGCGCCGGACGCAAAGTTAATAACGCTTCCCCGGCTCTCTTTCAGGTAAGGGAACGCCTCGCGCATATAAAAGAATGTTGCATAAAGGCCTGAATAAATGGCAAGGTCAAAATCCTCTTTGGTGTGATCCACCAGCATGGTACCGGATTTTGACACCTGCGCATTATTTACCAGACAGTCCAGACGACCGAAGCGCTCCGCCGCTTGCTTTACAACATTTTTCACGGCCTCCTCGTCGCCGCCGTCAGCCACCACAAACAGCGCCTCAATGCCGTAGTCCGCCTCCAGGTTCTCCCGCGCCTCTACCAACGTGCTGGCCGTGCGCCCGGTGATGACGATATTGGCACCCTCCTCGGCAAATGCTTTGGCCACACCGTAGCCGATGCCCCGTGCGCCGCCTGTGATGAGTACGACCTTTCCTTCCATCTTTTTCATGGACACTGCCTCCTTTTTATTTTACAAAATCGTTAAAAAAATAACACCCTTATAATTCCCACCATACGCTTTCGTTAAAAAAATGTCAACAAAAAATTTTCAAACGCGCCCGCGCCGGCCAAAGGAAAAAAATAGCCGCAGGCTATTTTTTCGGCCATGCAGGCCGTCCCCGGCCTGCGGCCGTTAAGATAAGCTTTTTTATTGCGCAGCAAAAAAAAACCCCGTTCCAGAGCAGTTTGCCCGGAAGCGGGGATTTTAAAACCTTCTGCGGCAAATAGCCGCGGCGCGCTTACAGCTCGCCCTTGCTGGACATTTTCAGATATGCGTTGATGAAGCCGTCCAGATCTCCGTCCATCACGCCGTTGACGTTGCCGTTTTCAAAGCCTGTGCGGTGATCCTTGACCAGCGTATAGGGCATGAATACATAGCTGCGGATCTGGCTGCCCCAAGCGATGGCGTTCTGCACGCCTTTGATATCACTGATTTTGTCCAGATGCTCGCGCTCTTTGATCTGATACAGCTTCGCGGCCAGCATCTTCATACACATGTCGCGGTTCTGGAACTGGCTGCGCTCGTTCTGGCAGCTCACCACGATGCCCGTAGGAATATGGATGAGACGCACGGCGCTGCTTGTCTTGTTGATGTGCTGTCCGCCCGCGCCGGAGGAGCGGAACACCTCCATTTTGATGTCCTCCGGCTTGATCTCCACAGTGATGGCGTCGTCCAGCTCCGGCATGACCTCCAGCGAGGCAAAGCTGGTATGGCGGCGCCCGGAGGCATCGAAGGGCGAAACACGCACCAGGCGGTGCACGCCGTTTTCGCTGCGCAAAAAACCGTAGGCGTTGTGCCCCTCCACCAGAATGGACGCGGACTTGATGCCCGCCTCGTCGCCCTCCAGATAGTCCAGCACCTTCACGGTCCAGTTGTGGCGTGCGGCAAAGCGCGTGTACATGCGGTACAGCATCTCCACCCAGTCCTGAGCCTCTGTGCCGCCCGCGCCCGCATGGAAGGTCAGGATGGCATTGTTCGCGTCATATTCTCCATTCAGCAGCGTCACAAGGCGCAGCTCCTCCACCTTGGCGTCCAGGCTGTTCACGGCCGCGTCGGCCTCCTCCGCCAGGGCGGGGTCGTCGTCTTCCGCACACATTTCCAGCAGCGTTTCGGAATCCTCCAGCATGGTCTGCAAAGCGGCGTACTGCTCCAGCCTGTCCTTCAGCTCGCCCATCTCGGCAAACACCGCGCCGGACGCTGCCGCGTCGTCGTAAAACTCCGGGCTGGCGCTCTTCTGCTCCAGCTCCTCCAGACGCACCCTGCTGCGCTCGATGGCCAGCGCGTCGTGCAGATCCGTTACTTCCGGCGCCAGCTCGGAAAGGCGGCGCTTTACTTCATCTAAAATTACCATAGAATCCTCACTTTATTTTCCCGCAGTATGGTATTTGTTCATATTTTTCTATTATAATTGAAACAAAGCCGCTTGTAAAGGCGCTTTGCCCTTTACTTTCACGGCCTGTTTGGAGTAAGATAGGGATATATAGGAAAATTTGGAGGAACCCCTGCATGATGGATTACAAAGGCTGCAAATGCGCATCCTGCCATAAAGTATTGAAAGAGGGAGACGACATCGTCATCTGCCCGGAATGCGGTGCGCCCTATCACCGAGAATGCTATGCCGCGGAGGGCCGGTGCGTGTTCAGCGCCAAGCACGGCAAGGGCTTTGAGTACGTGCCGCCGGAGGCCAAGCCCGACGTAAATGCCAACGGGCCGATCTGCCCTGTGTGCCATGCACAGAACCCGCCCGACACGCTGTTCTGCGAACGGTGCGGCCAGCCCATGCGCGGGGGCGTACCGCCCCAGGCCGCGCAGAGCAGCCCACAGTATGCCGAGCCGGGTATGAGCGGCACGGGCATGCCCGGCGGCTTCGGCGGGCCAGGCGCGCAATACGCCACCGGCGACGTGATGACGCAGCTCCATCTGGCCAAGGAATACGACGGCATCTCCACGCAGGACTGGATGAAGTACATCGGCAATTCCGCGCCGTATTATCTGTATCAGTTCCAGCGCATGGATGAAAGCGGGCGCAAGACCAGCTTTTGCTGGAGCGCGCTGTTCATCCCGGAGTTTTATTTCTTCTACCGCAAAATGTGGGGCTGGGGCGCGCTGGCGCTGGCGGTGTCCCTTATCGTAAGCATCCCGTCCCTCCTTTCGCTCATGGCTGCGCTGGGCATCGCCACGGCTTTGCCTCTCTCCGCCTCGGCGCTCTCCACGCTCATCACAGTGTGCGGGCTTCTGAACTGGGGCGTTCGCATCGCCTCGTGCCTGTTCGGTTTTTACCTGTTCCGCCAGAGCGCGGCCAGGCGGATGCGCGCCATGAAGGACGACAGCACCGACGACGACCGCTACCGCACCGAGCTGGAACGCCGCGGCGGGCCGTCCCGTGTGGCCGTGGTCCTGGTGGGCGTGCTGCTGCTGGTGTGCAGCTTTGCGTTTTCCGCATGGATCGGGCCGGATCGCCTGATGTCCGCCTTTTATCTTTACTAAAATCCCCTTCGGGCAAAAGGGAGGAACAAATTGAGCAATACTCCCACATTGGAGACCGAACGCCTGATCCTGCGCAAATTCACGGAGAATGACCTGGAGGCCCTGTATCAAATATACCGCGATCCGGATGTGAACCGGTTTCTGCCCTGGTTTCCCCTGCAAAGCATGGATGAGGCCCGAAAATTCTTTGAAGACCGCTACGCATCCCTTTACGCGGAGCCACAGGCCTATGCCTACGCCATCTGCCTGAAGCGCGGCAACCGACCCATCGGATATGTCAAGGTAGATATGGCCGAGCCCCACGATTTCGGCTATGGCCTGCGCGCGGAATTCTGGCATCAGGGAATCGCCACCGAGGCCGGAAGGGCCGTCACCGCACAAGTAAAGCGGGACGGGCTGCCCTATATCACGGCCACGCACGATGTCAACAATCCCCGAAGCGGCGGCGTGATGCGGCAAATCGGGATGAAGTACCAGTATTCTTATGAAGAGCAATGGCAGCCTAAGGATCTCTTGGTCACTTTCCGCCTTTACCAGCTGAACCTGGATGGCAACGGCAGCCGGGTGTATCAAAAATACTGGAATGAATCCGCCGTTCATTTTGTGGAGGAGGAAGTCTCGGCTCATGTTTTCCCCGCCCTGTAGGGCTGTAAAAAAGAAAATACCAAAGGAGAATGTTTCCCATGCAGAAGATCCGTAAAGCCGTCATCCCCGCGGCAGGCCTGGGCACCCGCGTGCTGCCCGCCACAAAGGCCATGCCCAAGGAGATGCTCCCCATTGTGGACAAGCCTGCCATCCAGTACATCGTGGAGGAGGCCGTCGCCGCCGGCATCGAGGAGATCCTCATCATCACCGGCCGCGGCAAGGGCATCATGGAAGACCATTTCGACCGCGCCCCCGAGCTGGAGGCCGGCCTTGCGAAACCCGGCAAGGAAAAGATGCTGGAGGACGTGCGCTCCATCGCGGGCCTGGCGGACATCTTTTTTCTGCGCCAAAAAGAGACAAAGGGGCTGGGCCACGCCATTCTGAAAGCGCGCCCCTTCACGCAGGATGAACCCTTTGTCGTTCTGTACGGCGACGACGTCATCATGGGCGAGGACCCTGTGGCCGCGCAGCTCTGCCGCGCTTACGCGCAGTACCGAAAGGCCTGCGTGGGCATCAAGGAGGTCTCTCCCGCCGATATCGTGAAATATTCCTCCATGAAGTTGGACCATCTTTCGGGCAACCTGTACAACATCACCGACATGATCGAGAAGCCTGCGCCCGGACAGGAATTCAGCCTGTTCTCCATCCTGGGACGCTGCCTGCTTACACCGGAGATTTACGGCATCCTCGAGAAGACGCAGCCCGGCGCGGGCGGCGAGATCCAGCTTACGGACGCCATGGCCGTGCTGGCGCGCACCGGCGGCATGACGGGCGTTGATTTCACCGGGAAACGCTACGACATGGGCAACAAGCTGGGCGTGATGGAGGCCCAGGTGGAGACCGCGCTGAAGCATCCGGAGATCGGCCCGGCGTTCCGCGCTTACCTGAAAGAACTTTCCAAAACGCTGTAGGGCGCTGAAGGCACAAAGACAAAAGTTCTTATTGTTCCGCGCCGCAAAACGCATTTCAGCGGTTACGGCTCCGGAACGGCCGCAGAGCCGAAAACAGCTCGCGGCTGTTCTTTACAAACCAAGTCATAAAAAATGCCGTGCCTGTCCACAATATGCTTGACGGGCACGGTGTTTTTATTGTATAATTAGTTGCTTGCCGTGAACAGGCAGGTAATCCTTGCCCCTTCGGGGGCCTTACGTCCAAAAGGAGGTGCACAGAAATGGCAAAGTATGAAACAATGCTGGTTACCACCGCTACTCTCGACGAGGAAGCCACGGCCGCGCTGGTCGGCAAGTTCAAATCCCTCATCGAAGCGAATGGTACGATCGATTCTGTCGAGGATTGGGGCAAGCGTCGCCTTGCATATCCGATCAACAAGGAGAACGAAGGCGTTTACACTCTGATCAACTTCACGAGTGAAGCCGACTTCCCCGCCGAGCTCGACCGTGTCTACAAGATCACCGACGGCGTGCTGCGTTCCATGATCGTGGCGAAAGAAGAAGCCGTTCCCGCGAAAGCTGAAACGGAGGCAAAATAATGCTGAATGTTGTAGCTTTGATGGGCCGCCTTGTAGCGGACCCCGAACTGCGCCACACCCCGAACGGCGTTGCGACATGCACGTTCCGTATCGCGGTGGACCGCAGCTTTGTGCGTGCCGGTGAAGAGCGCAAAGCAGACTTTATCGACATCGTGGTCTGGCGCCAGACTGCGGAATTTGTTTGCAAGTATTTCCACAAAGGCAACCTCATCGCCGTGGACGGTTCCATCCAGACGCGCACGTATGAGGACAAAACCGGCAACAAGCGCTATGCGTTTGAGGTCGTTGCGAACAACGTCCACTTTACCGGCGAAAAGAGCGGCAGCACCGGCGGCCAGGGCGGCTACGGCGCGCCCGCGCCCATGCAGGCTCCCGCCGCGCGTCCCGCGCCCGCAGAGCCCGTCAGCTATGCGGCCGGCAGCGCCGACGATTTCGCCGTGATCGACGACAACGAAGATCTACCGTTTTAAGGAGGCGGACGTGCCCGGCGCGCCCCTTCCGCTACTTTGAGACAAGGAGGAAAACACCATGCCTTTCGACAGAGACCGTCAGGATAGCCGTGGTGGCCGCCCCCGTGGACGCCGCAAGAAGGTTTGCAGCTTCTGCGTGGACCGTATCGACCACATTGACTATAAAGACATCCCCCGCCTGCGCAAGTACATTTCCGAGCGCGCGAAGATCATTCCCCGCCGCGTTACCGGTACCTGCGCTTTCCATCAGCGTGAGCTGACCGTCGCCATCAAGCGTGCGCGCCATGTTGCGCTGCTGCCCTACGTGAGCGACTGATTTTACCGGCATACAAAGGGCCGCACGGTTAACACCGTGCGGCCCTTTTTTGTTTTGCACGAAAACACAGGCGTTTTGCCGCCCGAGCGGCTGATGTTCATTCTTCGGTAAACAGGTCCTGCACTTCGCAGTCCAGCGCTTTCATCAGACGCTCCAGCGTGTCGATACGCACAGATTTGCTGGCGTTGTCGCAGATTTTGTTCACGGTCGCATAGTCCGTTCCCATCTGTTTTACAAGCCAGTATCTTGTTTTCCCTTCCCGGTCTAAAAGCGACTGAACATTGAATTGCAGCACTTTGTTCTCCTATCCATAATCCGACATGCTTTGTTCTTATTTTTTATGATAAGTCAAAATCCACACGTCGAATAGTTGCTTTTGCCATAGTCTATTTTCCAATAGTATATTATAATCCTCACTGTTCACGGCCGGCTGTTTTTGTCAGGATAAATTTAAGGCAGCACCGCACAATTGCTGAGGCAAGCGCTGTCGAATCACCCATAACAGTTTCTCCTGCAGTCCATTCTTCACCAGCAGGTTCCGAAAGCGGCCAATGGTATCTCCGTTCGGCACCTGATTGCTGGAATCAACGCCGCAGAAATCTGAAAATGCCCGGCTGTCGATTGCCTCCGCCGCTGTTGCTTCATCACTCAGGTCATACAGATTTTGCAGCAGATACAACCGCAGCATGGTCTCCAGTGGATAGGGTTTATTGCCGCGCTCTCCTTTGTAATAGCACGGCTGGATCAGCGTAAGCCATTCCTTCCACGGGACGATCCGCTCGATCTGGGCTAGAAATTCTTTCTTCTTTTTGTCCGTACCTGCGCCAACTCATCACTAAGCGCAGACATTGTCATCTGTTTATCCATGGCCTTATTATATCACTTCTGGCAGTATCGCGCCTACTTTTCTGTGCGGTATTGCCTTAATCAAATTATCGGATGGTGTTTTATCATGAACCTTTGGAAAGACCGCCGCGTGGATTCTTTGCATCGCGTGGTGCTGCCCCGGGAAGCGTTCAGTTTGCTGGGCTGGATGTCGGAAAGGCGGAAGCCTGGCAATCCTTTGTGGATTGCCGGCGCAGGCTTTTTGAGTACGCTGTGCGCCAAAACCGTCAGCCCAAAACCGATGTTTTCTTGCGTCAACGCGCCTTTGGCGGGACACTTTTTTATTGTGTCGTATCGCTTTACTGCATCGCCTTTTTCGCAAAGGTATTGTTTACGATCACGTCGTGCGGCGCTGTTTTCTCCAGCTCGCCTGCGGCTGTCATCACCGTTTGCAGCAAATCGAAGCTCTCCTGCGTGAGCACCGGGTCCGTGCTGTACGCGCCGATGTCCTTGTAGCGCTGGACAGCGCTGGTCAGCAGGGCAATATCGGTGTCCGGGAAGCTGTCTTTGACCACTTCCGCGATTTCGGCGGCGGAATGCTCCGCCACCCATTTCTGGCCCTTGTACACAGCATTGGTAAAGCGCTGGATCATATCCGCGTTTTTTTCGATAAAGCTCTTTTTGGCAAAATACGCGGTGTAGGGCATCTCTCCCGCTTCCTCGCCCACAGCCGCCACGATGTAGCCCTTGCCCTCGGCTTCCACGGAGGACGCCGTCGGCTCGAACATCGTCACATAGTCGCCTGTGCCGCCCAAAAACGCACCCGTCATGTTGTCGAACTGGATGCTGTTGTCCAGCAGCAGGTCGGACGCCGGGTCCATGCCGTTTTTGCGGATGGCATACTCAAACGCCATATACGGCACGCCGCCCTTGCGGCCCGGCAGGATGTGCTTGCCCGCCAGCTTATCCCAGGTAAAGCTGGCGTCCTTTTCGCGCCCCACCAAAAAGCTGCCGTCGCATTTCGTTACCTGCGCAAACACCTCGGTGTAGTCCTCTTTGCCCTCGTTGTATACATAGATGCTGGCCTCCGGCCCCGCAAAGCCGATGTCCACGTTGCCGGAAAGCACCGCGCTCATCACTTTGTCCGCGCCGCCGCCGTTGGAAAGCTCCACGTCCAGCCCCTCGTCCGCGAAGAAGCCCTTTGCCAGCGCCACATACTGCGGCGCATAGAAAATGGAATGCGTCACCTCGCACACCGTCACCTTTTGCATTTCCTTTGTCTTGCCGCTGCAGCCCGCCAGAGCCGTCAGCGCCAGACACACACACAGGAGAAGCGCCAAACCTTTTTTCATTTATTACCACCCTTTCTTTATCGGTAAGCCCGGCGCTTTTCGCCGCGCTTATTCCCCCTGTTCCGCCCGCCGTCAGCCCCCGAACCAACGGCTCACGAATTTTTGCAGCAGCACCACGCTCTGGTACATCAGCGCCGCCATCACGGACAAAATGAGCACGCTGGACATCACGAGGTCCAGTTGAAACACCTGCCCGCCGTATACGATCAGATACCCCAGCCCGGCCTTGCTGACGAGGAACTCGCCCGCAATAACGCCCACCAGTGATAACCCGATGTTGATTTTCAATGAATTAAACAATGTGTTGATATTGGACGGAAATACGATCTTGGTGAATACCTGGCGCTTTGTGGCGCCGAAGGTGCGCGCCATTTTAATGCTTTCCGGGTTGGTTGCACGGAAGCCCGCCAGCATCTCCAGCACCGTGACGATGAGGGAAATGGCCAGCGCCATGAAAATGATGGCCTCGGTGCCCGCGCCCACGACGATGATGATAACAGGCCCCAGCGCGATCTTGGGCAGGCTGTTGAGCACTACCAGATAAGGCTCCGCCACGCGGGACACAAAGCCGGACCACCACAGCACGACGGCGATGGCCACGCCCAGCAGCACGCCCAGCACAAAGCCCGTCAGCGTTTCATACAGCGTCACGCCCACATGCATCATCAAATGGTTCTGGGACATGTTGCGCAGCGTTTCCAGGATGCGCGATGGCTGGCTGAGGATAAAGCTGTCGATCCACCCCAGCCGGGCGGATATCTCCCATTGGGCAAAAAAGAACACAAGAAAGCCGATCTGGCACGCGTGCACCAGATGGGTGCGCCGCCTTTTGCGGCGCAGATACAGCGTGCGCTCGCGCGAGACGGCGGGCGGGTTCGTCGGTCTAGCTTTTTTCATCGGTACTCAGCTCTTTCCATATATGGTCGAAGTAAGGGCCGAACTGCCGGTTGGCCCGGCACGAGAGCGGCGAGCGCCCCGGCCCGAAGTCCACGGACAGGATCTCCTTTACCTGCGCGGGCCGCGCGGAAAGGACGAGTATCTTATCCCCCATGCTGATGCTCTCCGGGATATCATGCGTGACCATCAGCGTGGTAACCTGCTCCCGCTTCAAAATGCGGTATACATCGTCGGTGACGTTCAGGCGCGTCTGATAATCCAGCGCCGAAAACGCCTCGTCCAGCAGCAGGATATCCGGCCCTGTGGCCAGTGTGCGGATGAGCGCCACGCGCTGGCGCATGCCGCCGGAAAGCTGGCGCGGGTATTTGTGGCGGAATTCATACAGGCCGTAGGTTTTGAGCAGCTCCCGGGCGCGGGCCACGTTCTGCGGCGTTTTGGCGCCGCGGATCTCCAGCCCGAACAGCACATTGCTTAAAATGGTGCGCCACTCCAGCAAATTGTCGCGCTGCAGCATATAGCCGATGTGCCTTGAAATGCCTGTGACTACCTCTCCGTCCACATAGACCCGCCCGGAAGTGGGCGGCAGCAGCCCGGCAATGATGGAAAGCAGCGTGCTTTTTCCGCAGCCGGACGGCCCCACGATGCTCATGAACTCCCCCTTCTGTACAGTGAAGCTGATGTGCTCGAAGGCTGTGACTTCCCCGTTTTCGGCCTGGTATTTGTGGCCGACGTCCTCTACGCGCAAAATCTCCATGGCGCACTCCCCCTCTCCCGCCGCGTCGGCGCGCCCCGCCGCGGCATGCCGGCTGTAACGGCGCGCCGGACACCCGGCGCCGCATACCGTCTGTTCAGCCGTGATAGTACAGTACATGCAGAACAGCCGCGTTTTGATACTCAGCGCAGCGCACGGTTCTTTCTTTGCGCGCCCTGAAACGGGTCCGGGCTGTTTTTTTGCCGGGAAGAGGCCTTGGAAATAAATTTTCGTACAACAAAAGCAGCCGCGGCGAGTCTCCCCGCCGCGGCTGCTTTTGTCCGCATTGATTTTATTGTAACGGCAGCGCGGCTTCCCGGCCGCGTTACGCCCAGCCCCGGGCGCGCTCCACGGCCTTGTGCCAGCCGTCCACCAGCTCCCGCGCACGGGCCGCTTCCATCTGCGGCTCGTACAGCTTGTCCAGCGTCCACTGGCCCTTGATGTCGTTCAGGTCGCGCCAGACGCCTGTGGCCAGGCCCGCCAGATATGCCGCGCCCAGAGCCGTGGTCTCGCGGATCATCGGACGGCGTACCGTCACGCCCGCAATGTCGGCCTGGAACTGCATCAGCAGGTTATTTGCCGAAGCGCCGCCGTCCACCTTCAGTTCTTTGAACTGCACGCCGCTGTCCGCCTGCATGGCTTTCAGCACGTCCAGCGTCTGGTAGGCGATGCCCTCCAGCGCCGCGCGGATGATGTGGTTGCGCCCGGCGCCCCGCGTCAGCCCCAGGATGGCGCCCCGGGCGTACATATCCCAGTACGGCGCGCCCAGCCCGGTGAACGCGGGCACCACATACACGCCCGCGCTGTCCTTCACTTTGTTTGCGAAATACTCGCTGTCGGCGCTCTCGTTGATGAGCTTCAGCTCGTCCCGCAGCCATTGGATGACCGCCCCGCCCACGAACACACTGCCCTCCAGCGCATAGGTCGCCTTCCCGTTCAGGCCGACGGCCACGGTGGTGAGCAGGCCGTTTTTGCTCTCCACAGGTGTGTCCCCTGTGTTCATCAGCATAAAGCAGCCCGTGCCGTATGTATTTTTCACATCGCCCCGCGCAAAGCATGTCTGGCCGAACAGGGCGGCCTGCTGGTCGCCCGCCGCGCCCGCGATGGGTATTTCGGCCCCGCCGATGCGCGCCGCACCGTACACCATGCTGGAATCGCAAACTTTGGGCAGCATGCACATGGGAATGTCGAGCAGCGCACAGATATCCTTGTCCCATTCCAGCGTATGGATGTTGAACAGCATCGTGCGCGAGGCGTTGGTGACGTCCGTCACATGGGCCGCGCCGCCCGTCAGCTTCCAGATGAGCCAGGTGTCCACGGTGCCGAATAAAAGTTCGCCCCGCTCGGCCCGCTCACGTGCGCCCTCCACATTGTCCAAGATCCACTTGATTTTTGTCGCGCTGAAATATGCGTCGATGAGCAGGCCTGTTTTGGCCCTGATCTCGTCCGCATAGCCCCGCTCCACAAGATTCGTGCAGAAATCGGACGTGCGGCGGCACTGCCACACGATGGCATTGTACACCGGACGGCCGGTGTTTTTGTCCCAGACGATGGTCGTCTCGCGCTGGTTGGTGATGCCGATGGCCGAGATCTCGCCCGCCTCCATGCCGCTGCGGGCCAGCACCTCCACCAGCACGCCGTACTGGGAGGCATAAATCTCCAGCGGGTCGTGCTCCACCCAGCCCGCTTTGGGATAATGCTGTGTAAATTCCTTCTGTGCCATGTTGACGATGTTCTGATGCTCGTCAAAAATAATGGCGCGGCTGGACGTCGTGCCCTGGTCGAGGGCCATGACGTATTTGCTCATGCGGTACGCCCCCTTCCGGCGGGCTCAAAGCGCCGCCGTCACCGAAATTTTAATTTTGTATTCCGGCACGGCCAGCTGGCCGCCCGTGACACTGCGCGCCGGTTCATAGCCGTCCACGACCCAGGCGTCCCACACGGCGTTGAACGCGCCGTAATCGGCCATGTCCGCCAGCGTGATGGCAGCTGTGAGCACCCGCGTTTTGTCAATGCCGTTGCGCGCCAGAATGTTGTCGATGATGTGGATGACGTCCTGCGTCTGGCCCGTGATATCGGCGTCCAGGTCTGTGGTGGTGATGCCGCTGGTGTACAGGATGCCGTTATACGACACGCTCTGCGCGCGGCGGCCGTTTGCCCCGTTGCGTTTGATCTCCATAGTTTTACCCTCCCGTTTGTATTTCGCTCCGCGCGCGCAGAACGCGCGCGGCGGCAAAAATCCTTTTCATTTTCGTGCCAATCTGCTATAATCTAAAGTATGAACAGCCTTTTTTCACGCCTGCCGGGTCATACTATGCAGGTGTTTCTTTTATCTTAACATTTTCTGCGAGGAATTTCCATATGAAAAAATGCGCTGCCGGGCTTGCAGCCCTGTTTCTTATCGTTATTTTTCTTTCGCCGCGCGCCTTTGCCGCCGGGTACGAGCTCCCCGAAGGTACGTCCATCACGGCGCAGTCGGCTTATTTCGTCAACCTGGACACGGGCATCGTGGTGTTTGAACAAAACGCGGACGAGCAGCGAAGCGTGGCCAGCCTGACCAAATTGATGACCGCGCTGCTGCTGATGGAAAATGTGAGCGACCTGGAAAGCACCATGATCGAAGCAAACCGCGATTTATATACGGGAGCCATCATTGACCCCACAGTGCGCGCCTCCCACGCCGACATCCGCCCGGGCGAACATGTGAGCGCGCTGAACATGCTGTACGCGATGATGCTGCCAAGCGCCAACGAGGCCGCCGAGGCCGTGGGGTATTACCTGGGCAACGGCAACCTGAACAACTTTTACGCGCTGATGAACGCCCGCGCGGCCGCGCTGGGCTGCACCAACACCAATTTCACCAGCACCAACGGGCTTGTGGATATGGATGAAGGCAACTATTCCTCCGCCCACGACATTGCGCTCATCACGCAGGAATGCTGGAAGCACGAGGTCTTCCGCACCGTCGTGGGCACGGCGGCCCATCAGATGCCCGCGGCCGAAAGTCACAATGAACCATATAATATTCTTAGCTTAAATGCTATGATCAAGCCGTCTTCCACGGTGTATCGTTCCTATATCAAAGGCGTCAAAACGGGGTCTACCCATGACGCGGGCCGCAACTTTGCCTCCGCCGCCGTCAACGACAAAGGCGAGACATACATCGGTGTGGTGCTGGGCGCGCCGTGGGACGCGGCCGAGGACGGCTATGCTTATTCGTTTCATGACACCGCCACCATCTACGACTGGCTGTTCGCCAATTACTCCATCAAGCCTTCCATCGACACCGGTTCGCCCGTGACGGAGGTCAAGGTGAATTATTCCTCTGAAGCGGACACGCTGATGCTCTACCCCGCCGGCGACCTTAAGACCGTGCTTCCCAACGACAGCGACGAGCTGCTGGAAAAAACCTTCGATGTGCCCGAAAGCGTGGACGCTCCCATTGCCATGGGAGACAAGGTCGGCACCGTGACGCTGACGCTGAACGGCGCGCTGGTCGGCACCGTGGATCTCATTGCAGGGCAGGACGTGGCCCGGAACGGTTTTTTGTATGCGGTGTCACGCGTGCAGGCATTCTTCGGCGGGCTTTATTTCCGTGTGGTATGTATCCTGACGGCCATCTTTCTTGTGGGATACGGCCTGCTGACGTTCTGGATGTACAACCGGCAGAAGCGGCAGCGCGTCCGCCGCGCGGGCGGCCCGGGCAATGCGCCCCGCGCTCCGCGGCCCGGCCGGCCTCCCTCAGCCGGGCGCGGCGTTCCGCCTCCTGCGGGAAAGCCTTCCTCCTCCCGTCCCCCCAGCTCCGGGCCGGACGAGCTTGACCTCGGCTTCCTCGAAGACGATTTCACCTTCGGCCCGCCGGGCGAGGACTGACGCCCCTTTTTGTTTTTGAAATAAATGCAGCAAATACAATAAAGAAAGCCGGAATCTGTGATGACAAATATCAACGACGCACGCAACCTGACGCTTCTGATGGATTTCTACGAGCTGACCATGGCGGCCGGCTATTTCGAAGAAGGCTACACCGACAAGGTGGGCGTGTTCGACATGTTCTTCCGCAAGATACCCGACGGCGGCGGCTTTGCCATTGCCGCGGGCCTGGAGCAGTTCTGTGAGGTAGTGGATAACCTTCACTTCAGCGAAGAGGACATCGAATACCTGCGGGGCAAGGGCTGCTTCTCCGAGCAGTTCCTCGACTATCTGCGCCGCTTTGAATTCCACTGCAATATCTGGGCTGTGGCCGAGGGCACGCCCATTTTCCCCCACGAGCCCATCGTCATCGTGGAGGGCCCGGCCATCGAGGCCCAACTCATCGAGACGCTGCTTCTGGTCACCTTCAACCATCAAAGCCTGATCGCCACCAAGACGAACCGCATTGTCCGTGCGGCGCAGGGCCGCCCGGTGATGGAGTTCGGCTCCCGGCGGGCACAGGGGTACGACGCCGCCGTGCTGGGCGCGCGCGCAGCGTACATCGGCGGCGTGGTAGGCACCGCCTGCGTCATGGCGGACAGGCAGTTCGGCATCCCCGCGCTGGGTACCATGGCCCATAGCTGGGTGCAGATGTTCCCCAGCGAATACGAGGCCTTCAAGCGGTACGCCGAGCTTTACCCCGACAACTGCACGCTGCTGGTGGATACTTACAGCGTGGTGAAGAGCGGTGTGCCCAATGCCATCCGCGTGTTCGACGAAGTACTCAAGCCTCTGGGCATCCGTCCCAAGGGCGTACGCATCGATTCCGGCGACATTGCGTACCTTTCCAAAAAGGCGCGCAAAATGCTGGATGCGGCGGGCTATCCGGACTGCGGCGTGTGCGCGTCCAACTCTCTGGACGAATATCTGGTGCGGGACCTGATCCTGCAGGGCGCGCAGGTGACGAACTTCGGCATCGGTGAAAATATGATCACCAGCAAGAGCGACCCTGTGTTCGGCGGCGTGTACAAGCTGGCCGCTGTGAAGGACGGCGGCCGGTATCTTCCGAAGATCAAAATCAGCGAAACAGCGGAAAAGACCACCATCCCGCACCTGAAAAACCTGTACCGCATCTACGACAACGACACCGGAAAGGCCATGGCCGATTACATCACCATGGCGGACGAGACCGTGGATGTGACGGACGGCATCACCTTGTTCGACCCGGTGGAGACCTGGAAAAAGCGTACCTTTACCAACGTGCGCGCCGAACGGCTGAACCGTCCCATTTATGTGAACGGAAAGCGCGTGTACGAAAACCCGCCGCTGCGGGATATCCGGGATTTCTGCGCCGCTCAGGTGGCGACTCTGTGGGATGAGGTGACCCGCTTTGAAAATCCCCACCGCTATTATGTGGACCTTTCCCAAAAGCTCTGGGACGAACGCCAGCGTCTGCTGACGGAATTCGGCCGCTGAGCGCGGCATTCAAAGGAGAAAACACAAGGAGAATCATGGAAAAACAGCAAAATTCTATGGCCACGCCGGCGCTGCTGCGCCGCTTCTGGCCCTACATGGCCCGCTATAAGGGCATCCTCTGCTTCGATCTGTTCTGTGCGGCGCTCACCTCGGTGTGCGAGCTGGTTCTGCCGCTCATCATGCGTTCCATCACCAATATGGGCGTAAACGACCTTTCCAGCCTGACGGTGAGCTATATCCTCCGCGTTGGCGCACTTTATCTGGTGCTTCGGCTCATTGACGGCGCAGCCAACTACTTTATGGCCAACACGGGCCATGTGATGGGCGCGCGCATTGAAACGGATATGCGCCGAGACGCCTTTGACCACCTGCAAAAGCTGTCCGACAGCTACTTTGCCAATACCAAGGTGGGCCAGATCATGGGGCGCATCACCAACGACCTGTTTGATGTAACGGAATTCGCCCACCACTGTCCGGAAGAATTTTTCATCGCCGGGCTGAAGGGCGTTATCTCATTCATCATCCTCGCGGGCATGAACGTATGGCTCACGCTCATTGTGTTTGCGGTGGTGCCCGTTATGGTCGTCTGCTGCACGCGCTTTAACCATATGGTGCGCGCCACATTCCTCAAGCAGCGCCGCCACATCGGCGAACTGAACGCCCGCATCGAGGACAGCCTGCTGGGTGAGCGCGTGGTGAAGGCCTTCGGCGGCGAGGACCTTGAGCGCGAAAAATTCGAGCAGGACAACGGACGCTTCCTGGACATCAAAAAAGGAGACCTACCGCTGGATGGCCGCCTTCAACACCACCACACGCCTGTTCGACGGGCTGATGTACCTTGTTGTGATCGTGGCGGGCGGCCTGTTTATGCTCTACGGCAAGATCGAGCCGGGCGACCTTGTGGCCTACATGCTGTACGTCACCACGCTGCTGTCCACCATCCGGCGCATCATCGAATTCGCCGAGCAGTTCCAGCGCGGCATGACAGGCATCGAGCGCTTCTGCGAGATCATGGACGCGGATGTAGACATCTTCGACGACGAGAACGCAAAGCCCCTGGAAAATGTGCAGGGACGCATCACCTTCGAGCATGTGAGCTTTGAATATCCGGACGACCACAATAAAGTACTGCACGATTTAAGCCTGGATGTGCGCCCCGGTGAAAAGCTGGCTCTCGTAGGGCCGTCCGGCGGCGGCAAGACGACGCTGTGCAACCTCATTCCCCGTTTTTACGACGCAACGTCCGGCCATGTGTGCATCGACGGCCGCGATGTGAAAACCGTAACGCTGGAATCCCTGCGCAGGGCCATCGGCATCGTGCAGCAGGACGTTTATCTGTTCAGCGGAACCGTGTACGAAAACATCCTCTACGGGCGTCCGGACGCCACCCGCGCCGAGGTGGAGCAGGCCGCAAAGCTGGCCGGCGCGCACGAGTTCATCTCGGCGCTGCACAGCGGCTACGACACCTATGTGGGCGAGCGCGGCGTCAAGCTTTCCGGCGGGCAGAAGCAGCGCATCTCCATTGCCCGCGTATTTTTGAAAAACCCGCCCATCCTCATTCTGGACGAGGCCACCAGCGCGCTGGACAATGAAAGCGAACACCTGGTGGGCCAGAGCCTGGCGCGGCTGGCCCAGGGGCGCACCACCCTCACCATCGCCCACCGCCTGACGACCATCCAGCACGCGGACCGCATTCTTGTGCTGGGCGAGAACGGCATCGAGGAAGAGGGCACCCACGAAGAGCTGATGGCAAAGCACGGCGTTTACCACAAGCTGTGGACGGGCGCCGCCGCGCTGGACAAGCCCATGATGTAAATAACGTTTTCTTTTCCGCACATCCACACCGAAACAGCAAAGGAGGCACCCTTGGAACAACCGCTCGTATCCATCGTCATCCCCGTGTACAACGCGGCGCCGGACCTTGCGCGCTGCATCGAGAGCGTCCGCAAACAGACCTACCGAAACATCGAGGTATTCCTCGTCAACGACGGCAGCAAGGACGCTTCCAGCCCCATCTGCCACATGTACGAACGCATCGACCCCCGTGTCCATGTCATCGACAAGGAAAACGCGGGCGTTTCCGCCGCGCGCAACACGGGCATCGCGGCCGCACAGGGCAAATACATCCAGTTTGTGGACAGCGACGATTACCTTGCTCCGGGCGCCACGGCCACGCTCATTGAGCGGGCCGAACACGCGGGTGCGGACATGGTGATCGCGCATTACTACCGCGTAGACGGCGGCAAAACCACCCGCCACGGCTTCTTAAAACGCCGCGACGTGATGGACCAGCGCGAATTTGCGCGGGAGCTGATGGACGAACCGGCCAGCTTCTACTACGGCGTGCTGTGGAATAAGCTGTACCGCACGGCGCTCATCCGGGACAACGGCGTGCTGTGCCGGGAGGAACTGAACTGGAGCGAGGATTTCCTGTTCAATTTGGAATACATCCGCTATGCCCACCGCTTCTGCGCGGTGGATACCCCGGTGTATTATTACGTCAAAAACGAAAAAAGCATCACTCATACACAGATCGACCTTGTAGGCGTGGTGAAAACCAAGGCCAAGCTGTTCACCTATTATAAAGGCCTGTACGAAAGCCTTGGCCTGTATGAGAAATTCAAGCCGCAGATCTACAAATATCTGGTGGCCACGGCCGAGCATCCATGACGGGAGGGCGCGCGGCACCATCGGCGCCTTACCGCCCCGCCTGTACTGTGCGCGGGGCTTTTTGCAGCCTGAAACAGGGGGATTTTGAATGGACTATAAAAAAATGACCGAAACGCGCCAGAGCTGCCGCGCGTTTGACCCTGTGCGCACACCGGACCGCGCCGTGCTGACGCAGGTGCTGGAAGCCGCGCGCCTTGCGCCCAGCGCCTGCAACAGCCAGCCATACCATTTTTATGTGGCCGTAGACGGCACGGCCCGTGCTGTGGGCGCCGCCACCCAAAGTCTGGGTATGAACAAATTTGCCGGCGACTGTCCCGCGTTCATCGTCGTGGCGGAGCAGCCCTACAACCGCAGTGACGCCGTGGGCGCAAAGCTGAAAGACCAGGACTACCGCGCCGCGGACATCGGCCTAGCTGTGTCCCAGCTCGTCTACCGCGCCCACGAATTGGGGCTTTCCACCTGCATCCTGGGCTGGTTCGACGAGAAAACGCTGCAGGCGCTGCTGAACACAAACGCCCGTGTGCGTCTTATCATCGCCATCGGCTATGCCCGCGCGGACGATGCGCTGCGCACCAAAAAACGCAAATCCCTGGAAGAACTTGTCACCTGGCTGTGACGGCTCCTTCCGTGAAGAAAAGGAGGATACGCACGGTGAAGCTCTGCATCGCGTCCGCTCCATGCAAGGTCTGACAGGACGAGCCTGCATGGAGCATCTTCCCCGCATTCGTCCCGGCGGTGTGCGGTTCGCATAGCGGTCCACACCCGGCAGACTTTGCATTTTTGGATTGAAGTATTTCAAACAAAAAGGAGCAAAGTCGATATGAGATCTTTCAAAGTACTGATCAGAGAGCTACGCGGCTTTTTGATCTTATGGCTGACCCAGTCCTTTTCCGCACTGGGCAGCGCAATGACGAATTTCGCCCTCATCGTCTGGTCTTACCAGGCGCAGGGCTCTGCACTCACCACAGCGCTTTTGTCCGTATGTTCCTATGCGCCCTATGTTGTGATGAGCATTTTCGCAGGCGCTCTGAGCGACCGTTGGAACAAAAAGGCCGTTATGCTGGCCAGTGACAGCTTTGCTGCACTGTGCACGGTCGCTGTGCTGGTACTGCTTCAGGCCGGACGGCTGGAGATCTGGCACCTGTACTGTCTCAACGCATTGAACGGACTGATGAACACCGTGCAGCAGCCCGCCGCGGATGTAGCCATCAGTCTGCTGACGCCCGAAAGACATTACCAGAAAGCCAGCGGCCTTCGTTCGCTCGCCAACTCTCTGATCAACATGCTGACGCCGATGTTTGCCACGGCACTGTTGGCGCTGGCCGGCATCCATGCCGTCATTTTGTTCGATCTGTTTACCTTTTTTGCCGCGTTTCTGTCGCTGCTGTTTCTGGTGAAGCTGCCCGCAGCCCCCTCCGGCGCTGCCCGTGCAGAGAGCGTGCTTCGTTGTGCCCGGCAGGGGCTGCGCTTCTTAAAGGGACAGCGGGGCATCCTTCACCTGATTTTGTTCCTCGCCGCCATCAATTTCACCGCGTCGGTCTACAACGCGGCATTCCCCGCCATGCTGCTTTCCCGCCAAGGCGGCGGCGAGGCTGCTCTGGGTGCCGTCAACACCGCTACGGGAGCCGCGCTGCTTTTGGGCAGTGCCGCCGCCTCGGCGCTGCCGCCGCCCAAAAGCCGTGTGCGGGCGGTTTGCAATACCCTGCTGCTGGCCATGAGTACGGAAAACTTTTTTCTTGCCTTCGGCCGCAGCGTCCCCGTCTGGTGTCTGGGCGCGGTATTGGGCTGGGCCGCCATCCCGTTGATGAATGCCAACCTGGACGTGCTGATGCGCACCCACATCCCCATTGCCATGCAGGGGCGTGTGTTTGCTGCGCGCAATACGCTGCAGTTCTTCACCATTCCGCTGGGGTACTTTGCCGGCGGCCTGCTGGTGGACAAGGTATTCGAGCCGCTCATGGCCCGCCGCCCGGCCGGAAGCCTGCTGTGCGTTTTGTTCGGTGCCGGAAAGGGCTCGGGCGCCGCGCTTCTGTTCTTCCTATTGGGACTGCTGGGTGCTGCCACCTGCCTTGTGTTCCGTCGGGACAGGCAGATCTGGGCGCTGGAATGTCCGGACGGGGCGCGCGCTGCAGGCCGGTAAAACGGCCCGCAGCGCTTTCCCGTATAGCACACTGCTTTCCCTGCACTGCATCCATCTCATAAAAAGGCCCGTGGGCCGCCGTATCTGCGGCGGCCCACGGGCCTTTTTCTTCCTTTTTCTGCCGTACTTGGGGGCTTATTCCCCAGCGATCTCGATGCGGCGCGCCTGCGGGACCCGCGCCGCCTGCTTGGGCAGCGTCAACTCCAGCACACCGTTTTTGTATGCGGCACTGATGTGTTCCGTATCCACGCCCGAAACGTCGAAGCTGCGGCTGAACGAGCCAAACTTGCGCTCCCGGCGCAGATAGTTGCCGTCTTTGTCCTTTTCTCCGCTCTCGCTGCTGTGGCGCGCCGTGATAACAAGCGTTGTACCGTCCAGATCAATGCCGATGTCCTCGCGCTCAAAGCCCGGCAGCTCTGCCTCCAGCAGATAGCTGTCGCCTTTGTCCTGCACATCGCAGCGGAACTGTGCCATATTGGAAATGCTGCCATCCCAGAAGCTGCGCTCCACATTATCGAGATAATTGAACAAATTGCGTTCATTGCGGCCAAACGGAATCAAGTCAAACATAATCTGCTCCTTTTCTCTGTGCGTACTTTATTTTTCCCGGCGCCCGCGCGCAGGCAGGTTGTTTTGCCGGAACATGTTCTTTTTTGTTCCCCCTTCGGAACAATTTTTATTATAAAGGCTGTTCGTGAACTATTTTCGCTAAATTTATGAACAAAATATGAATTTTTAGCACTCTATTATATCGAGTGCTAAAAATTTTCAACTTGCAAATTACACTGCTCTTGTGTATAATGAATTTATCTGCCCGCGATGCTTATAATGTATAAAAAGCGTCTGCAGACGGTTTTACAACACCCCAAGGAGGGATATCATGAGCTTTCTTTCCAAACTGGTCGGCATCGGCCTCGTGGCCGGCGCCGCCGTGGCCGCTGTTAAGCTGATCGAGAAGGTTTGGCCGCAGGACGATGCGCTGGACGACGTAGTATACACTGTTGAAACGGGCGAATTTCCGCAGGAGGACGGCACGGACGCCGAAGATGCGCCCGAAGCGCCTTACCGCCCTTTCGATCCCGACGCAGCCCTCGCGCCCGTGCCGAATGTGAACCCTGTGGAGGCGCCGCCCGCCGTGCCCGTGACTGATCCGACCAAAATCGCGGACCCGGCCGATTTCCAGGACTGGGATGAGCTCGGCTGCCAGGGCTGAACGTTCCGCGTTCCGCCGTATTTGTACGTTACACGCCGCTGCCCTGGATGCAGCGGCGTTTTGCATGGAGGTAACAGCAATGACAAAAATCACAATTTTTTCCGGATTCCTGGGCGCGGGCAAGACCACGCTCATCAAAAAACTCATCCCCACGGCCTACAAGGGCGAAAAGCTGGTGCTCATTGAAAATGAATTCGGTGAGATCGGCATCGACGGCGGCTTTATGAAAGACGCCGGTATCGAAGTAACGGAGATGAACTCCGGCTGCATCTGCTGCAGCCTGGTGGGCGATTTTGGCGCGGCGCTGCAAAAGGTACTGGACGAATACCATCCCGACCGTATCCTCATCGAGCCGTCCGGCGTGGGCAAGCTGTCCGACGTCATCCGCGCCGTTCAGGCCCTGCATGCCGATGTGGAGCTTGCGGGCTTCGTCACCGTGGCGGATGCATCCAAATGCCGCATTTATATGAAAAACTTCGGTGAATTTTACAACAACCAGATCGAGCACGCCAGCGCCATCATTCTGAGCCGCACGCAGAACCTGCCGGAGGATAAACTGGCCGCGGCCGTTGCGCTGCTGCGCGGGCACAACGAAAAGGCCCCCATCGTCACCACGCCGTGGGACGCGCTCACCGGCGCGCAGCTTTTGGACGCGATGGAACAGAAAAACAGCCTGATGGCGGAGCTGACCGCTCTTGCCGGGGAAACTGCCCACACGCATCATCACCATGAAGATGGCTGTACCTGCGAGGCGTGCCGACATGAGCATGGGCATGATGAACACCGCCACGACCACGGGGATGAGCATTGCCACGACGAAGCACACGCACACGGTGGAAACTGCTGTCACAGCGCAGAAGCGCATCACCACGGCGAAGACTGCACCTGCGGGACATGCCGGGACGGGCACGGCCATAACCACGCCGAACACCATCATCACAGCCACGAGGGGCATCACCACGCGGACGAGGTGTTCACAAGCTGGGGAATGGAATCGCCCCGCAAATTCACCGAGGCTGAGGTTGCATTCTGCCTGACGGCTCTGGATTCCGGCGACTACGGCGCGGTGCTGCGCGCCAAAGGCATCGTCCCCGCGGCGGACGGGACCTGGCTGCATTTTGACTATGTTCCCGGTGAGCAGGACATCCGCACGGGCGCCGCCGATTACACCGGCCGCCTGTGCGTTATCGGCGCACAGCTCAACGAAGCGGCGCTCAAAACGCTGTTCGGCGGGGAGGCATGAGCATGAGTATCCCTGTTTATTTGTTCACGGGCTTTTTGGACGCGGGCAAAACCGCTTTCATTCAGGAAACGCTGGAGGACCCGGGCTTCAACACCGGCGAAAAAACGCTGGTGCTGCTGTGCGAGGAAGGTGAAAATGAATACCGCCCCGAAAGGTTCGCAGGCGGAAACGTCAGCTTTCTGCCGGTGGAGGAGCAGGCCGGCCTGACCACCGCTTTTTTAAAAGACTACCAGAAAAACACCGTGTGGACCGCGTGCTCATTGAATACAACGGTATGTGGCCGCTTCAGGCGCTGTATGACGCGCTGCCCACGGACTGGGATATCTACCAGATCATCCTTCTGGCGGACTCTACCACCTTCGCCTCCTATATGACCAATATGCGCCAGCTTGCCGTGGACAAATTGCAGGACCCTGAAATGGTGATCTTCAACCGCTGCACCGACGCCACGGACAAGGCGTACCTGCACCGCGCCGTTCGCATGGTGAACCGCCGCGCCCAGATGGCGTTTGAGCGCACCGACGGCAGCGTGGACCCCGACGACGTTGTGGATGAGCTGCCCTTTGATACCGACGCGCCTGTCATAGACATCGCGGACGAGGATTTCGGGCTGTGGTATCTGGACGCTATGGACAACCTGGACAAATACATGGGCAAGACCGTGCGCTTCAAGGGTTATGTCTGTCAGACGCCCCGTGTGCCCAAGGGCTGCTTTGTGCCCGGCCGCTTCGGCATGACATGCTGCGCCGAGGATATCTCTTTCATCGGTTTTATCTGCGCGGCGGAAAACGCCGCCGCGCTGCAGCACCGCAGCTGGGTGACCGTGACGGCCACCGTGGGCGCAAAGGAGCACCCCATCTATGACGGCGTCGGCCCCTGGCTGGAGGCTGCCAGCGTCACCCCCGCCCAGCCGCCCAAGGAAGAGCTTGTATACTTCCTGCGCTGAACCGAAAACAGCATCCGCCCGCCGGGTCTCCGGCGGGCGGATGCTGTTTATTGAACGATAAAAATTCCGCTCAGTTGTCCACGCCCTTTTTGCGGAAGGCCAGCGCGAACAGCACTGCACTGCCCGCCGTCCACACGGCAAGCACAGCGACGTCCCAAAGCACGTTCGCCCCCATCCACGATTGGTGCCCAAGCCCCAGAAACATTAAATCGGCCGTAGCCGTGGTCGGCACAAAGGACGCGACTTTCTGAAGCACGCCGCCCATCCCGGCAAACATGGTGGGCAGCATGAATACCAGAGCCAGCGGGCCTGCAATGGTGCCCGTAGAGGTCTGGTCCCGGCAGACGATCCCCGTCAGGCCGCCCAACAGCAGCATCGTTATGCTGCCTGCCGTGCACACCAGCAGGAATACCGGAAGCTGCGCCGGGCCGAAGCCCGTCAGAAAAAACAACACCGTGTCCACCAGCAGAGTGCCTGCCAGCACCGCCAGCGTTTTCGCGGCCAGAAACTCCCCGCCCGTCACATTGCACAGCATCAGCGTGCGCATGGTGTTCTTTTCCTTTTCCTCGGCGATCATCATGCCCAGCACGGAAAGCGGCGTCAGGCACAGGTTCATCATCACGCCCAGCATCAGGAGATAAGCGGGCGACATGCCAAGATCTACGAACTGATAGATAACGATAAAGATCAGCGGCAGCGCCAGCATCAGGAGGACGTTGGGATTTTTGAACATATCCACAATGTCCTTTACAAACAGCGTGCGCAAAACACGCAGATGCTTTTTCATACCAAATTCCTCCCCGTCACCTGCAAAAATATTTCTTCAAGGTCCGGCTCTTCCGAATGCACGGACGCAATGCCCCGTCCGGAAAGGTCCGCCAGCAGCGCCCCGATCGCCTCTGGATTCCTGGCACACTCCAGCGCCTCACCGTCCTCCAGCAATACGCGCACCCTGTCTTTGGCATACTTCAGCTTCAGTTGTGCGGGCACGCCTGTCTCGGCAATACGCCCCTCGTTCAAAAAAGCCACGCGGGCGCACAAACGGTCCGCCTCCTCCATGTTGTGCGTGGTGAGGAAGATCGTCGTGCCGCCGTCGTTCATTTCCCGCAGCAGGCGGTGGATGGCCGCCGTGGTGGCGGGGTCCAGCGCAGCGGTGGGCTCGTCCAGAAACAGCAGCCGGGGCCGGTGCAGCACGGCCATGGCTAAAATCAGCCTCTGGCGCATACCCTTGGAGAGTTTTTTTGCCACGCGCTTGCCCGCGTCGGCCAGGCCCACTTTTTCCAGCACTTCCCCGATGCGGGAGGCGGGCAGGCCGCGCAGGTCTGCAAAAAGCTTCATATTTTCATAGATGCTCATACGCTCGTACACGCCGCTGTTGTCGGACAAAATGCCGATCTGTTCATAAGCCGCGCTGTCAAGGCGGGCAATGGGCGCGCCGAATACGGCAATCTTTCCCGCGCCGGGCCGGAGCTGACGTGTGAGAAGCTTGATGGTAGTGGTTTTTCCCGCGCCCGAAGGCCCAAGAAAACCAAAAATCTCCCCTTCCTTCACGGCAAAGCTCAGGCCGTCCAGCGCCCGGGTACTGCCGAAGGAAAGGGATACGTTCTGCATGGATAGAATGTCCATTGGCGGTTCGCTCCTTTCGGTGAATGATATCATTTTACCGAAAAAAAAGCAGTCTTGCTACAAAAATGCCGTGAAGGGAGCATCCCAAACGGCGAACGGAGCATTACGGGGCATGAACGGAGCAGAAACCATCGCCGTTTTCCGCCGCCGCCCTTTTATTTCCGGCGCGAAAATTCCTCCAAAGGCCCATAAAGCAGATACGGGCATCCGTATCGAAACGATAAGCTGCACCATCCCCGCCGCATACGCCGCCCGGGCAGGCACAGCTTTTATTTTCTCCCGCCATACGCGGCTTCTTTGTCAAAACCGGTACTGCCGCCGCATGGCATCAATGCGGCCCTTACTGAGCGGCACACCGGATTCCGGCCCGTTCTCCAGCCGCAGCGCGTAGCTGTTGCGCGTCCAGCGCACCACCTCCTGTACCTTCTGCATGTTCACAAGGTAGGAGCGGTGGCAGCGAAAAAAGCCGTAGCGTTCCAGCCGGACAGACAGCTCCTCCAGCGTGAGCGCGCAGGCGTATTCTTCGCCCCGGACGCTGAGCGCCGTGCGGCCGGACGCGCTTTCGGCAAAGTCGATGTCCGAGGGATTGAACAGCAGCAATGTCTCCCCGGCTTTGGCCGGGATCTTTTCCACCGCTGTGCCCTGCGCCGCGCTTTCCTCGGCGGCCTCAAGCCTTTCCAATCCGTTCCCGTCCAAATGGTAGCGCTCGCCCGGCAGCAGATAGACCGTGCGCGTGGAAGCCGTGGCCGCGATGCAGCACCGGCCTGTGGACGGCACGCCGTCCATCCATTCCAGAATACGCCTGCATCCTTCCGCGTCCTGCCCGGCCAGCGGTTCTTCGATGTAAAACACCTCGGGAGCGCGGACGATCTCCCGCGCGATGGAAAGCCGCCTGCGCTGGGCCGGCGTCAAACGGCGCAGCGGTGTGCGCCGCGCGTCCTCCAGCCCCATGGCGGCCAGCGCGGCGTCGGCCATGCCCCGTGTGCCCGCCATCCGCTCGAACAGACGCAGGTAAGCGGCCGTATCCATTCTGTCGTAAAAGCCTTCGTCCGCACGCACGAAGCCAACGCTGCGCCCGCTTCGGGCCAGCTCCGCGCGCAAAGGCGCGCAAAGCTCCGGCGCACACTCGAAGTTCACGGCACAGCCGCCGCCTTTCAGCAGCAGTTCCCGGGCTGCGTGCGGCAGCGCCGCACTGCTTTCCATGTCAGCTTTCCTCCCCGATCCGTTCCAAAAACGCTTTGCCGTAGGCGTCGGCCTTTTTGCCGCCCACGCCCGGCACCTTCAAAAATTCAGCCATCGTGCGCGGCTTTTGGGCGCTCATGGCGCGCAGCGTCGCGTCGGTGAAAATAACGAACGCAGGCACGCCCGCGCGCTTTGCGAATTTCAAACGCAGTTCCTTCAGGCGCTCGAACAGCGCCATATCCGCGGGCAATGCCGCCGTGCTCTCGTGGGCGCGGGGTGCCTCCTTGGCCACGCGCAGCGTGACGGTGCCGCCGTATTCCAGAAATTCCAGCGCGGGCGCCCCCAGCGAAAGCGTGGGATACTGCCCCGCTGCCTGTTCCAGATAACCCGCGGCCGTAAGGTGGTTGAAGATCGCGCGCAGCCGCGCGGCGGACACACTGCGCAGGCGGCCATAGCCGTCGGCACGCTCCAGCCGGTGGCGCAGCACGCGCTCGCTCTCGCTGCCGCGCAGTGCGTCGATGACAGTGGCCGCGCCCAGCGGGTAGCGCAGGTCCCTCAGGAACAGGAAGATGATGCGGGCCTCGCCGCTCACGTCCACCTTTTCCGTCTGCGTGCTGCACACCGAGCAGTTGTCGCAGTGTTCGGGCGCGTTCTCGCCGAAATAGCGCAGCAGATACGCCCGCAGGCAGCTGCCGGAATGGCAGTAAAATGTCATACGGCGCAGCCGTTCCTCGTCCTTCTCCCGTACCAGGCGGCGCGTTTCCTCGTCCAGCGCGTCGTTTTCATCGTCCTTTTCAATAAAAAACCGGTTCGTCACCACATCCTTGCCGCCATACAGCAAAATGCAGTCCGCCGGCTGGCCGTCGCGGCCCGCGCGCCCGGCCTCCTGGTAATAGCTCTCGATGTTTTTTGGCATGTTGTAATGCAGCACAAAGCTGACATTGGATTTGTCGATGCCCATGCCGAAAGCGTTCGTCGCCACCATCACCCGCGCTTCGTCATACAAAAACGCGTCCTGGTTGCGCTGGCGCTCGTCCGCCGAAAGGCCCGCGTGATAACGCGTGGCCGCGTAACCGTCAGCCCGCAGCTTTTCGCACACCTCTTCCACGGTCTTGCGCGTCAGGCAGTACACAATGCCCGAAGCGCCCGTGTGGGCCGCCAGATACCGTGTGACGGCCGCGTATTTGTCCCGCGGCTCCTCTACACCAAAATACAAATTCGGCCTGTCGAAGCCCGTCACCACGGTTACAGGGTCCGCGAGGCCCAGCAGGCGCACGATATCCTCCCGCACCTCGCCCGTGGCCGTGGCCGTAAACGCCCCCACCACGGGGCGGCGGGGCAGCGTTTCCAGAAAGCGGGCGATATCCAGATACCCGGGGCGGAAATCCTGCCCCCACTGAGACACGCAGTGGGCCTCGTCCACACACACCATGCTGATGTTCATGCCCTGCGCAAAATTCTGAAAGCGCGGCGTGAACAGCCGCTCGGGCGCGACGTAGATGATTTTATACACACCTTCCATGGCGTTGGCTATGGCCTTCGCCGTCTGCCCCTCCGTCAGGGAAGAGTTCAGGTATGCAGCGCGCACGCCGCTTTGCACCAGCGCGTTCACCTGGTCCTTCATCAGGCTGATGAGCGGCGACACCACCAGCGTGATGCCCGGCAGCAGCAGCGCGGGCAACTGGTAGCACATGGATTTGCCCGCGCCCGTGGGCATGATGCCCATGGCGTCGCGCCCCTGCAAAAGCGCGTCGATGAGCTGCTCCTGCCCGGGGCGAAAACCCTCGTAGCCGAAAACAGATTTGAGCAACGCGCGTTTTTCACTCACCGGTTGTGCTTCCATTCCAAAAATTCCTCGTAAGTGCCCGTGCGGTCCAGACAGCCCGGCTGGCCCAGCGGCAGCTCGATGATGCGGTTCGCGATCTCATCGATGAACTGGTGGTCATGGGACGAGAAAAGCAGGTTGCCGGGAAAGCGCGCCAGGCCGTCGGCCAGCGCCTGGATGCTCTCCAGGTCCAGATGGTTGGTGGGCTGGTCCAGCAGCAGCACATTGGCGTGGGTCATCATCATACGGCTGAGCATACAGCGTACCTTTTCGCCGCCGGACAGCACCTTTGCGGGCTTGTATACCTCGTCGCCGGAAAACAGCATCCGGCCCAGAAAACCGCGCAGATATGTTTCGGTGGTGTCCTCGCTGTACTGGCGCAGCCAACAGATAAGGTCCTCGTCAAAGCCCTCGAAAAAAGCGGAATTGTCTTGGGGAAAATAGCTCTGGCTCGTGGAAACGCCCCACTTGAAGCTGCCCGCGTCCGGCTCCATCTCGCCTGTCAGGATCTTGAACAGCGCGGTCTGGCCCGCCTCGTTTTCGCCCACGAGGGCGATTTTGTCGCCCTTGTTGGCGATAAAGCTGACATTGTCCAGTACCTTCACGCCGTCCACCGTCTTGGTGATGCCCTCCACAAACAGGATGTCCTTTCTGGCCTCCCGCTCCGGCTCAAAGCCCACATAAGGGTATTTGCGGCTGGAGGCGGGCATCTCCTCCAGCGTAATGGAATCCAGTATCTTCTTGCGGCTTGTGGCCTGCTTGGATTTGGATTTGTTTGCGGAAAAGCGCTGGATAAAGTTTTGCAGATCGCGGATCTTTTCCTCTTTTTTCTTATTCTGGTTGCGGATGAGCTGCTGCATCAGCTGGCTGGATTCGTACCAAAAATCGTAGTTGCCCGCATACATCTGCACCTTGTTGTAATCGATATCCACGATATGGGTGCAAACCGCATTCAAAAAGTGGCGGTCATGGCTGACGACGATGATGGTGCCGGGATAATCCATCAAAAATTCTTCCAGCCAGTCGATGGATTCAATGTCCAGGCCGTTGGTGGGCTCGTCCAGCAGCACGATGGATGGCCGGCCGAACAGAGCCTGCGCCAGCAGTACCTTCACCTTCTGGCGGCCGTCCAGCGCCGACATGGGCGCGGTATGCAGGTCCATCGGAATGCCCAAACCGTTCAAAAGCTGGTCCGCCTCCGTCTCGGCCTCCCAGCCGTTCATCTCGGCAAATTCACCCTCCAGCTCAGCGGCTTTTTCACCGTCCGCGTCGGTAAAGTCCTCTTTCGCATACAGCGCTTCTTTTTCTTTCATAATGTCATACAGGCGGCGGTTGCCCATGATGACGGTGTCCATAACATTGTACTCGTCGTATTTGAAATGGTCCTGCTCCAGAACGCTCATCCGGTCGTCCGCGCCCATAGTCACCGAGCCGGTGGTAGGCTCCAGCGCGCCGGAAAGGATGCGCAGCAGCGTGGACTTGCCGGCGCCGTTCGCTCCGATGATGCCATAGCAGTTGCCGGCCGCAAATTTCAGATCGACGTGTTTATACAGCGTGCTGCCCGCGAACTGCAGGCTGACGTCGGTTACAGTTAACATAAAATTCTCCTTTTTCCCGGGCCGCACCGCACAATCCGCGGCTGACGCCTTAAACTCTGTCCCGCCTGCAGCTTTTCCGTCCTGTTTCGCAAAAGCCCTCGCCAAAACACAACGTGCGGCGGTTTCGCCCACGGGCGAAATCGCGCTGAATGGAGCCGCCTGCGCCGAAGGCACAAGCTGTGAGCCTTGTTTCATGTGACGAAAAAATTTTTGTACGGTCCGGCGTTTTGGAATGCTACAATGCCGCCCTTTTACAAAACGCTATCTTGTTTACCATACCATGCCCGGCACGCTTTGTAAATACCTTTATACTTTATTATTATGGACACACGGCGCTTGACGGATGCCGCCGCCATGCCGTACAATGGATGCTGTACCCCCGCTGCGGCAGCGCCCCGCGCCCCGGGCGGGTTCAGAAAGGAGCGCCGCTTTATGCCGCTGATCATCCCACAGACCCTGCCCGCCTACAAGGCGCTCGAGGAAGAAAACGTGTTCGTCATGCACCGGGCCCGCGCCATGACGCAGGACATCCGCCCGCTGCGCATCCTGCTGGTAAATCTGATGCCGACGAAAATCGCCACCGAAACACAGATCGCCCGCATGCTGGCCAACAGCCCCCTGCAGGTGGAGCTGACGCTGCTGCACATGGATTCCCACGAGAGCACGCATGTGCCCGGAGCGCATCTGGAGGCGTTTTACAAAACCTTCGACGAGATCAAAACCGAGCGCTTCGACGGCATGATCGTTACCGGCGCGCCCGTGGAAATGCTGGCCTACGAGGAAGTAGATTACTGGCCCGAGCTTTGCGCCATTTTTGAATACAGCAAAACGCACGTGTACAGCACGGTGCACATCTGCTGGGGCGCGCAGGCTGCGCTGTATTACCATTACGGCATCCACAAGCGCGTACTGCCGCAAAAAGTGTTCGGCATTTTCGCCCACCGGGTGACACGCCCGAAAAACCCGCTGGTGCGCGGCTTTGACGAAGTGTTCTACGCGCCCCATTCCCGCCATACCGAGCTTTGCCGCGAGGAGGTGGACGCCTGCCCTGCGCTGCGTGTGCTGGCCGAAAGCGGCAGGGCCGGGCTGCATATCCTCGCCACGGATTCCGGCCGCCAGATCTTTGTGTGCGGCCATATGGAATACGACCGCGACACCCTGCGCCTGGAGTACGAGCGCGACGTTAAAAGAGGCCTTCCCATCGCCGTACCGGAGAATTATTTTGAGGATGACGACCCTGCCAAGGGCGTTGTTTTCCGCTGGCGCAGCCACGCCAACCTGTTTTTTTCGAACTGGCTGAATTATTATGTCTATCAGGAAACGCCTTACGATTTGGAGAAGCTGTGAAATGGAAGCAAAGACAGTAAAAAGCAATATGACGGATATGACGCAGGGCAGCCCAGCCAGACTGATCCTGTTTTTCGCGCTGCCGCTGCTGGTGGGCAACATGTTCCAGCAGCTTTACAATATGGTGGACAGCATCGTAGTGGGCCGCTTTGTGGGCAGCACGGCGCTGGCCGCCGTGGGTACGGCGTTCCCTGTGGTGTTCCTGCTGTCCAGTATGTTTATGGGGCTGGGCATCGGAGCCATGGTCATGGTGAGCCAGTTCTACGGCGCGGGCGACGCCGAACGCCTGAAGGCCACCATCGACACTATCTATACCGCGCTCATCGTCGGCATCGTGCCGCTCTCCATCGTGGGCATCCTTGTCAGCCGCCCCATCATCGCGCTGCTGGCGGTCCCGGCCGACACCGCGGACCAGTGCTGGATCTACATGGTCATCGTGCTGGGCGGGCTGATCGGCAGCCTGGGGTATAATGCCAACTCCGGCATCCTTCAGGGCCTGGGCGACAGCAAAACGCCGCTGCTGTTCCTTGTCATAGCGTGCATCATCAACATCGTACTGGACCTTCTGTTCGTGGTGGTATTCCACTGGGGGGTAGCGGGCGTGGCCATTGCCACCATCATTGCACAGGCGTTCAGCTGGATATTCGGCATTTTCTACATCAACAAAAAATATCCCCAGATCCACATCCATCCGTTCTGCTTCAAGTTCGACAAAGCGCTTTTCGGCCAGATCGTCAAGCTGGGCGTGCCCGCCGGCGTGCAGCAGGCGCTGTTCAGCTTCGGCGTCATGGCCATGCAGCGGCTCATCAACAGCTACGGTTCGGCGTTTATGGCGGGCTTCAACGGCGCCAACAAGCTGGATACCTTTGCCTTTATGCCCATCCAGAGCTTTGCCACTGCAGCCACCACGTTCGTTGGGCAAAACATCGGCGCCAACAGGCCCGAGCGCGTGCACAAGGGCACTGTTGCCACGCTGTGGATGAGCTGCGGCTTCAGCGTGCTGGTGGCCGCGCTGCTGCTGCCTACGGGACGCTTCTGCATGCGTCTGTTCTCCACCGAACCCGCCGTCATTGAAAGCGGATTTTCGTACCTGGCGCGCATTCTGCCGTTCTACTGGATGCTGGCCATTATGTTCGTGCTGTCCAGCATCATGCGGGGCGCGGGCGAGATGATGGTGCCTATGATCTCCAGCCTTGCGGCGCTGTGGCTGGCCCGTGTGCCCGCGGCCTATCTGCTGGCGCATTTTTTCGGGCCGATGAACATCCATTTCTGCTACGCCATCGGCTGGGCGCTGGGGCTGGCCATCTGCGTGCCGTACTATTTCTCCGGCCGCTGGAAAGAAAAAAGCATTGTCGTGCGCGCGGCCGGCGGAAGCTGAATACAAAAAAGCGCCTTGAACGGGACCTTCAAAAGTCCTGTTCAGGGCGCGCTTTTTTTGCTGCTGCTATTTTCGACGGTCTGCCCGGACAAAAGGCGGCTCAACGCGCGGCTCCACCAGAAGCCTGTATTTTTCAGGACGGCGGTATGCGTTGCCGTGCGCCTCGCATTCGCGGTAGGCGCGAAGCCGCGCCAAATCAAGTGCGGCAAGATAAATTCCTTCCTCTTTATCCGCTTGCAGGATACAGGTATCCCGCGAGCCCTCCAATTCGGGAAGATATGCTACGCCGTCAAAAGCGCTGGAGCCGCCGTTGCAATCCGGAACAGATGCCGGATAATTGCAGGTTGCGACCGCCAGCATGTTTTCAAAGGCCCTTCCCCGCAGCTGGGAAAGGCGGTTGATTTCCATAGGACAGGCATTGGGGACCAAAATGAGCTCTGCCCCTTTCAGCATCAGGACCCGTGCGCTCTCCGGGAATTCCCTGTCGTAGCAGATCATTGCCCCTACTTTTACTTCACCGCAGGCGGTATCCAAAGCGCAAACGTAAAAATCCTCACCGGGTGTCAGCTCCCGCTCCACATCAAAATCACAGGTATGCACTTTGGCGTAAACGAGCTTTCTCTCTCCGAACCTGTCAAAAAGAACAAGCGTATTGCGCGGGCCTCCCGCATATTCTTCCAGCAGCGTGACGCCGATGGCCATTTCCAGCTCCCCGGCAAGCCGCTGGAAGGAACGGACAAAGCTGCCGCCGGACGGAACAGCCTCAGCCTTCCACTCCTCCGCGGGCCGTCCGTAAATATTGTATCCGTTGCTCCACATCTCGGGGAACAAAGCGATATCCGCCCCCATCTTCTTCGCTTTCCGACAGGCACGGATTCCCTTTTCCAGATTCTCTTCCAAGCCGCCGCAGGGCGCTATCTGCAATAAGGCAATTTTCAAAGGCCGCATATATGCCTCTCCCCCTTTACCGCCCGCACAGCGTGCGAACGCGTTCCGCACACAGCAGCATTCCGGCCACGCCCGCCAGCAGGAACGCCGGCAGCAGACCGATGCCCAGCCGTGCGGCCAGCACGCCGAACAGAGCGGGCACAAATGTGGTGCCCACATATGCGCATGCCATCTGCAGGCCAATGACCGCCTGGGAACGCTCCGCCCCAAAGCGGTAAGGCGTTTCATGGATCATACTCGGGTACACGGGCGCAAAGCCCAGCCCAAGCACGGCCATTGCCGCCACGCCGAACCCGGCAGGCAGCGGCAGCATCAGCAGTACGGCACCCCCGGCGCTGACGAGCTGGCCCAGCCGGATGAGCGCCGCGCTTTTCATACGCATACTGGCAAACCCGGAAAGGAACCGTCCCAAAGTGATGCCCAAAAAGTACAGCGACACGCCCCGGGCCGCCGCCTCTGCTGAAAGCCCCCGTGCTTCCACCAGGTAGCTGGCGCCCCAAAGGCCCGCGGCCGCCTCGATGGCACAATAGAAAAAGAATGTCGCCAGCGCGCCTTTCACACCCGGAATGTTCAGCGTGCTTTGTTTTTTGCCCGCCTGCTTCGCGGCCGCGGCCTCGGCCCGCAGAGCCGCCCGGTCCTCATATCTGTCCCACATGGGCAGCGTGACGGCCAGCACCGCCACCAGACAGAACTGGATGGCACACACCGCGCCGTAACCGCCGCGCCAGCCATGCTTCCCGCCCAGGAACAGCGATAGGATAACAGGCCCCAGTGTAGCTCCCACGCCCCAAAAGCAGTGCAGCCAGCTCATGTGGCGCGCCTCGTAGTGCAGCGCCACAAAGTTGTTCAGCCCCGCGTCCACCGCGCCCGCGCCCAGGCCCATTGGCACCGCCGCCAGCGCAAGCCACCAGAAGCCCGGCGCAAGCGCATAGCCCAGCAGTGCGCAGGCCGTCATTGTCACACTTACCAGCGTTACACGGCCGGTGCCGAAGCGGTGCAGCATCCTGTCCGCCGAAAGGCTGGCCACCACCGTGCCGCCCGCCACGATCATTGAAAGCACGCCCGCACTGTCCAGCGGTACGCCCAGCGCGGGCTGCATGGCGGGCCACGCCGCGCCCAGCAGCGAATCCGGCAAGCCCAGACTGATGAATGCCGCGTAGATCATACAAAGAAAAAACGTCGCCATAGATCCGGTCCCTTCTGCCCCATCGGGGCGATGTCCTGTGCATGCGCCGGGCTAAGCCTACGGCGCGGTTTAAAACTCCGCAAGCTCCGTAAATGCACTGTCCTCCGCTTCGGTGACGCTCCCATAGATGCACCGGGTCCTGCAGCCCACACGCAGATAATGGCGCAAAACGGTCTTTGCCGTGAAAGGCATCTCCCGCTTCAGCACGCTGTCATACGGCACCCACTCCAGCCTGCCCTCATCACATGTGCCTCTCACTGCGGCGCCGGGCTTCAGCCCTGCAAAAAAATAGTAATTCTGCCGGATCTCCCCGTTTTTCATGCGCAGCGTGATATACCGCAGACGCAGCTCCTCCAGGCTTTCCTCCGTAAGGCCGGTCTCTTCCCGCAGCTCCCGCAGAGCACAGGCCCGAGGGTCGTTCAATTCGGCCTGCTCAAAATGGCCGCCTACGCCGCACCAGGACGGCGCTACCACGCGGGAGCCGACCCGGTACAGCATCAGCAGTTTCCCCTCCCGAAAAAGGTATACCGCAGTCATATTCCGCAGCTTCTCAGCCATGGTGTTTCCCTCCGTCCGGCGCACTGCTGCACGCCAATGTTTCCAGTATAAAACGGGCCGCCCGTTTTTTCAAGCCGGACAGCCTGTTTCATCTTGGAAAAGAACTGCTTTTTCGCCAAGGTGCTTCCGAACAGGCGTTTGGCCCCGTTCGCCGCGCACGGCGGTCTTCGCCGCAGCTTCGCTTTAAACGCCCCGCGCCGGCCCCGCGGGGCGCACAGCATTGTTTGAAATGAAAAAGGGGACAGCTGAGCGCTAAGGGCCGCATCCCCTTTCGGCGCGGTTGTCCGCAAGGGGACTTTGCACGCTTCTATACGCGCCTGCGGGCGCAGTTCCCCTTTTGGCCGCATCCGCCCCATGGCCTGCACTTTGCTTCGCAAGGCTGCATGGCTTTGCCGCCGCCAGCTTTTTCTCCGGAAGCTCTTTTACCTTTTCACTTTTTTCGGCATTCCGACAGGCCGCCCGTTCTTTTATCGCCTCGGCAAAAACGGAATGCCGCAGCGCTTCACGCCGCCCCCAGGCTCAGCAGCCACCGCAGCGCGGGACAGAGTCCCCGGACAATTCGCCGTCAGATACGCCGCCACATCCTGCATCTTCGTCGCTTCGGTGATAACCAGGCCCGCATCTGCATTCGCCCCCACAGAGACAGGCGCCGCAGCTGCGCCGCCCACGGCCACCCGGGAAGCAACGGCCGCGCCGCCCATGGCGTACATACCAATGGCACAGCCGCCTGCCGCCACCAGCCCCACGGCCACGCCGCCCACAGCGAACCCGCCCAGCGCAAGGCCGCCCAGGCTCAGCAGGCCCACACCGATGCCGCAGAAGCTTACAACGCCCACGCCAAATCCCCCCAGCGCGACGATGCCCGTGGCAATATTGCCGATGGCGATGACGCCTTTTGCACGCCGCAGGCCATAGCCGCAGTTGATGTGTACCAGTGGGAGGCCGAACAGTGTGTGTTTGCTTTTGTATTCATAACCGGGAACAACGTTCACCGTCGCGCCCGCCGGCACACACACCGTCTGTCCTGCCGTCACCACCTGCACCGTACCGCCGGGCTTCGTTTCCACCACGGCCTCCGGCCGCACCAACGCGTCCAGTGAGGTACCGAACAGGTCCGCCAGAGCCACCAGCTTGGGCAGATCCAGCATGGTCTGCCCCGCCTCCCATTTGCTCACCGCCTGACGGGAAACATCCATCAAGTCTGCAAGCTGTTCCTGGGAAAAGCCTTTTTCCCGCCGCAGCCACACAAGGTTATCCGCAAAGGTCATACTGATCTCTCCTTTTGTTTTTGATGGACTTATCATAGCCTGTTCCCCTTTCTGTGCGCTACCAACCTGCGCCTTGCAATTTGTCAACCGCAGGTTGCGTGTGCTTTTTCTGCTCTTCACAAAGCAAAAAGGGCCGCGCCGTGGCGCGGCCCGCAAAACAAGCGGGGAGTGCGGTCAGCGGTTCATCTCGCTCACCGGGCCCGTGGCGTTGTGCTCCCGGATGATGCGGTCGATCTCCTTGAAATCGGAAGAAGGCAGATCGCCCGGCACTGTGTTTTTGACGCTGGATGTGGCGTTACCGAACTGCATGGCTTTCTGCGGATCGCCGTATTTTAACAGGCCGAACAGCACACCCGCCACATAGGCGTCGCCGGAACCGATGCGGTCAATGACGTCGATGTTGGTATAGGGCGGCTCCGTGTAAAACGCGTCCTGCTGGGCGGAATACAGCACCGAGGTGAAATTGTGTTTACGCGGGCTGAGGACCGTGCGCTGGGTGGTGGCGACAATTTTCACGCCGTACTCCTGCGCGTAACTTTTCATGATGTCCTGCAGCTCTCCGGTTTTTTGGAACATACGGCGGCTGGTCTCTTCAGAAACGAACAATACATCCACCAGCGGCAGGATGCCTTTGATGGTCTCTCGTGCTTCGTCTTCACCCCACAGGTTCGCACGGTAGTTCACGTCAAAGGAGATGAGCGCACCGTTTTCCTTGAATTTTTTCAGCACCTGAATGGCCACGTCGCGCGTGCCCAGCGCCAGGCTGATCCCGCTTAGATGGAACATCCGCGCGGAAGAAAACGCCTCGGCCGGAATATCGTCCATCGTAAGGCCGCAGACGGAAGCGTTGAATCGGTCATACACGATGGTCGGCTTGCGCGGCGCGGCGCCCATCTCATAATAATAGATGCCGAGGCGTGCGCGCGGGTCGTCGTCATACGTTAAAAAATCATCCGACACGCCGACGAAGCGGATGCGGTTTTTGATGAAGGTCCCCAGCTCGTTCTGCGGCAAGCGAGAGATGATGCCCGTTCGCAGGCCCATGAGCGCTACGCCGGAGGCTACGTTCAGCTCCGCGCCGCCGGCGCGCTTTTCAAAAATGTCCCCATCCACGATGCGGGCATGACGCGGCGGCGAAAGCCGCAGCATGATCTCGCCGAAGGTAATGAGGTCGAACGCCTTTTTTTCCATAGGAAAGCCCTCCATACGGTTATTTTCAATTTCAGTATAGCATAAAACTCCGCGCCTTGCGAGAAGGTTTTGCATTGTGGAACGTGCCTCCCGCCCGCCGCATCAGCACTGTGCAACTCTTGCGCGGGCGGGTTGTAAAAGGTGCGGAAAGGGCACCATGCGGTTTCTTTCTTTTGCTGCGCATGCTATAATAAAAATGTATTGAAAATTTACAAAAGAGCCGGAGCGGCCCGAAGCGGGGTTGCTCCACAAGGTCAAAAAGGAGAGGTTTTTTTGCAGAACAAGGACGAAGCGCTGGGCACACAACCCATTGGCAAGCTGATGCTCAGTCTTGCCCTGCCGGCCGTTGCCGCGCAGTTCATCAACATGCTGTACAATATCGTGGACCGGATCTACATCGGCAACATCCCCGGCACAGGCGCACTTGCGCTGACAGGCGTGGGCGTTACGTTCCCCATCATCCTGCTGGTCTCGGCCTTTGCCGCATTCGCCGGAATGGGCGGCGCGCCGCTGGCTTCCATCCAGTTGGGCGCCGGCAACCGTGAAGGTGCGGAAAAAATTCTGGGCAACTGCTTTTCCATGCTTCTGGTGCTGTCTGTTACACTGACAGTCATTTTCAGCATCTTCAAAACGCCGCTGTTGTATATGTTCGGCGCCTCCGACGCCATCATCGGCTATGCGGAGGACTATATCTCCATTTACCTGGCGGGTACTATTTTCGTACAGCTTGCTCTGGGCCTCAACACTTTCATCAGCGCACAGGGCCACGCCACCGTTGCAATGCTCAGCGTGCTCATCGGCGCGGTCATTAACATCGTGCTGGACCCGGTGTTTATTTTCGTGTTCGGCATGGGCGTTTCCGGCGCGGCGCTGGCTACCATCCTTTCTCAGGCCGTCAGCGCCGCGTGGGTGCTGCGCTTTTTGTTCAGCGCAAAAAGCGGCATACGCATCCGGCGCGGGAACATGAAGTTCGAAAAGCGTGTGGTTGGCAAGGTCATCGGGCTGGGCATCGCTCCTTTCATCATGCAAAGTACCGAGAGCCTTGTGAATATCACGCTGAACGCCGGACTGCAGCGCTACGGCGGCGGGCGTGCTGTGCTATATCGGCTGCCTGATCTTCAAGTTCCCCAGTGCGCTGCTGGTATCGGTGATCATTGGTGTGACCAACGTGATCCCCTTCCGGCCCCTTCATCGGTGCCATTCCCGCCACGCTGCTCATCCTCATCCAGAGCCCCATCAAGGCGCTGTGGTTCGTGCTGTTCGTGCTGGTTTTGCAGCAGCTGGACCGGCGGCCCTGCCTGTATCCGTCTGTTCAGCTTTTTCCCGTATTGCGGCGGTACGCCATGTAACTTTCCAAAATCACCGTCGCCGCCACCGCGTCCAGCACATCCTTACGCTTTTTGCCGTAAGTGCCGTTTTCCGAAAGGATGTTCGCCGCGCTTACGGTCGTCTGCCGCTCGTCCCACAGCTCCACGGGAATGGGCACAATGGCCCGCAGCGTATCGGCCAGCTTATGGCTCTTCTGGGCGCGCGGGCCCTCGCTGCCGTCCATGTTTTTCGGCAGGCCGATGACGATCATCCCCACCTCATATTCGCGGCTGGCGTACACGATTTTTTCCGCCACCTTGGCCAGGCTCTTCTCCTCGATGATGCCGATGGGGCTGGCCAGGAACTCGGTGCGGTCACACACAGCAAGGCCCGTTCGGGCATCGCCGTAATCCACTGCCATGATCTTCATTGCATTCTCCCTTCCTGCATGCTTGTATCTCATGCGGAATATACCTTTTATCATACAGGATACGGATGGTTTTTTCAAGCCGCGGCACACCCTGAAGCGCTCTATTTGCCGCCCCGCGCCCGCACACGCAGGCCCGCGATGATATTCATGAGCGACGCCACACAGATAATGCCCAACGCAATTGCACCGGCCTCGGTGAGCACCCGCTGGGCATACTGGCCGAACGCCTCATACTGCCCGCGCACAAGAAAGCTCATCATATAATATAGGTCGCCGCCTGGAATCAGCGGAATGAGCATGGGAACCAGCAGCATGATGACCGGCGCCTTGACGGCGCGCGCCAGCAGCTCGCTGGCCAACGCCGCCGCCAGCGTGGCGAAAAACAGGCCCGCAAAAATATCCAGGCCGTTACAGGTGCAGGCCAGATACACCGCCCACGCCAACGCGCCGCCTCCGGCGGCCAGCAGCAGCTTGCGCCCGCGGATATTGAACAGCACGGCAAACCCAACCGAGCCGATGCAGCCCATAAGCGTCTGTACAAAATACCAAGCCATTTTCATCCCCCCATCCGCATCAGCACGGCTGCAAAGCCGATGGCAATGGCCAGAGCCTTGAGCACGGCCTCGCTCAGTCCCAGAAGGCCGGAAATGGTATCGCCGTTGATCATGTCCCGCAGCGAGGTCGTCAGCGCAATGCCCGGAATGAGCAGCATGATGTTGCCGATGATGATCTTATCCGGGTTCTGGCCCAGGCCGAAGCCCACCATCAGCATGACAGCCAGTGCTGCCAGCGCGCTGGCCAGCATACTCTGCAAAATACCGTTGAGCCGCAGCCGCTGGCAAAAGCGCAGCGCGCCGAACAGCAGCATGCCCGAAACGGCCGCCGTCGCAGCGTCGCGTAACGTGCCGCCGAAAAAGACGGAGAACGCCGCTGAGATAACGGCGTACATGGCGCACTGGGCGGCGTCCGGGTAAGCCGGGGCATTGCGTACCTCCTCCACCGCCTGCCGGAATTTTTCCGGCGGCAGCGGGCCTGCGCACAGTCTGCGCGAGAGCGCGTTCACCCGTTCCACACGGCCCAGGTCCGTATCCCGCGCGCGGATGCGCCGCGTTTGTGTAAGTGCGCGCCCCTCCGGTGTGCGCACCGTCAGCACGATGCTGGACGTGATGGTAAAAACGTCCGCCTGCGCAAAACCATACACCATACACAACCGGGTGAGGGTATCCTCCACGCGCATCACCTCGGCACCGCTGGTCAAGAGCAGTTCACCCATGTCCAGAATGCACGCCAAAAGCGCGCCGTCCTGCGTTTCCGCCGCGCCCGGCGGCGCGGCGGCCTGTCCCTGTGCCATGCGTTTCCCCTCCGCAAAATCCACAATTTTTCCGGCGGCATCCGCGGGCGCGGGGCCCGCGTGAACCACACAAAGCGCGGCACAGCGTGCCGCGCTTTCTGTTTTTACTCCGTGATCTCCAGCACCAGGTGTTCAATGGCCGTATGCCGGTTCATATATACCACATTCAGACGGCCGTCCCTGTCCCTGCACATGGCGGGCTGGCATTTATTTCCCGGCGCAGCGGCCAGTTCGATAAGGTTTTTCCAGGTTTTTCCCTCATCCTTCGAATAGGCCAGCGTCAGAGGGCTGCGCTCGTGCCAGTCTGCCACAGGCGTGTCGTTGTAGGCCATCAGGATGGTGTCTTTGTCCCAGCCGATGACGTCGATCTTCGATTCGTTATTGAGGATGGTGGTGGGCACAGGCTGCGTCCAGGTTTTGCCGCCGTCCCGGCTTTCGGCTGTATACGACACCAGTGATTTCACGCCCGCGCCCCAGCCCGTACTGCCCGGACAGGTACGCGTGAACATACGGATGGTGCCGTCCGGCCGAAGGCAAAGCGCCGGCTCCCGAATGAGATTGCCGTCGTCCGCAGAGAGGATGGGGCCTTTTTCCCATGTCTCGCCGTCGTCGTGGGAAAGATAGATGCGAACTGCGCCGAAGTATTTATCCGGAAGCTCACTGCTTGTGGAGGCGAACACGATGGTGCCGTCATCCAGCAGGACGCTGTCGTTGGAGGCGTGGCCGCTCTGGATGTCCGCGGGCTGCGCCGGCTCCCATGTGCGGCCGCCGTCCTTCGTTTTGCGTGTCCACAGCTCGTCCCGGCCGTTGCACCAGGTGGTGAAGTTCACCTCGGTGTCCAGAAATTTTGCGAACAGGAGAATGATCTCCCCCTTTTTGTTTTTGAGAAACACCGGGTCATGGCAGCAATAACGGATGTCACAGCCCACGGCGTCCGGGTTCGACCATTCTTTTGCGCCCGGCTCCAGCACAGACACCCAGTCTTTGGCGTCGCGGCCCATGGGGTCGCCGTTCCACTGCAAAAAGCCACCGTTCCATACGGCCAGCAGATTGCCGTTGTCCGCCAGCGTCAGGCTGGGCATATGATAGCACTGGCGCTCGTCGAACCACTCGACGACCCACTTTCTGTCTATGATCTTTGCCTGCATCATATTTCTCCTTTTTTAACAATGGGAAGCTTGCTGGGACAGCAGCCGCCCTGAATTTCTTTGCGTTGCCGGGCCGGCAGGGTTTTCTTTCCGCAGTTTTTTAACAACGGAAAGCGCTTTGCGGCCAACGGCTCTTCCGTTTTTGGCAAATATGTTTTTGTTTATGCGAAAAAACGCCCGCGTTCAAGCCCCCGGCGCGGCCTGCTTCGCGGAGCGCATGGCCCCGCGGCACAGCAGCACCGTGCCCACCTGGGTGAGCGTCAGCACAAGCAGGCTCCACACCTGCACGCCCACATCCTCGCCCACATATACGTTCATAACGATGATGATGGAAAGCCCCACACAGCGCCCAAGCTCCAGAACGGTATCGTTGACAGCCAGCAGCTCGGGCCGGTGGTCGTCCATCTCGGGCACCAGCTGCATCATATCCAGAAAAGTGCTGTATGTGGAATTCTCCAGAAAGCCCGCAAAAAACGAATTGACCACTGTATATAGAATAACCGTCATCGGGCTGAGATGCAAGATGCAAAGTGCGGCAATGCCTGTGAGCACCGCTACCGCGACACCCATATACCGTACCCGGTTCGCCAGTGAAAGGATGCGGCTGGCGATGACGTAGGAAGCGATGGCCGCCGCGGCTGAAAGGAAGGTATTGAAGCCCACCAGCAACTCATTTTTCACCATCTGGTACAAAACGATACTGAGGATGAACGTGAACGCACCTTCTCTCACCCCTTTGCAGCCCTGCGCAGCCAGGCTGTACAGCAGATGCCGGTTGCGTCCAATGGCGCGCAGCGTGCGGGGATAGTCCACCTTATGCGCGCCCGCCATACGGCGCTTGGGCAGCCGCAGCGCCAGCGCACAGGTGACGGCGGACACGGCAAACGACAGCCCGAACACCGCCATATAGCCCCGCGTACCGCCCACTGCGTCGATGATGAAACCCGCCAGCAGCGGGATGGTGAGGTTGACGACGTTGGCACAGATGTTCACAATGGCAAGGCCGCTGTCCCGGTTGGAAAGGTCTGTGGAATCCGACAGCAGATGGCCGTAGCTCAGCCAGTAGCAGCCGTCCGCAAGACCCGCCAGAAGCCCAAGCCACAAGTGCCAGCGCGAGGCGTTGTCCCCCAGCACGATCAGCAGCAGATACAGCACATTGTAGCCCAAAATACCCAGCACCGCCGTCACGCCGGAATCCGTGCGCTGCAAAAGCCCTGCCGCCAGCAGCATGGCCGCCGCGCTGCCCAGGAAAAACGTAGCGTTATACATCACCACGACCTTTACGTCGCCCGTCTGCCCCAACAGCATCGTATTGATAAATACATGGGGCAGGCCGTAAAACACCAGAAAACACGCATGCACCGACAAAAAACGGTAAAATCCGCCGCCCAGCGTCTCGCCGTTCACCAGCACCTTCAGATAGCCAATAAATGCCCTTATTTTTTTGCTCATGCCGGGGTCTCCCCTTCCGCCCCCGGCGCGGGCATGCGCAGCAGAACAGCTTCCATGCTGGGCACGTCTACCGGCACCCGGACGCCTGTTCCCGCCGCTTCACACACAGCGGCCTGCGGCGCGGCCTGTTCCGCGTGCGAACGCCAGACCTCCGCGCTTTCCGGCGCAGTTCCCGCAGAAAACGCCAGCTCCACAGCGTCGGCATCATCCGTACTGCCGTTTAAAAGGTAGACATCCAATCCCCCGTCCCGTACAAAGCAGTACGGCTCCAGATACGGCGCGCCGCACACCAGCGGAAACGGCGCGCCCGCTGTGCGCAGCACGTCGTGCAGCACGGCCTGGCGCATGCTGTTCAGCAGCATGGGCGGGATGGACACAGAGCTTTCAAAATTCCCAAAGGGATAGATGAGCACGCGGCCGTCCACCACCACCTGGCCGTGGGCGGTACGGCGGCGGAAGGAATCGTACAGCGCAGTATATTCGTTCACCTGTGCGCCCTGCGCATAGGTCACATCCAGCGCGTCGCTGCACGAGACGATGGCCGAGGCCCGTGCGTTTTTACGCCCGCGGTAGGTCTTGCCGTTCGTCACCTGCTCATAGGCGTAGCCGCCGTCGTTTTGGCGCAGCCAGCGCACGCTCTCAATGCCCGCAAGGCGGCCAAGTCCCATTTCGCACAATGTCCGGGCCGCGTCTCCGTTCAAAATAACGAAATTATTAGCGAACAGCCGCGCCAGCGTTCCCGCATCCCAATTGCGCAGCACCTGGCCGGATGCCGCCACTATCTGACCCGTCAGTTCGGGGCTGCCGGCGTAAGCATAGGGCACGCCCATGGCGGGCAGCAAGCCGGCAAAAAACGCCTCCTGCGGATACAGCTCCTCCATGGAAGAGCCTTCCCGCGTGTGCAGCGTGTATGAAGAACAGGGGCTGTACAGTACGCGTACCCCCAGGCGCTCCTCTTTGAACACACCGCTGCGGGACAGGGCATTCAGATAGGGCTTTGTACGGTGCAGCATCTGCTGATAGCCGTCCTCCCAAACGATGCCGTTGCCGTTGAGGTCATACAAGTCGATGGTGATGCCCGCCAGATCCAGCGGCAGTGCGCTCAGCAACTGGAAACGCGTGAACCGGCGGGATTTCGAAAACAATGAGAACGGAAAGTTTTCCAGCTCCGGGTATACCTCGGTCTCCGATGGGAGCATTACACGGGTGAGCATAGACACCATATTGAATCCGTGCAGATAGTTCGACGGGGAATTTTCCTGATATCCGGGCAGATGCACACGGTCCACAGGCGGGCGTCCGGCCGCAAGCGTGTGCAGCAATGCATGCCAGTCGCGCCCCTCGGCGGCGTGGATGTGCGGAGCCGAGCTCATGAGGCCCACCTTCGCCTGCTTTGACGCAGCGCGCACCGCCTGTCCGATGGCTCCGGCGGCGCTGAGCATCGTCTCACGACTCACATCCAGCCATATCTTCCGATAAGGATGCGGCTCGCCGGGACACAGCACGCCTGCCAGAAATTCTTCCCGCGTCAGCGGCTTGCCCGCGCGGGCGCTGTACAGCTTCATATGCTCGTCACAAAAGCAGCCTCCCCACGCAAGAGGCTCGTGGTTATGCAGACGGAAGTCGTCCTCCACCCAAAGGATGGAGGGCTCCAGCTCCGCATAGCGCGCGTACAGCCGGGCGATGTATTTCTGCCATTCGCCGCACAGCGGGCAGACGCACAGCTTCGCTTCATTTCCCTCCACATCCACCATGGGGCGAAAGTTCTGCTCCGGCCGCAGCGTTTTGCCAAGGTCCGCGTGCATGACGCTGTGCCACTGGTTAACAGACATCGTAACACCTTTTTCGGCCAGCAGCGCGCTGATTTTGCGCATCATTGCAAGATACACGTCCTGCTCGTCAAAGCTCATATGGCCGGTGTTGATCTCCTCCACGTTGGCGAATACAGCCACGTCGTCGATATCCGCCTCGTCCACATAGCGCAGCAGCGCCGGGATCTCCTCGGCATCGTTGAAGCCGGGGTCGCAGCAGAAGCGGAAAATATATTGAAATGGATCTTTTTTCATAGGGCGGCAGCCCTCCTGTCTGTGAAATGCGGCCGCGCCGCGCGCGGCAAAAAAGAGTCAGCCCTGTTCTACGGGCACGCCGTAGAACGAGAGCATGGGCATGCGCATGCAATCGCTTGGGATGGCCGCGCCCGGGTTCATGCGCCATGCGCCATGCAGGCGCGCATCCGCGCCAAGCGGGCGTTCAAAAGTGATGGTCAGGCTGTCCGCGCCCGTCTCATACGCTTTCGGGGCGGCAAGGCCCTGCGCGTCCTCGGCTTCAAAGGGCAGCAGGGCCGCGGGCACGCCAAAGGGATTGAGCCAGTTGCGGATGCGCGAAAAGCGAACCGTCACCGTGTCCGGGGCAGTTTGAACCACGGATTCCGGCTCCGGCGCCATCCAGTCCACATCGCGCCCATAGCATTCGGCCAGCGCGGCGCGGGCGCACCGTTCCCCCACCACAAGATTGCCCTCTGAAGCATTGTGGATGAAGTCATACAGCGCAAGGTCCGCGGCCGGCACCACGGTCACATGCTCCAGCGTGTGCCACGCCTGGCGCTGCGCCTCACGCACCATGCCCCACTGGCGGTCCAGCTTTTCACTCGGGCCCTCCATGCAGCGGTTGAGCTGCACAGTGAGGAACGGCAGCTCCGGCTGGCCCAGCGCCGCGCGTGTGTGCCGCACGAAAGCCGCAAACCGCTCCAGATATGTCTGCGCGCTGTCCTCGTAGCCCTCGGCCTCGCCCTGATACCACAGCACCGCCCTGGGATGGATGTCGTAATCTGCCAGCATCTCCAGCATATTGGTGAAAAGCGCGCCGTTTTCCTCCGGGTTCCACCAGCGCAGCGGCGCGCCGCCGTAAGCGCATGGAACAAGGCCGATGGGATACCCCAGCTCTCGCTTGAGCCGCTTTGCGAAATGCAGCCACGGGCTGTGGCCTGGGTTGTGGTTCTCATAATGGCCGACGTGCAGGGCGTTCGTCGTCTCGCCCAGCGGATGAGTTGCAAGCTCCCACCGGGCGCTCGTGCGCAGCACGTGCACGCCCAGCTCAGGGTCGTCCGCTACCGGGTTTTTTGCGCGGCCCGCCGCATTGCTCTGCCCCGCGATGACGAACACATCGCCCACGCCCACATTGTGCACCATATCGCCGCGTGTGCAGGAGAGGCCGTCCCAGCCCTCGTAATCCATATACGTCTCAATGCGGTACAGCCCGCCCGCCGGTACCCGCGGAAAGGTTATCGTCCAGTTTTCGCTGTCCAGCACCGTACATTCCGTCCACGGAACGACGGATTCCCCTGTGCTCTCCAGCGCTACACGGGCCTTCACGGTCGTTCTCGCATGCGGCACGGCCGAAAATTGCAGCGGCAGCTCCTGCGACAGATGCACCAGATGATATTTTCCCTCCAGCCGAATGCACGCCGTACCGTCCGGCCCCTGCTGAAAGATCTGCCACGGGGCCGCGCCCCGCGTAATGGTCACGCCATAGTCCATCCTGTATCCCCTCTTTTTCTTTTTATCCAAGTCACCGGCTCTGCCGTCAGACATACCAGTCCGCGCGCTCGCCATGGGCCGCACGTCGTCCAGCGGGCGCGGCGCATGCACGCTGTGGATCCACCGCAGCGCCCCGTCCTGCCCGCGCCGCAGCACGCCGCACCCCAGCAGCCGTTCCACGGCTTCTTCACACAGCGCGCCTTGCGGCAGAACGCCGGAGCCGCCCGCCGCCCCGCGCAGGGCCTCCTCCGCCTGCGGGAAATCCCGCAGGAACTGCGGCGCAAGGTACAGTGTTCCGCCCGCAAAGTAAGCGTCGTAGGGATAACCAGCCTCACGCCTCGGCGTCAGCGCCAGGATCGTCATCATCGGGCCTGTGCAGGCGCGCACATCCTGCGAGCCATGGCACACTACGTCCACATTGTAGGCCAGGTGTATGTCTCCGATGCCGTTGTAGCGCACTGCCGAAGCAACAGCCCAGCCTTCCGCGTCCGTGCATACCTGTTCTTTATCCGGCGCATCCTCCTGCGCCGTGGTGTTTACACTGCCGTCTTCGTTCCAATAGGTGTTGAAGCGGAACTCCACCTCCTGCCCGGCCAGCGGGCGGCCGCCCGCCGTCAGGCGTGCGCGGAACGAATTGATATATCCGCTCCCGTCCGGCGCAAGCATCCGCTCCAGCGAGAGCTGCGCGGCGCGCGGCATATCGCGGGCGCACTCCGGTGCAAACACCTGCGCCTGGATGGTCATGTCATTCTCGCCAAAAGCGTTGTCGCCGCCCACATGGCCATACAGGCCAAGCCGCCCGCCGTCCAGCGCCAGCAGATAGGGCTGGTAGAGGAAATCGAACGGGACGTCCGGCTCGATGCGCGTCCAATTTTCACCGTAATCGTTGGAGAGTGAAAAGCATTTGTTGCGCCGGTAACCCACGATGCAGCCCCGCTGTGCGTCCCATGCAATGGTCTCGGGCACATACCCCCCCTGGGGGTCACGCACGGGGTCCCCGGGCGCGCCCGTGCAGATGGGGTACAGCGTGCCGTTCAGCCAGCCGTCCGGAGAGGGCGTGACGAACTGGCGCCCCACCGGCGTGCCCTGCACGTCTCCCGCGATGAAGAGAAGCCGTCCGTCGGGCAGTTCCACAAAATCAAATTCATGGGCGCCGATACCGGGCAGGATGTAATTCGGCGCGCTGAACTCGCGGCCATCCCTGCTGGTGAGAAAAAACGGCTGTATCTTGCTCTGGTAGGTCTCGCCGGGCAGCATGGTGTTGCGTGTGGCGCGCTCCCTGCCCGGGCCCCAGGGCGTTCCGTACAGGCTGGCCAGCACCACGAGCGTACCGTCCCGCAGACAGCGCACGCGCCACAGGTAGGGCGCAGTGCCTTCCAGCAGCCGGCGCACATCTGTCCATGTGCTGCCGCCGTCCCGGCTCTCCCGCACGCGGATGCAGTCGCTCCAGCCCGTGCGCTCATCGTTGTAGCGCGGCACGTCGAAGCCCACGATGCGCCCGTCGGGAAAGCCTGCGTTGCACAGCGAACCCTCCCGCCGCCCGCAGCGGCCCGTTTCGGTAAAATTCACACCGTCCACAGAACGCATATACACCCGGTACGAGCGCTGCCGCGCGCTGCCGCCCTCCACGGAGCAATAAGAAACCGGCACGCCCGCCGCCTCGGCAAATTCCAGCCGGGGCGGGATGAAATCCGGATTTTCAGCTTCCAGCGTTTCGTCGAACGAAATACCGATGGAACCGTCTCCGTAGGGAAACGCCGTCACCCAGGCCACAAACCCGGGCCGTTTTTCCGGCGCATAAACGAGCTTTTGCTCAAAGTCCCCGCGCCAGGGGATGCTGTCGGTCAAACACGCCATCTCTCACACTCTCCTTTTGCGCGCCTGTGCGCGCCGCATTTTTTTTGGGGCCGGCGTCACCGCACCGCGCCCGCCGCCTCGTCGATCTGTTCTTCACGCTTGACGCCCACCAGAGCGCTCACCACGCCGGGCTGTGCCAGCGCCCAGCGCAGCGCGTGCTGTGTCATCGTCACACCCTCTGCCGCGGCTTCGGCCGCGCAGCGCTCTATCACATCATAGGTTTCGTCGGTGAAAGGCTTCATCCACTCCGGCTTTTCCGCCAGGCGGCTGCCCGCGGGCGCTTCCTGTCCCCGGCGGTATTTGCCCGTCAGCATCCCGCCCTGCAGGAGCTGGTACGGCACCACGCCCACGCCCTCTTTTTCACACAGCGGCAGCAGCTCCTCCAGCGCGCCGGTATTCAGCATACTCAGGGCAGGCTGGCACAAAGCCGGAGCCGGAACGCCCTCGTCCGCCGCCGCCGCCAGCAGCGCGGCCAGCTGAGCCGCTGTGTAATTGCTGACGCCCCAGGCGCGTATGGTGCCCGCGCGCAGCTCTTCCCCCATTGCGCGGGCGACGGCATGCGGCTCCGTATCGGGGTCGTACCGGTGCAGGTAATAAACATCCACATAGTCTGTGCGCATACGCGCCAGGCTGCGGCGCAGCTGAATGCGGATGGCCTCGGGGCTGGTATTTTCGTCCTCCGGGGCCTCCCCCACCTTCATGCCCACCTTTGTGGCCAGGATATAATCCCCGCGGCGGTGCGCCACGGCCTCGCCCACGATCTCCTCCGCCACGCCGCCTGCGCTGCCCGCATAACGGTTGTAGCCCTCGTACATATTGGCCGTATCGATGAAATTGACGCCATGCTCCTCCAGCGCGTACCGCACCAGCCGCACCGCGTCAGGTCCGGCCACCGGGCTGCCGAAAGTCATGGTGCCCAGGCATATCCTGCTTGCCTGCATGTCTGTGCCGGGAATCTTCGTATACTGCATAGGGTCGCTCCTTTCCGCGGCTCATAACGCCGCCGCCATATCCTCCAGCCTTTGCAGCCGCGCCAGCAGGTCGGCCAATACGGCCGGCTCCACCTTGCCCGGCTCCCATGCGCTGGGCCTGCGGAAGCACCGCCCGGCATAGCCCCTGGCCCGCATCAGCTCTTCAAATGTATCGATAATGCCGTAGTTCCAGCCCACGGCCAGAAATGCGGTGAACTCATCCATTACCGGCTTCACGGCGTCCGTCCCGCCCGCGCGCACGCGCGCGTATACCTTTGCATATAAATCGGGCAGCAGATTCGCCCAGGTGCCGATGCATCCGTCCGCGCCGTACAAAAGGCCTGGCACCAGCATCTCGTCAAATCCAGAATACACCACTTTTTCCGGATATTCCAGCACCACACTGCGCAGAAGGAAAATATTCCAGTCGCTCATTTTGATGCCTACCACGCCCGGGATGTCCAGCAGCATGCGCAGCTCCGGCATGCCTGCCGTCATGCCTGTGACGCCGGGAATATAATACACGATCACCGGCGCACCAGCGGCGGCCAGCGCCTTGTAATATTCTACGATCTGCGGCCACGGTTTTTTCGGGGGGATGCTCGCCACCGCATGCGCGCCCAGCGCAGCGGCCTGCCGCGCCAGCTCCACGGCCTGGCGCTGGTTTGTCTGGCCTACATGCACAATGGCCAGCTTGCCCGCGGCAAGCAGGCGCGGCACCAGAAGCGCCGCCGTTTCCAGCCGCTCGTCCTGCGTCAGATTGGCCGCGTCGCCCGTGCCGCCGTTGATGTACAGCCCTGCAACATCCGTTGCCAGCAGCCGGGTGAGGTTTGCCTCCAGTGCGCCGCGGTCCAGGCTGTCGTCCTCACCGCAGGGGGTCACGATGGGAGCCACCACGCCCCCGAAACGTGTCTTGTCGAATGCCATATTCTTTATCCTCTCCGCCGTAATGGCAAAACGAAACCGAAAAGGCCGGCGTCCGATGCTCCGCCGAGGACGCCATCGGGCCCGCTGCCTTTTCGGCCGTTTCCCTGTTCATTTTCGCTTGTCAGGGTACCGTTCCGTTTTTGCCCGCGCTCAACCGCGCAGGTCCTTCACCGCATGGATGAGGCCTTCGCACATGATGCGCATGCTCTCGTCGTCGATACCGCACCACCACGGGAACGAGAAACTGTTGTCCCACCAGGCGTCCAGCACCGGGCAGTCGTACGCGCCGCAGCCCTTTTTCTGGAACAGCGGGTAGCGATACAGCGGATAATACTGCACGATGGCGCGTACGCCGTATTTCTGTGTCAGCAGGTCCAGCAGGTCGTTGCGGTTTTTTCCGTATTTGCTTCCGTCGTAGTGCATGATGTACTGGTGGACGACATAGCGCCCTCCCTCAACGATGCCCGGGAAAGTGATCTCCGGCACATCCTTGAGCCATTCGCGGATCTTGCGGTCCTGTTCGATGAGGATCTCGTTATTGGCGATCACGCTCTTGAGCTGCTCGGAGCCAAGCGCACATTGCGCTTCGCCCAGGCAGAAGTTCTGCGGCCAGCGGTCCTCCAGGAATTCGTCCACGTTGCTCATGGCGGGAACCCAGTAGCGCTCACGTTCCCCCTGGAACGCGCACAGGCCGTTGTGACGGATGCCCGGCACGTTGTGAGCCACCTGGTCGTCGCTGCACACAAACATGCCGCCCTCGCCCAAAGTCGTCATCGTCTTGGCCGCATGGAAGCTGAAGCAGCCAAAATCTCCGAAGGTCCCCACATGCTGGCCGTCGATGCGGCAGTCCAACGCCTGTGCGCAGTCCTCCACCACCTTGATCCCGTGACGCCGGGCGATGGCCACGATGCGCTTCATGTCGCAGGGGATGCCCAGCAGGTGAACGGCCACCACAGCCTTGGTCTTGGGCGTGATCTTACGCTCGAAATCATCGGGGTCGATGGTCCAGGTATCCTTATTGATGTCTGCCCAGACGATATGTGCGCCAAGGTCGCCGAAGGGAATGGCCGACGCACAGTAAGTATACGCGGGCACGATGACCTCGTCGCCGGGCTGGATGTGGCAGAAGATAGCCGCCAGCTTCAGCGCGTTGGTGCAGTTGTTTACGCCGAAGGCATACTTCGCACCCACGAATGCGGCGAAGTCCTTCTCGAACTTTTCAAGATATTTGCCCTGCGTCTGGCCCTCCGCATTGCGCATCACATCTACAACGGCCTGGATCTCGGCCTCTGTGTACGGGTGCTGCATCATGGGAAAAATCACCTTAAACCCCTCGGCCTTGCCGCGGCCGGAAGGATCGGACAGCTTTGCCTGTGGCATATTCATACCCTCCTGAATCGTTTTGTTCTGCGCCGCGCGGCGCGCGGCGCATATTTTTCTGTTTGGACCGGAATCCCGTCATGCCGGGGCTCCGGACACGGTGCCGCGCCCCAAAGGGGCGCGGCTGCTGCGGGCAGTGCCGAATAAAGTTTACGCGGCGGCGCGGGCTGTGGCAATGGCCTCGTTGACCATCGTTTCCAGTTCGGCTGCACCGGCAGCCTCATACTCGGCCACATAATTCGGCCATGCCGTCTCGACGTCCATCTGGCCGCCGATCATCTGCGTCAGATACTGGTTGGAGATATCCTGCAGCTTCGTGCGGATATCTGCGGCCTCAGAGGGCAGGCTGATCAGATTGTAGTACGCCGGCAGATACTCCACGGCTTCATCCACGAAGCCGGAGACGATCCCCTTGGCATAATCCACAAGCGCGGCGTCCTCTTCAGTGGCCCACTCGTTGCTGTTGTCGATGGGGTGGGACACGGCCGTCCACCAATCGTTGTCTGCAAAGTTCACTTCATATTCCGTGCCGCTGAGCAGGTAGCTGAACCAGACATATTTGCAGCGGTTGTCGTCATAACCGTAAGCTTTGTTGATGGGCTGCCAGAAATCAGAGCCCTGATCGTTGCGGAACTCGTAATTTGTGGTGTTGTGCAGCAGGTCCTGTCCCTCTGTGCTTGCCAGATACTCCACCAGGTCGAGCACGCGGTCAGGGTTTTCGCAGGTAGTGGGAATAAAGTAATGCGCACCGATCCACGTGCCTGTGGTATATGTTTTACCATAATTTCCGTCGGACGTGAGAGACGTGCCCAGCGTCAGGTCGCTCATCTGCGCGCCGTCATTGGCAGCGGCCCAGGCTGTTTTATAAAAGTCGCGGAACTGGCCCGGATAACCAAAGCCGAAGTCCGCAGAAGCGATCTTGCCTGCGCCGAAATCAGAGTATGCGTCATCGAAATCGCCCTTGACGCCGATACCGGAATCCAGGCCGCCCGCCGCATACATTTCGGCAAGCTGTTTCACAACTTCCTTTGCTTCATCGCTGACAGTGGCCAGCGTCCAGTGCTCGCTATCGGTACCGATTTCGCCGCTGGGCACAAACCCGCTCCAGACGTCGCCCGTCGGAGGCAGAATGCTCGTGCCCTGCGGGGCAGCCAGAGTCTTGTCGATCTGCTGCCAGTTGGTCAGTTTGTCGTTGCGGGGCCACCAGCCAACATAACCGGCCGCGCCGCACGCCTTGGTGAAATCAATGAATTCCTCCACGGTAGCGGGCGTTTTTCCCTCGTTCACTTCGTTCAGAATCGCAGTATTGTACACGGGCACACCGGCAAAGCTGGGGTCCGCAAACGCGGCCACGGAATAAATGGCATAGGCGGCGTTTTCATCGCCTGTGTACAGCTTGTTGTAAGCCTTGTACTCGTCGCTGTTGATGATTTTGTACAGCGTGGGGTATCGGTCGGGCTCAGCATTGACGATCTCGGCGATATTGACAACGAGGTCCTCTTCAGCCCATTTGCTGATCTTCTCGCTCTCGCCCCAGGTGGGGAACAGGTCGGCGGCGCCGCCTGTGAACAGCTCGGTCTGCATGCGCTCGTCAAACCCATCTGTGCCGGTATCGTACTCCAGCGTGACGTTCACGGCTTCTTCAATCGCTTTTTTAATAGGGTCGTTCTCCATGCCGTCCACGTCGTCGACGCTGTTGCCGAACTGAGCGAAGCGGATGTTGACCGTCTCGCGGCCGGCGTTGGGGTTAGCGTCGGCAGGCTCGCCCGCCGAGGTAGAGCCAGACCCGCTCGCGGGGGTGGAACTGCCTGAGCCGCCGCAGCCCGCCAGCGCGGACACAAGCATCACGGCCACCAGAAGCAGTGCCAAAACGTGTAAATGCTTTTTCATGGTTAATCCTCCTTGTTGATTATGGTTCTATATGTTCTACCCCGCAGCGTGGGGCAATAACATCATTCCTTAACGGCTCCCAGCGTGATGCCGCTGGTAAAATATTTCTGCAGGAACGGATACACGCACATGATGGGCACCATGGCGCAGATAATGGTCGCCATGCGCAGCGCCATGGGCGGCGGAAGCTGCAGGCCCATGCCCACGGCCCCGTTGCGCACCTGGTTCATCATGGTCTGGTCCACCAGCATGCGGCGCAGAATCCAGGCGAAAGGCTGCAGATTCGTCTTATTGGAAATAAACATCATGTAGTTGTAATAATCGTTCCAGTTGATGACTGCGATGAACAGCGCAATGGCCGCCAGCATGCTGCGGCTCACAGGGATGACGATGCGGAAGAACACGCCGATATCCGTACAGCCGTCCAGCAGTGCCGCTTCCTCCAAAGACTTTGGCACAGAATAAGAATAATAGTTGCGCATGATGATGAAATAAGTGATATTCAGCGCTCCGGGAATGACCATGACCCAGTAATTGCGCAGAAGCCCCAGGTTCTGATAGAGGATATACTGAGGGATCAGGCCGCCCGTAAAGAACAGGTTGAACACAACCAGCGCGTTGATGACCTTCATGCCCTTTACGTGCACCTTGCTGACGCCGTAAGCCATGCTGGCCGTGACGAGCACGCTGAGCACAGTGGCGATGACCGTCTTGCTCACTGAGATCCACATGCTGTTGGTAAAGCTTTTGGTACTGAAGATCGCTTTGTAATACTGCAGGTCCACACCGCCGGTGGGCCACAGCATCAGCCCGCCCTTGATATACTCCTCATACGGCGTGACGGACGCCACCAGAACATACCACATCGGATACACGCATACCAGCGCAAAGACGATGCAGAAAAGAAATACGAATACATCGTAGAAGTTAAATCCCAGTATCTGGCGCATGCTGCGGCGATATTTGCCGTTTCTGCGCAAGCTGTTGTTTGAACGCATCGATAAGGCCCTCCTTCCGGCTTAGAATATGCCCTGGACATCCAGCTTTTCCACAAATTTGTTCGCACCCAGCACCACGATAAGGCCCATGGTATTGAGCACAAGGTTCATGGCTGTGGAAAGCTCGAAATTCGTGCCGGAGCCGCCCAGGCTGATGCGGTAGATATATGTGGAAAGCACGTCGCCAGTGCTGAGCACATAGTTGTTGTACAGGTTGTATACCTGGTCAAAGTTGGAGATGAACAGGCTCGCCAATTGCAGGATCAGCATGATCATCACGCTGGGAAGGATGCGCGGAATGGTGATGTGCAGCAGCATATCCTTACGGTTGGCGCCGTCGATGGCGGCGCTTTCGTACAAAGCAGGGTCGATGCCCGAGATCGCCGCCAGATACACGATGGTGGAATAGCCCGCCGTTTTGATGATATTCGTGATGACAAGGATGGTGCGGAACATGGCCGGGTTTTTCAAAAAGTCCACCGGCTGGCCGCCCAATGCAGAGATGACCTGGTTCACCACTCCGCCGATATCGGCCGAGGACGGATACTCCAGAAACACCTGCACCAGGCCGGCAAAGATGACCCATGAGAGGAAGTACGGCAGATACACACAGGTCTGCACCACGGGTTTAACCTTCTTGATCTTCAGCTCGTTGATCATCAGCGCCAGAAACACGTTGAATGTAAAGCCGAACGCCAGATTATACAGGTTGATGAGCACCGTGTTTTTAAATGCGCGGATGAAGTTTGGGTCTACCAGCATTTCCCGGAAATGAGACAGGCCCGCCCACGGGCTGCCCCACACGCCCAAGCGGGGGGAATAATCCTTGAATGCAAGCAGAATACCGTACATGGGACCGTAATCGAACACAAGCATGAAGACAAGCCCCGGAAGCACCAGCATGTAAACAAACCAGTATTTGCGCATATACGCAATAAATTTGTTTGGCCGCCGCAGCGCATTGGGGGCCCGCATGGCCCTTGATTCCTCGGACATTTGAAAACCTCCCGGATGATTCAAAATTATTAGTAATAAATTTTTAATAATTTTGTCTTTTCTGTGCAAAGTTATTTGCTTTCACCTACTTGACTTTTAGATGTCACCTGTGGCACAATAACCTTGCAATCCTTGATTTCAATTAAACTATATCAGCATTTATCGGGGTTGTCAAGCAAATCGCCTTTCAAAAAGTAGGGCCTTTCTTTAGTAAAAAATCTACAATATTTTCTCTTAAAATTTGCTAATAACAAAATAATTATTAGCGCAGCGAGCGTATAAAGCGGCGCAAGCGCACTGCAAAGCCATTTGCCCGCCTTTTATATGTAATATAAAGAAAAGCGGCCCCGCACAAAAAATGGAGGAATGGAATTATGAAACGCATCGGGTTCATCGGATATGGTCTGCGCTCGGAAACAATGATGAAATCCTTCCGTTCGCTGGAGGCAGACATCACCGTAACCGCCGTAGCAGACCCGCGCCATGCCGAGATCGCCCCCGGTCTGGCAGGCGACCCTTATTTCGCCTATACCCGCTGGTATGCAGACGCGGACGAGCTGCTTGCCGGGGAAGCGCTGGACGGGGTGTTCATCGGCACACGCTGCTCGCTGCACACCCCCTACGCCTGCCGGGTGCTGGATATGGGATTGCCCCTGTTTTTGGAAAAGCCCGTGTGCATCACACGCCCCCAGTATGAGCAACTGCGCCGCGCGGCCGCAGGCAAGGAGAAGCAAGTGGTCGTTTCATTCCCGCTGCGCCTTTCCTCCATCACATTGGAGATGAAGCGCATTGTGGACAGCGGCGTGCTGGGCAGGCTTACGATGGTGCAGGCCGTCAACAATGTACCCTACGGCAGCGTTTATTATCACAGCTGGTACCGCGACCCGGCCGAGACCGGCGGCCTGTTCCTGCAAAAGGCCACCCATGATATCGACTACATCCACTTCCTCACAGGCGAGCGCCCCGTTTCCGTGTGCGCTAAGACCGCCAAGCTGCATTTCAAAGGGGACCGTCCGGCGGGCCTGCACTGTCCGGATTGCCCGGATTACCGCACCTGCCCCGAAAGCAGCTACGTGGTAAAAAACATTTTGAAGGAAGATGTCCAGGGCGACGCCTGCTGCTTTGCCTCAGACACCGGCAACGAGGACGGCGCCAGCGTCATTTTCACAACGGAAAGCGGCATGCTGATCAGCTACAACCAGAATTTTGTTGTAAAAAAGAGCGCCGGGCGGCGCGGCGCACGGCTTATCGGTACCGAGGGCAGCGCGGAATTTGATTTTTACACCGCCGAGATCCGTGTGGACCGTTACTTATCCCCCCAGACAGTCACCCACAAATTCAACTTTCCCGCAGGCATGCATTTCGGCGGAGATGAGATGCTGGCACTGGATTTTCTGCGCGTGCTGGACGGCGGAGAAGCACGCTCCGACCTTTCAGCCGGGCTTGTGAGCGCCGCAAGCTGCCTCGCCGCCCGGCAGGCGGACGCAGAGGGGCGCTTCCTTTCCATCGAGTATTGACGCGGACCGCGCAAATATCCATCCCCTTTCACCTGCAAAAGCTCCGCACAGGAAAGCTTTTTCACCGGCATCCCGCCCGGGCCGGCACGCCTGCCGCGCAGGGAGATTCGAGGCGGCCGGCATCCGGCCAAGTTTCCCATTGTTAAAAAAGGAGGACGACTGCTATGTTAGTCGATTTGAAAACCATTCTCGCGGACACCCGTGAAAAGCACTATGCCGTTGGGCTGTTCAACTGCGTCACACTGGAAATGACGAAAGGCATCCTTGCGGCAGCGGAGGAATTGCACTCCCCCGTCATCATCGGGCCCGCCGAAAGCCTTTTGCCCGGCGCTTCGCTTGCGGAATATGCCGACATGATGCTGGGCATGGCCCGCCGCGCCGGTGTGCCCGTTGCGCTGCACTTTGACCACGGCTTCACGCCGGAGCTGGTGGAAGAAGCCATCCGCCTGGGCTTTTCCTCCGTTATGTACGACTGCAGCATGCTGCCCTTTGAAGAAAATGTGCGCCGCACCCGTGAAATGACCACCAAGGCGCACGCCGCGGGCTGCTCACTGGAAGCAGAGATCGGTCATGTCGGTTCCAACGGCTCCGCCGAAGAAGCCGTCGCCAAAACCATTTATACCCAGCCGCAGGACGCGCTGCGCTTTGCTGCCGAAAGCGGCTGCGACGCGCTGGCTGTTGCCATTGGTACGGCCCACGGCGTATACGCGGAAAAGCCCGTGCTTAATCTGGACTGCCTCGCCAGTATTGCGGGAGCATGCTCAACGCCGCTGGTGCTGCATGGGGGGCAGCGGGCTTTCGGACGACGATTTCCGCGCCTGTGTTGCGGGAGGCATCTCCAAAATCAACATTTTCACTCACAATAACCTGACAGCCGCCCGTGCCGCTCACACCCATTTCACGGAATCTGTTGGTGCATTTGAACTGATGCCGTTCATCACCGAGGCCGTCAAGCACGAAACGATGCATCATATGCGCGTATTCGGCAGCGACGGAAAGGCGTAAGAGATGGGCGGCACACAGATACAGGCACACGAAGCCGTCAGCCGCTGTATCGCGGTGCTGGACGTGGGCACCACCGCCGTGAAAGCTTGCCTTTTCTCCCCCTCGCTGGAACTTCTGGCGTGCAGCGTGCAGGAATATGCCCTGCGCACACAGGGCGAACGCGTGGAGGCCGACGCGGCGCAGTACAAAGCCGCCGCGCGGGCCGGGCTTGCCGACGCGCTGTCCCAGGCGCCCGGCTGTATTCCCGCAGCCGTAAGCATCACCACACAAGGCGAAACGCTCACGCTCGCGGACCGTTCGGGCGAGCCGCTTCGCCCCTTTCTGGTGTGGCTGGACAGCCGCGCGGAAAATGAGGCCCAGGCTCTGCGCAGTGTGCTGGACAACGAGACATTTTACAAAACCACCGGCCTGCCGGAGGTCACCGGCGCGCTTCCGCTGGCAAAGCTGCTTTGGCTGCGCAAACACGAACCGGATACCTTTGCCCGTGCGCATAAGCTTCTGCTGCTGGAGGACTATCTGCTCCATTGGCTGACCGGCCGGTTCGTAAGTGAAAAATCCCTGCAGACCTCCACCGGCTGGTTCGACCTGCACAGCGACGGGTTGTGGCACAGCGGCCTTGCCGCTGCCGGCGCGTCTGCGGAACTGCTGCCCGAACTGCTGGAATGCGGCGCGCCCGCAGGCTCTCTGCTGCCCGGCCCTGCCGCCGAACTGGGCCTGCCACCGAACATCCCCGTCGTTGCGGGCGCAATGGACCAGACCGCCGCCGCGCTTGCCGCAGGCTGCACGCGCCCGGGCACCGTCACCGAAACCACGGGTACCGCGCTGGTAATGGCCGCCTGCACAGACGCTCCCATGTTTCGCAGCGGGCACCACGTAACCGTCTACCGCCACGCATTGCCGGGCAAGTACCTGTACCTGCCCATCGGCAACACGGCGGGCATGGCGTTGCGCTGGTTCCGGGACGAATTCTGCCGCGACCTTCCCGCAGGAGCAGCGGGATATGCAGCGCTGGACGCGCTGGTGCAAAGCGTCCCCTGCGGGTGCGACGGGCTGGCGTTCCTGCCGTTTTTATCCGGCAGCGTGGATCCCGACGCCTGTCCCGAAGCCCGCGCCGTATTCTTCGGCGCGCGGCTTTCCACCACGCGGGCCCATTTCGCCCGCAGCGTGATGGAATCCGTCGCGTTTCTGCTGCGGGACTTTTTCGGCATGCTGAACGCTCTGGGTTGTCCCGCCGACACCGTGTACTCGCTGGGCGGCGGCGCACGCAGCGCTGTGTGGCAGCAGATCAAAGCCGATGCCTGCGGCCGCACGTTCCGCGTGCCCGCGTGCAGCGAGGCCACCGCCATGGGTGCCGCCCTTTTGGCCGGGTGGGGCAGCGGACTCATCGCCCCCGGCGTTTTCCCTTGCCGCGGCGAAAGCGCCGTCTATCTTCCAGACAACGCCCGCGCGCCCGCTTATGACACGGCATACAGCCTGTACAAAAAGCTTTATTCCGCCGTCAAACCGCTGTACAACGCGTTTTAAAGGGGCTGCCCGTGAACAAACCGCACCGCGCGCCGCTTTTGGCACCTTGCCGAAAGCGACGCGCGCCCGGACGGCCCGCGAATACGACGTACCGTACGCCGCCGCGAGCCCGGCATCGTCCACAGATTCACGGCGTTTGCCGCACGAAAAACCTTCCCATTGTCAAAAAAGGAGGAAAAGGATATGGAGTTACAACACAAGCCGCGTCTGGGTATCCTGGCGCTGATGCTGGAGGGCTACGAGCCTTTGTTTCCGGGCATCATGGCCAGCCAGCACAAATATGTCGAAGAGGTCATCGCCTCACTCTCCGGTACAGCCGATTTTGTCTTTCCGCGAATCGCCGCCAGCCGGGAGGCCATAGAAGCCCTCACCGCACAATACAACGCCGAGGGACTGGACGGCATCCTCATCCTGATGCTCAGCTATTCTCAGGGGCAGTACCTGGTACACGCCATGCAGCGCAATACGCTTCCGTTGGCGCTGGCACTGGTGCAGCCGGATGAGACCGTGGGCGACGATTTCGAGGAATGGGAGTTCACAGTGAATCAGGGTATCCACGGCTCACAGGACAACGCCAACTGCCTGATGCGGGCCGGCATCCCCTGCGCATTCTTCGCGGGCAGCCGCAAAAACGGCGAGCTTGCAGCCTTTGTAGCGGATTTCGGCGCGGCGGCGCACACGGCATGCGCGCTGCGGCGGATGAAGATCGGAATCATCGGAAAGCTGGCCGGCATGGGCGACGTTATCACCGATGATATGGCCGTTTACCGCAAGCTGGGGCCGGAATTCGTATACGATTCCATCGGCGCCGTGCAGCGTGCCTGCGCCGGGGTCACGCCGGAGGATATCTCCGCGCGCGTGGCGTACGAGCACACTGTTTTTGAGATCGACCCCAAGCTGCCGCCCGAACGCCATGCGGAGTCCGTGCGCATGTATCTGGGCCTCAAGCGTTATCTGGAGGAAAACGGATATGCGGGGTATACCGTTCACTTCGAGGAATTCGGAGCAGACGGACGGTTCGAGCATCTTCCCTTCCTGGCCGCCTCCAGTCTGATGGCCGACGGCTACGGCTACGCAGCCGAGGGCGACGCCACTGCCGCCATGCTCATGGCGGCTATGTTGCGCCTGTGCGGGCAGGCCGGTTTCAGCGAGATGTATATGATGGATTTTGCGCGGGAGGCCATCCTGCTGTGCCACGCGGGCGAGGGCAACTGGGCCATGTGCCGCAGGGACAAAAAGCCTTTCCTGATGGACCGGGTATTCAATGAAGGCGGCCTTTCCAACCCGCCCACACCCATCTTCACGCCGGAACCCGGCCCCGCAGGCGTGATGAGCCTGGTGCATGTGGGCGGCGAACGCTTCCGCCTCGTATATGCCCCGGGCGAGATACTGGACGAATGCAGCCTGCGCAAGATCGACATGCCGTATATGTTCTTCCGGCCCGCATCCGGCGTACGCGCCTGCATCAAGGCATGGCTGGAGCAGGGCGGCACTCACCATGAGGTCATCGTCCCCGGCGACTATGCTGCGCGCGTCCGTCTGCTGTGCCGCCTGCTGGGCATTGAGTTCGTCGAAGTATAAACAATACGCCGCAATGGCAGAAAAGGAGAATTGATATGATCCAGAACATCCGGCGTTCCCTTACCGACTTGCTTGGCGCGGAATACACCGCGGCCGTGTGCCGCGCGCGCGCGGCACTCACAGGCGAAAGCCCCGAAGCTCTGCGCGCCGTGGCCGATGAGAAGGTCGATTTTTATCCCGAGGCTTTTGCCCGCCGCCAGGAGGAGCTGATGGGCGACATCGGCCACTCCCTTGCGCCCGCTTTTGCAGACACTGAGGACGGCGCGCCCACCCATTCATACCGCGCCGCCCAGCACAGCTTTGCAGCTCCGCTGGGCGGGCTGGGCGCATTCCGCATCGGCGAGGACGGCCGCCTGTATTTCGCGGGCAAAAGCGAGCATTACCAGATTCCCCTGGGACACGACTTTCCAGGCTACTCGCTTATTGAAAACGCCAAGCGTCTCGGAATCCCCAATGCTACGCACAACAACACCCGCGGCTTTATCACCCGCACGCTGGAGCGCCGCCTCATCGCCGCCGCCAACGGCCTCCAGCCCACAGACCCGGCGCTGGACCGCATTCTGTCCCAAAAGGAGCCGGGCGTGCTGAATACCGTCATCAATCTGGAGACCGGCTCCCTGGCCGTGGAGGCCGCGCTCAAAATGATGCTCTCCCGCTTTTACACCATCGACGGCGCGCCCGCACAGTATGCAGGCCGCGTACCCGTGTTCGTTGTCATGGCAGACAATGCCGGCGGCGTGACCGGAAACTATCACGGCACTACGGTGCTGGCGCAGACGCTGCGCGGCCTGTGGCCGGACTTCTACACAGCCGCGCAGAAAAACGAGCTGTACAAGGTGGTGTCCGTCCCCATCAACGACTCCGGTGCCTTTGCCGAGACCATGCGCCGCTGGAACGAGGGCAAATACAAAACGGCGGGCTTCTGTCACGAGATCGTCCTCATGAATTACGGCGGCATCCGCCTTTCCGAGGAATATCTGCAGGCAGCGTACAAAGTGTGCCGCGCCACCGACACGCCCGTACTGTGCGACGAGATCCAGTCCTGTGCATGGTATGACGGACTGTTCCTGTTCCGCAAATACGGCCTTACGCCGGACTTTGTCTCCGTAGGCAAGGGCTTCCCCGGGGGCGTTTACCCCGCCAGCAAGATCCTGACGAGCGCCGCTTTCGACGGCCTGAGCCAGTTCGGTGCGCTTGTGACCAACGGACAGGAAGAACTGGCCAGCCTGGCTTATCTTGTGACAATGGAATTCATCGGGGCCAACGGCGCGCACATCGAAGCCGCGGGCCGGTATTACCACGAACAGGTACGCGCACTGGCGCAAAAATACCCGCAGGTATGCACAGGCGTGGAAGGTGACGCCCACATGACGGCGCTGTGCTTCGACAGCGTGGACGATGCGGTGGATTTCTGTACCCGCATGAACCGGGACCGCTGCGTGGACATCAGTGCACAGACCTATAAGCCCAATTGTCCGCCGGTAGCTCTTACAAAGCTGCCGCTCATTACCACAGAGACGATGGCCGGAAGGCTCGTCGCCCTGTTTGACAGCGCGCTGGCCGAGACAGCCGCGCAGAAGGGAGCGGCCCTATGAATATGGAACCCGTGCGCTTCGGTGTGATCGGCTGCGGCCTGATGGGTCGCGAATTCGCCAGCGTCTCCATGCGCTGGCTGCATCTGGCATGCGAGCTGCCCCGCCCCGTCATTGTTGCTGCGTGCGACCTCTCGCCAAAAAATCTCGACTGGTTCCGCCAGGTGCCGGACACAAAGTACTTTTACAGCGATTATCACGAGCTGCTGGCCAATCCCGAGGTGGAGGCCGTATACTGCGCGGTGCCCCACCACCTGCACGCACAGGTGTACGGCGACGTCATCCGCGCAGGGAAACACCTCATCGGGGAAAAACCTTTCGGCATGGACCTTGCGGCCTGTGAGGAGGTGGAGGCCGCCATGGCCGGTCGCCCCGAGGTATTTGTGCGGTGCGCCAGCGAATTTCCATTCTATCCCGCCGTACAGCAGATGGTAAAATGGTACCGCGAGGGCGCATTCGGGCAGATCATCGAGGCACGCTTCGCCATCAAGCATTCCTCCGACATGGATCTGGCAAAACCCATCAACTGGAAGCGCATGCGTGCAGCCAACGGAGAATACGGCTGTATGGGAGATCTGGGCATCCACACGCAGCACCTGCCCTTCCGGCTTGGTTTTTCGCCCCGCACCGTCAGCGCGCAGCTTGCCAATATCGCCAAAACACGGCCGGACGAAAACGGCATGCCCGTTCCCTGTGAAACCTGGGACAACGCCGTCCTGATGTGCGAAGCGCAAAACACAGCGGGGGATACGTTCCCCATGCAGCTTGAAATGAAGCGTATGGCCCCCGGCTGCACCAACACCGTGGAGTATGAAATTTACGGTCTCAACCTGTCGGCCCGGTTCACCACCGACGATCCCAACGCCATCCATTATACACAGGCCGTTGGCCGTGAACAGGCATGGGCGCGGCTGGTCATCGGCCAGAAAACGCTGTATCCCGTTATCACCGGCTCTATTTTTGAATTCGGCTTTTCCGATTCCCTGCTGCAAATGTTCGCGGCGTTCGTCAGCGAGCTGCGCGGCCTTCCCTGCTCCTTCGGCTGCTTCACCCCGGCCGAGGCGCATCTGAGCCATCGCGTGCTCACGGCAGCCCTGGAATCCTACACGCAAAAGCGCGTGGTGACGCTGGAATAAAGCAAAAACCGGACAGATTTTACTCCTGTCCGGTTCAGCTTGTCGGAAAAGCACAGCTTTTTCGACAAGCTGCTTACGACCAGTGCCAAGGCCCTGGTCGCCGCGCACAGCGGCCTTCGGCGGGCGCTTCGCTCTACACGCCTCGGCACTAGCCCTGTGGGGTGTCGCGGGGTTATTTTAAATGAAAAAAGGAGTTCACCACCCCTTTTTCAAGCTTTTCCTGGCGATATCTTTTGCGTTTCTACTTTTTCGATAGCCTAAACCGGACAGGTTTTACCCCTGTCCGGTTTTACTTATTCCTTTTTTGGATTTTTTGTTCTTCCCATCAAATAATCAACGCTAACGTTATAATAGTCCGCCAGCTTGATAAAAACTTCAGCCGGGATGCCGCGTGCTCCAATTTCATAGTTTGTATAGCTGCCGCGCGAAATTTGCAGATAGCCCGCAAGTTCCTGCCGGCTTAAATCCCCCCTCCTCACACAACGCGCAAACATTCGGATATTCCATTGGCATCACCACCCTTTCCGTTATAAATTGTTTCATATCGACGCATCGTCATGCGCGTCAATATGACGCATAATGAAAATACAGCAGGTGTGCAAATGAAAAATGTTGGATTTATTCGTAAAGCGGATTCTCCAGGACGCATTGTGATTCCCAAAGAAATATGTAAAATCCCCGGCTTTGACGCTGGTTCTTTATCGTTTGTGCATTGGCAGGACAGACAGCTAATTTTCGAAGAATACCAAAAGACTCGCGCTTTTTGCGGCGCCTGCCCCGCACTGAAATTCGATACAAAAATTCTATGCGGCGGCGCAGACTGTTATGCCGATTTGCGCCTCCACGTCGAGGCGCAAAAAGAAAGCCGCGGCAATTCCAGCAAATAGGCAGAAAGCGGGAACCCGCAACAGGCGGGTTCCCGCTTTTCTTATGATGTCTACGATTCAAGCATTCACCACATTCTGCGGCGCGCCCGCCAAAAAAGCTTTCAGGTTTTCCACCGCAATGTCCATCAGCCGCTGGCGGCTTTCCTTCGGTGCCCAGGCAATGTGCGGCGTCACCAGGCAGTTTTCTTCCTTCAGCAGCGGGTTATCCATGCGCGCAGGCTCCACAGCCAGAACATCCAGGCCCGCGCCCGCCACCTTGCCGCTTTGCAGCGCCGCAGCCAGGTCCTCCTCCACGATCAGGGGCCCGCGGGAGGTATTGATGAGCAGTACGCCATCCTTCATCTTTGCAATGCTCTCCCGGTTGATGATGCCCTGCGTGTCCGGAAACAGCGGGCAGTGCAGGCTGATCACATCGCTTTGCGCCAGCAGTTCGTCTAGTGTCACCATGCGCGCCACGCCGTCGTCCTGCGCGAACTTATCGAAAGCAAGCACCTCCATGCCGAAGGCCGCGGCCAGCTTCGCCGCTGCCCTGCCGATGCGCCCGTAGCCGATAACGCCGAACGTCTTGCCCGCCAGCTCGATGAGAGGCGTATTCCAGTAGCAAAAGTCCGGACAGCTGCTCCAGCCGCCCTCTTTTACCGAGCGGCTGTGGTCCCCCACATGGTGGCACAGCTCCAGCAGCAACGCCATCACAAACTGGGCCACCGCCGCAGTGCCGTAGGTTGGGATATTGCACACGGGCACGCCCTGCGCTTTGGCCGCGGCAGTATCCACCACATTGTAGCCTGTGGCCAGTACGCCGATATACCGCAGTTCCGGCGCAAGTTCCGCCAGCGTTTCAGCGGAAAGCGGCGTTTTGTTCACGATGAGGATATCCGCCCCCTTCGCCCGCCGCACGATCTCGCCGCTGCCGTCGGCAAAGGGTGTGCGGTCGTATACCGTTACCTCTCCCAGCGCCTCAAAGCCGTTCCAGCTCAAATCTCCGGGGTTTTCCGTGTATCCGTCCAGAATTACGATTTTCATGCCTGCTCCTTCCCGCGCAGCCCGGCTATTTCCGAGGCGCCCAGGGCCAAAAGCCCATTGTCGCTGTTCCACATATTCATCTGCATCCCGCGGGCAAGCCACGGTTTCAGCGGCTCCGCCGCGCCGAAATGTACGCCGGCCCACTTTCCGTTTTCCTCGGCCGCCGCGATGACCTTTTCAAACGCCGCCACGATATCGGGATGGCCGAACTGGTTCAGGATACCGTAATCCTGCGTCATATCGTTCGGGCCGATGAAGCCCACGTCGATACCTTCCACCGCCATGATCTCGCCGATGTTCTCCACACCCTTGCGGGATTCGATCTGGCACATCAGGATGGTTTCTTCATTGGCCCGGCGCATATATTCCCGTCCGTCTACTCTTTTAAAATCCGTATGCGGACGCGAAAGCGAAACGCCCCGGTGTCCCATGGGCGCGTATTTGGTGCAGTCCACCAGCATACGCGCCTGTTCGGCTGTTTCCGTATTGGGCAGAAGCAGCCCGGACGCACCCATCTCCATGAATTTGAGCGCGTGCTCCCGGCGCATCTCCGGGATACGCACCAACGCGGGCATACCGATGCCGCGCGCCACCGCAATGATGTTCGCCGCCTCGCGCGTGGTGAACGCGCCGTGCTCGCAGTCCACGATGAAGAAGTCAAACCCACAGCTCTGCAGTATTTTCGCAATATCCGGGCTTGCAAATGTCGTCACCATGGTCCCCAGTACCTGCTCGCCGTTTTTCAGGCGTTCTTTTAACAATGCCATGTCTCTCTTCTCCTTTTTTCAGCAGCGCGCCGTGCGGCGCGCGTTCTCTCCTATGCGGGGCCTCCGTTCAGCGTACCGGCATACCGCGCCCGCCGCGGGCGCGGTATGCCTTTCGCCGGTACGCGGCGGGCTCAGATTCCCTTGCCGTCATACCAGGCTTTCCAGCGGCATGCATTCCACACGGCACACGCCGGAGGCCACCATCGCATCCACCTGTCCGCGTTCGGGCAGCGCCATCCCGATGGCACCTTTTTTCTTGATGACCAGCGTGCCCGCACAGTTGCAGAACGCCGCCAGCCGTGCCAGGGGCATATCCTCCTGCAGGCCTACGCACAGTGCCGCGGCAAGCGTATCGCCCGCGCCCGTGGGGTCGACCGGCTCTTCGTCGATGCCCGCCGCAACAGCCACCTCACCGCCGCGGCTCAGCACGGCGCCGTCTTTGTCACGCGTGAGCGCCACGACCCGCGGCCCCATTGCATGCAGCGCGCGCAGCACGCCGCCGATGCTCGTTTCACCCGTAATCATCTGCCCCTCGCTCAATGTGGGCGCCACTACGTCCGCATGGCGCACCGCCCACAGCAGGCGCGCCCGTGCGGCCGCATCCGCTGAAAGCTCGCGGCGGATGTTTGGGTCGAACGAAACCAGAATCCCCTTCTCCCGCGCGATTTCCACCAGACGTTCACATGCACCGCGCATTTCTTCCGTCAGCTCCAGCAGCATGCCGGGGAAATGCACCGCATAGGCGCCGCTGATGTACTCCGCGTCCAGCTCACTGGCCCGCAGCAGGCTGCCCACTGAATTTTTACGGTAATACTGATAATTCCGCCCTTCCGGCAGATATTCCAAAAACGCAAGGCCCATCTGCCCCTCGTCCGAGACGATGAGACGGGAGAGATCCACCCCCTGGCCGCGCAGTGTGCCTGCTACCATCCGGCTGAGGCTGTCGCGCCCCACTTTGCCGATGAAGCCGCCCCGTCCGCCCAGCAGCGTGGCGGCGCAGGCGAAAATGCCCGCCGAGCCGCTGGCCGTTTTTACAACAGGGCCCGCGTCCTCGATACGCATGCCCTCACGCCCGGGTACAAGGTCCACAAGCAGCTCCCCCAAAGCCAGGATCGGCTTGCGCGCTCCTATATTTCCGCTGTTTCCGCCCTTTTCCATTCCTACTGCACCGCTTTCTTTTGCCTGTGTAAAATATTAGTAATAATATTTCAATATAAATAATATTTTGCACTTTCAGTATATCCGACCTGCAGCCCGATGTCAAGAGATATCAAGCCCTCAAAGCGCCAAAAGATTTTCCCTGCTTTTGGTCACTATGTTTGACTTGAAGAATTTTTCTGCTATAATATTAGTAAGATATTATTAAAAAGGAGCGTCTGGACCATGAAAAAGGCCACCTCGCAGGATGTTGCGGAACTTGCGGGCGTTTCGCAGGCGACCGTGTCTCTTATTTTAAACAACAGCGATAAGATCACCTTCAGCAACGAGACCAAGGAGCGCGTGCTCGCAGCAGCTCAAAAGCTGAACTACCGCCTGCCTCAGCGCAAAAAACAGCGCGAAAAAAAGGCCAGCAACATGCTTCTCGTTCTGACGCCCACGCTCACCAACCAGTACTATGCCGAGCTGATCCAGGCCATCGAGGACTATGCCGACACGCTGGATTACCGCGTCATCGTCTGCAACACCTTCCGCAAGCCGGATCTGGAAAAGTTCTATCTCGACACTTTTGTCGGCGCGCATGTGGACGGTATCATCTATACTTTTCTGCCCAGCTTCCCGCGCCTGGTGGAGCAGATCTCCTCGTCCACACCCACGGTCATCATCGGGGAAAAGCTGGACGACCTGTCCATCTGCTCCATCGAGCTGAGCAACGTGAACGCAGGCGCCATGCTGGCCGAGCATTTGTATCAGCTGGGCCACCGCAAGCTGGTGTTCATCTCCACGCCGTTCAACCAACTGACACTGGCGCGTGAGCAGCGCCTGGAGGGAATCCGCAAGCAGTTGGAGCTGCACGGTGTGACGGATGGACTGGAGGTGCTGGTGGCCGACCGCCAGGCCGAGGCAGACAGCCAGGATGACGGCCTGCCCTACGAATATTCGGTTGGGCGGCAGCTCACGGCGGAGCTGATCCGGCGTGAGAGCATGGCCACAGCCCTCATCGGCGTGAATGATATGACGGCGCTCGGCATTCTGAGCGAGCTTGCAGCCCAAGGTCTGCGCGTACCGCGTGATTTTTCGGTGTGTGGCTTCGACAACATTTTTTCTTCCAGCATCACCACGCCGGGTCTCACCACCATTGACCATCATCTTCGCACCCGCTGCCAGGCGGCGGTGGATATGGTCATCACACAGAGCACGCCTTCGCGCATCCCCACTCCCTTCGTGAATAAAATCGAATACACGCCGCAGCTCATCGTACGCAGTTCCACCGGGCAAAGCCCGACGCACCGCAGCAGCGAAAAAATCTGAATTTGCCGCAGGGCGCGGCGCCCTTCTATACATTCAAAAAAAACACCGGTCGCAAAGACCGGTGTTTTTTATCATGCAGCCAAAACGCACGTCCGCTTTTCAAACAATTCACCCAATAATAATTATTTATTTTCAATAATGTGTTGACAAACAATATTATACACAATATAATATTGTCAACGGAATAAATCATCCGGAATGCCGGGCGGCCGGCGCCGTGCAACCCCGGCCGCCCACGCAACAGAAACGGAGTGAAAGACGATATGGCTTTTAACACAGGAGCAGCCCTGATGGATGCCCTGGTGCTGAGCGTCGTGGCCAGTGAAAGCACATACGGCTACAAGATCACGCAGGATGTGCGCAGTGTGATGGAGGTATCCGAGAGCACCCTCTACCCGGTGCTGCGGCGTCTGCAGAAGAGCGAGTGCCTGGAGACCTACGACCGTGAATTCGCAGGCCGTAACCGCCGCTATTACAGCATCACGGAAAAGGGGTGCGAGCAGTTGGAAACGTACCGCCGTGAGTGGACGGAGTATAAAGCGAAGATCGACAACGTATTGTTCGGAGGAATCAGTAATGAATAGAGCGGAGTTTATGGCGGCCCTGGAAGCCCAGCTGCGCGATATCACCACAGAGGAGCGCGACGAAGCGCTGAAATTCTACAACGAATATCTGGATGAAGCAGGCCCGGAGAACGAGGCCGCTGTGCTGGCCGAGCTGGGCAGCCCCCAAAAGGTGGCCTGCATCATTCGCGCAAACTGCGGCTTCGGCGTACCCGCCGTGCGTGATGCAGCGGAAAAAAGCACCGCTCCGGAAAAGCCGGAACAGGCGCCCGTTCCGGAGCTTACACTGGACGGCCCGGACTGGCAGGCGTCCCAGGCCCCGGCGCAGGAAACAGAACGCTCTTGGGCCGAAGGCCAGCGCGCGGACGAGGAAGCTCCGGACGGTTTTCCGAATGCGCAGGCGGCGGACGGCGCGCAGCACGGCCCTGCCTATGCATACAGCTATCCCCAAGACGGCGCGCACCGCGAAAACGGCGGACGCTCCGCCTCCAACCGCACGCTCTGGGTCATCCTGCTCATTCTCACCTGTCCCATCTGGATCGGCCTCATCGGCGGCCTGTTCGGCGGCGTAGTGGGCATCGTCGGCGGGCTGTGCGGCATTGCGTTCGCGGGCTTTGCCACAATGATCGCGGGCGTGGCGGCTTTCGGCGGCGGCGTTGGGCTGCTGTTCACATCCGTTCCCAGTGGTATCCTGACGATGGGTCTCAGCCTGCTGTGCATCTCCATCGGCGCGCTGCTGGGCGCGGGTACGGTATGGGTCGTGGCCAAGGCCGGTCCGGCGCTCTTCCGTGCCGTCGGTTCGCTGTGCCGCACCCTGTTTGGGAAAGTGAGGTAAGACGGCAATGACAAAATTCATAAAAACACTGCTGAGCATTGCGGGCGGCTGCCTTGTATTGGGCATCATACTCTCTATCGTGGGCCTGTGCCTGGGCGGACGGCTTACCAGTATCCGCGTCGGCTGGGACAACGGCCCCCGTTGTCTATTACACCGACGCTTTTACCGACGGTGAATTCGGCATGTTCCGGGCAGACGCCTCCGGCGCTCCCTCCGCTGGTGCGCCCTCCCCCTCCAGCTCCGGCTCCGTCCCCACCGGCAGCGTGCGGGAACTGGAAATCGATATCTCCACGGCAGAGGTCGTCATTCAGCCGGGTGACGCGTATGACCTGCAGGTCTCCGGCAGCCCGCGTTATGAGTCCAGGGTCTCAGGCGGGGTGTGGACGATTAAGACGACCGGCGACTGGCAGCTGCGCAACTGGGAAAACGTAAAATTTTTCATCACGGTTCCCCGGGACACCGTGTTTGACGAGGTGGAGCTTTCCATCGGCGCGGGCACGCTGAAGGCGGACGGCTTGGCCTGCCGCACAGCCGACCTTGAGGTGGGCGCGGGCGAGATGACCGTAAAAAATCTCACCTGCACACAGGAGAGCAGCCTGGATGTCGGCATGGGTAAGCTGACCATCGACGGCGGCAGCCTGGACGGCAAAAACGAGGTATCCTGCGGCATGGGCGTCGCCGAGGTGGCCGTCTCCCGGCCGGCGGACTACGGCTACGCGCTGGAGAGCGGCATGGGTTCCGTGACCATCGACGACTATTCTCATTCCGGCATGGGCGTCGAGCTGGAAGTAAACCGCAGCGCGGCCACATTTTATGACATCGAATGCGGCATGGGCGAAGTAACGATCACATTCAACTGACAACAGGAGGAAATGACTGATGGACCAGAAACGTTTGTATAAAGCCCGCGGCCACCGTATGGTATGCGGCGTGTGCGGCGGCATCGCGGAATATTTCGGCGTAGACCCAACCATCGTACGGCTGGCGTTCGTGCTGCTGTGCTTCGGCTGGGGCTCGGGCCTGCTGGCCTATATCGTAGCCGCGCTCATTATGCCAGAGCCGCCCTACGACCCCAACGATGTACGTCCATAACAGCTGAAATGCAGCGGCCCGCGCCGGGGTGTACCGGTGCGGGCCGCTTTGCTTTACGCTTTGGACGAACGGCCTTACTCCGCCGCCAGACGGGCAAGGTCCTCTTTCGTCAGTCTCCATGTTGTCCATTCATCCATCGGCTTTGCGCCAAGGCTCTTATAGAACTCCTGGCTGGGGGTGTTCCAGTTCAGGCAGCACCACTCCATGCGGCCGCAGTTTTCCGCCGCGGCGATCTTGAACAGCTCGCGGATGAGCCGCTTGCCGTAACCGGCCTTACGGTATTCGGGATACAGGAAAAGATCCTCCAGATAGAGGCCTTTTGTACCGATAAACGTGGAATAGTTGTAAAAGTACAGCGCGTATCCAATGACCTTGCCGTCCAGCTCTGCCAGCAGGCAGCGGGTGACGTGTTCGTCGAACATCGCATGCCGGATGGTCTCTTCGGTAGCAACGACTTCGTCGCTCATCTTTTCGTATTCCGCAATGCCGCGGATCAGCTCCAGGATGGTGCCGCAGTCCTCGGGCCGGGCGGGGCGGATGCTAAATTGTGCCATAGGTTTTTGTCCTCCTGTTTCGTTGGGGTGGTAAAACATATATGCGCAAAAAAGAAGCCGGCTGCCGCCGGCTTCTTCGCACAGGCTTTGCTGATAAACGCGGTTTAAACGGATTCCCGAATCTTGGACGGGCTGTATGTCTTGACGGCGGAGGCATCCTCCGTCACGGCATAGGCCGCAGTCTCCTCCTCCACTTTGTCCGAGAACGCGGCCGAAGTGATCTCGCTGAGGATGGTCGTTTTGTAATTCGCGGTGAAATCGTCATTGTCTTCGTAGTTGGCGATTTTCTGATAGATCATCGGAACACTGTAACCGTCGTACACGCCGGCGGCGCCCACCTCAGCGGCGACGACCCCCTGCACGAATTCCTCGGAATAGCTGGTGGATTCCGCGGTGAGGAAGCTTTTGGACATATACGACGACGCGGTGTCCTCGGCATACTCGCGGCCGCAGATCTCAAACGCCTTTTCCAGCGTTTCGGGGCCAAGCTCATCCATGGAACCGCCCGCGTTCAGGTCGTCGGCAAGCTGGGCCGCCAGTGCGTTCAGCTCTTCCAGCTTTTCGTCAGGCAGCGCGGCGGAATCCGCATCCGTAGTTGGCAGCACCAGCGTCTGGATGCGGGAATAGGTCTCGTCCATGTACTTTTTGGCCTCGGCGTCGGTGATCTTGTCCGATTCGCCGTCCTGATACTCAGCCAGCAGCTTTTCATACTTCGCTTCGCATTCATAGAAGCGGCGGTAGTTTTCCCGCCCAATGCCGTTGGCCGCCAGCAGGGCTTCGTTGTTGGCCCAGATGGTATCGAGCTGGCTGTCGATGGACGCCTGCTCCTCCTCGGTGAAGGTAAGGCCCGCTTCCGCAAAGGCTTTTTCCACCCAGACATAACGTTTTGCGGAGGCCACCGTCTCGTTGTGGATCCATTCCTCAGCTTTCAAGCCCTCGATCTCGCTTTTCAGTACCTTGGCGCTTTTATCCTCCAGCTTGCTTTTTGCGCTGGAATACGCCTGATACTGGTACATCAGGTACAGGCCCGCGGGGATATCCTCGCCCTCCACCGTCATCACGACGGCGGGCGTGGTGAACTTACAGGCAGCCATGGAAAGGGCCAACGCCGCGCACAGCAGCAGGCCGGTGAATTTTTTCAGCTTCAATGTGTTTCCCTCCGCGCGGGCGCCGCTTCGGCCGCGGCCTTCACCCGCAATGATACAACAAATTATACCGCGTTGCGCGGCTGTTGGCAAGTGCCGGGCAAAACTTTCGGCCCCGGAGCGCGTTACTGCGGCCGCTCCAGCTCCGCCATTTTGTCGAACACGGCATTCATCACGTCCAGCGGCTTTTCGCCGGGCAGGATGCGCACCGAAAGGTACGGCTTGCCGGAAGCGTTCACCAGCAGGCGGCGGCCCATATCCTTGAGCAGGGGCTTGAGCGTGGCGAGGTTCAGCTTATCGGAATACAGAATGAGCGTATCCCGGTTTTGTGTGATCTCGTAGATGCCAAGCTTTGCAGCCACCACCCGCACCAGGCTGATGTCGATAAGCCCCTGCACGCTTTTGGGCACAGGACCGTAACGGTCCGCCAGCTCGTCCAGCACGTCGTCCGCGCCGGGGCGGTCGTCGATGGCGGCAATGCGCTTGTACGCCTCAATGCGTCCGGCGGCGTCCGGGATGTATTTTTCAGGGATGTAGGCGTCCACGGTGATGTCAATGAGGCAATCGCTCTTATCCGCCTGAACAGCCTCTCCCCTTTCGGCGGCGATGGCCTGGTTCAGCAGCTTGACATACATCTCATAGCCCACAGCCTCCATGTGGCCGTGCTGGCTCTGCCCCAACAGGTTGCCCGCGCCGCGGATCTGCAGATCGCGCATGGCGATGCGGAAGCCGGAGCCGAAGCTTGTGAACTCCCGGATGGCGGAAAGACGCTTGGCCGCAATGTCCGTGAGCACTTTATCCCGCCGGAACGCGAAATAGGCGTAGGCCTTTCGGCCCGAGCGGCCCACGCGGCCGCGGATCTGGTACAGCTGGGCAAGACCCATGCGGTCCGCGTCCTCTATGATGAGCGTGTTGCAGTTGCGCACGTCCACACCTGTCTCGATGAGCGTGGTGCACACCAGGACATCGATCTCGCCGTCCAGCAGCTTCTGCCATACCCCCGAAAGCGTGGCCTCGTCCATACGGCCGTGGGCCGTGGCGATGCGCGCGCCGGGCAAAAGCTCCGCCAGCTTTGCCGCACACTGGTCGATGGTATCGATGCGGTTGTGGATATAATACGCCTGGCCGCCGCGGTCCAGCTCGCGCCGCAGGGCCTCGGCCACCACGCCCGCGTCGTATTCCATCACATAGGTCTCGATGGGGCGGCGCTCAAAGGGCGGCTCTTCGATGGTGCTCATGTCCCGCAGGCCGCTCATCGCCATGTTCAGCGTGCGCGGGATGGGCGTAGCCGAAAGCGTCAGCATGTCCACGCCGATGAAATTTTCCTTCAGCTTTTCCTTGTGCTTGACGCCGAAGCGCTGCTCCTCGTCAATGATGACAAGGCCCAGATCGTGAAATTTCACATCCTTCTGCAGCATACGGTGGGTGCCCACCACCACATCCACAGTACCCGCGGCAAGGCCCTTAATGGTCTCTTTCTGCTGGCGGGCGCTGGCAAAGCGGGAGAGCAGCCCCGCTTTGACGGGGAACGCCTCCATGCGGGAGAGAATGGTGGTGTAGTGCTGCCACGCCAGGATCGTGGTAGGCACCAGCACGGCCACCTGCTTGCCGCCCATGATGCACTTGAACGCGGCGCGCAGCGCCACCTCCGTTTTGCCCACGCCCACGTCGCCGCACAGCAGGCGGTCCATCGGGTGGGGCTTTTCCATGTCTTTTTTTATTTCGGCCGCGCTGGTGAGCTGGTCGGCCGTTTCGTCGTATTCAAAACGCGTTTCAAAATCCCGCTGCCACTCGTTGTCCTCGGGGAACGCATAGCCCTGGGCCTGCTGGCGCCGGGCATACAAAGCGATCAGCTCTTGCCATCTCCTGCGTGGCCTTGCGCACGCGGCTTTTGGTTTTGTTCCACGCGTCGCCGCCCAGCTTCGAGAGCTTGACGCGCTCGCCGTCGCCGGGAGCTGTATAGCGGCTGATAAGGTCCAGTTGGGTAACGGGCACATACAGCGTGTCCGCTTTGTCGTAGTTGATTTTGATGTAATCCTTCACCACGCCCTGCAGGTCCAGCCTCTGGATGCCCGCATATACCCCAATGCCGTGGTTCTGGTGCACCACATAATCGCCGGGCGTGATGTCCGACAGGCTGGAAAGGCCCTTGTTCTTTGCCCTGGCCTTCTGCGGCGCGGCCGCGTTGTGGCGGCGGCTGGTGAACACGGCGAACTTGGCGAAGGGGTAATCCGCGCCCGCGTTCAGGTGGCCTTCAAACACACCCACGCTGCCCGGCGCAAGGGACGGCGGTTCCTTATGATACGCCTGGGCGGAAAAGCCCGCGGCGGCAAGGTCCCGCGCAAGCGCGGCGGCCGCGCGCTGCGTGCCCGCCAGCACTGCCACGGCATACTTTTGTGCCGTGAGCGGACGCAGGTCGTCGGCCAGCGCGCTCACCTCGCCGCCCCAGGGCGGCAGGCTGTGGGTCTGGGCGTTGACGGTATCCGCCAGTTTCAGGTCCGGGATGGTGCGGGCAAAATTTTCACACACCACGGCATGCCGCTTCTCCGTCTCGTGCAGCAGATACGCGGTGTCCTCGTAGAAACGGTCCAGCCCGGGGGCCAGCACACCCTCTTCCAACAGGCCCTTGAACGCCTCTCCGAAGCGGAATTCCACGCCTTTGGCGGCCTCGCGCACGGCGCTTGGCTCGTTGAGGAACACGATGGGCGCGTCGAAATATTCAAAGATCGTCGCCGGCTTTTCGTACCGCAGCGCCAGATATTTGTCCATGGCGGCGGGCATCGTACCCGCGTCCAGCGCCTTGAGGTCGCCGTCCATGGCGTCGGCCAAAGCTTCCGCATAGGCGGGCTTTGCCTTGGAAAGCGCCGTGCGCAGCAGCCTTGCGGCGGCCTCGGTGTCTCCGAACAGCACTTCCCGGGCCGGGGAAAGATAAATTTTTTTCACCGCCCCTTCCCGCCGCTGGGAAACAAGGTCAAAGCTGTGGATGCTGTCCACCTCGTCGCCCCAAAACTCCAGGCGGTGGGGCTTCTGCATGTCGGGCGCGTAAATATCCACAATACCGCCGCGCACCGAAAACTGGCCCGGGCCGTCCACCTGGAAGCGGCGCAGATACCCCGCGCCGAACAGCCGCTCGATGAGCACGTCCATGGAGATAGCCATTCCCTGCTTCACCGTGAGAGTGTTGCCGCAGAATTCCTGTTTGGGCGTTGTATATTGCAGCACGGCCTCCACGGGCGCGCACGCAACGCTCGTGCGGCCGCCCACCAGGTTGCCCAGCACGGCAAGGCGCCGGTACTCGTATTCATGGCTCTGGCCTTCCACGGGGCGCAGCACATAATCCCGCGCGGGGAATACCTCGGCCCGTCGGCCGAACACGGCGGCGTCCTCCGCAAAGCGCGTGGCGTCGGCCTCGCCCGCGCACACCACCAGCGCGGAACGGCCCGTATCCTCGCACAGTGCGGCCAGCATCTGGGCGCGGGCCGTGGGCGGCATACCGAACAGGGCCACCACAGCGGGCTTCGCGCCCGCCATGCCCGCCAGCAGCCGTTTGTATTCAGGTGTTTGTTTCAGGGGAGCAGTCAGCATGAAAAAACCTCTCTGCGCCAAAGGCGGCTATATCGTCAAATAAAGAAAAAAACATACGCACAGCGCCGCCACGCCCACGCACAAAACGAGTGCCAGCGCCAACGGCCCCTCGCGGTAGGCCCGCGTCTCAGCGGCAGGCGTACGGCGCAGATGCACCACGGCCGCCAGAACGGAAGCCACACCCAGGCCCAGCGCAGCCGCGGGCACGAACACGGTGCCGGCCAAAAGCGTCAAGATGATAACGCTCTCCGCCAGCACGTCGTCCAGGCCCGTCACATTGCCCGGCAGCAGATACAAAAGCCATGTAGCGCCCGCCCAGGCAGGCACCGCCAGCGCGAACCGCACGGGCCGCGTAAAGCTTTTTGCCAGCAGGCGCTGCTTGTCGCGGCACAGCCACAACCGCGCCGCCGCGCACCACAAAAGCGCCGTCAGGCACACGCCCAGCAGCGGGATAACGGCAAACGTCCATTCGTTGGGCCGCAAAATGCAGCCCAGCGCACCACCCAGCACCACGCCGCCCAAAATCAGGCAAGCAAGCTCATACCGGCGCTCCGGCGTCATTTTCTCTTTTTTCTTATCCATTGTACCTCGACATCGCAGTGTCAAACTGCCCTTTCATCATAAGCTCCAGCGCGCCGCAGATATCGTCGTAACGCGCCTCCACGGCCTTTTTCTCAGCCTGCGTCAGTCGGCTCAGCACCCAGTCCGCCAGGTCGTACTCCGGACGCGGCTTTTCCCCCACGCCGATCTTTACCCGCGGGAAATCCTGCCCGATGTTCCCAATGATGCTTTTGATGCCGTTGTGCCCGCCCGCCGAGCCCGTTTTCCGGATGCGCAGGCGTCCCGGCGCCAGCGAGATATCGTCGAACAGAACGATGATGCGCTCCGGCGGGACCTTGTAAAAATCCGCCGCCTTGCGCACGGCATCGCCGGAAAGGTTCATAAAGGTCTGCGGCTTCATCAGCAGCACCTTCACGCCCGCCGCCGTGCCCGTGCCCGTCAGCGCGTCGAACTTCGCCTTCGTCACCCTCACGCCCCATTTTTCCGCCACATGGTCCAGCGCGGCGAAGCCCGCGTTATGGCGCGTGCCTTCATATTTTTTGCCCGGGTTGCCCAGGCCCACGATGATCGCATCAATGCTTGTCTGCTTTTTGAAAAACATGGTCTCTCCTGTGGAATGCACAACACGGCGGCACGGCGCACCGCGCCGTGCCGCTGCATTTGTATTGTATTATTTCAGCCGCGCCGCTCACACAAACAGCGTGGAGACGGGCTTGTCGGAATAGATGCGCGCCACTGCCTCGGCCAGCACGGGCGCGACGCTGAGCACCTTGATCTTTTCAATTTGTTTTTCCGGCGGCAGGGCGATGGTGTCCAGCAGCACGACCTCATCCAGCGCGCTGTCCCGGATGCGCCCGATGGCCGGACCGGAGAGCACGCCGTGGGTGGCGCAGGCCGTCACGCTCTTGGCTCCGCGCGCCTTAATGGCGCCGGCCGCATTGCACAGCGTGCCCGCGGTGTCGATCATATCGTCCACGATGACCACGTCCCGGCCTTCCACCTCGCCGATGATGTTCATCACCTCAGAAACATTTGCCCTTGGACGCCGCTTATCCACAATGGCCAGCGGAACGTCCAGCCGTTCGGCAAAGGCACGGGCGCGGGCCACGCTGCCCAGGTCCGGGCTGACGACCGTCACGTTGTCATGGTAAGGCTCCGTTTTGCGTGCGAAATAGGGCGTCAGAATGGGCGCGCCGTACATATGGTCCACCGGTACGTCGAAAAAGCCCTGGATCTGCGACGCGTGCAGGTCCATGGTCAGCACGCGGTCGGCTCCCGCCGTTACGATCAGGTCCGCCACCAGCTTGGCCGTAATGGGGTCCCGCGCGCGGGATTTCCGATCCTGCCGGGCGTAGCCGTAATACGGAATGACGGCTGTGATGCGCCCGGCCGACGCGCGCCGGAAAGCGTCCATCATGATGAGCAGCTCCATCAGGTTGCGGTTGACAGGGCTTGAGGTGCTCTGCACCACATAAACGTCGCTGCCGCGCACCGATTCCTGGATGGAGACCTGTATCTCGCCGTCGCTGAAGCGTCCCACTTCGCTGCGTCCCAGCGTGATGCCGAGGCACTCCGCCATTGCCGCCGCCAGAGGCTTGTTGGAATTCCCCGCGAAGATCTTGATATCCTTGCCGTGAAGATTCATACCCGCGCACGTCCTTTCCGCACCATCCGTCATTCTGTCCTTATTCTGTTTTCAAAGTTTATTTCGAGCCGGCTTCTTCCTTTGCCTGCTGCTTTGCGATGAACTTTTCCAGCTTGCCCTTCGCCCACTGCGGCTTGTTTACCTGCCGCGCCCGGGCAATGCCCAGCGCGCCCGCGGGCACGTCGTCGGTAATGGTGCTGCCCGCCGCAGTGTACGCGCCGTCGCCCACGCTCACGGGCGCCACCAGGTTCGTATTGCAGCCGATGAACGCATAATCCCCGATGGCGTTGCGGTGCTTGGCCGCGCCGTCGTAATTGACGGTGACCACGCCGCAGCCAAAATTGCAGTATTTGCCCACGTCGGAATCGCCCACATAGGTCAGGTGCGAAACGCTGGTGCCCTTGCCCACAGTGGAATTCTTGATCTCCACAAAATCGCCGATGTGCACATTTTCGCACACACGGCTGTCCGGCCGAATGTGGGCAAACGGGCCGATGGCCGCGCCGCTCTCGATGACGCTGTCATAACCCTGGCTGGCGTTGAATTTCACGTTCTCGCCCACCGTCACGTTTTCCAGCAGGCTGTTCGGGCCGATGACGCTGCCCGCGCCGATTTTTGTCTCCCCCCGCAGGATGGTGCCCGGCAGGATGACCGCGCCCGGCGCGATCTCTACCGTGTCGTCGATGAGGATGCCGTCGGCGGAATAAAAACAACGCCCGCGGCCAGGTGCCGCTCAAACGTTGCCTCAAATGCCGCCCGGCGCTGCCGGTATGCTGTTATTGCTTCGTTCTCCATGGACAAACGCCCCCGTTTCTGGTTTGATGTGCGGCGCGCGCAAGGCCCGTCCGCAGAGTTCGATAACGCTTATCTATACACTTCTATTTTACGATATTCCGGGCGTTTTGCAAGGGCATCGGCAAAATTGCACCAAAAATTCAAAATTGCGCGTTAAAATACAATAAAAAACAGGGAAATAACAGTAGCATTGCCCGCCGCTTTTTGTTATAATGATGTGTGCAAATGGACAAGTTTTTTGTTCATTCGTGCACGGGAATGGGTTTTGGGCTTTCCCGCGCACAAAAAAATTTGGAGGTAGAGAAATTTGAGTGACAAAAAATACCTGTACCTGTTCAGTGAAGGGAACAAGGACATGCGTGAGATCCTCGGCGGCAAGGGCGCTAACCTTGCCGAGATGACCAATGCCGGCATGCCTGTTCCCCAGGGCTTCACCATCAGCACCGAGGCCTGCACCCAGTATTACAACGACGGCCGCCAGATCAACGAAGGCATCATGGCCGACATCTACGAGTATATCGGCAAGATGGAGGAGATCGTCGGCAAGAAGTTCGGCGACCCCGCCAACCCCCTGCTGGTTTCCGTCCGTTCGGGCGCGCGCGCTTCCATGCCCGGTATGATGGATACCATCCTCAACCTGGGCCTGAACGACGAAGTTGTTGAGGGTCTGGCCAAAAAGACGGGCAACCCCCGCTTCGCCTATGACAGCTATCGCCGCTTTGTGCAGATGTTCAGCGACGTTGTCATGGAGATGAACAAAAGCGAATTCGAAAAAATCATCGATGAGATGAAGGAAGCCAAGGGCGTCACCCAGGACGTGGAGCTGGACGCCGACGACATGAAGGCTCTTGTTGCCAAATTCAAATCTCTCTACAAGGAAAAAATGGGCGCGGACTTCCCCACCGACCCGAAGACGCAGCTCATCGAGGCCGTTAAGGCCGTGTTCCGCAGCTGGGACAACCCCCGCGCCAACACCTACCGCCGCATGAACGAGATTCCCTACGACTGGGGCACCGCCGTCAACGTACAGGCCATGGTGTTCGGCAACTCCGGCGAGAACTCCGGCACGGGCGTGGCGTTCACCCGCAACCCCGCCACCGGCGAGAAGGCCCTGTTCGGCGAATACCTCATCAACGCCCAGGGCGAGGACGTGGTGGCCGGCATCCGTACGCCGTCCCCCATCAGCCACCTGAAAGACCAGATGCCTGAGGTCTACGACCAGTTCGTGACCATCGCCACCAAGCTTGAGAACCACTATCGCGACATGCAGGACATGGAGTTCACCATCGAGGACGGCAAGCTGTATATGCTGCAGACGCGCAACGGCAAGCGCACCGCCGCCGCCGCGCTGAAGATCGCCGTGGACCTGGTGGACGAGGGCATGATTACCGAAAAGGAAGCCGTGCTGCGCGTGGAGCCCAAGCAGCTGGACAGCCTGCTGCATCCGCAGTTTGACCCGGCCGCGCTGAAGGCCGCCGCCGTCATCGGCAAGGGCCTGGCCGCCTCTCCGGGCGCCGCCTGCGGCCAGGTGGTGTTCACCGCCGACGAAGCCAAAGAGGCTGTTGAAAGCGGCAAGATGAAGAAGGTCGTTCTGGTCCGTCTGGAGACCAGCCCCGAGGACATCGAAGGCATGGCCGTGGCGCAGGGCATCCTGACGGTGCGCGGCGGCATGACCAGCCACGCGGCCGTTGTGGCCCGCGGTATGGGTACCTGCTGCGTGTCCGGCTGCGGCGACATCGTCGTAGATTACGACAAAAAATGCTTCACGCTTTCCGGCAAGACCTACAGCGAGGGCGACTGGATCTCCATCGACGGCTCCACGGGCAACATCTACGGCGAGGCCGTGCCCACGGTGGAAGCCTCCATCTCCGGCGATTTTGGCCGCTTCATGGGCTGGGCCGACGCCGCGCGCAAGCTGGAAGTGTTTGCCAACGCGGACAACCCCCGCGATGCCAAGCAGGCCGTCGAGTTCGGCGCGGAAGGCATCGGCCTGTGCCGCACCGAGCATATGTTCTTTGAAGCCGACCGCATCAAGGCTGTGCGCGAGATGATCGTAGCCCGCGACGTAGAGGCCCGCAAGGCCGCTTTGGCCAAGGTTCTGCCGTATCAGCAGAGCGATTTCGAGGCCATGTACAAGGTCATGGGTGAGCGCCCGATGACCATCCGCTACCTGGACCCGCCCCTCCACGAGTTTCTGCCCACCAAGGAAGAGGACATCGTTGAGCTGGCAAAGGATCTGGGCATCACCGTGGAGCATCTGCGCAATGTCATCGACAGCCTGCATGAGTTCAACCCGATGATGGGTCACCGCGGCTGCCGCCTGGCCGTTTCTTATCCGGAAATTGCCGAGATGCAGACGACCGCCGTCATCAATGCGGCCATCAACGTCATCAAGGAGTGCGGCTACAACATCGTGCCCCACATCATGATCCCTCTGGTTGGCGAAGTGAAAGAGCTGAAGTTCGTGAAAGACGTTGTTGTTGCAACCGCGGACAAGCTGATTGCTGAGGCCGGTGTGGACATGAAATATGAGGTCGGCACCATGATCGAGATCCCGCGCGCCGCCCTGACGGCCGACGAGATCGCCAAGGAAGCCGAATTCTTCTCCTTCGGCACCAATGACCTGACGCAGATGACTTTCGGCTTCAGCCGCGACGACGCGGGCAAGTTCCTCAGCTATTACTACGACAACAAGGTCTACGAGAGCGACCCGTTCGCGCACCTGGACCAAAACGGCGTAGGCAAACTGGTGGAGATGGCTGCGAAGCTGGGCCGCCAGACCCGTCCGGAGCTGGGCCTCGGCATCTGCGGCGAGCACGGCGGCGACCCGACGAGCGTCGAGTTCTGCCACCGCGTGGGCCTGGACTATGTGAGCTGCTCCCCCTTCCGCGTGCCCATCGCGCGCCTTGCCGCCGCACAGGCTGCTATTAAAAATTAAGGGGGAGTATACACCCCGCTTTTCCATCGTATTTTGATTCAGCAAACCGCCCCTTATATGGTTATCAAGCCATACGAGGGGCGGTCTTTTCTCTCTATGTAGAACTCAATTTTTAAAACTGGCTTTTCTATATCTATCCTACTCCATTGCTGCAAGTGTCCTGCTATATATCTGTTGCTATTAGAGAAATAACCAGTCTACGTTCCATATTGCGACGGACAAGTCATTCACGTAAAACTGTAAAAATGTTTTTCTCTATCAGCCATCAAATGTAAACCTCCACTTGCAAATCATGCCAAGCATTACGGCGAAAACGCGAATCCATCCCCACATTCTCACGATAGGTCTTAGCTGTTTCAAAATCGATTGTGAATGAGTAAATTAATAATCCCGGTTTATTCATCAAATCCGTTTTTACATCGGGATTTTCTTTCTGCTTTCCAAAATTCAACTTCCAACGATAAAAGTAATTTTCTTTCTGCGTAATTGCTTTTACAAATTCGTCCACTATCTCTATTGACACCTTTTTTGAGGACAAATCAAGCAGCCTTTTTAGCGCTTGTTGTATACGTGACAAATCCAGTCTTGTTGCCTGTGGAATTTGTTCTTTTATTTGTGCTATTTGTGCACTAAGTTCTTTATACTCTTCGGCGTTTTCATTTATGGCCTGTGTATATTCTGTTTTTGTTAAATCTCCGTCTGCGTACATGTCTAGATAACGGACCCGCCTCTTTTCAAGCTGTAGCTGCTTATTTTTCAACGAAAGGAGTTGCTTGTCCCTTTTTTCATTGTTGATATCTGAAAACTTACTCAACATATTGCAGGCAAGGACAATCGCCTTTTCTCCTCCTGATAAAACCTGACGAAATATTATTGTCGCCATCAACTCTAATTTCCACTCGCAAATACTCAACGCATCACAAACTTCCGGAAAAACTGATACACCATGAGCCTGCAGATAACTTTTAGCAGGCGACCTGGTCCTTGAATAACATTGATATCCATATACCACTTCCCCCGTAGATTGCTTTACCCTCCATTTGTATCTCTTGCAGTGAGCACCACAACGACATTTTAACTTTTGCGCCCATACTGCTTTGGGATTATTGTATCCTAATCTCCGTGTTTCCCCATCAAGCAAATCATATTCTTTTATTTTTCGTTTGCGCAATTGATTGCAATAGTCCCATAATTCCTCCGAAACAATCGGTTCAAAGTTTCCTTTTTTTAAGATAAAGCTGTCCTCGTCGAGATTTTTGATTCTCTTTTTCTCCAGATAATTGTTTACTCGGGACTTGTTGTAGCAAATATATCCCTTATAGGTTGCATTCCGAATCGTTCTGCTGACCTTTACAGCATTCCACACTTTATTCCCTGCTCCATCTAACCTACCGCGTGCAGTCAGCTCATTGGCAACGCGTGTCATTCCCATACCACTTGCGTACAATTCAAAAATCAAACGGATTGTTTCTGCCTGCTCTTGATTAATTACATAGTTCCCATTAATCCTATCATATCCTATAATATTGCCCGTACCATAAAGAACACCATTTTCCCGACTGATTGCTTGTCCAGCTAGGACACGTTCTGAAATCTTCCTGCTTTCTTCCTGAGCCAGTGTTGCCATAATCGAGAGGCGTAGTTCCCCGTCTCCATCCATTGTCCAAATATTATCAGACACAAAATACACCTCGATACCATAGTTTTTCAATTCTCTCGTGATGCTTAACGTATCCACTGTATTTCGTGCAAAGCGGCACACCTCGCGCGTCACGATCAAATCAAATCTTCCTTCTTTGGCATCCTCCAGCATCCTGACAAATTCCGGCCTTTTTGCGGCAAGCGTCCCCGTAATTCCTTCATCAATATATCGCTCAACCAAATTCCAATTAGGATGGTACTTCATTTGATCTTCATACCATTTCATTTGGTTTTCTAAGGCAGCGAGTTGTGCCTCATGCTGAGTTGATACTCGTCCATAGAATACCATTTCACGCTGGCGGTTGGGGTCCAACATAACATTGGAAAAAGTGTTTCGCGTACTGTCGTTCTCATATCAGCACCTCCTTGCCATCAATGTAATGGTATCCTTTCAAAATGTTGAGGCTGTCATTCACAATCATGGCAGCATTGACTTTTGTCCAGCGTAATGCTTTATAACGTTTTGATATACTTCAAGACCAATTTCACCGCATTTATACAAAATGGAAATTAGTTTTATTGCCATTTCTTCTTCGGAATAGAACCTTTTCTTCTCCACTTTCCTTTTCCTTCTTCACAAAAATATTGCCTCTATAAAATAATGGCGGCAAACCCCTCTACAGATGAATGATCTGAAATGAGGAATTTGCCACCATCCTTTTCAACACAAAATGCGCCTATTTGACACTACCTCCCGGCGCACGGGCAACAACTTGATCGAGCTTTCGGTTATACAGCTTCCACAGGGAATCCCCTCCCCACCTCCGGTGGGGCCGCCCAATGCCGTGACGCGTTCAAGGCGGGAGTATCATTATTCTTGTTTTTTTCATGGCGAACAGGAGAACCACTCCTGTGTAAGCGCACGATGTGATTCGCTCTGCTTTAAAAGCGTCTTGGCGCACCGCCGCTCTACGCTTACTGTCACTACTGTGTTGCAGCAAAACAAGATTATGTAATCTAAGTTGTTGGATATTCAATTATGTAGGTCCTCTCCATAGGGGGGGAGGAAACTCATCCTCCATTACATAGGCCTTCAAAATGCGCTAATTCTCACACTTCACAAGAATTTTTTTAATTTTTTTCTTAGTCTCCACCATTTTGTTTCCACACTGCTATTTGAAATCCCCAGCAATGATGCAATTTCCGGATTCCTATATCCCTCAATCCGGTAAAAAATAATTTTCTGTGACATAACATCCAATCCTGCAATAGCTTGCAACAAACGCTGATTGTCAATATTATCCAGCATCGCTTGTACATCTGTTAGTGTCAGCTCTGGCAGCCACTCGAAATTCTGGTTGCTGTAATCCTTAAATTCTGCCTGATGTCTATAAAATTGACGATTTTGATTGAATATCATCCAATCATAGCTATGCAACTTTTTAATCACTTGCTCGTCAACTCCCAAATTTCGCAATTGCTTTTCTTCCGCTTCTTTCCAAATAATCCATGCTCTTTTTTCTTTTTGGTAATTGTACGCCATTTTATCTCCTCCAATTTGTTGATAAAAAAGGTCCGTCAAATTAGAGGAGGAGCACGAATTTTGCAATCGATGATACACAAAAAAAATAAAGGCGCAGCTGCACCTTTACTGGAATGTTGCTTTATATGATGCACTTCATATCACTTACCAGCCCTATTTTCGCTTAAGGGCAGGGGAATGATTCAAAGGCAAACCCGGACCCAGATAGAGTTTAATAACTGTCTGAGTCCGGGAGCTGTTTATTATTTACTTTCTTCCTTCTTCATTGTAGGCCGTTTCGGTTGATAAAGAATACCGTAACAGTTTGGCGGCCATTCGGGCGAATCCAAGTTTAAAAGGGTTTTTACAGTTTTTCTAACAACTGCTTTGACATTTGTTTTTTCTCTTCCATGTCCTTTCATCCTTCCTGTTTAACAATATGTGCTACAACAATCAGAACAGAAGTAAATGCAGTACCTAAAGACACACTGTATGCTATCATGTCGAACGAAAAAAGCACTAGCCCAACTGCAGTAAGCGACACAATAACTAACCGCAATGTAATGACGGGAATCGTTTCCCCAACCGACCTGGTGGTCGCGTTGAAGGCTTCCTACGACGCATTGCTTGCGAGTAAGGCTAAGCTGCTTGCTGAGAAGGATAAAGAAATCGCGCACCGGGATTCGCAGATTTGCTGAGAAGCGGCGCACGATTCGTTTGTTGTCGTGGATTAGTATTGGCCTGTTTGTTTTCTTTGTCCTGATTGTGGCGCTGTTCGTGTACGACTTCCTCAACCCCGACCACGGTTTTGGATTCGACGCGCGCTGGAGCGGATGCAGACGGGGAGGATTTAAACGAGGAGAGCGGTCCAGCTAAAGCTGCCCATAATAGGCGTTCTTTCCATGTTTTCTGTAATAGTGCTTGTCCATCAAAGCCTGTGGTGACGGGCTTGTTTGGGGATTCAAATTACAAGTATTCAATGCCATTCGGGCAACCTCCTCCAATACGATCGCGGTCTCGACCGCTTTGCTAGCAGTAACTCCCCATGTAAAGGGGCCGTGACGCCCGACCAATACAGCTGGAGTCGCGAGCACATCAATCGACCGTTCCCGAAAGGTTTCAGCTATGACAACTCCAGTATTTCTTTCGTAATCACATTGAATCTCAGTCTCTGTTAACTGCCTCGTGCAAGGAATATCTCCATAAAAATAATCAGCATGTGTTGTTCCATAGCAAGGAATGGATAGTTGTGCTTGTGCAAAAGATGTCGCTTGGGGAGAATGTGTGTGCACGATTCCACCGATTTTCGGAAAGGTCTCATATAAATACAGATGTGTAGGTGTGTCGGAAGACGGTCGATAGCGCCCATCAACGACTTCCCCTTGCGCATTGACTACGACCATATCCTCTGCGCACATCGTTTCATACGAGACACCGCTTGGCTTAATGACTATTAGCCCGCTTTTTCTATCGACCGCCGACACATTCCCCCATGTGAGCGTGACAAGGCCACACTTCGGCAGGATCATGTTGGCCGCAAAAACTTCTTCTTTTAGCCATTCTAACATACCGATTTCTCCTCTTCAGCAATTGTCGCAGCAGCCCTTTTTATACTGTTCCCGTACAAAACGAATGGCTGCGGTGACTTCCTTTTGTGCATCCTGCAGAGGCTGATGCCACATTTCTACCATATACGGACCCGTGAATCCAATCTCTTTCAGCTTACGGAATACGCCGGCAAAATCTACGCATCCCGTTCCAAATGGCACGCACTTGAATTTTCCGCCAAAATCCTCACTGACTGCCTGCGTCTCCTTGACGTGCATGGCAACGATGTCGGCCTTCCCCAGCTCCAATTCCGCAAAAACATCGTTTCCCCATGCGGACAGATTACCCATGTCAGGATAAACCGTGAACCAAGGCGAGGGGATTTCGCGTTTAAGCGCCTGATAGCGGGTGATACTATTCAAAAAATCCGTGTCCATAATTTCCACGGACAACATGACCTGATGCAGCGCAGCGATTGAGGCAGCCCACTGCATTCCTTCCAAAAACCGGCGCTTGCTGTCCTCGGTAGAGGGTTCGTAGTAGACGTCGTAACCAGCAAGCTGGATGACTCGAATGCCTAGATCACACGCCAAATCGATTGCTCGTACCATCATGTCATGGGCGTTTTGTCTCGCTCTCTCATCAATACTTCCGAACGGAAAGCGGCGATGCCCGCTCAAACACATGCTTTTAAAGGGCATACCGGCGTCCCAAGCCATTTCCCAAAGTTGTCTGCGCTCCGCTCGATTCCATCGCAAACGGGCGAGCTTCTCATCTGTCTCATCGACCGAGAGTTCGATGAAGTCAACCCCTACGCTCTTGGCAAGTTCAAAGCGTTCCTGCCAAGGCATGTCGGAAGGAAGTGCCTTTTCATATAATCCGAGCAAGTGATTGTACAACATAGCTTGAGTTCCTCAGTTCATAAAAGCTTTAAGCAACTTTGCGACCGATAAGGGGTCCTTTGCTTTCGTCAGCCCGCTGCCAACGATCACAACATCTGGCTTTTCCGCTGCAATCTCGGGCATGGTCCCTGGTTTAATTCCGCCAGAAATAACGGTCTGACAGGTGCCCTTAATATTTGAACGAATGACTTTCAGCGCTTCGATCGGCGCGCTGATGCAATTGAGCATATCGTGTGCAGTGTGAACTGCAATGTAATCTACGCCGAGGGCCTCAAGCTCCTGTGTGCGCTTTGCCAAATCCGTTGCGCCTATGGTGTCGGCACACACGCGCTTGCCGCGCTCTCTCGCTGCTTTGACAGCCCCTCGCACGGTGGAGTCGTTCGTCAGAGCTAGTACCGTCACGATGTCGGCACCCGCATCAAACGCATGCGAGGCAATCGGCTCCCCGCCATCCATCAACTTCATATCCGCTAGAATATCGATATGAGGGTACATAGCTTTCATGACGGAAACCGCACGAAAGCCCTCACTCAGCACGAGCGGCGTGCCGATCTCGGCAATATCGACGAAAGGATGTATTTTGCACATCAGTGCAATCGCATCCTCCAGTTTGAAAAAGTCCAATGCAACCTGTAATTTCATAGATATCTTCTCCTTTATCGTTACGTCCGTTGTACGAGTTCCTTAAAGCGGGCATAACGCTTCTGATACAATGCATGTTTTTCGAAGTCCGGTTCGATACGGGTTACACCATCTTCCATCACCTGAATCGCCGTTTCGATACTATCATAGATGCCGCAGGCAACCGAGGAAGCGATGGCTACACCCTTTGTTCCCATCTCCTTCGTGGGTATAATCTCAACGGTGGCTCCCAAAGCATCGGCAAACATGTGAATCCATGCCGCAGAGGATGTTGCTCCGCCCGCAATCCGGAATACACTGGGGCGTTCCCGTCCGTCGAACAAATACTCTATCTGGATCATGTGGGAGAACACAACCCCCTCATAGACCGCTTTCAGCATGGTTGCCTTTGTGTCTTCCGGCCCAAGGTTGCTCCATGCACCCCTTGCAGTCGGATCATCCCGATGCCCGCGCAGGAATGGGAAAAAGAAGGGCAACTCAGTTTCATCGGGGACCGATTCTACCATCGCGTCCACCTCCACGTATCTGCTTTGGGGGTCGTCATTACGGTCAAAGAGGATGCTGAGAACCCAGTCAAGAGTGGCTGAGGAGGCCGGGTATCCCTCCTCAATCAAAAATTTTCCTTTATATGCAAAGAGCTCATTATTCTTTATAATCCTGTTCAGAACCGGTTGATCCGTCACGTATCCGTTGATTGCATGCGTTCCTGTGATAATAAACGGATGTTCTTCCGTTGTCGCTCCCATTGCAAGGGCAGAGGCATTTACATCGTGCAACCCCGCTGCAACAGGGGTTCCTGCAAGACACCCGCATCTTTTAGCAGCTTCTTCCGACACATATCCGCATATGTCAGTGCTCCAGACCAAGCGCCCGAATTTGTTAGCTGCTTCTGAAATGCCTAGCTTGTCAGCAATGTCGGCATCAAAATGAAGGGTATTCAGATCCATCAAACCGCTAACAGAAAGGCAATCGTATCCGGCAACGCACTCTCCCGTCAATCGATAGATCAAATAGTCTTTCATAGAGAACAGGCGATAAATCCTGCTATAGTTTTCTGGCTCATTTTGTTTTAACCATGCGAGAATTGCAGAAAGATGTCCCGATAAAAGAAAACGAAAAATTTTATTGTACAACGCATCTCCAATACCTAGAGATTTCCATTCGTTAATAATCGAAAGTGCCCGCCTGTCGGATGAGGCGATTGCATTCCGAACACTTTCCCCTTTATCATCAATGGCATAAAAACCGCCACCTTGCCCAGAAATGCCGATAACAGCAATCTCACTCGGGTCAATTCCTGCGGTGCAAATCAAATCTTTGATGCTGTTACAATTTGCATTCCAAAGTTCATCCTGATCATATTCAGCATAATTTGGCTGCGGCATCACCAAATGGTTACGACATTTTGAAACAGCAAGCTGCCGACCTTTTTCGGTGTACAGTGCCGCCTTAATATAGGTTCCACCATTATCAAGGCTTAATATATATCGTTCACTGTCATTTCTTTTTATCATTTCATTGATCCCGCTCTAAGTAATAGATTGCATGCAACGGAGATTTTCCGTTGCATGCTTTAGTTGGCGATTTAAAAGAAGGTTACTCTCCGTAGAGGCAATCCTGCAGATTCTGACAGGCTTCCTCAGCAGTTTCCGTGCCGAGCAATGCAGCCTGCAAATTGTTCGGGAAAGCATCGGAAACAAAGGCATCCAAAGTATCCAACATTGGGAGAACACCGGTGTGCGCAAGCGCATCGAAAGACGCCTGGTAGAACGGATTGCTGAATGCCTCGTCGCTTCTCAAGGAAGTTGCAACGGGGATCTTGCCAACCGCGGTGTTCCAAATATACTGTCCTTCACCAGTGGTAAGATATGCAATCCACTCAAAAGCGGCTTCCGGATGTTCACAGTTGGAAAGGATGACATTGCTGGTTTCGCCCATCTGTGCCCAAGTATATTCGGGCTTATCGCCGGGGATAATGAATGCAGCAACATCGTCACCGAAAAGTTCCATCATTTCATTGGAGGAGCCGATATGATGGACAGTCATCGCGGTGATGCCAGCCTTGAAATTGCCGATAATTTCATTGAATCCATCCGTTGTGGAGGAGGCTGGGATATAACCGCCTTCATAGAGATCGATTACGTCCTGCATGGCCTGAATCGAACCCTCGCTGATGAGGTTGTCCATGCCACCGCCGCGTGCATAGGCGAAGCTTGCCCAAATCGCATGACCGCCACTGCCTCTCAAACCGTAACCATAGACGTCGGTGTTACCATCACCATCGGTGTCCTTGGTGAGGGTTTTAACGCAATTGAGGAACTCTTCAAACGTAGTGGGTACTTCCAAGCCGGCTTCCGCAAACATGGACGGACGATAGTAGCAGTAGGGAACGTCAACCGCAAACGGGATAACGCTTACTTTGCCCTCGCCGCTGACTTCATCGATGGTGTTCCAGATACCATCGTCAACTTCGCCTTTATCGGCCCATGCGTCAACGTAGGGCTTCATATCGACAAGGAGGTCGTTCGCAGAGTAGAGAGGAACCGAGTCCATCTTGAAACATGCGACATCGGGACCACCGCCACCGAGAACTGCAGTCATCATGTTCTGGATGTAGGCGCCGTTGTCATATGGATATTCTTCCGCAACCACGGTGATGCCTTTTCCATTCGATTCATTGAACTTCTTCACGATATCCTGCATAACCGCAGAATAATCGCTGTTGTCAGCCCAATACCAGTATTTGATTTCTACTTCCCCTGCAGGTTCTTCAACCGTCTCCGTGGCTGTTTCGACTTCCGTAGCAGCTTCGGGTTCGGCCTTAGGCTGTTCGACAGATTGCTGTGTGCATCCAACAAACGTGGATATCAGTAGCATGAGACACAGGACAAGCGACAGTTTTTTCATTGATTTTTTTTCCTTTCTCTTGTTTGATTTATCCTTTTACAGCACCAGCAGTCAATCCGGCAACCAACCGCTTTTGTGCAAAGAACATAATACAAATGGGCAGAACGGCAATGAGTCCTCCAGCGGTCATCAAATCCCATTCAACGCCGAGCTGACCCACAAGGTTTTTGAGTGCAACCGAGATCGTCCGGTTGTTCTCATTGGTAAACATGACTGCAAAGGTATACTCATTCCACGCGTTCATGAAGATATAAACGCCACATGCAATAATGCTGGGAACCAACATCGGTAATTCAACCTTCACAAAGGCCTGTGCCCGGTTGCAACCATCAATCATGGCAGCCTCTTCGATTTCCATTGGCATGTCGCTCATAAAGCCGCTCATTAGCCATATTGAAAAAGGAATAGTAAACGTGGTATAAGCGAGGATTAATGCCCACGGGGTGTAAAGCAAACCAATCTGCCGAATAATTGTATAGAGGGGTATCAAAAGCAATACAGTCGGAAACATATTGTTCGTCAGAAACATCATCATGATGTACTTACGACCGGGAAACTCGTATCGTGCAAAAGCAAAGGCAGCAAGTACGGCTACGACCAACGAAACAACCGTAGTGATAGAGGCAACAATAAAGCTATTCTTCATCGGGCCGAGGAAATCATACGACTGGAAAAGTTTGATGTACGCCTGAAAGGTCGGATTCTCCGGCCAATATGTCACTACGCCTGTAAACAGCTCCTCATTGGGTTTTAGGGATGTGACAAACATCCAATAAAACGGGAACAGGAGGAAGACCAGAAATAGCAGTACAGAGAGTACGATTATGATTTTTGTGAGCGCCTCCTTCACACTTCTCATTTACTTCTCCTCCTTCAGCATACCGCGCACATATGGGATGGCTACGACCAATAGGCAAAGGGTAAGCACAACTGCCATTGCAGACGAATATCCAAAGTTCATGTTCTGGGCCTTGTTGAATATGTACACGCTCAACGTCTGGCTCGAATAGGCTGGTCCGCCGCCCGTTAGATTAAGCATAAGATCTACTGCATTGGATACCCAAATCAAGCGTAACATCGTTGTTACCAGAATCGTATTCTTAACCGACGGAAGCGTGATATAGGTGAACCGCTGCACAGCCGATGCGCCATCTATCTTCGCCGCCTCATATAACTCATGTGGAACTGCCTGCAAGCCCGCGAGCATCATTAATGCAAAAAACGGAATGCCTCTCCACACCTCAGTAAAAATTGCGGATGGAAATGCGGTTTGTGGTTGCGCGAGAAACGCAATTTCTGATTTAGTTATTCCGAGTTTCATTAAGATGTCGTTGAGCACACCATAGTTTCCATCAAAGATCCAGCGCCACATGAGGCCCACCAGCACACCCGGCATGACCCACGGCACCAGCGAGAGAGACCTTGCGATTCCGCGACCCTTGAAGTTGGAGTTGAGCAATAGCGCGAGCGCAAAGCCGAACACAAACTGCAGACCTACGCAGGCGACATCCCACACAATCGTGCGCCAAAGAGACTGCCAGAATAATTTATCTTTCATAATCGAGACATAGTTTTCGAGCCCGATATAGCCCATCTGGCTGGGCTTATGATAGTCATAGCTCTGGAAGCTGATTAGCACCGCCTTAATCGCCGGGTAGAATACGACAAAGCACACAATCAATATTGCGGGTGCTAACAGGAGATATGGCCACCTTTTGTTTGGGACGCGCTTCATAATATCATCCTCCAAATTTTCTGTTGTGAAACCGGTTCGATTTTATGACAAAAAAATCTAAAAAACGCTACACGCTTCTCAATGTGGAACCGGTTCGAATTGTGAGTAAAATAAATATTTGCCTGCCGCATCTATTTATTTTCGATTGGTTTTGCCGGAATGATGTGGATTCTCTGCCCCTCCCGCGCCGGCTCGAACAACATCTGTGCTGCAATGCGCCCCATATTGAGGGCGTCACGATCCAAATAACTGTATCGCAGATTCAGAATATCCAACACTTCGACAAAATCGAAGCCCATGCATTCAATGTCTTTGCCCGGTCGCAAACCATTCTCGATGAGTGCCTTCAAAAAACCATTTGCGATCATGCCGTTGCTAAGAAACACTGCATCCGGCAGCCGGTTTTCTTTGATCCAGTCGGTTGCGATCCGGTAAGAATCCATCAGGCTAATCTGCTGGTTTGCAAACACGGTGCATGTAGAATCGGGCACTCGCTGCTTGTTTTGAAATGCCTGAAGGAAGCCATCCTTTCTCTGTTGACCAAGATCGAGTGCAATATCGCTGATGATTGCCCCAATACGCCCGTGCCGCTTTTCGAGAAGCGCTTCCGTTGCAATATATGCGCCGTTGAAGTTATCAAAATACACACCATCGTAGCCTGAGTGCTTGATATCGCGGTCCACAAGAACGACGGGGCAGCCAAGTTTCTGCACTTCTCGCAAAAATTCCTTTCGCGTGGGCTCGGACTCATAGCTCGCCGAGGATGTGACCAACAAACCACGGATGCACTGCCCCCGCATCCGTTGGAGCGCGAGGCGTTCACGATTCCAATCGTTGTTTGTGTTACAAAATAAAACTGTGTATCCCCGTTTTTCCGCAACTTCGCTGATTCCCTCGAGGATTCTACCGAAAAAATTGCTCGCAGCGTTGGGGATGATAACGCCGATTACATTTGATTTACTGGTAGAAAGCCCGCGCGCAACCTCGGAGGGCTGATATCCAGTCTCCTCAATGATTGCCTGAATCGTCTCTCGCGTTTCCGGTTTTACATTATTGGTACCATTTAAAACACGTGAAACGGTTGATTTTGCAACGCCAGCTTTCTTCGCTATGTCGTTTATTGTTATTTTTCCCATTCTTGCCTACCTGTTTAGGCAAACCGCTCTTCACACCACTGCTTCATACGCAACATAGCCTTTTCCGGTTCGCCTTTGTACGGTGCAAACACCTCGCATCCAAAATAATCCTTATAACCAGCTTCGTCAAGTGCCAAAAGATCATCTTCGATGGGAAGGTCTCCGTCTCCGATTACTCGATGTTCCCATTGACCAGGAGCAAGCTGCTTTGCATCACTGAAATGGATATGGCGAATACAGTCAATGCCGAGCTTGTCGATTGATTCATGGATATCATCCTTACAGATGGCGATGCACATCAGGTCGAGCATGCCGGTAATAGCAGGAGAATTGATCTCTTCGATCATTCGGAGAGAATTGTCAACACCTACCAGCACGGTAGAGGCTCTGGATGCCGCTTCCAGAACGATTTGTACACCGTTGACCTCGGCAATCCTTGCAAGCTCCGACATTGCGTCTACGCCGTATCTCCAAGCCTCCTCGAGGCTCTCATCCATCAGCGCGTAGCCTGGAAAAATGAGGCAATGCGGGCATTCCCACTCGCTCGCTGCGTGGATCGCATTGACGTAGTTGTCAAACGTCCGCTTTCTGGTGGCGGAATTCTTGGAGGCAAGATTCATCGGGTAGGTGCAGTTTTCGGGGCAAACGTTGATTACTTGTAGCCCGCGTGCATCCAGCATCCGCTTGACCGACCGCATATCGTCGACCGTGCAATCCTCTAAGCAAAAATGCGGGTCCGCAGTATAGAACTCGATGGCCTTCGCGCCGAGCCTTTGCAATGAATCAAGTGTGTATTTCAACGAATACTTGGTATATACAAAGTTGGCCAACGCGATTTGTTCCATTTTCAAGTTTTTAAACTTCATACTCTCCTCCTTGGTACCGCTCCCATTTGTTGATAAAAAAAATAAAAACACAAGCTTAAACTCGGCGCTTCACCATGACAGTTCTTACTTCGGGGTTTGTATTTAATAGATTGTGGCACCGGTTTTTACTATATATAGTATATAGTCGTTAATATCTATTGTCAATATATTTTTACTACCAAAAAATTTTAAAATAGGATTTACATAAAACATTTCTGTCTCAGGATAAGAGCCATAAGAGCCGGAATTCCTTGAGTTTATAAGGAATTTCGGCTCTTTCACTAAAATCAAGTGCCGAAAATGGGATACGACTTCATCCAAATCGCTGCTATTTCTCTGCAGATAGCTGCCAACATCAAGTCTACTGTAACTGCGATAGAATCCATCTGCAATTGTGATGCAGTGCGGACCTTGCAAAGCCGCAAGCTGGCCTGAGATTGTGCCCGACAAAAGTTCCCCTTTTACTATTGCCCATGGTGTGAGGGTCCAAGTCAAAAACATAATGATAAAATCTGCTATGGCAAAGCCGAAGATAATGTGCGGTTTCGGTGTATAATGAAACAACACTTCATATATTTCCAGTTCTGCAAAAAAGTATGATGCCAATGCACGAAATCGCACGTATGGTTTTAATTCGTTTATATAGTGGCGACTTTTTACAGCGGGAGAGCGCCCACAGCTTATCCATTTCTTGATGATATTTTAGAACTTATGCCAAACAACAACAGCGGTCAATCCCAAGCGCTGGGCGTGCTGTTCAAGCTTCCGCAGCTTAAAAGGCTTTTGGTCGCAGAGAGCAGCAAAGATAATATTGCAGACTCTGTGCATGAAAGCGCACATAACAATCTTGTGAAGCTTGGATTTTCATTTTTCTTCATAATAAGCCCGAAGTACAGGGTTAGCGGCTGGCCGTTTCTTTTGCGGAGCAACAGCGGTAATCACCGCCAAGTGAAGCAAGGCTCAGAAATAGGCGGAACCGCGCTTGGACAACTTGTTTTTTGGGTCTTTGAATATACCGGATCGCTTCTGTGATGGATCGAGGCCGAAGTACGCAACAAGCTACTTTGGCTTTTGGGGCAACGTATAATGTCTTTATTCTTTAGCATATTTTCTCCTAGACATTTCTCCGAATCGCCTTATACACCAAAATAGTGCATTGCATTTCGTCTCTGCCCATTCTCCCAAACCTCAAAATGCAGATGATTCCCCGTGCTGTTCCCCGTACTGCCCACATAGCCGATGACCTCTCCCTGCTGCACCTGCTGTCCGGGTGTGACACAGATGCTGGAACAGTGGGCGTACAGCGTGTCAAACGTTCCATCATGCTGTATCTTTACGTAATATCCATAGCTTCCGCCCCACGGGTCGGTCGCGTTTGCAACTGTCACCGTGCCTCCCGCTGCCGCAAGAACCGGCGTACCATACGGCGCGGCAATATCCGTCCCGCTGTGGTAGGATATTTCGCCCGTAAACGGGTCGGTGCGGTATCCAAACTGTGAGGTGATGGTAAAGCTCTGCGGCAGCGGCCATGCAAAAATGCCCGTGCCTACCCAATCGGCGTCGCTGCCGATCATACCGCCGCCATGGGTAAAGCCGCCCAGCAGCGACGCCCACATGACGCTGTATTCCTCATGCCGCAGCAGCGCCAGATGCTCGTTCTGCTGTTCGGTAAAGCCATAGGCCGCGGACATCTGCTCCGGCGTTGTGTGGTGCAGATAGATCGTCAGCGTCGTTTCTTCTATCTCCTGCATCTCGACCACCTCATTTCCGTCCTCATCCTCTGTAACCACCTCCACCTCTTTTTTCACCGTAACGCTTCTGTACATGATCTGGTTCATATCCCACATCACACCGCGCAAAATCTCTTTTTTCTGTTCATCCATGGTCACAACGTCCATGCCGTTCACACCATCTGTTGTGACTTTGACGGCGTAGACTGAGAGCACATCCTCCCACCGAATGGCAGAAACACCATCCGATGCTTCGATTTCCAAAATATCATGGGGGTTCGCTTGTTCGATCTGACCGATGCGGGCGTAGTATTCTTCGTTCAGCTCCGTCGTCGCCTGCCGCATGAGCATCCCGTCCTGTGTCGTTTCGTTGGAAAAGAACACGCCGAAGGGAGAAGCCAGAAACGCCCCCACCATCCCCGCAATGAGAACCAGAACCAAAACAGGCGACGCCGCGGCAAGCGCTGCGCCTGACCAGGATAACACGGCGGACGCCACCCGCGCCGCCGTCTGCCCGGCCTGTGCCAGCAGCCTGCCCGCACTCCGGGCCGCCTGTACGGTTGCTTGTACAGTCTGCCGTGCAAATTGGCGCGCCGCCTGTTTTTGTGAAGCGCCCTTGGACGCTTCGACAATTTCATGCCCTCTCTTAAAAAATGCAGAAGAACGGTGCGCACCATCGCGCACCGTTCTTTTCTGCCGCATAGCTCCCGGCCTCAGTGTGTCAGACCGGCGTGAAGCCACCTCCTGCGCCCGGTTCAAAATTTCCCGATTTCGGGAAATTTTCTCTGTTTTCTGTCCCACACCATCGGTATGCGCGGCCCGTGATGCAGAGCGATAACGGCCTACTGCCTGTGCATCCGTCCATTGGTCCTTTTCCCGTTCTGCCCGCAGAGGCACAGCCTGCCTGAATACCGCCCGGCCTGCGTCCGCAGCCATCTCCCCGCCCCGCAGCGCAGCACGCTCCACCTGTTCCTCTGCTGCACGCTCCGGCGCTTTCTCCTGCGTATCACGCTGCCGGGAAGCCTGCCTTTCCATCAGACCCGCCCGCAGCATACGCTTTGCCGCACGCGGCAAAGCATCACTCTTTTCCTTTACGCGCGCTCCTTCCGCACTTTTCTTTGTTTTCAGTTCTTTCATCAGACTACACCTCCCCTGGCTTGTTATGTAAAGCTTTGCATAACAAGCCTAATGAAAAGTTTTGAATAATGGAAAGAAACGCGAAGAACGGCTGAGTTTCAGCCGTTCTTACACAAATGTCTTTCGATAAAATTTCCTGTTTGAACCACGGCGTATGATAACTCTTAATTTTTCCATAGCGACGGTATTCCAGCAAATTGCGGAGCGCAGCCCTTACCTCGTACTGTCGTTTTGAAATATTGATGTTCTCTCTGAATACCGTAGTTTACCAGCAGAAACTTATCCATTGACGATTCATCAATGTCGAGACTTCCGTGATAGACGCAATACTCTTTCCAATAGCGTTGACACAGCCCAATGGTGCTGCCAGTGTACCCCAGATCACGTAATGCATCTGAAATACCCTGAAGCTCTTTGTTGAAATTGTTTGTAATCATAGACACACTCTCCTTTCAAGGTGGTGTGTCTATTGTCGTTGAAAGGAGATATCTATGCAATTATTATCGCAAGTTTTTTCTGTAAAAATGGCTTATGGGCAGCTAATTACAATCATTCTTTCCATTTATAAGAACTTTTCATTAGGGCGCGTGCTCATCAATTTGTAAAGCCGGGTGTCCTTTGAAATATCATTGATGAAGGGCACCAGGCTGCCGCCCATCTTCAGCAGGCCGCGTCCCGCTTCAGAATCCGTGACATACGAAAGCTGCGTATCCGAAATATGCAGAAGCTCCGCCAGCTTCGTGCGGTCCGACGCCGCCTGATTGAGCAGTACAAGAAATTCACTGTTGGAGATCATACTGCGTGCTACCTCGTTGTCCAGCGCCTGGTCCAGATTCTGAAATATCCCACTGGCCAAAGCCCCGTACTTCCGGTATCTTTTCCATGATACATCCAGAAAGTTCGTGGACCACTCATAGGAAAACAGAACAGACAGCTCATCAAAATAGATCCACGTCCGCTTGCCACGCAGGCGGTTCTGCATCACGCGCATCATGACCACCTCCATCAGCACCAGCATGCCGATGGGGCGCAGCTGCTGGCCCAGGTCCCGGATATTGAAGCACAAAACACGGTTGTCCAGCTGCACGTTGGTGGGCTGTGCGAACGTGTTCAGGCTGCCCTTTGTGAAAATTTCACTGGCCAGCACGATATCCTTCGCCAGATCCTCCTTCTGGCACTGCAAAATACGGTAAAGGTCCTGCAGTGTAGGAGCCTGCGGCTTTTTGCTGAATTCCTCATACAGGTCGAGCACCGCGCGGTCGATGATGGATTTTGCCCGGCGTCCGTTCGTCTGCACATCCAAAAGGTGCTCGTACAGTGTAAGGATAAACTCGGATTTGAGCGAAACAGGCTTTTCCCCTGCCTCATAGCCCTTTCCCAGCTCCAGCGCGTTCACATGCTGCGTGCTGTCCGGCGCAAGGCGGATGTTCTGCCCTCTCACCGCATCCACCACCGGGCCGAACTCCGCTTCGGGGTCACAGATCAATACATCATCGTCCGTGTTCAGAATAACGTTCATCAGCTCCCATTTCGCGGCCATGCACTTGCCGCTGCCCGGCACACCAAGATAAAAACCGTTCCCGTTGAGCAGCAGCTTGCGGTTGCAAATGATGCTGTTCCGGCTGATGGCATTTCTGCCATAGTAGATCCCGCCCCGGTCCATCACATCCTGCACGGAAAAGGGCGTCAGTGCCGCCGCGCTCTCTGTGTTCATCGTGCGCATCGCTTCAATTTCCCGCAGGCCGTAAGGCAGCGCCGTGTTCAGGCCCTCCTCCTGCTGGAAATGGAGCGTATTGAAACGGCACAGATCGCCCCGCGCCGTGGCCGTGATGGCCTCCGTGTCACTGTTGAGCTGCGCATAGCTGTCCGCCAGATGCACCAGCGTCACCAGCACAAGCACCATCCGCTGGTCCCGCGAGGTCAGATCATCCAGCAGCGCCTTCATTTCCTGCCGCATCTGCTGCATCTCATAGGGAGGCTCCGCGGAAAAGTTGTGGTTCGCGTTCTGCTTTTGCTGCCACCGGGTAATATCCGTCTCCACGGCAAGCACGCGCTTTTGCATGTCCGCCACAGCCTCCTCCATGGGGACCGGGACGATCTGGATGGACAGCATCAGATTCTGCGGGAATTCGCACAGCCTTGCAATCGTTTCGTCCTTGAGAAAATTGGGATAGTCCTTTAAAAACAGTACGCGCCCGAACTTTTTGCCCATGATGAAATGGTCGGTCTTGAATTGCAGGCTGTCCGGCGCGATATAGTCCCGGAAATCCTGGCCACGCGCCATGGCCTGCGAAAGGTCAAAATTGAAATACTGTTCTTCCCCGCTGCGAAAAAAATCGTGCAGGATGCGGATGCGGTCATGGGAAGAAAGCTCTGTAAGCTGGCTGGACAGCCGCCCGAATCCGGATGCAAGCTCTGTGCCGACGCGGGCAAAAAAATTCCTTGCCTCCTCAATACTCCGCCGCTGCACAGAGATAACGATGTATTTCTCCCGGAAAATGTTGTTGCTCCATTCCGTGCGCTCCCGCACGATCTGGTTGTATTCCTCCCGCAGCCTGTCCATATCATCGCCGCGCAAATGCATCAGCATGGTGTTCTCAAATTCCACCGGGTCGATGCGGCGATTGTTCGTGAGCACCTGCACATACGCATCATCCGGCCATGCGTTGATGACGCTGCAGTAGCGCATCAATATTTCCGACTGGTCCGCTTCCGACGCCACGGCGTAGTTCACATCCTGAAACCGCCACATCTTGGAATACCGCCCGCCGCACAGCCAGACCCCGTCCCGGTATATCTTTCTGACCGGAATGGACTCCTGCACGGAGCGCGGTGCACGGAAGCTCTCTCCATGCCTGATCAAACGGTTAAAAATCTGTATTTTCATTCTGCATTCCCCATTCATCGTTCCTGTTTTCCGTCCCGCTGCCGCAGGCGGCTTTTGTGAAGGTCTTTTGCCCATTCCGGGCGGATGTACTGCAGCCGGATCGTCAGAGACGCGGCGTCCCGATGCATTTCCCGGTATGCGATCGCATTGTTGACGTCCAGAAAATACACCTCCGGTTTTTGAGCATCTTCCTCTGTTCCGCAGACCATCCAGCCCTGTACGAGTTTTTCCTGTTCCACTGTTTCAGCCCTCCATAACATTGAAACGGGACGGGCAGCTCAAGCCGCCCCGTCCCGTTCCGTCCTATCGCATCAGGATGATCATACCGTCTGTGAAAACACAGTTGGCTGCTGTACATCCCTGTGCGCCAAGCTGCTCAAATTCCGCGTTCATCGCTTCCCAAAGCAGACAGTAGCTCTCATCCTCTGTCTCTGCGGCGTAGTCCGCCAGCACAAAGGATGCCGCAGGCTGCGTACAGGCGTCGCTGCGCTCCATACCCGCATGGCCCATCATGCTGTCCGCCTGGTTGGTCGCAAGCAGGACCGCGTATTCTTCCGATACCGTAACAGGGACCGACTGTTCGTC